>Ga0070675_100000384_pt1 | contig 29945 bp, 19 predicted proteins | sample KBSM43metaG_FD_65343 | JGI IMG/M metagenome (GOLD analysis project Ga0070675, IMG submission 65343) | Miscanthus rhizosphere microbial communities from Kellogg Biological Station, Michigan, USA - KBS M4-3 metaG | ecosystem: Host-associated > Plants > Roots > Rhizosphere > Soil ... | reverse complement strand
GACCTGCTGTTCGAGCGCTTCCTGAATCCGGAACGCGTCTCCATGCCCGACATCGACGTCGACTTCTGCTTCGAACGACGCGGTGAGGTCATCGAGTACGTGCGCGAGAAGTACGGAAAGGACGCGGTCGGGCAGATCGTGACGTTCGGGACCATGAAGTCGCGCGCCGCGATCAAGGATGTCGGACGCACGTTAGGCTTCACGCCGGCCGAAACGGATGCGCTGGCGAAGCTGATACCGAACCAGCCCAACTTCTCGCTGACGGTGAAGGAAGCGCGGGAGCAGATCCCCGAGATCAAGAAGCTCTACAAGACGGACGAGCGCTATCGTCAGCTGCTCGATTTCGCGGTCGCACTCGAAGGGCTGTCCCGGCACACGGGTGTGCACGCGGCCGGCGTGGTGATCGCGCCAGGTCCGCTCGACGAGTACGTGCCCGTCTGCACGCAGGAAACGAAGGGCTCAGGTCGGGAATCGGGAATCGGGAATCGGGAATCGAGTGCAGATGAACGGGTAATCGTCACCCAGTACGACATGAACGCGCTCGAGAAGACCGGGATGCTCAAGATGGACTTCCTGGGCCTAACGACGCTGACCGTCATCAAGGACGCCCTGGATTCCATCGAGGCGCGAACGGGCGTGCGGCCCGACCTCGACAAGCTGTCCGACGAGGATCCGGAGGTCTACCGGATGCTCCGCGCCGGACGCACGATCGGCGTATTCCAGTTCGAGTCGCCGCTCGCGACCGACATGCTGCGCGCCATGCGCTGCGACCGCTTCGATGACCTCGTCGCGTCCAACGCGCTGATGCGTCCCGGTCCGCTCGACGCGGGAATGCATCGCGTCTATCAGAAGCGAAAGCGCGGCGAAGAGCCGGTCGTGTACGCGCTGCCTGAGCTGGAGCCGATTCTCAAGCCGACGTACGGCGTCATCACCTATCAGGAGCAGGTGATGCGTATCGCGCAGGTCCTCGCGGGGATCTCGCTCGCCGAAGCCGACGTGTTACGAAAGGCAGTGGGCAAGAAGGACGCGGGACTGATCCGGGCAGAGCTCGGGAAGTTCACGACGAAGGCGGTCGCGCGCGGATACGACAAGCGGATCATCGAGGATCTCGCAGGCCAGATCGAAACGTTCGGCCGCTACGGCTTCAACAAGTCGCACTCGGTCGCGTACTCGGTCATCTCGTTCCATACGGCATGGCTCAAGGCGCACCATGCGGCCGACTTCATGGCCGCGCTCCTGTCGTCGTCGATCGGGGACACGGACAGCGTCGTGAAGTTCATCAACGAGGCGCGCGAGCTCGGCATCGAGGTTCTCGCGCCTGACGTGAACGAATCGGGGTACAAGTTCACGGTCATCGGCGACAAGCGCATCCGTTTCGGTCTCGGCGCCATTCGGAACATCGGAAAGGGCGCGATCGACTCGATGCTCGCGGCACGTGCGGACAAGCCGTTCTCGTCGCTATTCGACCTGTGCGAGCGCGTGGACCTTCGCCTGTGCAACAAGCGGGTATTCGAGGCGCTCATCTACTCGGGCGCTCTCGATGGGCTTGGCGGCCATCGGTCGCAGTACGTGGCGGTGGTGGACACGGCGATTCAGGAAGCGTCGCTCAAGCAGCAGGAAAAGGAGAGCGGACAAGGGTCGTTGTTCGGAGGAGGCGGGACCGGGAACGGGGAACCGGGAACTGACCGCGCGAACACAGATTCACGTCCGGTGCTACCGAACATCGCGCCGATGAGTGAATCCGAGCGACTGACCAAGGAGAAGGAGATCCTCGGGTTCTACATCTCGGGCCACCCGCTGGAGCCGTATCGCACTGAAGCCGAGCTGTTCGCCACGCATACGGTCTCCCAACTCGGGCAGTGGGCCGAGGGCGCCATGTCCCTTGGCGTCGTGGTAACCGCCATCAAGCGACAGGTCAGCAAACGCTCGGGCGCCGAGTTCGCGCGGTTGACAGTGGAGGATTTTTCTGGATCTTCCGAAATCCTCGTTTTTCCCGAGAACTGGTCTGTACTATCGGACCGGATCCGAACCGACGTACCGTTGCTGGTGCGTGGCGGGTATTCGAAGCGGGATCAGGGAGCTGACAATCCGACATTCATTGTGGAATCCGTACAGCGGTTCGAGGAATTGCGAATCGCCGGACAGGTGACGATTGCGATCGAGCTGTCGGCGCGAGCGGCGGGAGCCGGCAACCGCCGGGTGCCCGCCGATGGCGGGCGGGTGGGAACAGAAGAACTGTCTGCGAGCATTTTGCTTCCTGAAGTGATGAACGACGTGCGGGCAGTCGCCGAGGCGCATCCAGGCGCCGCACCTCTCGAGCTGCGCTGGAATGATGGAAATGGAACGCAAGCACGACTGCGATCGCGCTCGATCAAGTTGTCGGCGACGAATGCCGCGCTGACCGAGCTACGGGCGCTGCTGGGTTCCGAGCGCGTCCGTCTCGTACGCGGGAGTTAACTTGGCCTCGACGCCATTAATGGAGTTCGAGCGACCGATCTTCGACCTCGAGAAACAGATCGATGAGTTGAAGAAGCTGGCCGGCGACCAGCAATTCAGTGTCGAAGCGGAGATCGCCCCGCTGGAGCGTAAGCTCAATGACCTCCGGGCGGAGGTCTACAAGAATCTCTCGCCGCTTCAGCGCGTGCAGGTCGCGCGGAATCCGAAGCGGCCGTTCACGCTCGATTACATCCGGATGTGCTTCACGGATTTCGTGGAGCTCCACGGGGACCGGCTGTTCCGTGAGGACCCGGCCATCGTCGGCGGCTGGGCGCGGCTCGACGGAGAGACGGTGATGGTCGTCGGCCAGCAGCGAGGCCGCGACACGAAGGAGAATCTCAAACGCAACTTCGGGATGCCGCACCCCGAGGGCTATCGCAAGGCGCTGCGCTTGATGAAGCTCGCCGAGAAGTTCCACGTCCCGGTGCTGACGTTCATCGACACTCCGGGCGCCTGGGCAGGGCTTGGTGCCGAGGAGCGCGGACAGAGCGAAGCGATCGCCCACAACCTGTTCGAGATGAGCCGCCTCGAAGTGCCGATCATCGCCACGGTCATCGGCGAGGGCGGATCGGGTGGCGCGCTCGCGTTAGGTGTCGCCGACCGCGTGCTGATGCTCGAGAACTCGGTGTATTCCGTGATCACGATCGAGGGCTGCGCCGCGATTCTATGGAAGGATGGCAAGAGCCCCGAGATGCGCGAGCGAGCGGCGGGCGCACTCAAGATCACGGCACCGGACCTGTTCGAGCTGCGTGTGATCGACGAGATCATTCCGGAGCCGCTGGGCGGCGCCCACGCGAACCACGAGCAGACGGCCACAGCGGTTCAGGAGGTCCTGAACAAGCACCTCGAGGACCTGCGGCGGCTCAAGCCAGACAAGCTCGTTCGCCGCCGTCGCGAGAAGTTCCTGCGCATGGGCCAGTTCGACGAATAAGAACGGCTAGCGCCCGATCAGGCGGCTACATTTCACGTTGCGGCGCCTGGCGACCAGCCGGGCGCGCTTTGCGTCAGGGCGTCGGCGTCCGCCGAGGTGAGCCGGCAGACGCCCGACGGCATTCGGCCTCACACGAAATCGTCGTTCGTGGATCATCTGATAGAAATCGCCTTCAAGGGCAATCGCAAAGAGTTCTTCCTGTGGGACGGTGACGCGCCGCCGCCGCTTCGCGCCGCGGTCATCGTCGACGCCGACCGCGGTGAGGATCTCGGACGTGTGTACGCGACGGGCGAGCTCGCTCAGAAGCGGGTTGCCGGGGTTCCGCACGCTGCCGCGCCCGAAGGCGGATACCGCCGAGCGCGGCGTCTCGCGACCGCAGACGACGTCCTGCGGCACGAAGAGCTCAGGACGCAGGACGAGGTCGCTCGCCGTCGCGCGATGGAGCGCGTCAAGGCCAACAACCTCGTGATGAAGTTGTCGGACGCCGAGTGGCAGTGGGATCGACGCAAGCTGACGATCTACTTCACGGCGGAAAAGCGGGTGGATTTCCGCAATCTCGTCCGCGATCTCGCGGCACTGTTTCGCACGCGTATCGAGCTCAAACAGATCGGCGTTCGCGACGAAGCCAAGCGACTCGGCGGCATCGGACGCTGCGGACGCGAATACTGCTCAGCGTCGTGGCTGCCGGAGCTTCGCCCGGTGAACCTCGGGGTCGCGAAGGATCAGCGGCTGTCGCTGAACCCCGCGCAGATCTCCGGCGCGTGCGGGCGGCTCATGTGCTGTCTGCGCTACGAGCACGAGTTCTACGTCCAGAGCCGCAAGCGATTTCCGAAGGAAGCAAAGATCCTCGTGACGGCGCGCGGTGAAGAGAAAGTCGTGTCGAACGACATCTTCAACGAGCGTGTGACACTTCGAAACGTCGAGGGCGAAACGCGGGTCGTGCCGCTGGTCGACCTCAAGCGCGAAATGGCTGGCGGCCCGATGACCGTGGAAGAACCGGTCGTCGAGGAAGAGCCGGACATGATGATGGAGCTCGACGAGGAAGTGATCCGGATGACGGACACGGCAGAGCGCCCTGCGTTTCGCCCAGGGCTGCGTCCCGGAATGCCTGGGTTTCCGACACCGAAGGATCGTCCGATACCGTTGCAACGGCGGCCGCCATCTCCGCGCGAGTCGTTCACCGCGGACCCGGTCGACGACAGCTTCGAGCCGGCGACGCTGGTGCCTGACGCGGTGGTCCTGCGCCCGGACGAGCCGACCCCGGCGTCGGTGACCGCAGACCCCGTCGTCGTAACGGATGGCGCCGCGGTCGACGCGACGGACGGAGCAGACGCGCCGCGTTCGCCCCGGCGGCGGCGTGGGCGTCGTGGAGGCCGCCGGGGGCGTGGCCGCGGTGGTGACGGCGCGGTGCCGCCTAACGGGAACGGTTCGGAGAGTACGCCGGCCACGGCGGCACCGGATGATGGCGACGAAGGCGATGACGCTGGAGACGAAGCGTGAGCCGGTTCTACCTGACGACGGCAATCGACTACTCGAATGGCGACCCGCACATCGGTCACGCGTACGAGAAGATCGGCGCTGACGCCATCGCGCGATATCATCGGCTGCGCGGCGACGACGTCCACTTCCTCATGGGGATGGACGAACACGGCCAGACGGTCGCGCAGAAAGCCGCCGAACGCGGCGTGACCCCGCAGGAACAGGTCGATGAGATCGCGCCGCGCTTCCAGGCCATGTGGTCGAAGCTGGCGATCTCGCACGACCAGTTCATCCGGACGACCGCCGACAGCCACAAGTCGGGCGTGCGCGCGCTGATCAAGCGCATCTTCGACAACAACCCGGATGACTTCTACGAGAAGTCGTACTCGGGGCGGTACTGCGTCGGCTGCGAGGCGTTCAAGCAGGACGCCGAGATCGTCGACGGGCATTGCGTGCTGCATCCCACCCGGACGTTGGAGTGGGTCGAGGAGCGAAACTGGTTCTTCCGACTGAGCAAGTACCAGGGGTTTCTCACGCGTCTGCTTACGGAGCGACCGGAGTTTCTCCAGCCGGAGAGCCGCCGCAACGAGATGTTGGCCCTGCTCAAGCAGGGACTCGAGGACGTGTCGGCAAGTCGGTCACGTTTCACGTGGGGCGTTCCCTTCCCCGCACCGCTGTCCACTGGCGAACCGCAGACCACGTACGTCTGGTTCGACGCGTTGCCGAACTACCTCACGGCCACGGGCTTTCCCGGCGCTGGCTGGCGCGAGCGCTGGCCGGCACAGCTGCATATCGTCGGCAAGGACATCACGCGCTTCCACAGCATCATCTGGCCGGCGATGCTCCAGGCGGCCGAGATCCCGCTGCCCGAGCGTGTGTGGGGCCATGGCTTCGTGTTGTTAGGCGGCGAGCGGTTCAGCAAATCGGCCGGCGTGAAACTCGACCTCGATGAGGCGATCGGACGGTTCGGGCCGGACGCGTTCCGATACTTCCTGCTGCGCGAAGTGCCGTTCGACAACGACGGCAGCTTCTCGTGGGAGCGGTTCGAGGAGCGCTACAATGCCGATCTGGCGAACGCGTTAGGCAATCTCGCCAGCCGGACGATCTCGATGGTCGAGCGGTACTGCGAGGGCGTGGTGCCCGGTGGCGCGGCAGCGACGCCGACGGAGCTGGACGCGCAGGATGCACAGGATCTCGCGCAGTATCACTCGGCCATGGATGGATCGCGGGGATTTCTCCTGCACGAAGGGCTACGGCACGTGTGGAGTACCGTGCGTCGCGGGAACGAATACGTCGACACGCAGGCGCCGTGGAAGCTCGCGAAGGACCCGGCGCTGCGCGGTGAGCTCGAGCGCACGCTGGCGGGACTCGTAAGGCAACTCGCGCGACACGCGATCCATCTGCATCCGTTCATGCCGGCGAAGACCACGGAGCTCTGGCATCACCTCGGTGCTCCCGGTGTGCTCGCGCATCAGCGTTTCGCGAATGTGGCGACGCTCGACGTGAGTGGGTGGCGCGTCACTAAAGGAACGGGACTTTTTCCCAAAGAGATCGCGGGCGCAGCGACGTAGAGCAAATTGCACACTCGTTGCGTGCCTCGCGTCACCCTCGCATCACGGTGTCGGCACGTATCGTTACGGGGTCGTTCGAGAGCCGTCTTGCAGACGGGTTCCCGTATTCGAGGAGTGCAGCCGCATGGCGGATCGTCGTTGGACCGTGATGGTCGTTCCACACGGGAGTGATTCGCCGCGCAGCTTCTCGATCAGCGAGCGCGCGGTGCGCGCCGCGGTGTACGCGGGGTCGGTGCTCGGTGCCGTGGTGATCGTGGGATTCGGCACCGCTGTCGCGACGACGGGGCGCTACATCTCGTCCGCGATTCGTCCGACCGAAGCGAACGCGATGAGCTCGCGCCCGCGCGATGTCGCCGAAGTTGCGCAACGCGTCGCGTCATTGCGCGACACGCTCGATGTGATTCGCAAGCGTGAGGCGCAGATCCGATTGCTCGCCGGGCTGCCGTCGACGGATTCCGCGGCTGCGATCGCGGCCGGGGGCGACGTCGCGGCCGGCGACAGCGCCACGGCCGCTCCCACGCACGCCGACGTCGAGACGCTGATCCAGCGCGCAGATCTCCTCTCGGCGCGGTTCGCCGCGGTGACGGACTCTCTCGAGCTCAATACGAAGCGGTTCGCCAGCGTGCCATCGATCATGCCGACAGCGGGGTGGCTCACGAGTCAGTTCTCGCGCGCGCGCGTGCACCCGCTGCTGCACACGACGCGTCCGCACGAGGGGATCGACGTCGCGGCGCCGATGGGCGCGCCGATCGTCGCCCCGGCGTCAGGCACGGTCACGAAGGTCGGGTACGAGAACGGGTACGGCAACGTGCTCGAGATCGACCACGGCAACGGCATCGTCACTCGTTATGCACACTGCTCGCGCATCGATGTCCGCGCCAACCAGCACGTGACGCGGGGGCAGCGCATTGCGGCGGTGGGCAGCACGGGCCTCGCGACCGGACCGCACCTGCACTACGAGCTGCACATCAACGGGAAGGTCGTGAATCCGATGACCTACGTCCTGGCAGACGCGATCCCGGACTAGAGCACTGCGTGCAACGGATCGTTCTCTACTTGGGTGACCCGGTTCCGCCTGTCTTGCCGCCACCGCCGTCGCCGCTAATGCTGAAGCCGATGCCGACCGCAACGACCAATCCGGCCGCGATCCCGCCGGCCAGATAGCTCTTACCGCGATCGAGCGAGCGCTGCTCGAGGCCAGCGACGGCCGAGCGGGGGAAGCTGACCTGTTCACCCTTCCAGGTGACCTCGCTCCCGAGTCGGTCCGTGGTTCCGGTCACCGAGAGCGTGACCGCCGTGTCCGCGATCGACGAGATGCGACCGTCGACGACCTCAATGCGGTTCCCGACGAGCGGGGCAAGGGTGATGGCCCCTGCGTCGGTGAGCCGTACGCGCACTTCCGTGCCTAACGCCGGCGACGGCGAGTCGATCGGCGTGTATCGGTAGCACGCGCCGCTGAGCACGGTGCTCGCTGCCATCATGACGGCGAGCCCCCTCCGAAGCGGGCTGGCAATTCGAGAACTCAAGGTACCTCTCGGCTAGCTGGTTCCCCTGCAAGATGGCCTCCGGACCTCGGTGCCGGGAGCGGATGTCCGCACTCGCCGGCGTTCGCAGCCGCTGGCGCGACGGCTGGACTAGACGGCGGCCCCCGACCGATCGGTCGGGGGCCGCTGTCGTGCAGTCCTGCTACAGTTCGAATTCAAACCATTGCCTTCGCAGGCTCAGGTCCCTGTTCCGAGACATTTCGAGCCATCGATCGCGGTCGCCGTTGCGGGGTCGAGCTGGTTGCGCTTCGGCTGCTGCGAAGGCGACGGAATGTTCGGGTTGGCCCGACGCTCGTCAGTTCCATAAACGAGGCGCGCGGGGATGGACGAGCCCGCAGCTGGCGTTAGGTTCGGATAGCACGTGCGGCGGTAGTCATTCCAAACTTCGGTGTTCTGGAATAGCGCGACGTACTTTTCCTCCATGATGGCCTGCAGCAACGCGGCGCCAGTGAGCCCGCTCTTCGCGGCAAGGCCCACGCTGGCACGATACGCATTCAACGTCGCGAGTGCCGCCGCCTGCGCATTCGTACGATACTGCGCCTCGGCGCGAATCATCTGATTCTCGGCGAACGTCAGGATCGGCTGACGGAACTCGGCTGCGCCGCGGACCTCCGAGAGCCACGCCTGGGTGCCGTCGTATTCCTCACCCGGAGGCGCTCCCTTGATGACGCCACCCGCGTCAGATCCGGGCGCGAAATACGCGGTCAGCCGCGGATCGGTGCGGGACTTCATCAAGTCGACGAAAAACTCTCCGGCGCTGATGTCGGTGCCCCGACCGAGGCGGAACTGATTCCAGTGATTGTTCTCACCCGTCGAACCGCTGTGGTACGTCGTGAAATCGCCGGCCGCTGACGAGATGCCCGCGTTGGTCTCGGTGAGCGCCTTCGCGTAGTTCGACGCGTCCAGCTCCGCGAGGTGCATGTAGAGCCGCGCCTTCAGCGTGTGCGCGGCGGCGATCCACTTGGCCTTGTCGCCGCCGTAGACCAGATCGACGGCCCCGGGCCCAGCCCCGCCGGCGGTGAGGTTAGTGAGCGCCTGATCCAGCAGCGCGAGCAACGCGTTGTGCACGTCGAGCTGCTTGTCGAGCTTTGGCAGGAGCACGTCGCCCGCCGCTTCGGAGTAGGGGATATCGCCCCAGACATCCGAGACCAGATCCATCGTCAGCGCTTCCCAGGTTTGCGCGACGCCGAAATACAACTTGTCGTCCTTGACCTTGGTCTGAAGACCCCGGATGTCGACCAGACCGCCACCGGTGTAGTAGCCGCCGAACGTGAAGTCGTTCTCGGTCACGACGTACTTGTCGTAGCCCGCCCACTGGCGGCCGGTGCCGGCCATCTGCTGGTTCCACATGCTGATCAGCCGGTTCACGTCACCGGTCAGGTTGTAGAACGCGAACGCCTGGAAGCCGGTGAACTGTTGGTCTGCCGTGGCCTTGGAAGGCGAGTTCGGATTCTCGCTGACCCCGGGGCCTTCGAAATAATCGTTGCAGCCAGCGACGATGCCAGCGACCGTGATCGCCGAGATCGCCGCGGATATGCGCATACGCATGCGGACATTCCTCCGGCGCGTCATCGGTTGAGTCCAATGGTGAACGTAAGCGAGCGCGTCTGCGGGTTGTTGAAGTAGTCCTGGCCGCGGCCGATGCCTAACGATCCCTCGAGATTGGTCTCGGGGTCGACGCCTTTGTAGTCACTCCACGTGTAGATGTTCCGGGCGCCAAGCCTGATGTCGACCGACGCGAGACCGGTCATCGAGCGGACACGCGCATTGTCGAGCGTATACGCGATCGAGATCTCGCGCAGCTTCACGTAGCCGGCGTTCTCGACACCCTGGCCGGTCGGCCCGTTGAAGTTGTTTCCGAGGCCTGCGCGCCACCAATTCTCTCCAATCGGGACCGACTTGTTCGCGCCCGGCCCGACGACGCCGGGGCTCTTCTCGATCGTCTGCCCGAAGACTTTCTCGTTGCCCACGCACTTGTCGAGGCCGGCGCTGCAGTCGGCGCGGGGATTCGTGTAGCTGCTAGTGCCAAAGCGCTGAAGCGCGAGGCGCGTTCCATTCCAGTTCTGGCCGCCCTTCTTCACGTCCACCAGCGAGGAGATCTGGAATTTCTTGAAGAGGGTGAACGTGTTTCGAAGTCCCCCAATCCACTGCGGATTCGGGTTGCCGATCACGCGGTTCGCATTGTCGATGAGAGGGAAGCCATCGGCGTCCACGTACAGCGAGTGGTCGGCAGCGTTGGTCGAGCGACACAGTGCGTTGACATCGACGTCCGCGCCCGCCGCGTTCGTCGTGTGGTTGTCCGCGTCAGCCACGTCGTAACGACAGCGGATCCAGTCGGTGCCGTAGAAGGTGCCTAACGGCTCGCCCTTTACAGCCGTGGAGACGCCAAACCCACCGGTAATCCCGACGTAGTCGGCACCCTGCAGCTCGACCAGCCGGTTGCGATTCTGCGCCCAGTTCCCGCCGATCTCCCACTGCAGGTTTTGGATGTCGAGGGCGCGCCAGTTGAGAACGACCTCGATCCCCTTGTTGGTAATCTTGCCGCCGTTGGACGTGACGTTCTGGTACCCCGTCGAGACGGGCACCGGAAGCGAGAAGATCACGTCGCTCGTGTTGGCGTCGTAATAGGTGACGGACCCGTCGACCTTCTGATTGAATAGCCCGAAGTCGATCCCGACCTCGGCTTCCGCCGTGCGCTCGGGCTTGAGACGCGGCGCACCCTTCACGGAGCTGCTGTATAGACCACCGTTGCCACCCTGGGTGGGGCTCGTGGAGCCCGTTCCGTAGTCGATGGGGATGGCACCTCCAAGGAACGTGTCGAGAATCTGGTATGCGTTCGGCTCTCGACCCACGGCGCCGTAGGCGGTGCGGAGCTTCAAATAGCTGACCGGTCCCATGGGCGGACGCGAGCCGCCAATGGCATTCCAGGCGAGGCTTGCCTTCGGGTAGTAGTTCGTGCGGTCCTCTTTCGGGAACGTGGACGACTGGTCTGCGCGCACCGCGGCAGTGAGGTACAGGCGGTCCCAGGCGTCGACGCCGAGTTGGGCGAAGTAGCCGGCAATGCGAACCGTCGACGCGTAGTTCTGCGGCTGCAGGTTCGTGCTGACCGTGTTGTTCAACGTGAACAGCTCGGGGTCGATGAATGTCGTCCCGTTCGCCTGCACGATGCGCTGGTTGCGGCTATTCAGGTTCTGGCCGAGGGTGAACGTTGTCGCGAAGGCATCGCTCCACTTGTGCTGAGCCGTGCCGACCAGGTTGTGGTCGAGTTGCAGCGCGTTGTACGTGCCCTGCCAGATCGTGCCGCCATCATACCCAGCGCTCTGCGGCGGGAGGCCTTCGATCCGCTCGTCGGAGGCATGGTCGGCGCCTAGCGTGTACTTCACGTTCAACCAGCTCAGCGCGTCCCAGTCGATGTTGAAGTTCCCGATCGCGCGCCCCACGGTCGACGTGTTGCGGTCTTCGTTGATGACCCAGAACGGGTTGTCGTAAATGCGGTCGTCGGTCGAATTCGCCGGGTTGGGGTAGCGGTACGAGCGATGCAGCCCATCGACGACGTAGGGGAAGTTGTTGAAGTCGGGTGGGGTACGGGCAAGCCCCAGCAGGAGTCCATTCAGGTTGTTTCCCTTCTGCACGTAATCCGAGCGCACGTCGGAGTACGTCACGTTCCCGCCGACGCGCAGCTTGTTGCCGATCAGTTGTGTCGCCTTGAGCCGGCCCGTCGTTCGGTTGTACTTGTCGTGGTCACCGATGATGGTGCCGTTCTGCGACGTGTTGCCGGCGGAGATGAAGAACGTACGTCGGTCGTCGCCACCGCTCACCGACAGCACGTTGTCGAACGTGTGTCCGGTGTTGAACGCCTCGCCCCAGTGGTCATAGGTGGGCGTCCCGGAGGCCACCGCGGGACCCCAGGTCGAAGAGGTGGGCGTGCACCCTGGGCCCGCGCACGCAGCCTTTGCCGCACTTCCGACCTCGCCCCGGCCGTACGAGCGCTGGAGCGGGATGCTCTTGTTGACGTCGTCCCACGTCGAGTTGGAGCGCAGCGAGTAGCGCGTCTGTCCGGCCCGACCGCTTTTCGTGGTGATGAGGATGACGCCCTGCGCCGCGCGCGCGCCGTAGATGGCCGAGGCGGCGGCACCCTTGAGAATCTCGATCGACTCGATGTCGTTCGGGTTGATATCGGCGGCGCGATTCGTCGCCGCGGTGCTCGCGCTGAAGTCGTTCGGGTTGGTGGACGTCGTGGTGTTGTCGATGGGCTGGCCGTCGACGACGAAGAGCGGCTGGGCATCGCCCTGGATCGTCTTGATGCCGCGGATGATGATGGACGACCCAGCACCCGGATCACCGGACGCGGACGTCACTTCTACGCCGGGCGCTTTGGCGGCGAGCGTGTTGACGATGTTCGGCTCGCTCGACTTCTGGATCTCGGCTGCCTTTACCGAGTTGATCGAGTTCCCAAGCTTTTCGACGGTCGTCGATGTGCCTGATCCGGTGATGACGACCTCGCCGAGTCGAAGCGGATTCGCCGCGAGCGTGAAGTCCTTGGAGACCGTCGTCTCGGTCAGCGAGATAGTCGCTGTCGTGTTACGGAAACCGATCGCTCGAACACCGAGGACGACCTGCTGACCGTGGACGCGGGCCGCCGGGATCGTCAGTTGGTATCGTCCGTCCTCGGCCGTCTGCGTGCCGAGGCCGAGGGTCTCGATGTAGACCGACGCGAGCGAGAGCGGCGCGCCCGCCTCGTTCGTGACGCGGCCGGAGACCGAGACCGCTGATTGTTGAGCGTGGGCAGACTCCGGGCGCGCGAGCCCCGAGCCGAGTGAAACCGCGAGAATGCCGAGCAAACGCCAGGATGACCGCATCGACCCTCCTTCGGTGGATCCATCGAACAAGAGAAGCGCGAGCGCGATCCGGCCGGAGCCGGTCGAGGACGTCCGGTGCTGCAAAGTCTCCGGTTAGCGGGACGTTGGTTCTATGGACTGGCGGTCGGACCAGATGTCACACGGCGCGACCGTGGGACGAACCGTGATGAATCGTGTCAGACCGTGGCGAACGGTGGTGAGACGATACGGAAGGGCGCTCAACGTGTCAACGATGTGTCAGAGGCAGGGTCGGCCGTGACGGAGTCGAGCCTCGGCCGCCCAACGTGACGACGCCCCCGGAGCTCGAGCTCCGGGGGCGTCGCACATCGCCTCGTGCCGCCGCGCCGCGCGCCTAACGCGACGGCGGCCTGCGCACGGGGTGGGTCAAGTCTGGGTGTGGGTCAGGTCCTCCTCACGACCCGGTACCGAGACAAGGTGAGCCATCGACCGACGTGGCTGTCGCGAGGTCGGCCTGGTTCCGCCGCGGCTGCTGCGACGGTGACGGGATGTTGGGATTCGCCCGTCGCTCGTCCGTCCCGTACACCAGCCGCGCGGGGATGAACGTGCCAGCAGCCGGCGCGAGGTTCGGATAGCACGTGCGACGATAATCGTTCCACACCTCGGTGTTCTGGAACAGCGCCACGTACTTCTCCTCGAGAATCGCCGCCAGCAATGGAGCGCCACTGAGTCCCGCCTTTGCCGGAAGACCCACGCTCGCGCGGTAGCCATTCAGCGTCGCGAGCGCCGCCGGTTGCGCTCCGGTTCGATACTGCGCCTCGGCGCGTATGAGCTGGTTCTCGGCGAACGTGAGCACCGGCTGCCGGAATTCTGGCGCGCCGCGCGTGGCCGACAGCCATGCCTGCCGTCCATCGAACTCCTGGCCGGGCGAGGCACCGATGACCTGGCCGCCCGCACTGGCGCCAGGGCTGAAGTACGTCATCAGCCGCGGGTCGTTCCGCTGCTTCATCAAGTCAACGAGGAACTTCCCGGCACTGATGTCCGTCCCGCGCTGGATGCGGAACTGATTCCAGTGGTTCGCTTCCCCAGTGGTGCCGCTGTGGTACGTGGTGAAGTCGTTCGCACCGGATGCGATGCCCGAATTCGTCTCCGTCAGGGCCTTTGCATAATTGGCCGGATCGGATTCGGCCAGGTGCATGTACAGGCGCGCCTTGAGCGTGTGCGCGGCCTCTGTCCACTCCGTCTTGTTTCCATCGAAGACGAGGTCGACCCCCGCGGGCACGCCAGGGCCGGCACCGTTGATGTTCGCGATGGCCCGATCGAGGAGCGCGAGCAACGCGTTATGCACATCGATCTGCTTGTCGAGCTTTGGGTTCTTCGCGTCCGTGACCGCCTCTGAGTACGGGATGTCACCCCACACGTCGCTGGCGACGTCCATCACTAACGCTTCCCACGTCTGGGCGACGCCGAGGTAGGGTTTGTTGTCCTCCACCTTCTTCTCCACACCGCGGATGTCGACGAGGCCACCCTGTGCATAGTAGGCGGACATGGTGAAATCGTTCTCGGTGACCTGATACTGGTCGTAGCCAGCCCACTGCCTGCCGGTGCCCGCCATCTGCTGCATGAACAGGCTGACGACACGATTCACGTCGCCGGTCAGAGCGTAGAACGAGAATGCCTGGAAGCCGATGAACTGCTGATCGGCGCCGGCATTGGACGGTTTGTTCGGGTTCTCGTCGAGACGAGGGCCTTCGAAGTAACCGTCGGAACAGGCGCTGGCCAGGAGGCCGCACGCCACGATCGCGCAGAGCGCGACGGAATTGCGCAGGCGCATAACGAGTCCTCCGTGGCTCTAGTGCGTGAGGTTGATGCTGAAGATCAGCGAGCGTGTCTGCGGGTTGTTGAAGTAGTCCTGACCGCGCCCGATGCCGTACGAGCCTTCGAGGTTCGTCTCGGGGTCTACGCCGCTGTAGTCCGTCCACGTGTGCAGGTTGCGCGCGGCGAGCCGGAACTCCATCGCGGTGAAGCCGGTGAGGTTACGGACGCGCGCGTTCTCCCACGTGTACGCCGCGGAGATCTCACGCAGCTTCACATAGCTCGCGTCCTCGACACCCTGACCCACGGGGCCGTTGAAATTGTTCCCCAGGCCGGCACGCCACCAATTCTCTCCGATCGGCACCGACTTTCCGGCGCCAGGGCCGACGGCTCCCCGGCTCTTCTCGATGGTCTGCCCGAAGATCTTCTCGTTGCCGGTGCACGCGGCGACCCCCCCGCTGCAGTCGGCGCGAACCGCGGTGCTCCCGACGGTCCCGAATCGCTGGAGAGCGAGGCGAGTGCCGTTCCAGTTCACGCCGCCCTTCTTGATGTCGACGAGGGTACCGATCTGAAGCTTCTTGAAGAGCGTGAACGTGTTCCGAATCCCCGAAATCCAGTCCGGATTCGGATCGCCGAGGACACGATTCGCCGGATCGAGGAGCGGGAACCCATTCGCGTCGACGAACAGCGCGCCGTCGGGTGCGTTCGCGGCGCGGCACAGCGCGTTGATGTCCGTGCTCTGGCCGAGGCTCGTGGACTGCCCGTTATCCGCGTCGGCTACACCGTAGCGGCAGCGCACCCAGTCGGTGCCATAGAACGTGCCTAACGGCTGTCCTTTCACGGCGACGCTGTTGCCGAAGCCGCCGGTGAGGCCGACGTAATCCGCCCCCTGCAGCTGCGTGAGCTTGTTCGTGTTCGTCGCCCAGTTGACGCCGATTTCCCACCGAAGTCGGTTGCCCTCGAGCGCACGCGCGTTCAATGAGATCTCGAGCCCCTTGTTCGTGATCTCGCCACCGTTGCTCGTCACGTTCTTGTAGCCGGTGGACACCGCAATGGGCGTGAAGAAGATCACGTCGGTGGTCTTGGCGTTGTACAGCGTGACGCCGCCGTCGATGCGCTGGTTGAACAGCCCGAAGTCGAACCCTCCTTCGAACTCGCTGGTGCGCTCCGGTTTGAGGGTCGGCGCGCCCTTCACGGTATCGCTGACGAGTCCACCCTTGCCGTTCTGTGTCGGGCTGGTCGACCCGCCGCCGTAGTCCAGCAAGGCGGCACCGTTACTGAACGCATCGAGGATCTGATAGGCGAGCGGTTCGCGCCCCACGGCGCCGTACGCCCCACGGAGCTTCAGATAGCTGAGCGGTCCGACAGCTCCCCGTGAGCCGGTGCCGAACGCGTTCCACGCGAGGCTCGCCTTCGGGTAGTAGTTCGTCCGGTCCGCCTTCGGGAACGTCGATGACTGGTCGGCACGAACTGCCGCGGTCAGGTACAGCTGATCCCACAGATCGACGCCCGCCTGCGCGAAGTAGCCCGCGACGCGCACGAGCGAGCTGTAGTTCTGCGCCTGCATGTTCGAGTTGACGGTGTTGTTCAGCGTGAAGAGGTCAGGATCGATGTACGTCGTCCCCTTCGCCTGAACCTGGCGCAGATCGCGGCTGTTCAGGTTCTGGCCTAACGTGAACGTCGTGTTGAACGCGTCGCTCCACTTCTTCTGTGCGGTCGCCACGAAGTTGCCGTCGATCTGCAGGTTGGTGTACGCGCCCTGCCAGAGTTGGCCCGTGAGCGCGTCACCGGAGCTCTGTGGCGGAAGCCCCGAGATCCGCTGGTCGGACGAGTAGTCCGCGCCGAACGTGTACTTGAGGTTGAGCCACTGCAACGCATCCCAGCTGATGTCGAAGTTCCCGATGGCTCGGTTCACGTCCGACGTGTTTTCGTCGCGGTTGATGACCCAGAACGGGTTGTCGTACACGCGGTCCGCCAGCGGGTCGGCCGGGTCCGGGTTCGGGTAGCGATACGATCGGTGGAGCCCGTCGACGACGTAGGGGAAGTTGTCGAAGTCCGGCGGCGTACGTGCGAGCCCGAGCAGGATGCCGTTGAGGTTGTTCCCTTTCTGGACATAGCGCGCGCGAACATCCATGTACGAGATGTTGCCGCCGACACGCAGCGTGTTGCCGAAGAACTGAGTCGCCTTGAGACGCCCCGTCGTCCGGTTGTACGTGTCGTGATCGCCGACGATGGTTCCGTTCTGATACGTGTTGCCGAGGGAAGCGTAGAACGTCCGGCGATCGTCACCTCCCGAGATGTCGAGCACATTGTCGTAGGTGTTCCCCGTCGAGAACGCCTCGTTCCAGTGGTCGAACGTCTTGGTCGATCCGTCGAGCTTCGGGCCCCAGCTCGAGGCGGTCGGGTAGCATCCGAGTCCGTCGCAGGCCGCCAGTGTGGCGCTGCCTTCCTGCCCGCGCCCATAGCTCCGCTGCAGCGGAATCGACTTGTTGACATTGTCCATCCCGAACGACGAGCGGAGCGAGTAGCGGGTCTGCCCCGCTCGGCCACTCTTGGTCGTGATGAGGACGACGCCCTGCGCGGCGCGCGCGCCATAGATCGCCGACGCTGCGGCTCCCTTCAGGATTTCGATCGACTCGATGTCGTTAGGGTTGATGTCGGCCGCGCGGTTGGTGTACGCGGTCGACCCGTCGGGTAGCTCGCTCGTGGCCAGCGTCGAGTTGTCGATTGGCTGGCCGTCGATGACGAACAGCGGCTGGCCGTCTCCCTGAATGGTCTTGAGCCCGCGGATGATGATCGATGAGCCGGCCCCGGGGTCGCCCGCCTGCGAGGTGATCTCGACACCGGGCGCCTTCGCCGCGAGCGCGTTGACGATGTTCGGCTCGTTGGATTTCCGCACGTCCTCGGATTTGACCGAGTTGATCGAGTTGCCGAGCTTCTCGACCGTCGTGGACGTGCCCGAGCCGGTGACAACAACCTCGCCGAGCCGCAGCGGGTTGGCGGCGAGCGTGAAGTCCTTCGTGATCGCTCCGCCCGTCAGCGTGACCAGTGACGACGTGTTGCGGTAGCCGATCGCGCGAACGCCGAGGCTCACTTGCTGCCCGGTGACTCGCGCTGCGGGGACGGTGATCTGGTAGCGCCCGTCCTCACCAGTCTGGGTACCGAGACCCAGCGTTTCCAGATAGACGGAGGCGAGCGATAGCGGGGCGCCAGCGTCGGTGGTGACGCGGCCAGTGATGGTGACGGCCTGCTGGGCTCTAAGCTGGCCCGGCGGCGCTAGGTAGGCGACAAAGAACCCTGTGAGAATGGCGAGCAAACGCCAGGGTGCGTGCATGTTCCCTCCTCGGTCTTCCATCGACCGTCTGCTGCATGAGACAACAGAATGAACTGCAGGGTGGTGTTGCGAGTCGGTTCGGCGTCCTCCAGGTGGAGTGTCTGGGCCTGAGGTCTGGCGGGCTGGTCATCATATGTCGCTCCTCTGGACGTGAGCGTGGGGTGTCTTAGGGAGCAGTCCACAGTGCGCTTAGTGCTGCTCCGATCGAGACGATACGGCTGCGTGAGAACAGTGTCAACAATGTGTGAGGACGCCTTCATCGACCGTCACTCCGACTCTGGCTCGACCGCCGGATGCGCGACGCCCCCGGTGCTCAAGCTGAGCACCGGGGGCGTTCTACCGGAGAAGTTGATTAGCGCCTAACGCGGAACGTGCCCGCGGCGCGGTGGACCGGTGATGAGGCGCTTTAAGGTGTGATCAGCCGTCATCGTTTAGGGTCAAGGCGTCTTAGCCGCCGGCTTCGAGAAATCCACGGACGGCGCTGTGCGCGCTCCCGGCGTGGTGACCTCGAAATACTCGCGCTGCTTTGCGCCGGTCACCTTTGCGGTGAGCGACTGCGGCAGCGTCCTGATGTACGTGTTGTACGTCTGGACGGCACCGTTGTAATCCGTGCGCGCGACCGCGATGCGGTTCTCGGTTCCGGTGAGCTCGTCCTGCAGCTTGAGGAAGTTCTGGTCGGACTTGAGCTGCGGGTACGCCTCGGCCACGACCATCAGTCTGCCCAACGCGCCGGTGAGCTGATCGTTCGCGTTGGCCATCTCGCGCGGGTCGCCCTTCTGCACGGCGCCCAGCACTCCGGCGCGTGCCTGAGCGACCTGAACGAATACGTCCTGCTCCTGCTGCGCGTATCCCTTCACCGTCGCGACGAGGTTCGGAATGAGATCGGCGCGACGCTGCAGCTGTACTTCGATCTGGTTCTTCGCCGCGTTCACAGTCTCGTCGTACTTCTGAATCGTGTTGTACCCGCATCCACTGACGAGGAGCAGCGCAAACGGCAGGGTGTATCGGTGCATTGTGGAAGTCCTCGATGTGGGATCGTGCACGGTCATTTTCCGGTGAAGGTCATTCTCACTACGTACTTGCCCGCCGGGACCGCACCAGCGGCGAGTTTCCACGCCGAGCTGGCTCGGTCATCCAGGCAGCGGTTCACCGCCGCCCCGGCCTTCGACGACCAACTGTCGCTCGCAATCCTGGCGTTCGTGATGCCTCCAGAGCCGACCGAGACCACGAAGGCGACGCCGCCCTTGAGCGTTGGATCGACCTTCTGGCCGAACTCCTGATAGCAGAAGCGCGAAGAGCTTCCCTCGCGCTGTACGGCGTCCATGAGCGCCGGCGGCGCCGGCGGAATGGGTGGCTCGCGAACACCTTCCCGCCGGGCCACCGGTTTCGCCGGCCCCTTGAAAGTATCGGGCAGCGACGGTGGGAGGGAGGTTTCCACCTTGCTCAGGTCCATGGGCGTCGTGTCGACTGGGATCGCCGCCGCGCGCGCGCTATCGGCCGCGCGCTTGGCACGTCGCTCGCCAGGACATCCAAGGGCCAGCATCGTCAGGCACACCACACCCACGATCGGCCCGCCCACGCGAGTTATCGCCCGCATACCACGATCACTGCGATTCCCACCGCGATCAGCACGCATAACGCGTCCTCCATCCAAGGCGGAACAGCCCGTCTCACCCTTCGTGCTCGCCTGAGCCGCATCAAAACACTGCATCAAGATCCTGGCTGGTAGCGGTCGAGGTAGGCAACGAGTTTGTGCATTCCGTCGATATACCCCGCCAGCACCGTCGAGACATCAGCCGGGACCAATTTTGCTTCCCCGCGCACATGTCGGACCACACGGCTGAACGGCTCCGGCTCGAATCCGACCCGCTTCGCGACATCGCGACTCAGGCGATCGTAATCCGTGGGCGGCACCGCCTCGTGCAGGCGTTCGACCGCCCTGAAGATGACCATGATCGTGCTCAGACTCTGTGCGAGCAATTCGATGTTCGCCTTGGCGTCCCCGCCACCGGCGAGCACGCCCTGACGCAGCTTGAGCAGCTTCCCCAGCGCCTCGTGCTCGAGTTGCAGTCGGAGGTGGCGCCGGTCGACCGCGATTCCGTCGAACGGCGGCGCGCCGAACAGCACGCGGTGGCGCTCCAGAATGTCGGCGTATTCCATCGGGAAGATGTCAGAGCTGCCGCGCCACTCGGCGGCGGTGAGCGTCAGTGGCGGGGGATTCCCGTCCTCAGCCCACGCGCGCGCCACGGCGGCTCCGGCTCGCATGTGATCCATCGTGAGCTCGTCGACGATGACGAGCACGTTATAGTCGGATCGCTTGGCGATGTGCTCACCCGCCGCGGCGGAGCCGTACAGCACCACCGCCCGCAGCTGCGCGCCGTACACCTTTTTCAGTTGATCGACGAGCTCGTCGAGTTTCATCGGGAATCGGGAATCGGGAACCGGGTATCACACGTCGGAGTGAAATCCCGTTGGCTCGTCACCAGCTCGAGCCGCCTCCGCCACCACTGAAGCCGCCTCCGCCGCCGAACCCACCAAATCCGCCACCACCGCCTCCGCCCCCGAAACCACCGCCGCCCCAGCCGCCGCGCGAGTAGCCGCCGCCAGTCGGGAATACGATCGGAATCGGAATGCAGCCGCCACCCCCACACCCGCGACGTCGCCGACTCATCGAGTTGAGAATCGTGTAGGCGACGATGAAGAGCACGAAGATCACGAACGGCGAGATGCCGCCACTCCGCCGCCCCCGAGGTTGCACGTCAGGCTGCAACACTTGCGCGGGCACGGACGATGAGTCGAGCGTGAAGCCGAATTCCTGAGCGAACTGCTCGCCCACTCGTCCCGCGAGCAGCGCCAGCGCCGGTCCGTACTGCCGCTGCTGAAACAGCGGCACCGCCTCGCGGCACATCGACGCCGCTTCGGCGTCGGTGATGAAGCCTTCAGTGCCCTGCCCCGTCGTGACGAAGCACTCACCCCGGCCGCTGGAGCTCGACTCCTTCGGCACCACAAGGATGATGACGCCGGCGTTGCGCGTCTTCTGGCCGATCGCCGCGTTCGCGCCGACGCCCCACGCGCGTCCGATCGCGAGCGCGACATCAACGGGTGCACGAAGGCCGATATCCGGGAGCGTGACCACCGCCATCTCGCCACCGGACTTCGCGTGCACATCGAAGGCGATCCGGTTGATGCGATCGACGGTCTCCGGCAACAGCACGTTCGCCGCGTCGACCACGACCTCGGCAGTGCTGGTCCCGTAGCCGCGCGGCGGCGGCGGGACTTGCAGGGCCTGCAGCGCGATCAGGAGATGGAGCACGGCGATCGGAGTTCGAGGCACCAGCCTGAGGGCGACAGCTCTGGGCTATCGCTGCAAACATACACGGCGCGCGGCCGTCGCCCTACCGGCGTTCGGATCGGCGCCTAACGCGTGAAGCTGAACGAGAACCCGTAGGTGCCGCCGCCCGCCTCGGATGCCGGGAAGCGCCAGCCGCGGATCTTCTCGGCAATGCAACGTTCCGTCTCGCCCGCGCCCGCGCCCGACCACGTCCGATTCGTGATGTCGACGCCGCTCACGTCGCCTGCGGGCGTCAGGGCGATCGACGCCGACACCGAGCCGGCGAGCGACGGATTCACCTTCAGCCCGTACTCGTTGTAGCAGAAGCGCAGCTGCGACTCGCGGCCGCGGACGAACGTGCCGAGCTCTCCGACGTCGCGTTGCACGCCTCTCACGGCAGGCGCGTCGATCGGGCGCGGCGGCGAGATCCGTACGGGAGCGCGTGAGACCGTCCCGCCGCCAGGCCCAACGCCACCGATGCCGCCCGCAGCGCCTCCGATGCCCGTAGTGCCACCGATGTTGCCTCGTCCGGGAGTCCGCGAGCCCTGGCCACCCTCGCCGCTTCCGAGGACAACCTTGCCACCGGTGGCACCGCCGCCCGTGGCAGCTGCGCCGGCACCCGTGCCGCCGGCGCCAGAGGAGACATCGACGTTTCTGAGAACGTTCGACACATCGCCAACCATCCCACCCGTTCCCGTGCCGTTCGCGCTACCGAATGCAGCGGCGATGGCGCCGGCCCTCGCGGTCGTCGATCGCGATCCAGCCCCGGCGTTCCGGCTCGGCGCGGGTGTTCGAATCGCTTCGCCTTCTTCACCGGGGGCACCACCCCCGGGCAACGGCTCGAGCGCGTCGAACGTCACGGCAATGGCCTGCTCGTCGCGCGCGAGTAGTTGCATCGGCAGCGTCTTGGGCCCGAAATACACGATGAGGAGCCACGCGATCCCGAGCGCGAACGCGAACGCGTAGGACCCCAGCAGCGCCCGACCTTCGTCGCCGGCGATCTCGTAGCGGAGCGAACGCGTGAGCACCGCGTCGCGGCGCGTGTCCGAGGCGGCAGGCGATCGCACGGCAGCGTCGTCCGGGTTCGGTGCCCCGCTCATCTCAGCTCGGCCTCACCACGTCAGCGACGTGGTTCACCTGCAGCGTCAGATTGCGGAAGCCCGCGAGGCGCGCGGTCTGCATAACGCGAGAGAGCAGATCGTACCGCATGGTACGGTCCGCCTGGATGGCGAGCGGCGTGTCGATGGACTGATTCTGCGGCGTCGACCGCAGCGTGCGGATGGAGTCGGCCTTGGCTCGCAGCGCCGCGTACAGCGGCGGGATCAGCAACGGCTGCGCGGGATCGTTGGACTTCGCCCGCGCGGCGTCGCGGGTCGCCATGACGGGCCGTCCACCGAGTGTGACCTGAGGCCCGATGCCTAACGTGAGCTGCGACAGCGCGGTGGCCCCGACGCGAGAGGCCGGCAGGTTGATTCCGCTCACCACGGGCGCGAGCTCGCCGACGGTCGCCGTGACGAGCGTGAAGAACACGACCGACACGAACGTGTCGACGAGCGGCACGAGATTCAGCTGAATGAGGCGGAACTTGTTGAACTGCGCCGCCCGCCGTGCGAGCCGAGCGGCGCGCGCGCGATTGTGAACGCCGCCCATCGCCCTGACCGGCTGTTGCGATCCGGGAGGCGTGATCTGCGACGTCATCGCGGCGTACCCATGGGCTTCACGTCGCCCGTGGACACCTGGGTCGCCCGCGTTCGATTGCCGAGCGAGATCCCAGAGTACGAGGCGATCCGGAGGCGTTCGAGCACGTGGATCAGGTCATCGTACGGGACGTCGTCCGCCGGCACGACCAGCACGTCCGCATTCTGCGGATAGCGGCGGCGGATGTCCGACATGACGGACTGCAACGTGTCGAGCGCCACGCCCTGGAGACCCCTGATCTCCTTGCGGAACCCACCCTCGCCCGTGTGCTCGACCAGCAGCTTGTTGTGCTCCACCCGCACCGCGAGCAGCAGGTTCAGCGCATTGCGATTCAGCGCCGAAGCGGACGCCTGCTCCGCCGTGATGACCACCGGCGGAAGCGAAAGATCGTACGACGTGAGCGCCGCGAGCGATGCACCCTGGTACGTGAGCAGTGAGAAGAACACGACCGACGTCAGAATGTCGACGAGAGGAACGAGGTTGAGGTTCCCTGCGTCGGTCAACGACTGGCGCTCCATGCGGCGCTGCTTCGACCGCAGGTAGACTGTTGCCACCCGGTTCTCCTAACGATGACCGAGCCGCACGTCGGGCCGGTCAATGAGTGCGTTGATCACCCGCACCGAGAACTCATCGATCTGCTCGATGATCGTCTCGGCCTGGCTGACGAGGTAGGCGTGCGCGACAGACAGCGGCACCGCCGTGAGGAGCCCAAAGCCCGTTGCGTTGAGCGCGATCGCGATGCCTGATGCCAGGCGCTCCGACCGTTCGGCCGCGGCCGCGAGCGCGACGGACTGGAAGGCCTCGCGCAAACCGAAGATCGTGCCGAGTAGCCCGAGGAGCGTGGCGACGTTGGCGAGCATGGGCAGGTATTGGAGCCGGCGCGTGAGTCGCGGGATCACGGCGAGCGCCGCCGCATCAGCGACGTTCTGCAGGTCCGACTCGTCGCGGCTCCGGCTGCGCAGGATGAGCAGGCCCATATCGGGCAGGGCGGCATTGGACTGCGCACAAAGCTTGATCGCATCCTCCGCTTTTCCGGCGCGCACCAGCTGGATGATTTTTTCGATGAACGCTCGACCATTGATCTTCGAGCGAATGACGATGGTGTAGAAGCGCTCAATGAACACGGCGAGGCCAACGACCGCGACGAGCAGGATCGCGTTCATGACGGGACCGCCGTTGCGGTACCACTCGAGCACGGTGTTCATCTTCAGCAGTCTCCGAGGAGCGTGGGTTCAGGAGCGCACAACAACGGATCGCCAGTCAAGCGCGAGCGACGAGGCATCGCTTGATCAGCGACGCGAGCGACTTCATGGACGCAGGGAAGCAGGAGGCGTGCCCGACGGCGGGCGCGCAGCGGGCTGAGCGCGCGAAGCGGAGTCAGGCGTCGTGCGTGTTGCCGAATCCGTGCGTAACGTCGCTGGCACCGATAGGATCTGGAGCGCGGGCAGAATCGATGGCCAGAAGTCGCGATCGAAGAATGCCGGCACCAGCACTCGACGGCTGTACGCCGGCGTCTCTCGCGGACGTACGGTCACGACCTGCGGCGTGGGCACCTGCCCGCGAATCTCGATCGTCTCCTGACGCCGTGGCGTTGGCGTACGCGGCGCCGGACGTGGCGGTGTCGGCTTTTGCGCCTCCGCCGAGCTCACCGTGACGAGCGATGCCAGCACCAGCGTCGTGACGGCGAGCCCCGTCATCGCGCTCGTCAGAATGACGCGTCCGACGCCATGCTGTGGTCTGTTCGTCATTGCACGCCTCCCGGCGGCGGTGGCGTCGCGGGGACGTTGCCAGCGAGCGCATCGCGAGCGCGTGTCACCCACACGTTGTCGATCTTCTGGCGCTCGGCCGTCTCGAGCAGCGCCTGCCACGTGTTGCGGGCGGCATCGTAGTACTGCGTTGCCTGACGCTCCGATCCCGCCGTTGCCGACTCGCGCTCAGCAGCCGTCAGGCCACCCGGAAGCCGGACGTTCTTCACGAAGTTGCCGTACTCCCACTGCGCGAGGCCGAGGTAGAACGTCGACGCCGCGAGTGGAACCGGCGCGCCGCTCTTGATCGCCTTCGTGAAATGGTCGGTCATCTGACTGAGCAACTTCTGCTTCGCGGTCGACGCGCGCTTGACGCCCGCCGCCGTCAGCTGTGCCTTCGACGGAATCACGAGGCGCACGGCCTTGTACTGCGGAAACATCGCCGCGCCAGCACGGAACTCCTGCTCGCCCGCGCGTGCGGCACAACTCGCGCGCAGATCGGCTGGGGTATTCGCGTTTGGAGCGGCGCTGCATAACGAGGCCAGCTCGCGGTCAGCACTCGCGGAGTCGCCACTTGCTCTCAACATGGCCAGGCGGGTGCTGCGCGCTTGCGCCGCACGGGTGTCCGACGGGAACCGCGAGGCGAACGACCCGTAGGCGCGAGCGGCAGCCGCCGTGTCGGGCACCTCCAGGAAGGTCACGGCCGCGTTGTATTGCGCGTCCGCGGCACGGCGATCTTTCGGGTACGCCGTCGCGAACGCCTCGTACGCTGCGGCCGCCTCACGTTTTCGCCCGAGCGAGTCCAGCGACAGCGCGAGCTGGACCATCGCATCCGGGCGGCCCGACCAGGAAGGATTCTCCGCGATCACCGCCTGCAGCGCGGCAGCCGCCTCGTCCCGCTTGCCCGCCTGCGCAAGCAGTCGCGCGCGGAGACTCTGGTACTGCGCACGGTACTGGTAGCGCGGATACTCCTTCACGAGCCGCTCGGAGAGCGCGATCGCGCGGTCTCGCGCTTTCACGGATGCTGTCGAGTCGCCACGCTGACGCGCAGTACTGTCGGCGAGCATGTACGTCTCGATCGCGTTGCGCAGGGCATCAGCGGCTTTCTCGGATCCGGCGTTGCTGTCGGCGAACGCGACGTAGACGTCTTCCGCAGCGCGGTCGTAGCTACCGCCGCGAATCAACGTGTCGGCGAACGACATCGCCGCCGCACTCCGGACGGACCCGATGGAGTCGACGAGTGCCGAGCGCCCGCGCTGGCGCGCCGCATTCTGGGCGAGCACCCACTGGGCCTGCGCCTCGGCGTACTTGCCCGAGCGATACAGCGCATCGCCGACGAGCTTCTGCGCGTTAGGCGTCAGGGAATCGGTTGGGTAGCGTTCCGCGTACGTCCGGAATGTCGCCGCCATGACGTCCCATCGCTGCGCCTCTGAGGCGCGACGCCCCTTCTGCATGAGTGCCGTCCGCGCGACCGGACTGTTCGGGAACCGCGCGACGAACCGATCAACCGTCGCGAACAGAGAGTCCTGCGCCGTGACGTCGCGTGGATTCTTCGCGAGCGCGGAGTCGAATGCGACGATCGCGTTTCTGCCCGCCTGCTCGGCGAACGCGCCGGTCGAGTCCTTCGGGTACGCGTATGCCGCACGCGAGTACTCGGTGCCGGCACGCACGTAGTCGCCAGTGTTGAACAGGGCTTCCGCGAGGAGCGCGTTTGCCGCCTGCGCGCTGTCGGAGTTCGCGAACTCGCGCAGGTAGCGTTCATACAGTGCAGCGGCGGCCGTGTACTTCTGGCGGTCATTGCCCTGCTGCGCTTGCGCGAGCGCATACTGTGCTGCCTGCCGGAGCACGACCTCACGAATCGCCGCGGCGCTATCGACGACCGCGGTATTCGCCGCGTTCGCCTTCATCCACGGCGAGTCGGGACCGAATCGCGTCACGAGATCGAGGCGCGCCTGCTGGGCGCGCTCCGGCTCCAACATGCGGTTCTGATAGATATCGATGATTTCTCGCTGCGCGATGACCGCTGTCGTGTCATTGGGCGCCTGTTTGATCAGCGCCTGATACGCGTCGACGGCGCGCGTGAAATCGCCCTGCTCTTGCAGGCTGTACGCGACGCGCCGCATGACTGGCAGTCGATACGCCGTCGTCGAGTGCGCCGTGAAGTAGCGATTCGCCGCCTCCGCCCCGCCGACCTGCGTGAACGCCACCGCCATGTACTCGACGGCCTCGCCGCGGAGCCCGAGTCGCGCTTGCTGCTCGGGGTTCAGCTTGTCGTACGCGTCGATGAGCCGGCCGAACACTTCGACCGCCTTCGTGTACTCGGCCTGTGACGTCTGCGTCGCCTGGTTGTAATACGACCAGCCGAGCTTGTAGAGCGAGAGGAAGTAGATGTCACCATCGCGCGGGGCGGTCGCCGTGGCTCGCTCATACGCCGCCGCGGCACGCGCGAATCCGGCGCGACGCGGCTCGCCCCGCTCGGCGGCAGCCAGTTCGAAGTAGGCGTCGCCAAGGCGGAACAACGCTTCGCTCCGGAATGACGAACTGTCGTTCGCAACCGATTCGAATGCGCGGACGGCGTCTGCATAACGCTGCTGCTGCGCGTACAATGTACCCAGCGTGTACGCGACAGCATCGCGGCGGTCGAAGTTCGGATACGCCGTGAGCAGCTCGTCGTAGCGAGCGATCGCGGCGCTGTAGTCGGGTCGCGACGTCGTGTCCGCGGACGTGCCCGACCGCTGACTGGCGGCAAAGCGCTCGTCCGCTCGCCGAACGAGCAGCTCACCAAGCTGTAGGAGCGCACGCGGGCGGAGCGTGCTCTGCGGATACTGCGTTACGAAGCGCTCGAGTCGCGAGATAGCCGTGTCGCCCACCGGGACGTTGTATGCGGACCGCGCGACCTCGGCACTGGACGCCACATTCGTCGTTGCCGGGCGACGCGTGCGCGCGGTGTCCTGCTGCTGCGCACTGGCAGCCGCCGCAATGGCGGTGACTCCGAAGGCGACGGTAGCGACGCGACGCGCCGATCGCATGGTCGATCGCATCATGGTCACCTAACGCCTCCGCTCGGGAGCCCTGTTGCGCGACGCTGGCGACGCATCGGCAGGTGTGCCCACTCGACCACCCGACCCGGCGCCGCCCACGGCGCGTGTCGCGTCGATGGCGCGGAAGAAGGCGGCGCTCGCGACGCCGAACTGCGCCGCCTCGCCGTTGCGCTGAAGCCCTGTGATCATCTCGGTGGCGCGTGCGGAAAGCTCCGCCGTCACTGCCGCGATCGCCTCGTTTTCGACCGTCGTGCGTCGAGCCTCGGCGTCGGTCAAAGCCTGACGCGCCGCCCGAGCCGCCGGACCGTCACCGCTGCGCAATGCAGCGACTGCGGCGTCGATCTCCCGACGCGAGCCGGTGTAGGAACCCTGCAACTCCACGAGCAGCACCTTCGCGTGCGCATCGTGGGCGCGCAACGAATCCCGCAGGACGAACGCGGGGTGATGCGCAATGGCCTTGTCCAGTCCACTCGCTGCCATGTCGGCAATGCGCGCGTACGCCGCCGCGGTTGCGACTTCGGCCTCGATCGCCGCCTTACCCTCGGGGTCCGCGCCGGCGGCGAGCGCCGTCCGCAGGCTGTCCGCAGTACGAGCGTTCTCCGCCGCCTGTATTCGCGTCGCCTCCACTTCGCGGCCGAACAGTTGACGGAGACGCGCTTCGGCGGCTGACAGCACCTGATCGAGTCGGGCCATCGAGTCCACGACGACCTGATGCTGGGCAGCCAGCCCTCCGATGACCATGCTGTCGGCGGCGAGGGATCCTGAGAGCTGCGACAGCAGCGCGAGCTCGCGCTGCTGCGCTTCCAACTGGGCGGCGAGCTGCTGACGGGCGACGGCAACCGCCGCATCCGCGCTCGCGAGATTCTGCGACCGCACGGCGAGCTCGCCCGGCTGCCGCGTCGCCGAGACCGGCGCGAACAATACGCGCCTAACGGCTGGCGTCGCACGACCGGCAATCGAGTCGAGTCGCGCGGCCGCGGACGCGGCCACGACGGTCGGCTGACTCGTGACGACAGAGGTCGGATTGCCGGATCCAGTAACGGCCGCAAGTACCGCCAGCGCATCCGACGAATCCCGCAACACGAGCGCCTTGGCGTTGCTCGGATCACCAACGACGAGCAGGTCAGCCGCGCGATCCGTGACGAGCGCGCGCGCGAGGTCGGCGATGGCGGCGTTGGTCTGCGCCTGTAACGCGGTCACGTCCACCGCCGATGAATCCGCGACGCGCTGAAACGTCGCCTCGGCCTCACTGGACCGGCCCAGCTCCAGCTGTGCCTGCGCCGCCATGAGCTGTGCTTCGTCGCGCTCCGGCCGGCTCGCGTACCGCGTAGCGAATTCGCTGAAGGCGCGCTGTGCGTCCTCCACGCGTTCGAGCTTGTAGAGCGCCCAGGCGCGCGTCAGCAGTGCCGGCGCAGCGACCTGACTACTGTCACTCACGGCTGAGGCCAGGCGTACGGCATCCGCGTAGTGCTCGCCTTCGTACGCGACCTGGGCGGCGGTGAGCCGCACCTGGTCGGCGAATGGTCCGGTTGCGCTGCTGGCGACCGACTCGAGCGACGCGACGCCGTTGCCAGCGCGCGCTGTATCGGCGCGCAACTGCGCGATGGCGTCCATGTACTTCGCATAGGTGGCGAACTGACCACCGCTACTGGCAGCGCGCTGGAACGAAGCTCGCGCGCCGTTCACATCGCCCGACTGATACGCCGCCAGTCCCGCGACGAGCGCGCCCAGCCCACTCTGTTCTGCCGCAGGAAGGTCGCGTGCGAGCGTTGCCGCCCGGGCGTAGTCGCCGGTGCGATACGCCTCGATGACGAGTTGCGGGCGAAGCAGCGTTGCATAACGCGCGGGGGCAGCCGCGAGCGACGCTTCGGCCTCGCGTCGGAACGGCGCCATCATCCCGAGTCGGTAGTAGCTCTGCGCCAGCAGGAAGTGGAGCGCCGCGCGCTCCGGACCCGCGGCACCCGACGAGTCCTGGCGGACGAGCGCCGAGAGGCGTTCCAGACGGGCGAGCGCGGGCAACTCCTCGCCCGACGCAAGCTCGAACATCGCGACCCGGACTTCCGCGTCGATCGTTCGCGCCAGATCCGGCGCGCCACTCATCGTGGTCCGCGGGACACCGGCCTGCGGATCTCCATACGTCTTG
>Ga0070675_100000381_pt1 | contig 30031 bp, 30 predicted proteins | sample KBSM43metaG_FD_65343 | JGI IMG/M metagenome (GOLD analysis project Ga0070675, IMG submission 65343) | Miscanthus rhizosphere microbial communities from Kellogg Biological Station, Michigan, USA - KBS M4-3 metaG | ecosystem: Host-associated > Plants > Roots > Rhizosphere > Soil ... | reverse complement strand
TTGCGCGCCGGCTGGATCCTCGGCCCGCGCCAACTGATCGCTCGAGCCGGCCGCATCAACGATGTGATGACGAACAACGGCGTCGCTCCAGGCGAACGGATGGCGCTCGCTGCGTTCCGACGCTTGCGAGCGATCGACGCGCGTGCCCACGCGCGGCTGGATCGGAACCTGGGAATTCTCCGCCAGTTTTTCGCGCGCGAACGCCGCCTGCAGGTCGTGCTGCCGGAAGGCGGCAACGTCGTCTTCCCGCGGCTACCGCCCGGCGTGGATAGCGACGCGTTCGCCGGTCGTCTGTTGAGGAAGTACTCGACGTTGGTGGTGTCAGGACGGTTCTTCGAGATGCCGCGTCACATCCGAATCAGCTTCGGCTGTGCCCCGGCGCTGCTGCAACGTGGCCTCGAGAACATCTCGCGCACGCTCGACGCTTCGGAGTGAAAAAGGAGGCTAACTAGCCGTAAACAACGACAGAGCTTGTTTGGCAGACATATTTCGCCCGCGCTGCATACATTTGCGTGCTTCTACGCATATTGTCGAGCTTTTTGTTGAGCTCTGCGACGGCTTTCGTCTTGCTAACGGCCACGTCCCGGATCGCGACAAGGAGACTTCGAATGGAACTATCGAGTCGGCGTTGCACACGTCGGGCACGCCTGGTTATCGCCCTGAGTGTCTCCTTTATCCCGATTGGCGTGGCGCACGCGTCGGCGACGCCGATCGTGCTTTCCGAGAATTTCGACAACGTAGCGGGCCTGAATGCGGCTGGGTGGACCTTCGTGAACAACAGTTCGCCAGTTGGCACGACCGACTGGTTCCAGGGCAATCCTGCGGTGTTCAGCGCGCAATCGGGCGCGCCCGACGCATATGTCGCCGCAAATTTCGAGGCCGCCGGCTTTGGCGGCAACATCAGCGACTGGCTGATTGCCCCGATGCTGACGCTCAACGACGGCGATCGAGTCTCGTTCTATACACGCACCGAGGCTGGTTCGGCTTTTCCCGACCGTCTGGAACTTCGGCTCAGCACCAACGGCGCGAGCGCAAATGTCGGCGCGACCGACATCTCGGTCGGCGATTTTTCGACCCTGTTGCTCAGCATCAATCCAGCGTTGGCACCGGGCGGTTACCCCGAGAACTGGGCCTTCTTCGAGATCGTACTCAGCGGCCTAGGCGGTCCGACCGACGGCCGCTTCGCGTTCCGCTATAACGTCGCCGACACCAGCGTCAACGGTGACTACATCGGCATCGACACTGTCACGGTGACAACCGTGCCTGAACCGTCGACCCTGACTCTCGTTTCTCTGGGAATACTGGCCACGCGGCGTCGATGGTCCGCGGCGCGATCCCGTCGCTCATAGTCAGTCCACTGTTCCTCGGAACGACTCTCCGAAGGAGGTTTCCGTGCGTACGAAACCGCGCAAGCTGAGGGCAAGGCCAATCCTGGCAGCCGTCGCTACCGCCGCCGTGCTCTCGGCGGTCACGATCTCCAGCCATCAACAGGGCAGCAGCGAAACACGCGCCACGCCGCAGGCCGAAACGTTGCGCAACGCAGCCGGCGCCGTGGTCGTCCGCGATCCTGAGACCGGCGAACTGAGGGAACCGACTCCGCAGGAACTGATCGAACTTCAGTTGCCGCCTGAGCCGATCTTTTCACTCCGCGCCCTGCAGACGCCATCGGGCCCGCAGCCGATTGTCAGCGAGTCGGGCCTGCAGGGCCTGCAGCTCGGCGACGAGCAGATGACGTTCACGGTCGCAACGCGACGGGCCGACGGTACGGTCGGCGTCACACACGCCGCAGGAAAGACTGATGCCGAACAGCAGGTGCGGGCGGGGGCGCGAGGCCTTACTGCGGGAAAGGAGCAACTCCTTGAACGCTGAATTTTTTGCCAGCCGTTTTCGCGCCCTTCGATTGTGCGCGTTGATCGCTACGCTCGCCCTGTTGCCAGCTAGCGCGCGCGCCGCTGCAACGATCGTCATTCTCAACACCGACGCGCCGAACGTCGGCTTCAACGATCCGACTCCGGCTGCGCCGGTCGGTGGGAATCCAGGTACGACGCTGGGGCAGCAGCGGCTGAACGCGTTCCAGTCTGCTGCCAGCATCTGGGGCGCGCAACTGAATTCCGTACCGACGATCGTGGTTGATGCGGCGTGGGCCGCGCTAGCCTGCAACGCGAACGCGGCAACGCTGGGCAGCGCCGGTGCGACGCAGGTGTTTTCGTCGGCGGCCTTTCCGATCCCGAACACCTGGTATCCGGTAGCGCTCGCCAACAAGTTGTTTGGCGCGCAGATCGATCCGACGACGCCGCAGATCCGCGCGCGTTTCAACGTCAACCTCGGACAGCCTGGTTGTCTGACCGGTGTGTTCTTCTACCTGGGTCTCGACAACAATCACGGCACCAACGTCGATCTCGTGGCGGTCCTGCTGCACGAGTTCTCGCACGGTCTCGGATTCCAGTCGTTCGTTACCCAGGCGGGCTCCTTCCTTGGTCCACCGTTTCAGCCGAGCATTTTCAGCCAGTTCGAATTCGACAACACCAGCGGCAAGTTCTGGCCGGCGATGACCGACGGCGAGCGCGCCGCATCGTCGATCAACACGCGCAAAGTCGTCTGGACCGGCGCGAACGTCAGTTCAGGCGTGTTGTCGGTGCTGGCTCCGGGGACGCCGCGTCTGCTGACGACGGCGCCCGCGTCGCTGGCGGCGAGTTACCTCGTGGGAGTCGCCGCGTTCGGCCCGCCGCTCTCGAGTCCCGGCTTGAACGCGGAGGTGATGCCCCTGTCGGGCATCGGCAACCAATTGCTCGGATGCGATCCGTTCAGCCTGGCGAACGTGATCGCGGTGTCAGGCCACATCGCGTTGATCGATCGCGGCGTGTGCGGGTTCACCGTCAAGGTGAAGAACGCCCAGGATGCGGGAGCGCTCGGCGTGATGATTGCGAACAACGTCGCCGGCTCGCCGCCGCCTGGCCTCGGCGGCGCCGATCCGACTATTACGATTCCAGCCGTAATGATCACGCAAGCCGACGGCGCATTGTTCCGGAGCTTCCTCAAATACCGATCGCGGAACCATTCGGGCATGTTCTCGACGATTGGCGTTGACCTGAACCAGCGTCAAGGAGCCGATCTGGCAGGTCGCGTCCTGCTGTATACGCCGAACCCGTATGTGCCGGGCTCTTCGGTCTCGCATTGGGACACGAGCGCATTTCCGAACTTGCTGATGGAGCCGACGATCAACGGCGACCTGACGCACAACCCGACGCTGCCGTTCGATCTCACGCTGCAGTTGCTGCTCGACCTCGGCTGGTAAACCGGAATCGCCCCGCGAGCCACGCGCTCGCGGGGCGTCAGTCACTCCCATCGAAAGACTCTCGCCGATATCGCTACGAACACCGCCAGGATGAGCAGCAGCGCACCGACATCGGTCGCATGCGCGATCCAGCCTTCGCCGCGCCAGATGCCGCGCAGCAGCGACACGGCATACGTAAACGGCATCAGTCGAGCGATGATTCGCACCGCCGGCGGCAGTGCGTCGAGCGGATAGAACAGTCCAGACATCGCCAGCATCGGATAGACGACGAGCGTGGCGACCGGCTGCGCGAAACGCGCGGTCGGCACGACGCTCGCGATCACGAAACCGATCGAGATGACGCTGACCGTGGTCAGCAGCAGCGCGACGGTGAACGACGCTGCTGGAAAGTTCGCGCCGACCGGATAGTAGCGGCGGCCGAACAAAGCCATCAACAACAGCGTAACGACTGAAAAGAGCAGTTTGACCAGCACGTGTGCCGTCAGGATCGTCTGCGGACGCAATGGTGTCGCGCGCAGCCGTTTCAGGATCCCACCTTCACGATAAATCGCCACGATGGTAACCAACGACAACACCGCGCTCGCGGCAATCAGCAGCGACGCGAAGATCGGCAGGTCGGCGCCCAGGAAGCGGGGAATCTCGGGCGGCGGGCTGGTCACGCGACGCCCAAGCAGTCGCGCAATGACGACGAACACCAGCACGGGCACTGCCAGCGTGCCGAACAATCCGAGCGGCTCGCGCGCGAAGATCTTGATCTCGAGCCAAGTGAGGCGCCAAAGGCTGTTCATTTGTTAGTCCCGCATCGTGTGTCCGGTCAGTCGAAGAAAGACGTCTTCCAGCGTCGGCACTTCGGTTTGAAAATCGGTCACGTGCATGCGATGTTCGGCCACGCATTGAATGACTTGCGTGACCAGATCCTCGCCGATCCCGCGGACGACGATGTTGTTGGCGGCACGTTCGACCGACTCGACACGCGGGATCGCGCCGAATCGCTCGGTGGCCTCCGCATCGTCTGTCGAGATCAGCACGGTGCGTTCGGGGCAGTGACGGGCGACGAGCTGCACCGGGGTGCCGATGTCGATCGTCCGGCCGCGATCGATGATCGCGACGCGGTCGCACAACCGTTCGGCTTCCTCCATCAGGTGCGTCGTCAGCAGGACGGTTTTGCCGCGCTGGCGAATGCCGCGGACCAGTTCCCAGATCGCTCGGCGCGCCTGGGGATCGAGGCCGGTGGTCAATTCGTCGAGGAACACCAGTTCGGGATCGTTGACCAGGGCGAGCGCAATGAACAGGCGCTGCTTCTGGCCGCCCGACAGTGTCATGAACCAGGCGTCGCGCTTGTCCGCGAGCCCGAGTTGTTCGATTAAGCGGTTGGCATCGGCGGCGGGCGTTCGATATAGCGAAGCCCACAACCCCACGGCCTCGCCGACGGTGATGCGCTTCTGCAGCTGCGCCTGCTGCAGCTGCACACCAATCTTCTGCTGCAGCGCGTAGACGTCTCGCACCGGATCGAGCCCGAGCACGACGACCGTGCCGTGGTCCGGCCGGCGCAGTCCCTCGACACATTCCATCGTCGTTGTCTTGCCGGCACCGTTGGGACCGATCAGGCCGAAGATTTCTCCCGGCTGCACGTCGAACGACACGCCGTCAACGGCGACCGTGCGCCCGTAGGTTTTGCGGAGCGATACAACGTGAATCGCTGCAGAGTGTGATTCATTCATCTCGCGTTCAGCCGGCTTCGACACGATGGTGCGATGCCCACCGATTCTATCCGCGAGCACTGGGACTGCGCCGGCTTCGAGTGATGGTTGGTCGAGGCTGCATCCACGCCGCGCTTTTCCTAATTTCTCATGGCGCTCCGATGGATCACGCCTCCGCGCCGAGTTAACGGAGCGACGGAGTTCACGGAGTGATCGTGGCGGCGTGGATGCGGTCAGTGCCGGAATGAGGTCGACTCGAGACTGCCAGTTCGGCGGGCGGCGCGTAGCGCCGCGTAAGGACACCGCGATCCGCGAACACGAAACGCACTGGCGCCGGGCGTCTCGTGTTCACGGATCGTGGTGTCCTTCCGTCGGGTTGGCTTCGCCAGCCCAGACCCGCCGAACTGACACGCGTTTGCCTGTGCGTCTTTCTCTGCGTACGTCTCTGCGTGCTCGGCGTCCTCTGCGGTTTCTTCTTTTGGCCAGCTTTGCTGAAGCCCGCCGTTGTTATTATCGCCGCCTGATAGTCACGCCACCGTTGGTCGTGATTACGCGGACGCGTGCGCCGCCGGATCCGAGGGTCGTCGTAAACCGATCGCTGAGGCGGCCCTGGACGGTGATGGGGAAGTCGACGTTGATGCGCCCGTTCACGGTTCCGGTGTCGAGCACCGCCGAATAGTTATCGGGCACGGTCATCCGGACACCGCCATTGTGCGTTTCGACGTCGAGACCCGCGCCGTCCCAGCGATCGCCTTCGAGATTCACGGTGACGCCGCCGTTGGTGGTCTGGCCGCTGATGTCGCCGCCGACGTTGGTCAGCGACACGCCGCCGTTGCTGGCGCGGAACTTCGCGGTGCCATGGAAATCGTCGATCGAAATGCCGCCGTTGACGGTCCGCAACGTGACCATCGCCGCGCGCGGCACCTGGATATCAAAACTGACCGACCAGTGCTGGTTGTCGCGGTCCCGCGTAGACGGCCCTTCGGCGCGCACGCTGGTGCCGGTGGTTTCGATGCGTACGCCCGATGCGAGCGATCGGGCCTCGGCATCGCTCTCGGCATACGCTTCGATCCGGGCGCGGACCAGCACGTCGGCCCGATCCCAGCCGCGCAGCTTGATGCCGCCGTTCTGGCCGGCGTCGATGTCGATCGGGTTGACGCCCTGCATCGTCGACTCGCGAACTTCACAGTGCCGGGCCTGACGCCCACGCGAACCGTCGCGGCACCAGTCGTCATCGGAGTCGTAGCGACGCGATTGGGCGCTTGCAGTTGTGGCGAGCAGTGAGAGCGCGGCAACGGCGGCAACACAGTGCGTACGGGGCATCAATCCCTCCGCTTGTCTTTGACGGAAGGCAGGCCGCGAGCGTTTACAACGAAGGGTTTACCTGACGATCCAGTAGATCAGCGCGCCAACAGCCGCCAGGGAGGCAGCAACGGCCGAGGCAATCGTGATAATTCGCCGCCTCGCCTTGCGTTGCTCTTCCTGCATTCGCAGTTCAGCAACGTTGGTCCAGAGCAGCTTGGCCATGGTTCCGTCCGTCCCAGCGTGTGCATGGATGACTGGCGGCCTGCCGTCGTCGACTGGAGCGATGAAGCGATAGCCGCGCTTCGGGACGGTTTCGACGTAGATGGCGCGATCGGCATTGTCATTCAACGCCTCACGGACCTGCTTGACGGTGAAATTGACCGACTGTTCAAAATCGATGAATGTTTCGCCGTCCCAGAGCGCGGTTCGAATCTCTTCACGGCTGACGAGTTTGCCCGGGGCAGCGGTCAGCAGGGTCAGCAGTTTGAACGGCTGCGGCGCTACCCGGACGATGCGGCCTTTGTTGCGGAGTTGGCCGGAGCGGATGTCGAGCTCGAAGGTTCCAAACCGAATCAGGTCTGCCATCAACGGGGCTTCTAAATCTTAACTCCAAGCGTGGAGCGGTTGCTCACTCGGCCGCGCAACCCGTTGCTGCGCAAGCGGTTACGGTATCGGCGATTTATCCTGGAACTCAAACCTTCCCCTCATGGCGCTTTTTCGGCGGCCCACGTATGTTCGCCAAGAAAGTCAACGATCAAAAAGGGGAGGCGGCGATGTTTGGCGAACCAGGGGAAGGGAAGGCGCAAGGTAAGGATTGGCCGATGGACGTCAAGTTGGTGGGGCTGTCGGGCGTGGCGCTCGTCCAGGGCGCTCCGGAACCAGCGTTAGACGTCGCGCGCATCATTGCCGCCGAGTGCGGCAGCGACTGCTCGTCATTGTTCGTGGTCAATTGTGATCGGCTGTCGGAGTGGCAGTCGGCCTTCACGATGGGCTGGTACTTGTCTGACACCTCGCGCGGGCGAATGCCCAATAGCCTCGTGCTGTTCCGCGAAGTGCATACCCTGACGCGATGGAACCAAATGCAGCTGGCAGAGTTGCTGGCGATCCGCCGCCGAGGTCCGGACGCCGTCCGCGTCGCAGCATCGGCTTCGGTCGATCTCTACCAGCTGGTATGCGAGGAGCAGTTCTACGACACGTTGTATTACCTGCTGAATGTCGTGACGCTGAAAGCCCCGTCCAAGGCCTCGGGAGCGAGGGATCAGCCGACGGACACTCCTCTTAGCGTCGGGGACCATTGATTCTGGTAAGGTAAGCCTCCATATGAACAGGTTCACGAGGTTCGAGGGGTTCGCGAGGTTCGCGGGGTTCAAGAGGTTCGCGGGGTTCGCGGGGTTCTTGGGGTTCGCGAGGTTCGCGGGGTTCGCGGAGTTCGCGGAGTTCCTGGGGTTCGCGATGTTCGCGGGGTTCATGGGGGTGAACGTCGCGGCGCAGCCGGCGCAGATTGCGCCGATCGTCGACCACATTCACTTGCGCGTGCCGGATCAGGCAGCGGCGGTGGCGTGGTACCAGAAGAACTTCGGCGGTCAACCAATGACCGAGGCGCCGGATCGGTTGATGCTCGGCGATACTCGGCTGATTTTTCTGCGCAACAACGGCGCGGCGCAGCCGAGTAGCGGCAGCGCGATCGATCACATCGGGTTTTCGGTGGCCGATCTCGATGCCAAGATGAAAGAACTGGAGGCGGCGGGCGTGAAAGTGGTGACGCCGGCGCGCGACGTTCCCGGCTTGTTCAAGCTCGCCTTCGTCGAAGACCCGTGGGGCACGCGGATCGAAGTGGTCCAGGACTCGGACAAGCTCGGTCTGCACCACGTCCATCTGCGCGGGCCCGATCCGAACGCGGTGCTGGCCTTCTACAAGGACAAGTTCGGCGGCGAAACGGCGAAGCTGAAGGATCGGATTGACGGCGTCAAATTGAGCGGCGTGTGGCTGCTGGTGCAGCGCGGCGACGCGGTTCCGAGCGAAGGCCATGCCGTCGATCACTTTGGTTTCCGCACCAACGGCGATCTCGCCGCCAAGGTGAACGAATACAAGAGCGCCGGCGTGAAGTTCACCACCGAGCCGACGCCGCTGAAGTTGGCGAGCGGTGCGATGGTCAACTACGCGTATCTCGAAGGGCCGAACGGCGCCAAGGTCGAACTGGTCGAGCGCGTCAAGTAGTCCGCGCACCTTCGGTGATCGCTTAGCGTTGAACCAGTTCGACCTTCGCGCTTCAGATCTTCGCTGCGGCGTTGTGTTGAGGCAACTGCGACGCGCCGCCGTCTCCGGTCGCCGGAGCGCGCTGCGAGGACGTTTCTTCTTGAAGGCCAGCCACGTCCATGACCTGGCCTGGAGTCTCAGTCTTCTCGCGCGCTCGTGGAATTCGGGCGTCGACCTCCGAACGGCGTCGCGCCGCAGTTGCCTCAATAAGCGCCGCAGCGATCCGCTTGGCGCGCTCCGCGGTTTCTTCTTTGATCGTCACGCCGCCCGCGAGAACAGTTTTCGCAGCGTGGCGTGCACCCAGTGGTAGCTGGTCGGCTGCGCAAACATCAGCACGCACTCTCCTGCTATCACGTCAACGCCGAGATCGCTGCACACCTTGAGCACGGCCGGCGATTCCGAACCTTGCTGCAGCCAGACACGGTGGATGCCAGCAGCGTGCGCGTCGCGCACCACGTTCACCGCCTGTGCGGGCGGGACGACGACGATCACGGCGCTGACTGGTTCCGGGATGTCGGCAAAGCTGCCGAAGCACTTCACGCCGTCAATGTTTGCCGCCGATCGATGCAACGGGTAGACGCGATAGCCTTTTGCGATCAGCGTCTTTAGAGCGAGATTTCCGAACTTGTGGCCGGATCGCGAGGCGCCGACCAGCGCCAGCGCCGGACCAGCGAGAAATCGATCAGCAGTGTCCTTGGAGATCATGGCGACGCTCTCGGGCGCATTTGCCGGAAATCCGGCACGATCGAGCGCCCACGGAACGTCAGAGCACGGGAGATGCCACTCGTAACGGAGAAACGGAGAAGAAAGAACCGCAGAGTACGGCGGAGAGCGCCGAGAAGAATATTCTCAGCGTGCTCCGCGCGCTTTGCGGCTTCTTCCTTTGGCCAGTAACTAGCGCTGGTTCTTCTTCGCCAGCGACCGGTAGTACTCCTCGATCGCCGGTCGGAATCCCTCAGGCACTTGATCGGACCCGGACAGCGACAGCGAGTCGTTGCCGGCCTCGACCTTGCGCCGCAAGGTGAACTCGAACTTCTTCAGCTTGTCGGTCGCGGCCGCCTGCAGTTGTTCGAGACCTTTCGGATCGGCGTAGAGCCGATCGTTGTCGAAGCGTTCGAGGTCGCGGATGATGTCGTCGAGTTCACGCGTCGGGACGCCGGCCTGCTGCAGTTCACGGCGCAACGCCTGCGCATCCGACAGCCGTTCGCGGTAATCGCGGCGGAACTGCCGGATGTCGTCCGGGTTCCAGTAACCGTAGCCGCCATTCCAATAGCCGCCGGTGTAGGTGCCGTTGGTGTCGCCGTAGCCGCCGTTGCGCGCACCGCCGCCGTCGGCATTGCGCCCACCGGCCTGCCCCTGAGCGTCTCGCGAACCCTGAGAACCCTGCGAACCTTGTGAACCCGTTGAACCTTGTGAACCCTGCGAACCTTGCTGTTGCGAACCTTGTGAACCCGTTGAACCTTGTGAACCTTTTGAACCTCGTTCTCGCATCCGTTGGTCGGACGATTCCATGCCGCGCACCAGATCGCGGACGCGCTCGGCGGCGCGCGCGACCGCGTCGCTCTTTGCGCTCTTGCCCATCGCGCCTTGCGCGTCGGCGATCTTCTTCGACAGCGCGTCGAGATTGTTCGAGAGGCTTTCTTCCATCCCGCGCGCGTACTGGTTGCCCGAGCTATTCAACGCCTGGCGGGTATAGCGCATCATCTCGCGAATCCGTTTGTCGCGGATGCTGCCGGCCGCTTCATCCAGCTTGCGCGCGGCATCTTTTTCATCGCGGCGCATGTCGTTGGCGATCGCCTCGAGCTGCTTCTGCAGGTCGGCAATCTTGGCGTCCATCGCATCTTTGCGCTGGCCAATCGCCTGCGCCTTTTCAGCGCGGTTGGCACCTGCCTGATCGAGGTTGTTGACGTCAGCTTGCGTCTGTTTCTGCTCCTGCGCGAGTTCGTCGGCCTGCCGCTGCGCGTTCTTCAAATCGCGATCGGTGCGGCCATTCTGATTGCGTTCCAGCTTCTGCTGCGCTTCGCGCAGCCGCGCCAGCGCTTCGGTCGCCTGCGCCCCGCCGTCGCGCGAGCCATTCGCCGCGGCGCGCTTCATCGCGTCGGCCGCATCCTGCAGCCGCTTCATCGCGTCGGCGACGTTCTGCTGTTGCTGCTGCTCGCGGGTCAGCTGCTGCAGCTGACGCGCCGCTTTCTCGAGTTCTTCAGCGAGCTGCCGCTGACTGGCGCCGCCGCTGCCGCCCGACTGCTGCTGCGACTGCGCCATCCGGCGCTGCCGTTCGATTTCCTGCTGCTGCCGCCGCGCCAGTTCTTTCAGCTTCTCGACCAGTTCGTCGATCTTCTGGTCGCCGCCCTGCTGCTCGGCGCGCTGCTGCATCTCGTACTGGTTGGCCAGCTTGTCGAGTTCCAGCTCGAACAGGTCGGCGAGGTCTTCGGCCATCGCGTTCTGGCCGCCGCCACCACCGCCGCCTTGCATCATCGCGACTTGCACTTCGTACTGCTGTTCGGCTTCCTGCAGAATCTTCAGCGCGCGCTGCTCGGGCGAGAGGGCCTCGTCGGCTTTCATCGCTCTCAATTCGCCTTCGGCGGCCTTCATCTCCTGCGACGCTTTCGGCAGCATTTCAGCCAGCTTGTTGAAGCCTTCGTCAACCGCGCCGAGCCGCGCCTGCAGCTTGGTGACGAGCTCGTCCACCTGCTCGCGCAGTTTCGCCTGCGCCAGGTTCAGAAAGACGATGTTCTCGCGGAACTTTTCCGGCTTGGTCTTGGCCTTGTCGCGCACCGCGTTGAAGGTGGCCGCGACAATTTCGCGCTGCTGCTGCGACAACTGGCCGACATTCTGCTGCCCGCCGCCGCCACCACCGCCGGCCATCGCCTGCGACTGCGCCGCCTTGTAGTCCTTCTTGAACGGACGGATTTGAACGAAGTAGATGTCGCTGGTCGCGGTCTTTGCGCCCGACACGCCATCGGTGTCGGTGGCTTTTGCGTAGTACGAAACGAAGTCGCCCGGCTTCAGCCCGAGCTCTTCGAGATAAACCGTGTGGCTCGCGGTTACTTCCTGGAGCGGTTTGGGACCGCCGTACAGGGAAATTGCCTTTGGCGGCGCGCCGTTCGCCGAGTAGAACAGCTGCAACTGCTTGACGCCGTAGTCGTCGTCCGCCTTCGCTTCGAGGAACAGCTCTTCGACCGGGCTAGCCTGTGTGTCGCGTCCAGGTTTGCTGAAGCTGACGCTCGGCGCCTGGTCGTCGATCACGTCGATCGTGTACTGCGGCGACGCGTCCACTTTCTCGCCTTGCGGCCCGGTGAGCTCGATCTTGTAGAACCCTTGCTGTTTGATGGTGAACTGGCCGGTCAAGGTCCCGTCGGACTGCGTCGTCAGCGGCAGCGTCGTGCCGTCGTCAATCAAGATCTTGCCACCCGGCGTCTTCATCGTCGGCGTAATGTGCAGCAGGACGTCGGTGCCCTTGATCGCTGCCACATCGCCGCCATCTTCAACCTTGCGTGGCGGCAGGCCGGTGTAGGACGGGAAGCGGTATTCGAGATCCAGGTTCTGAACGGTCGGGAGGTTGACGACCTCGAGCGAGAAGCGCGGAGAGTAGACGCCGTTCGATTCGACGTAGTACTCGGTCTTCTTCTCGAGGTGGAACAGCACACCTTCGAAACCACCTTCGACTTTTTCACTGGCAATCAGCGGTACGCGCTCAAACGGTCCGTCGGTTGCCGTCCGCATCATGACGCTGACGTCTTTTGCACTGAAGCCGAGCAGCTTCGCACGAATCGCCTGGTCCGCGCCGCGCGGAACCTTCGCGTTTCCCGGCGTCACTTCGATCTTGTAGGGGCTCGACGCTTCGGCGCTGCGATAGACGACCAGAAGGGCTGAAAGCCCGTGACGCAAATACGCGGGGCCGTACGCGACGAGCAGCGCGGCGACCACGCCGACCGCGACCAGCGCCATCGCGTGGCGCTTGAACAGCACGTGATCGGCCGACTGACGATGGTCGATCTCGTTCGCCTGGCGGATTGCCTGCTCGACGAGTTTTTCGACCAGGCGCGGCGACCTCGATGTTTTGCCATCGTCGTCGGAGCCGGTCGCTTCCATCGCACTGATAATCGCCGCCTCGAGCTGCGGATTCGACTCTTCGAGGTACATCGCGACCTGCGTGTCGGAGACACGACGTCGCATTGGTCGGACGAAGGCGATGAACAGCAGGCCGAGGAAGACGAGGAGCGCAATCACGCGGAACGCGATAATCGCCGCGACGCTGAACTTGAAGGACTCGAGGCCCGACGCGAACAGCAACAGCGCGAGGATGGTACCGGCGACCACCACGACCGTGCCGCGAATTGCGAGGCGCCGCCGCCAACGGTTACGTACGCCTCGGATAACTTCGACCAGCTCGGTGCGTCGGTCCATGCGTAGGTCTCCCCGGCTAGATTACAGGAATTTTTCGTTCCGCGAGAGGCGATTCGCGATGACGGTTTCGGCGGCCAGCAGGAGAAGCCCGGCTAAAAGGAGATACCACCACAGGCCCTGCCGGCGCTCGACTTCCTCGCGGGTCATTTCCTGCGTCGCCGCTAGCGCGCCCGTTACCGGAACGGCGTGTCCGGTTACGGACGCCACCAGTTCGCTGGGGTCGAGCGGCGCGAGATCCGATTCGACTGGATCGAGATTGACCGCCACCGAATCCGGCCGTCCGTTAGCTGCGCCGGCGGTCCGCAGTTCGTAGATGCCTTGCTCGTTCAGCTCGACCAGGCCAGCGACGTTCTGACCGGCGGCCGCCTGTGCGACGCGTTCGCCCGAGGGCGTGACCACGATCCGTTCGCGGCCACGGGCACGCGCGTTGAGGTCGAGAACCTGGCCCACCGTCATCCACGACGCCGTTTGCTCGTAACGTGCGAGGTACCGCACCAGCTGATGCACGAGTGGCAGGAACACCGGTTTTACGGCGACGTCGGTCCAGGTGTCGTCGAGCGTCGAGGTCCACGCGATGATCCGGCCGGCGCCGATTTTTCTCTCGACCGCCGCCACAGCGCCATCGTCGTAGCGCGCCAGCACGCGATCGGTCGGCAGCGGCTCGAGCGCGCGGTACTCAAAGAAGTGCGCCGCCGAAAAATCGCCCGAGCGAGGTGCTTTGAAGACTTCGAACACCGGATGGCTGTAGTCGAGAAATCCCAGCGAGCCACTGCGCCCCGACATGCGGTTCACCGCGGCGCCGATTTTTCCGGGCAACAATTCGGTTTCGCCGGTCGGCCAGGTCGTGTGATCGCCCATCACCACCAGCAGGCCGCCGCCGCGCTGGACGTATTGCTTGAGCGCGCCAGCGCCACCCGCGGGCGGGAATGTCGTGTCGTTGAGCACGACGACTGAACGCTTGTCGAACGACGCCGGGCTGACACGTCCGGGAGTCGTCGTCTCGACCTGAAACGTCGGTGTCGTGCCGATCGCGAGCGCCTTCGAGATGAACAGGCTGCCGTCAGCCGCGCCGTTGTCGACGACCAGCACCGACACCGGTTCGCTCGGCGTCAGCACGAAATGAAACGCATTGTCGGCCGGCAATGGATCGGTTCCGGCGCGAATTACGCCGCGAACGTTCGGCCCTGCCAGAGTGAACTGCGTGAACGTCACAGAACCCGAGGCGTGCGGCTGAACGGTCGCCTTCTGGCTTTCGATTTCGTGACCGTCTACTTCGAGCGTTACCGGGATGTCTTTGACTGCCGCGTCACCTTTATTACTAAGGCCGGCAGTGACCGTGATCCGCTCCTGGCCGGAGAATGCCGCGCGCGCGAACTGAATGGACGGCACCGACAGGTTGGTGGTGCCTTCGGACGCGACCGATACGGTTCGCAGCGTCATCCCCTCCGGGAATTTCGCCTCTTCGGATCCGCTCCAGCCGGTTTTCTGAAAGTCGCTGATCAGCACCGCTTCGCGCCGCGTCACCGACGACCGCGCGAGGATGCTTTCCGCCAACTTGATTGCCGGACCGTAGCGCGTCGCGCCGGCTGTCACCTTGGCGGCGTTGATTGCACCTTCGAGCCGGGCGCGGTCCGGGGTCGCGCGCATGTTTTCTTCGGCGTTCTTCGCAAACAGCACCAGCGTGGCGCGATCGGCATTGGTCATGCCGCGCACCACGCTGCGGGCGGCGTCCTGTGCCTTGGCGAAGTGATCGCCGTAGCCCATGCTGGCCGACTGATCGAGCACGATAACGATTTCGCGGGCGCCGGCCGCCGCAGCGGTCGCCGACGCGGCCTGCGGCAGGAACGGACGCGCGAAGGCCGCGACGATCAGCGCGATCGCGGCGGCGCGCATCAGCAGCAGCGCCCAGTGCCGGATGCGGCGACGCCGCACCGATTGATACGGAATCCGACGGACGAACATCAGCGACGGAAATTCGACGACGCGCTTGCGCTCGCGTTGGATCAGGTGGACGAGCACCGGAACCGCGATGGCAGCTAGTCCGGCGAAAAAGAGAGGAGTCAGGAACGACATGCGCCCAATGGCTGATGGCTAATCGCTGAAGGCTGAGGGATCATCGCACCCGCATGAACCGCTCGCGTGAGGAAAGGTAACCGAACAGCGCGCGGTCGAGCGGTTCGCTGGTGTTCAGCATCGTGTAGTCGATGCGGTGCTCAGAGAATTTCGTCGTCAGGGCGTCGATATGGCTCTTGATCAGCGCGCGGTATTCCTCGGCCAGCGACTGCGGCACGACCGGGATTTGTTCGCCGCTCTCCAGGTCTTCGAAGCTCGAGGCGTCGTCGTAGTCGAACTGCAACTCCGCGGGATCGAGGACGTGGAACACGATCAGATCGTTGCCGAGAAACTTGAGCGGCTTCATCGCCTCGAGAATCGCGTCCGGTTCTTCGTAGAGATCGGAGATGACCACGATGATGCTGCGGCGTTTGAAGAACTCGGCCATCCGCGTCAGTGGTTCCACCAGATGGCCGGCGCGCTGCGCCTTCGCCCGGTCGAGCGTCTGCAGCATCACGTTGAAGTGCTTCGCGGAGGGCGGCACGTGGTCGACGATTTCCTTGTCAAACGTGATGATGCCGACGCGGTCGCGCTGCCGCTGCGCCAGGTAGCCCAGGCACGCCGCGACGAAGCTGGCATATTCGAGTTTGGGAATGCCGCGGCTGCCGAAACTCATCGACTTCGAGACATCGAACAACACCATCAGGTTGGTGTTGGTGTCGGCCTCGTACTGTTTGACGTAGTAGCGATCGGTCCGGGCGTAGAGGCGCCAGTCAACGCGGCGAATGTCGTCGCCCGCGACGTAACCGCGGTGTTCGGCGAAATCGATCGAGGCGCCGAAGAACGGCGCGCGATGGAGGCCGTTGATAAAGCCCTCCACCACGCTCCGCGCCATCAGCTCGAGATTGCCGATGCGCGAGAGGATCTTCGGATCGACGAATCGTGCCCCAGGGATCGCTTGAGAGGTGGTCATAAGAATCGAACGCCGAGCTCGCTAAGCACGCCGAGAAAACACTGCTCGGCGCTGTTGGCGGTCTCGGCGTTCATCTTCGTTTACATTCCGCTCCGTGGAGTCGGTACCGCCGATAACAAATCATCGACGATCGCGTCCGACGTGATGCCTTCCGACTCGGCGCGGAAGTTGGTCAGCACGCGGTGGCGCAGCACGGGATGCGCCAGGGCGCGGATGTCGTCGTAGGTCACATGGTAGCGGCCGCTGGTCAGCGCCCGCGCCTTCGCGCCAAGCACCAGGTACTGCGCGGCCCTGACGCTGGCACCGAACGCCACGTATTTCTTGACCAGGTCCGGCGCCTGCGACGCCTTGGGGCGGCTGGTGCGCACGATGCTCAGCGCGTAACGCGACACCGCGTCGGCGATCGGCACGCGGCGCACGAGGCGCTGGAACGCAACCAGGTCGTCGCCGTTCACCGGCTGGTTGTAACGCGGATCCTGCAGCGACGTCGTCGTCCGCACGACGTCGAACTCTTCCTCCTCCGGCGGATGCTCGATGACGATGTGGAACATGAAGCGGTCGAGCTGGGCTTCCGGCAGCGGATAGGTGCCTTCGAGTTCGATTGGGTTCTGGGTTGCGAACACGTAAAACGGCTCGGCGAGTTCGTAGGTGCGGCCTTGAATCGTGACGCGGTGCTCCTGCATGGCTTCGAGCAGTGCCGACTGCGTCTTCGGCGGGGTGCGGTTGATTTCGTCGGCGAGCACGATGTTCGCGAAAATCGGCCCTGGCGCGAACACCATCTGCCGCCGGCCGGTGCTCGCATCTTCGTTGATGATGTCGGTGCCGGTGATGTCCGACGGCATCAAGTCGGGCGTGAACTGGATGCGGTTGAACTTCAGGTCCAGCACCTTCGCCAGCGTCGCGATCAACAGCGTTTTCGCCAGGCCCGGCACGCCGACGATCAGACTGTTGCCGCCGACGAACAGTGTCAGCAACACCAGCTCGATCACGTCGCTCTGGCCGACGATTTTTTTCTGCAGTTCGGTAATGATCTGCTTCCGGCCCCCGTTCATCTTGTCCGCAAGCGCGATGTCGTCGGCCGAATCGAATTGCACGGTATCCACAGCCATATTCGGTGAGCCTCATGGCTGAGGGCTGAGGGCTGAGGGCATACGGATCCGTCGACCCTATGCCGTCAGCCCTCAGCCCTCAGCCATCTAATGTGTCATCCCGTAGAGAATGTAATTGACGCCTAGCTTATACGCTTCGTTGTTTTCGCTGATCGGCTTCAAGCCGGTATCGGAAAACTCCCAGTACTCGGAAATGTCGGTGTTGAAGTTGATCATCACCAGCAGGCGCTTCGCCGGATCGTTGTCTTCGAAAATGCCGCGGAACACCGGCCGACCCTGGTCGTAATTCTGCGGCACGATGCTGAGATCGTCGATTTCGAAAAAAGCGTGAAAAATCGGGTGCGAAGCATCGAGATCGACAAACCGCGCCCCGGGCAGCACGCGCAGCATCTGCGCTTCGAACGGTTCCCAGCCGCCGCGCCATGGCGAGAAATCGTCGAAGATGACGAACCCACCTTTTCTCAGGTATGCCGAGAAGCCGGCGACTTCCGCCTCGGACAACTGCAGAAACCCCGGTTCGGCCATATAGGCGAGCGGGTATTTGAACACCTCCGGGTCGTCGAAGCCGAGGATGCTGGTCTCTTCGAGGTGCGGCCGCATCATCGTCAGCTCGTTGAGGATTTTCATGAAATGGCGCTCGCCGTTCGGGTAGTCGTGCGACCAGGGGATCGATTGCGAGACGTAGTTGGTCGGCGGACCGTAGCGCAGCCGGACGAAGGTGAACTGCCCGTCGTAGGGCGGATTGGGCTCGACTGGAATCATGCGGCCGCGGCCGCCACGCCGCTGGGCTAATTCCGTTCCGGGGGCCCCTGCCCCCCGGACGACCTCGGCCGCACACGCGACCAGAATCACCAGCGGCAGAACCCATTTCTGCCTTCTCACGGCTACCTGCTCACTTCTTCTTCGCTTGCAAGTCGCGAATTTCTTTGGTTTTCAGCGCGAGGGCGGTCAGCAGCTTCTCCATCTCACTGTTGTACTGGTCCTCGGCCATCGACGGCTTCTGCAAACGCAGACCGGCGATCTGCTGCTCGAGCGCATCGCGTTGTTCGACCAGCGCCTTCATCGCCGGGTCGCTGGTGTCGACCTGCAGCGCCGCTGCCGAACTGCCGCTGCCGAGGAATACCAGCGAGGCGAATTGGCCTTCGCCAGTGTCCTCCAGCACCGCGTGCTCGGTCAGAATCGAACCCCGCTGCTGAAACGACTGCGTGACCTTGGTTTTCGCGTAGTCGAACGCCTCCCGAATTGACACATGGCCGTTGCGATCCTGATCGGCGGCGGCATCGCCAAACGCGGCGACGAAGTGTTCAGGGAATTCAGTGTCGTTGCGTTCACCGCCGGTCTTGGTCGCGGTGATGATGACGCGGCCCGGTGCGGCGAGCGGTTTCAAGAACTCGCCGCTTGCACTGGTCGTGTTGACGAACACGATCTTCTGGGTCGTGAACTTCGACAACAGCTTCGCGTAGTCGGCGACGTAGAGGTCCGGTCCCATCAGGTTGAACGCGGCGACGCGTCCGTCGAAGCTGCCGTGGCCGATCAGCAGGATCACCACGCTGTCGGTCGGCTTGGCTTTGGCGGCGATGTCAGTGAACGCCTTTTCGACGTTCGCCTTGGTCGCATTCTTTTCGGAGAGCAACGTGATGTTCGCCTCCGGGACCGCTTCTTTTTTCTTCGCCGTGTCGATGAAGGTGGCGGCCCATTTCTCGAACTTCTTGGCGTGTTCATCGTCTCCCGAGACCCCGGTGATCACCAGGATGTGGCTTTGTTGGGCGTACGCGCTCGAGCCGCACAGCACCACACACGAAACCACGAAGCCACGAAGCCACGAAGCCGGAGGGATCAAACGCAAAGTTCGCAAAGTTCGCAGAGACACATTTTTCTTCGCGTCCTTCGCGAACTCTGCGTTTAAAGCTCGGATGGGCATCACGCCAGGCCCTTGACTCGCCGGAATCCCCATTCCGCGCCGACCAGACCGATCAACAGCAGGAACAACGCGGGCATGTCCCACAGCTCGCGCTCTTCGACCACCGTCACGCCGCGGCCGCTATAGCTGATCGCCTCGGGCAGCGACAGGACATCGGACGCCGTGAAAAATCGTCCACCAGTCTCCTCGGCGACACGGCGGAGCAGCGGGGCGCGCATCGCGGCGTCGAAGTATTCGGCGTCGCCCGCTGACACGCGCAGGTTCATTGCCGCAGTGCCGAGGCTCTTGTCGTTTCGCCCGGCGTTGACAGTCACCTTGTAGATGCCGGTTTCTTCGGGCACGAAGCTCGCGCGGTATTCGCCGTCCTTGGTGACCGTCCAGTCCACGGGAATTTCCGAAGTCTTGCCCGACGGCGCGGTCACGGTCGCGACCACCCGGCTGTCGTTCACTTCGACGTAGGCGCCGTCCATCACTTCCGCCGCAAGTTTTACCGTTTCGCCTGGTTCAACCCGATCGACAGTGGTCGTGATGTTCACCTGATCGGGCACGCCGTCAACCAGCCAGCGGATCATGCGGCGCCAGAACATCTGATGCGTCGTGTCGCTGACCGGCATCTTGACGTCCATCCGCCAGATCCACGAATCCTGGATCGGCATCGCCAGCGCCTTGCCACGGCCGTATCGCTGGTAGGCGAGCACCACCTGCTCCTGGCGGCGGTTGTCGATGGCGTTGAGGAGAACCGTCGCGCCCGGTTTGACCAGGCGGATCGGATTCACGGTCGTCACGATCGGCATCGACTCCCATTTCGCAGCCGATGCTTTTTCGTCGCCGGCGATCTGCGTCACCGGAAACGTTGCGCCGACGCGCGTCGGACGAACCGACAGCTCGGACAAGTGCTTCGCGTTCGCCGCTTCCATCGTCACCGGCAGGACTTCGCCGACCGGCGTACCGGCCCAGCCGCCCTCGGCGAACGAGCGCCGTCCGCCCAGCATCATCAGGGTGCCGCCGCGTTTGTTGACGAAGTCGGCAATCATTCTCAGCTGATCCGGCGAGAATGACGCGGCTTCCACGCTGCCGAGAATCAGCGCGCGGTACGAGAACAGCTCTTCGCGCGTTTGCGGAAAGCCTGAAACGACTTCATCCGGATTGCTGACGCTCTGACGGTAGTACTTGTTTTCCGCGGTGCGCAGCAGTGTCACCACCTGCAGGTTCTTGTCGTTCTCGACCGCGCGTCGGACGAACTTATACTCGGGGCGCGGTTCGCCTTCGTAGTACAGAACTTTCTCGGTCCGGTCGTTCACCTGGATCAACGTGTCGCGCGCGTTGTTCTGCGTCACCTGCTCGCCGTCCTGGGTCGGGATTTGGAACCGGAACATGCGTGCGCCGGCTTCGTTTGCGTCGAATCGCACCTTGACCGTTGCCGATTCACCATTCGCCGGCAACGTGATCTGTTGCGTGCTCACCAGCCGCCCATCGTCTTCGACGGTGATCGGAACGGTTTGGCCGGAGTAGCCGGTTTGCGACACGACGACGTCCACAACCAGAGACGAGCCCTTGAGCACCGATCGCGGCGTTTCGATGCGCGTCACCTGGATGTCTTTGGCGAAATGGTCCTCGCCGAGGCCCACGGTAAACACCGGGATCGATCGCGCCTTCAGGCTGGCCAGCGTTTCATCGAGCGCAGCGTCGGAGGTGTCGGCGCCGTCGGTAACCATCACCAAACCGGCGAGCGGCAGGCCCGACAGTTCGTCGCGGGCGAGGTCCAGCGCCTGGCCCAGCCGCGTCGCCGTGCCGCTGAACTTCATGTCGGCCGCCGACGCCACGCGACTCGACGACGACGAAAACCTGAAGAAGCGCACGACGAACTTTTGCGACAGCGCGTCGAGCAGCTTTGCATTCTTGGCGCCGAGCTGTTCCTGGATGAAGGCGCTGCGCGGCTGGCCGTCACGGTCCGCAATCGCCATGCTGCGCGAGTCGTCTACCAGGACACCGAGGAAATTCTGCTGCGGCACCGCCGCCTTGAGGATCAACGTCGGGCGGAACAGGCAGGTCAGCAGCACGACGAGCGCTGCGAGCCGGAGACCGATCAGCAGTGCGCGATCGCGCGGCCGCTCCACGGCAGCGAGGCCGCGATAGGTGATCAGCGCGATCAGTCCTGCTGCAGCCGCGGCAACACCCGCCACCATGACGGAACGCGAGATCGCCCACGACACGTCGCCCTGTTGAAACATCAAGGGCGGGTACTTGAACAGGAAGCGGAAGACGGTTTCCACTACAACCTGCATTCTATATCCTCAAATCTTAGGACGGCAGCGCGCCGGAATTTGAGGATTTGAGGATCTGAGGATCTATCTGAGGATCTGAGGATCTTGGGATCTGAGCTTGTGGCGCAGGCTGAGGGCCTTTGAAAGCTGGAAGTAGGTCATCAGCGCGACCTGGCCGATGACGAGGCCGCTGAGAATCCAGTCGCTTGTCCGTGTCCGGCTGCGGACGACGACTCCGGGGGGCGCCGGGGGCAGCAGCTTTTGTTCGTCACGATTTGTCCGCGCCGCGGCGGAAATCATTCCGTTGGCTCGCCGCTCTTCAAACGCCCGCTCGGCCATCGGGCCGATCATTTTCTTTTCGCCGGGAACTTTTTCGCCGGGCGCCTTACCGTAGGGCGATGCGTGTTCAATTTCGGCATTCAGTTCGGCACCGGCCAGAACGGCGAGACCAGACACGTAAAACCATAGCATCAAGATGATGACGCCGCCGATCGCGCCGTAGGTGGCGTTGTACGACCCGTAATTGGTGACGTAGAAGCGGAAGCCGAGCGAAACCAGCAGCCAGAGCGCCGTCGCGAGAATCGAACCTGGAGTAATCCAGATCCACTCCTGCTGCGCGTCGGGCGCAAAGTAATAAACCATCGCGATGGCCATGCTGACGAGGCCGAACACCACCGGCCATTGCAAGAGCTTCCAACTCCACTCGAACGCGGGACCAAGGTGGAACCAGTTCGCGACCTTTTCGGCCAGTTGCGGTCCTGCGACCACCAGACCGAATGCGACGACGATGAAGAACGCCAGGCCGACGGTCAAAGCGAGAGCGGTCACTTTCACCTTCCACCACGGTCGGCCTTCATTGATGTCGTAGGCTTGGTTCAAGGTGTCGATGATTGCATCCACGCCAGACGATGTGCTCCAGATGGTGCCGAGCATGCCGAGGGTCAACAGGCCGCCGTTCTTGTCGTGCGCGACCTTCAGCACCTGATCCTGGATGATTGTGATGACTTCGCTTGGTGCGACCCGAGCAAGTGTGCCGGTGATCGTGTCGAGCAGGCCGCTGACCGGCATGAAGCTGATCACCGCGACCAGAAAGAGAAGCGCGGGGAAGAGCGCGAGAACGAAGTAGTAGGACAGCTGCGCGGCCAGGCCGAGGCAGTTGTCGGCCACCATCTCCCGACCGGTCTTGATCAGGAGATCCTTCCAACTGATTGGCAGTCGAAACGCGCGCAGCAGACCCATGGGCCGTGTTACGGATGCATGGTCTTCGGACGCCGGGCGCCTGTGCCGACGGCCGGCGTCCACGACGGCGCGTCACTGGCCGGAAACGATTCATCGGAAGCGCGCGCGATCAAGTCGTGCTCGTCGCCGGTAACGCGCGTGTAAAGTTCGCCTAACCAACGGCGCGCGCTGGAGAAATCGCCTTCGCCGGTCAAGGCCCACCAGGCAAGGCTTCCACCCAGGCCGGCGAGTATCGAGCCTGCCTTACTGCGTTGCCGCAGGCCCTGGATGGCGAGTACTCCTCCGCCCGCGCCGACGAGCCAGCGGGTGATGGCGAGTCGCTCGCGCGTGCCATCCCAACCGCGGCGCTCCCACACGCTCGCCGCGTCGCGATGTGTCGCAAGGTTGAGGTCTGAGTTCGAAGTCATGCGAGAGCTCTTGCAAATTCGGGTGCAGGTCGAGGCAACCTCGGCTGCTGATGGGTTTCATTACACAGGGCGTCGGTACGGCGACGTCAATCAGGCACTCCGCGACGGCTCTGATGCCGTTTTCCGAGAGTTTTGCGGTGTTCGCGTGGTGGTACATGGGTTGCTCCTTTACTTCAACGTCCCAGCAAAACGTCGTCGCTTGGAGGTGTGAAGCCATGTCGCCAGAGTCCATACGCGCCAATGAGGACGTGATCAGGCGCGTACAGGGCGAGTATCTGGAGATGCCTGGTTTGCGACTGACGCCGGCGCAGGCGCGCCGGCTCTGGGGGCTCGACGCGGCGTCGTGCGACGCGCTACTGATGGCGCTCGTCGACGCGAAATTCCTGTTCCGCACGCGCGACGGGGCCTTCATGCGCATGGAACAGACGGCGTCGGTGAAAGCAGCGCTCAGAAATCGAAACACGATCGTTGCGGCGTAGCCCGCCCGTCGGCTGGACCGTAAGTCTTACCTTTGAGCCGTCAGCCAGCCGGCCCATTTTTTCTCCCGCCATCTTCCCCGGGCGTGCGACCTTCGGGTCGCCGCCCGCGGCCGAACTCCTTGAACTCCATTTCTACTTTGCGTCCTTGGCGAACTCTGCGTTTATGTCATTTTTCTTGGTAAACAGATTGCTCGGCGCTCTCGGGCGAGCTCGGCGTTCATCCTTATGAGGATCGTCGATGCGCCGCCTTGCCAGACCCCCCGATTTTCATCGCAAACCAGATCCAGGCCGCGATGCAGAGGATTGGGTTCGTCTGCCAGTAGTAGTTGGTTGCCAGAATCGCGACCAGCAGCGACGGCACGAACAGCCAGCCGGCCCACGCCAGCAGACCGAACGGCACGTTAACCGCAAACAGCATCGTCAGTCGCGGAAACGCGATCAAAAACAGCAGGAACCAGATTCCGTGAACGTCCCAGAAATTCGTCATGTTTCCTCGCGCCGGCGTGTCGCCGTGTCGTCGTTTCACCGTGGTACGGTTGAGTCGTATGGTACGCCTCGTCGTCGCCACCACCAACCGGAACAAGGTCCGCGAGATTCGCAGTCTTCTCGCCGGTCTGGACATCGAACTCTCCACGCTCGATCGCTGGCCAGATCTCGCTTCACCCGACGAAACCGGCGGGACGTTTGAGGAAAATGCCCGGCAGAAGGCGACCTATTACGCGCGCGGTACGGGCGAACTGGTGGTTGCCGAGGACTCGGGGCTCGAAATCGACGCGCTCGGCGGCGCGCCCGGCGTCGAATCGGCTCGATACGGCGGAACGTCCGCCACTTATCCGCAAAAATTCGCGTTGATCTACCAAAAGCTGCGCGGCGTTCCAGACGCGTCGCGCGTCGCGCGATTCGTTTGCGCGCTTGCTCTGGTGCGCGGCGACGAGCTGCTGTTCGCGACGCGCGGGACGATCGAAGGCGAAATCGCGGCTGCGCCACGCGGCCGCGGCGGGTTCGGCTACGACCCGATTTTTTTCTATCCGCCCCTCGGACGCACGTTGGGCGAAGCGACGGCCGAAGAAAAAGCGGCGGTAAGCCACCGCGCCCAGGCGTTTCGGCGGCTTCGAGAGTACTTCGGTGGCTGAACGCTGCGCCACGGCTGTCCGGATCGGTTTTCCGCGCGCGGCTATCGAGCCAAGCCATCTCGCTCCGCGGGCCGATTCCGTCGGCGGTCCCTTCGCGTAGCGCGAGACGGCGCGCAGCGGTTAAACGCGGAGCATGCTCGCTCCGGCCCGCGGGTCGGCTCGGGAACAAAACACGCGTTCGGCGATATCGGTTACTGCCTTGGGCTCAGGCCGAAGTCGGCCTTCGCGAGGGGGCCGCCCGCGCGTTTTGTGTGGCGGTTGGTTGACCCTCGCCTCCAACGCGGTCCTGCGCGAGCACGCTCCGCAACGCGCTGCGCACCGGCAGCCAGCGAGCGAGGCCAGACCTCTCGCTCCGCGGGCTCGGATCGGCCCGTTCGCACAGGAAACCGTTCGGAGCCCGCCGCTCAGGGCACGCGGCAAAACGACCGCAGGCCAGTGACATCGAGCGCACCCTAAATGGGTGTGCGAGCGTTCCACGCGTCCAAAGGCCGGAGGGACTTCACACTTCAGACTTCAAACTTCAGCGTATCGCTTCGCCACTGCCGCTCATGATCAATCAACCAGGTCTTGCGCTCCAGGCCGCCGCCGTACCCGGTCAGCGATCCGGTTGATCCGATCACGCGATGGCAGGGAACGACGATCGCGATTGGATTCGCGCCGTTCGCGAGGCCAACGGCGCGTGACGCGCCCGGTGAGCCGAGCTTCTTGGCAATCGCGCCGTAGCTGGTGGTTTCACCCGGCCGAATGCGCAGCAGTTCCTTCCATACCTTCTTTTCGAACGCAGCGCCACGCATATCCAGCGGCAGATCCATGTCCAAACTCTTGCCGTCGAAGTACGCACGCAGCCACGCGCGGGTGCGGCTGATCGTCTTCGACTCGCGTTCCTCGATTTCGTGCGGCGGGAACCATTTTGCCAGCCGTCGCTCCAGGCGAACGATCCGGCCGCCGGCTTTGTTCGAACTCCGTCGGGAATTGACGGGGCCGGTGAATTCGAGCGCGCACAGCCCCTCGTCCGACGACAACGCGAGCATGTCGCCGAGCGGAGTTGAAACGATGGCGCGCGACAGTTTCATCTGGCTACAACAGTCGCTTGATCAGGTGACCGACGATGCCTTTTTGCTTTTCGACGAGCTGTTTGATCCCCTGGTCGGCGAGATCGAGCAGCGTATCGAGCGCATCGCGCCCGAATGGCAGTCCTTCGGCGGTTCCCTGCACCTCGATGAACAGTCCCGACCCGGTCTTGACCACATTCATGTCCACCTGGGCACGGCTGTCGTCGTCGTACGCCAGATCGAGCAGCGGTTCGCCGTCGACGACGCCGACGCTGATCGCGGCGACGTGATCGATCAGCGGAATCGCCGAAATGGTACCGCGGTCGCGCAGCTTCTCGAGTGCCAGTGCGAGCGCGACGAACGCGCCGGTGATCGACGCGGTCCGCGTGCCGCCGTCGGCCTGGATCACATCGCAATCGACCCAGACGGTCCGTTCGCCCAGCGCCGGCAGATTGATCACCGAGCGCAGCGACCGTCCAATCAGCCGCTGGATTTCCTGCGTCCGCCCGCCGACCTTGCCGGAAGTCGCCTCGCGTTGGGTGCGCGTCGACGTGGCGCGCGGCAGCATCCCGTATTCGGCGGTCACCCAGCCCTTGCCCGAATTGCGCAGAAACGGCGGCACCCGATCCTCGACGCTGGCCGTGCAGATCACTTTGGTGTTACCAGCCTCGATCAGTACGGATCCCTCGGCATGCAGCAGGTAGTTCGGCGTAATAGTCGTCGGGCGCAATTCGTTCGCCGCCCGTTTGTCGGATCGCATCGGTCGTCCTTAGAAAATTGTCGATTGAAGATTGCAGATTGTAGATTGGAAAGCGTTCTCAGTTCTCAGTTCTCAGTTCTCAGTTCTTAGTTTTCACCTCCTCCTTCTCTTCTCGCAAATAGTTCAGGTTCTTTGTCAGCGGACGCCGCAGGTCGACGTGGCCCGCCAAGGTCTCCACTTCCTTGCCGTCGACCAGCAACTGCACCGACGTCACCGCCGGCAGATTCTCGGTAATCGCATTGACGATCGTATAGACAGTCAGCAACTCGTTCATCGTCCCGCCTGGATGTGCGGAGACGACTTCTTTGCTGAGATCGACGAACGCTTCGCCTTGTTCGGTGACGAACAACGCGCGCACGGTGGTGCCGGCCGGAACCGCCGAAACCAATGGGTCCACGACCGCGGCGACTTGCGCCGAGACGATCTCGCGCGCTTGCTCGACCGCCCCTTCGCCGTAAGGCACGTCGCGTTCGACACGCGTCAATCGCATCCCGTCGTCAGCGACGTAATACAGATGCGCCTTGATCTTGCGTCCTGGCGGCGCTGGCGCCGTCGGAGCGGCAGCAGCGGCGGCTGTGCCGGACGGGGCAATTCTCGGCTTGCGGCCGTACCAGCGCGGCAGGCCGACGAACAACAGCAGGAATAGCGCCAGACCGGCGGTGCCGATTGCGACGATTGCCAGTACTCGCTTCGACATCAGCGCGACGTCCCGTTCTGCAGCGATTCGCGGAAACGGACGACGGCGTCCGTCAACGCCTGCACAAACGCGCCTTGAAAGACGTCGCCGGCCAGCACTTTTTCCTGCTCGGGATTGCTCAAGTAGCCAAGCTCGATCAGCACCGCGGGCATGTTGGCCGATTCAAGCACGCGGAGCGGCGCCTGTTCGGTCGGGTGCATCGCGAGCGGCACGTGGTCGTGAAACTGTTGCTCGAGCAGAGTCGCAAATTCGCTCGACTTGTCGAGGTGACGAATTTGCGCAAGGTCCCAAGGGACCATCTCGATGTCGCGCAGACCTCCGCCAAACGCCGGCACCCGCTCGGCAACCCCGGCCGATCGCGCCGCATCTCGATCGAACGCAGCGACGAAGATCGAGGCGCCGCTGACAGTCTTTCGCACCGACGCATTGGCGTGGATGCTGACGAACAGATCCGCCTTGTTGGTGTTGGCCAGCGCGGTTCGGTCGTCAAGCGCAACGTTGCGGTCGTCCTCGCGGGTCAGCAGCACGCGGATGCCGAGCCGCGCTTCGATAACTGCCTTGACCCGCCGGGCCACCGACAGCGTCAGGTCTTTTTCCTTCGACCCATTGGCCCCTTTCGCGCCGCCGTCTTCACCGCCGTGTCCGGGATCGATCGTGATCGTTCGAATCGGCGTCGTCGGCTGGCCGAACGCCGGAGGCAATTCTGCAGGCGTTGGCGGTGGCGCGTTCGCGGGCGGCGTCGCCGGCTCGGTCTGCGCCGGCGGCGAGAGTTCGATCGCCAGCCGCATCGTATTCTCGAGCGGCTGCGCGGCCGCCTTGAGTCCGCCGAATCGGGGCACGACGTCGACGATGATGCTGACAGGGTCAGCAGCGCGTATTGCGGTGACGAGCGATGGTGGAGACTGGGGTGGCAACAGCGCGCCTGGAATATCGAGTGCGTCCGCGTCGAACTTAATCGTGATCCGATCACCATCCTGCGAAACCGTGCTGTTCGCGCGCGGTGTGGCGTCGATCGTCAAGCGGCCGGCCGGGCCTACCGAATCGTAGCGCGCCGTGATTCGCGGCACGCGCAAGTCGCCGACGATCAGCAGCCGCGACGGCTTGCGCAGTTCGAGACGCGTGTCGTAAATCGGCGTCAGCGCGCGCGCGATGAATTCGACCGGGACCAGCCAACGCCGTCCTTGCCGGACCGGAGGCGCCGGTAACGAAATCAGGCGCCCCGCCACCGAAGCCAGGGTCTGGTCGGGCGTCAGGACAATGGTTTTGCCTTTGTAGGAAACCGTTACGGCGCCAAGCGAATCCTGAACCGTCAATTGGAAGGTCGATGCCAGGTCGTCGAGGCCGACGTATTCCTGATCGTTGACCAGCGAGAGCGGCAACGGCCGGCGGCCGTCGCGGCTCAACATCGACAGTGATGGGGAAGCCGGTTGGCTGAACAGCGCCGACGCCAGCCCGACGATCGCAATGGCTAGAGCGGCAGAAGAATGGGGAAATCTACGAATTTCCCCATTTTACCGAATTCTCAGCTGACGATCCGCCTGGCAGCGGCAAGGCCCGCGATCAGGAAGACCAGGAAGAGCACGAGGAACAGGCCCGCCAGGAACTTCGCAACCGCGAACGACGCGCCGGCGATAGTCGTGAAGCCGAGAAGCGCCGCGAGAATTCCGATCACCAGAAATACCAGAGCCATGTGGAGCACGATCCACCTCCACTGTGCATGTTGCGAATACTGTGCCGTGGCATGGGCTCGGCCGTATCCTTGGACCGATGGATGCGTTCATGCGAGCGGCGATCGATGAAGCGGAGCAAGGGTTAGCCGAAGGTGGTATTCCAATAGGCTCTGTGATTGTGCATCGCGGAGCGATCATTGGCCGTGGCCACAACCGCCGCGTTCAGCAAGGAAGCGCCATTCTCCACGGCGAAATGGACGCGCTTGAACGATCCGGCCGTCGCCCGGCGTCGGTCTACCGTGAGTGTGTCATTTACACGACGCTGTCACCATGCGCGATGTGTTCCGGCGCGATTCTGCTCTACGGTATTCCTCACGTCGTCGTTGGCGAACACGAGACGTTCATGGGCGAGGAAGATCTGTTGCGATCGCGTGGGGTGAAAGTGGATGTCCTGAACGACGCGCGATGCGTCGCGATGATGAAGCAATTCATCGCGGCGCATCCGAAGCTGTGGAACGAAGATATCGGGGTGTAACTTACTGCGTTATTCCCGCGTGGTACGTGATCGTCTGTCCCGCCTGCACGTTCACGTCGAAGGTTAACGGCTCCACGTTTCCGCCGGGAAGACGGATCTCGATCTGATGACGTCCAGCCTCGAGATTGACGTGCTGATACGTGCCGTCAAAGTCGTCGACGATCCCGACGTAATACCCGTCGACGAATACCTGGGCATCGAGCGGCGCGCCTTGAATTCGCACGCCACCATACGCCTGGCCCGGGCTCATGCTGACATATCCGGCCGGCGGTAGCGGATAGCCGTACGGTCCGTACGGGGCTCCGTAGTAGCTTCGATAGCCGTATGGGTAGTAGCCGCCGTAACCGTAGGAGGCGTACCCGTACGGGTAGCCGTAACCGGCGTAGAAGCCGATCGTCAGCCCAGGACGGTACGGATAGTAATAAGGATAGTACGGAGCGTAGCCGACGACTCGCGGGCCGTAGTAGTACCCGCGATGCGCCGGGGCGTAGTAGCGTTGCGGCGCGTAGACGTGCGCCGGACCGCGCGGAACTGCGCGACCCACGGTGGGGGCGCCGGCATGGCTCCCGCCTCCCCCGCCTCCCGCGCGACCACGTGAATGGCCCTGTGCATTAACGGTGTCGGGCGCTGCAACACACACGGCACCCGCAAGGAGAAGAGCGGCAATCGACTTGGAGTAGTTCATAACTGACCCGACGACGCAGGCGGCTTGGCTGGCTCTTCTATTCTACCGCAGGTCAGGGGGTCGCCGCTGTGGCGACCGAGGTAGGTTCGCCG
>Ga0070675_100000380_pt1 | contig 30037 bp, 22 predicted proteins | sample KBSM43metaG_FD_65343 | JGI IMG/M metagenome (GOLD analysis project Ga0070675, IMG submission 65343) | Miscanthus rhizosphere microbial communities from Kellogg Biological Station, Michigan, USA - KBS M4-3 metaG | ecosystem: Host-associated > Plants > Roots > Rhizosphere > Soil ... | reverse complement strand
CCGACGCCGCATCCACGACCTTCACGAAGGGGGCAGATCCCGCCGAGATAATGAAAGCAGCGACGGCCGCGGCCGATGCGTTCCTTCTGATCTACGGCAATGGCAGCAGGAAGCAGAGGGCAGTCGGCGGCCACGCGCGCTGACGCAGCCGCCCAATTCCATCGAGCCATCCGTCCCCTCGAACCAGTCGTTCGTCACTCGGCGGGCTCGCGCGGCGACACTCATCGTCCCGCTAGCGCATTAGTCTCAAACCGGGTGGCCAAGGCAGGGCCTCGCTGCTCCGTACCCCCGCTCAAGGTTCGACCATCCGGGGGCTTTATCCTATGAATCATAAAGTTGCAGGCGCGACCGCTCGCGCTGGTCTGCTCGCGAGTATTTCCGCGGGATCAGTGCTGCTCGGCAGCCCCGCTATCGCCCAGAGCACCGCGGCTGCTCAGCCAGAGTCGCCGGTAGAAGCGACGCCGACACCTACTGACGAAAGCCGGGAGCCATCGCCCACGATCCTCTCCGCGGAGGATGGAACCTCCGGCGGCGCGATTGTGGTTACCGGATCGCGTATCCGACGGCCGGACTTCGATACTCCGAATCCTGTGCTTTCAATTGGCTCCGACCAGGTTGAAAAATCGGGAACAACGAACCTCACCGACTTTCTGACGGGCTTTCCAGCGCTTCAGGATTCTGCCGGTTCCGATATCAACGGCGGCGAAAACGCCGGAATTGGCGCGACCGGCCTCAACCTCCTCGACTTACGCAATCTCGGCCCACAGCGCACGCTCGTGCTGGTCGATGGGCGTCGCCACGTCGCGGCCGTTCCGGGCAGCCAGTCGATCGACATCAATTCCATTCCCAGCGACCTTGTCGAGCGTGTGGATATCCTGACTGGCGGCGCTTCGGCGATTTACGGAGCCGACGGCGTCAGCGGCGTCGTTAACTTCGTCATGAAACGCAACTTCGACGGGATCACTGCGCGAGGCCAGAATGGCATCAGCGGTCGCGGGGACGCGGGCCAGCGTCTCATTGCGGTTACTGCGGGAAAGAATTTCGGCCAAGACCGCGGCAACATCGCGATCGCTCTCGAGCATAGCGAGGAAGACCGCCTGAAGTATAGCCAACGGCGGCGCGAGAGCGGCGAAAACTATTTGGGCTTCTACCTCAATCCCGACGATCCGGAGAACTTTCCCGACTATGAGGGGCCCAACGATAATGGCATCCCGGACTATGTTCCGCTGAAGAACATCCGCTATTTCGATACTGCCCGCCAGGGCGGGATCGACGTGGATTTCGACGGCTTTCCCGATTACATCGTCGCTGCCGGCGGAGCGGTCGTCCCCTTCGATCCGGGCGATTTCGTTCCGGACTATTTCCAGCAGGGCGGAAACGGGACGCTTGTATCCGACTATCGTCTAGATCTTCTGCCGAAGATTAATCGCAACGTCGTCAACGTCCTAACGCACTACGACGTATCGCCCGCCCTCACTCTTTTTGCGGAAGGCAAGTACGCGAAGAACCACGCCTTTTCGCTCGGGCAGCCGACCTTCGATTATTACCTGCACATCTCTACGGATAATCCTTTCCTGCCGGCCGAGATCGCCGCCAATGCTGACGACGAAGTGCTCGTCAACCGCGATAATTTCGATCTTGGCATTCGTGGCGAGAACATCGACCGCCAGACGTGGCGGGGCGTGCTTGGCGCCCGGGGCGAGATTGGCGGTCACGCGAATTATGAGATGAGCTACGTCTACGGGCGCACCAAAGTCGTCAATCACTATGTCGGCGACATGCTCACCGACCGTTACTATGCCGCAATCGACGTGGTTCGGGATCCGTTGACGGGACAGCCGACTTGCCGCGTCAATGTCGAGCCCGATTGGACCCCCAATCAGCCCGACAACTACACTCGTCCCGAAATCCCCCCGACGACGTTTCAGCCGGGTCAGTGCGTACCGCTCAACATCTTCGGCGAAGGTGTCGCGAGCAAGGCGGCGATCGACTGGATCCAAACAAACACGACCGACCGCGCCGAACTTACGCAGAAGGTCCTGTCGGGTAGCGTCAGCGGCGATCTCAGCGGCGTGTTCACCTTCCCCGGAGGCGGCGCCCTTGGCTACGCCTTCGGCGCGGAATACCGCAAGGAAACAAGCGGCTTCGTCCCTGACGAACTGTCGGCGCAAGGACTTACTTTCGGCAACTCGCTTGGCGTCAGTAAGGGCAGCTACGATGTGAAAGAGGCCTTCGGTGAGGTGCGTCTACCGCTGCTGAGCAAGCTGCCGTTCGCGAACAGCCTTGAGTTCGGCGGGGCGGTCCGCCTCTCCGATTATTCGACGATCGGGAGCACGACGGCCTGGAAGTTCGACGCGATGTATTCGCCGGTTCGCGACCTGACGTTGACCGGAACGCTTTCGAAGGCGGTGAGAGCGCCCAACATTGGCGAACTGTTCGGATCGCCGTCGCAGACGTTCGAGTTCATCACCGATCCTTGCAACATCAACCAGCTGCAGAACGGCACGCAGTACCGGCAGGCGAACTGTGCCGCCTTGATCTCCGCGCTCGGCGCTGATCCAGCGACCTATCGAGACTCGCGATCCACGAACATTCCGGGCACGTCGTCCGGCAACGAAAGCCTGTCGGAGGAAGCGGCGAAGACACGAACGATTGGCGCGATCCTGCAGCCGAGCTTTATTCCAGGTCTGACGGCGCGGCTCGACTGGTATGACATCCGGATCCGGAAGGCGATCAACACCGCGTCGGCGCAGCAGATTGCACAGCTTTGCGTCGACCAGCCAACTCTTGAAAATGTCTTCTGCGACGCGATCGATCGCCAGGACGGGGACGAGGGAACTGCGGAGGCCGGCAACATCATCGGCTTCGAGGTGCAGCCGTTCAATGTTGCCCGATTCCGTACTACCGGTGTCGACTTGAACCTCAACTATCGCTTCAAGACGGAGCGCGCCGGCACGTTCAACCTCAACGTGATCGGCAACTACCTTCGCCGCCTTGAGTTCGTCTCGATCCCTGGCGCCGACGTGAGCGAGGGCCGAGGATATTCAGGGTACCGGTCGCCTAAGTTCACGGCGAACACCGATCTTAGCTGGAGCATGGGCCGGTGGACGCTGAATTATGGGCTTCTCTACTTCTCGAAGACCTCCCGCTTCGACAAGCAGACGATGGAAGGAAATCCCGACATCGTCGATGAAAAGTACCGCTACTTGAAGGAGCGGTGGCAGCACGATGTCTATGCGCGCGTCGATGTAACCGACGGCTTCTCATTCTATGGCGGCATCAACAATCTGTTCGACCAGAAGCCCGAGGTCGGCACGCGCTTCTATCCGGTCAATGAAGTTGGACGCTTCTTCTACGCCGGAGCCAGAGTGAACCTTAAGGGGCTTTAGGCCAGTCGAAGGAAGGCGCCGGATCCTGCTCCAGGGTCCGGCGTTCCTTCTTTCGTTTCAGGCTAGTTGGCGCGGTCCGATCGCGACTGCCGCGCAGCGGGCTATTCCCTGGCAGATGTCGGAGTGATGCGTTCCGAACGCCGACCTCAGTCCGTGGCAGCGGACTCGCCGAGCAAGGTCGACATGCTTACTTCGAGCGCCTGAGCGAGAGCGGCGACAGTCTCGAGCGTGATGCTATGATGCCCGCGCTCGACCTGGTTCAGAAATTTCCTGCTTAGCTGGGCGTCGTGTGCAAGTGCGCCCTGCGTAAGACCCTTCTGTTCACGTAGTTCGCGAAGGTTGCGCGCGAATTGCGCTCGAAGCCATGTCCCGTATTCGCTCTGCGGCGGCCGACCGGCCGTCCTGACCGGGTGCCGCGAAGCAGTCGCTGGCGGTGCTTGATCGTCGGGAGTTTCCTCACCGCGCGTCCTTGCAGCTCTGCGCGGGGCGCCTGTACAGATCGTGTTGATATCGAACATTTTCGCAGGCGCCCTCCGGTACGATTTCGGCGTCACTTGGCGACGCGGCATTACCGGCACAGAGCTTTCGCGATGGGCGGTTTCAGTGGCCCGGTATTGGTCGTGCTTTTCGGCAAACGCTTCGTTTGAGGGACGAATGCTTCGACCTTGCGTCGGGTTCGTGCGCATTTCGACGTTGCCGGGATCGATGCGAGTAGCGGCTGAGTGTCGATGGCTTTGCCCGAGGCGTAGCGCGGCTAACGATGGCCAGTCAGGGGTAATGGTGCCGGATGCAGGATTCGAACCCGCGACCTTCGGTTTACAAAACCGCTGCTCTACCAACTGAGCTAATCCGGCACTCGCGCGGCCTTTGCCTCAGGTGGCGCTGGTCGTCCAGTCGCTCTGGATGGCAGCGCAAATCATCGGGAAATATCATAGCCTTGGGCTGGTGGAGCTGAGGGGAATCGAACCCCTGACCTCTGCAGTGCGATTGCAGCGCTCTCCCATCTGAGCTACAGCCCCGCGCCTCGGCAAGGCGGCCCACATAGCGACGCCTTTTGCCCCTTACAAGCACTCGCCGCGAGGGGATTTCGGCTCGTCGAAAGCCGTGTCGTCGCCGGAACGGCAGTCCGTGCCCAATCGTTTTCATGAACGCAGCGGCCGGCACCCCGCCGGCCTGTTCGGCATGGAGGCAGGCAGCATGGCTTACGACCGTTACGATCCGGAAAGTCGCCGATGGCGCGATGACGAGGACGATCGCCGCGCACGCGGCCGGGGCCGCGACCGTGAAGACATGGATTATGGGCGCGGAGACGAAAGCCGCGGTTTCTTCGGCAAGATGGGCGATGAGGTCCGTTCATGGTTTGGCGACGAGGATAGAAACGATCCACGGAGCGACGACGACCGCTATCGCCCCAGCTATGGCGAGCGCGACTACAATCCGGGCTGGCGGGATGAGATGCGGCGCGGCCCTTCGCGCTTCGGCGAGGACGACCGCGGATTGCCGCGCGATTATCGGCCGGACGACGTCTTCGGTCGTGACTCGTATCGCCGTACGGAGTTCGCCGGCTCGCGTGCCCGGTCGAACCATGAAGATCTTCATTATGAGGAGTGGCGTCGCCGCCAGATGGAGGGCCTCGACCGCGACTATGGCGAATATCGGCGCGAGCGTCAGTCCAAGTTCGAAGACGACTTCGGCGGATGGCGTCAGCGTCGCCAGTCCAAACGCCAAATGCTCCGTGACATCCGCGAGCATATGGAAGTGAGCGGCAGCGACGGCGAACATGTCGGTACCGTCGATCGAGTCGCCGGCGATCGGATCATCCTGACGCGCAGCGATCCTCAATCAGGCGGCGTGCACCATTCGCTGAGCTGCAGCGACGTCGATCGCGTCGAAGGAGACCGAGTGATCCTCGAATGCAGCGCCGACAAGGCCCGCGAACGCTGGCGGGACGAGAGCCGCAGCCGGGCCTTGTTCGAACGCGAGGACCAGGGGAGCGCCGGACCGCATGCGCTCGACCGGAGCTTCTCCGGGACCTACCGTTAGGCCCTGAGTTTGATCGGGGCACGGGATCGGCCCGGCTGCTTCGGCGGCCGGGCCTTCCTTGTGCGCTCGCCGCGGATTATGCGGTGCGCAACAGAGCAGGGAGAAAGCATCATGGCTCGCGCATGGCACCTGATGAGCCGTCCGCAGGGGCTGCCTGTCGACGATAATTTCGCACTGAAAGAGGTCGACCTGCCGCCGGTTGGACAGGGCATGGTCCGGATCCGCAACCAATGGCTGTCGGTCGACCCCTACATGCGCGGCCGAATGAACGACGTGAAGAGCTACGTTCCGCCGTTTCAGATCGACCAGCCAATGGAAGGCGGAGCAGTAGGCGAGATCGTCGAGTCCAACGCCGAAGGTTTTTCGGTTGGAGACCGCGTCCTGCATATGGCTGGATGGCGGGACGAGGCGGTCGTCGATGCGCGGACCGTCAACAAGCTTCCTGCCCTTCAGGTCGAGCCGCAGCTGTTCCTGGGCAATCTCGGAGTGACAGGCGCCACAGCTTATTTCGGTCTGCTCGACGTCGCTTCAGCCAAGGCGGGAGACGTGGTTTTCGTCTCAGCCGCTGCAGGCGCAGTGGGGTCGGCAGTTGTTCAGATCGCCAAGGCCAGGGGCATGACGGTGATCGGATCGGCGGGTGGCGAAGAGAAGTGCGCGTTCGTCAGCTCCCTCGGCGCGGACCACGTCGTCGACTATAAAGGGGACTCGATCCTCAAGGGACTGGCCGCGGCCGCGCCGGAGGGCATCGACGTATATTTCGACAATGTAGGCGGCGACCATCTCGACGCAGCCTTCGCACTGGCGAAGATGCGTGCTCGCTTTGCCATCTGCGGCATGATCGAGGGCTACAACAAGGCCGAGGCCGCGAGCTTCCGCTTCATCATGCGCGTCATTGCCATGCGCATCCGGATGCAGGGCTTCATCGTCTTCGACTTTCAGTCGCGGATGGACGAATTCTATCGCGAGATGGGGCAGCTAATAGCGGCCGGGCAGCTCAAGTCGCGCGAGACGGTTCATGATGGGCTTGAGACAATGCCGGACGCCTTCTGCGGCCTGTTCAGCGGCGAGAACCTCGGGAAGATGCTGATTCGAGTCTAGCGGTTGAACTTGCAGGCGGCTGGATCGCCGCTTTGCAGGCCCGTCCTTAGTGCAGTCATCCGCTGTGCCGAGCTTCCGTGCGTGAAGCTTTCGGGAACAACTACGCCCTGACTCTGCTTCTGGAGCATGTCATCGCCGATCGCTTCGGCCGCGCGCATGCCTTCCTCGACGTCTCCCGGCTCGAGGATGTTGCCCTGGGCGTCGCGAGCATTGGCGGCCCAAACGCCTGCGTAGCAGTCGGCCTGCAGCTCGACGCCGACTTGAATTGCATTGCCTTGAGATTCGGACGAGCGGGCTTGAGCATTATGTGCCTCGTCCAGCGCGCCTTCGAGGTCCTGGACGTGATGCCCAACCTCGTGCGCAATCACATACGCCATTGCGAAGTCGCCCGGCGCCCCAAAGCGCTGCGACAGCTCGTTGAAGAAGGTCGGGTCGAGATAAATGGTCTTGTCGTTGGGGCAGTAGAACGGGCCCATCGCTGCCTGGCCCATGCCGCAGGCGGTCTGCGTACCGCCGGTATAAGCGACCATCCGCGTGGGGACGTAACGCTTGCCGTTCTTCTGGAAGATCTCACCCCAAGTCTCTTCAGTCGAACCAAGAACGCGTTTCAGGAAATCGCTCATTTCCGGTGAGAGGGTCGACTTACCGGCCGGTGCACTTGTCGTCGGGCCGCCTGGTAACAGTCCGCCGCCACCGCCGCCGCCAAGCTGCGTCAGCGCGCAATAGCCGAGCAGAAGGATAAGGACGCCGACGATGCCGAAACGGCTCATTACCATCGGTAGCAAGCAGCCGAGCATGTTGCCGCCGCCTCCGCCGAGCCCAAAGCCACCGCCTTGACCCGTGCGGTCTTCGAAATTTCCGCTTGGACCTTCGCCGCCTAGCCGCATTCCGTCCTCCTCGCCGAAGCCAAATGCGCGGATGCCGTTACGGTTGCAAATCATCTTCGCGACGGCGACTAGCGCCGCAAAGGAGCTGCCATGATTCTCGAAGGCAAAGTCGCGCTCGTCACGGGTTCAACCTCGGGCATTGGCCTCGCGATTGCGCGTGCGCTCGCTGCCGAAGGCGCGAAGGTCATGCTCAATGGCTTCGGCGAGTCTTCCGAGATCGATCGCATCCAGGCCGAGCTCGGTGCCGGCCACGACGGCGCAGACCTGTCAGACCCCGCACAGATCGAGGCGATGCTTGATCATTGCGCGGAGGAGCTCGGACCGCCCGATATTCTGGTCAACAATGCGGGCGTCCAGCACGTCTCGCCGGTCGAAAGCTTTCCGCCTGAGAAGTGGGATGCGATCATCGCCGTCAACCTGTCGGCGGTCTTTCACACGACCCGGCTTGCGATCCAGTCGATGAAGGCCAAGCAATGGGGCCGGATCATCAACACGGCCTCGGCGCACAGTCTCGTCGCCAGCCCGAACAAGTCTGCTTATGTCGCTGCAAAGCACGGCGTTGCCGGGTTCACCAAGACCATCGCGCTGGAAGCGGCAAAGGACGGCGTCACGGTCAACTGCATCTCGCCGGGCTACGTCTGGACGCCGCTCGTCGAGAACCAGATTCCGGACACGATGAAGGCGCGGAACATGACGCGGGAGCAGGTGATGAACGACGTCCTGCTCGCCGCGCAGCCGACCAAGCGCTTCGTGACGCCAGAGGAAGTAGCGGCGCTCGCACTCTTCCTGTGCCGCGACGAGGCCAAGTCGATCACCGGCGCGAACCTCAGCATGGACGGCGGCTGGACAGCTGCTTAGGCTCGACGCCATGCGATCGATCGTCCTCGCGGCAGTCCTGCTGACCTTGGCCGCATGCGCCAACCAACCTGGCGCTGTCGTGCCGAGGCCGTCGCTCGACTGGCGCGATGTTGTCACCGTCTCGGACCGCGATCGGTTGCGCGAGTGGCGTACGGCATTCGTGGATTCAATGCGCGCCGCGCGGGCGGCCGGGCACTCTGCCGACATCGACCGTGAAGGTGCCTTGCTTGATCCCGACGCGGCGCTTGGCGGCGGCCCGATCCCGAACGGCGATTACCGCTGTCGGGTCATCAAGCTTGGCGTAAAGTCGCAGGGCTTGCTCGATTATGTCAGCTATCCGGCGTTCGACTGCCGCATCACGCAGGCTGGCCAAGTGCAGGATTTCGCCAAGCTCACAGGATCGCAGCGGCAGATTGGCTCAATATTCCCGGGTGATCCGCTTCGTCAGGTCTTCCTCGGCACTCTGGTCCTCGCCGACGAGAATCGCGCCATGCGATATGGACGCGATACGGAGCGCGACGTTGCCGGCTATGTCGAGAACATCGGGCCCAATCGCTGGCGGCTGATCATGCCGCGGCCGCATTTCGAATCCGTCATGGACGTGATGGAGCTGCTTCCCAACCCAAAATAGGTGCGCTGATGAAGTCTAGCGTTGCGATTGCACTTGCGATGGCAAGTGTTCCTGCCTCTTCCAGCGCTGCGGCGCTTTCGGACGCGATCCGATCCGACCTTCCTCAGTTGATGTCGCTCTATCGCGAGCTGCATGCGCATCCCGAGCTATCGATGCAGGAAGTGTGGACCCCCGCCAGGCTCGCACCGGAGATGCGCAAGCTCGGTTTCAACGTAACAGAGCATGTCGGGAAGACCGGACTCGTCGCAGTTTTGCACAATGGGCCAGGGCCCATCCTGATGCTTCGAGCGGACATGGACGCACTGCCTGTAAAGGAACAGACCGGCTTGCCCTTCGCCTCGAAGATGATGGGCAAACTTGCGGACGGCACCGAGACACCCGTCATGCACGCCTGCGGCCATGACACGCACATCGCGTCCTGGCTTGGGACCGCCCGGCGTCTCGTTTCCATGAAGGCCGACTGGTCCGGCACGTTGATCATGATCCTGCAGTCGGGTGAGGAGACGGGCGAGGGTGCCAAGGCAATGCTGGGCGACGGACTTTATACGCGCTTTCCGAAACCCAATTACGTCCTCGCTTTCCACGATTCCGCGATCCTCCCCGCGGGGGTCATCGGGCTGACGCCTGGATATACGACCGCCAGCGTCGACAATGTCGACCTGACCGTGAGAGGCGTTGGCGGCCATGGGGCCGCACCTCAGTCCACCAAGGATCCGATCGTGCTTGCATCGCGCATTGTGCTAACGTTGCAGACACTTGTCAGCCGGGAGAAGAATCCGCTCGATCCGGCAGTCGTCACAGTGGGCAGCTTCCAAGCCGGGTCAAAGCACAACATCATTCCGGACGAGGCGAAGCTCCAGCTCACCGTCCGAACTTACAAGCCCGAAGTCCGAAAGCTCCTGCTCGATGGGATCGCGCGGATAGCACGCGGTGAAGCGATTGCCGCCGGAGTGCCTGACGATCGAATGCCGATCGTTACAATCCGGGAAGGCCAGCACACCCCCGCTACTTTCAACTCGGAAGGGTTTGCCACTAAACAACTTGCCTTGTTCCAACGTCAGTTCGGTGCCGAGCGCACGACGATTTTGCCGCCTCTGATGGTGGGTGAGGACGTTGGCCGCTTCTGGCTCGACGACAAGACGGTGCAGGGCACCTTGTTCTGGGTCGGAGGCGTCCCGAAGGCGAAATGGGGCGCCGTGAACGGCGACACCAACAAGTTGCCTTCGCTGCATAGCCCGCTGTGGGCGCCGGACGCCGAAACGGTAATTTCGACAGCGACCGAGGCGATGACGGTTGCCTCGCTCGATGTCCTCAAGAAGGGCAGTTAGGCGGGAACCTCGGCGGCGCTGACCTTGCTTAGCCGCGCTAGCTGATCGTCCGTAAGCTTTAGGTGCATCGAGGCGATCAGCTCGTCCAGTTGCTCGAGCTTGGTCGCGCTGGCGAGCGTAGCTGAAATGCCTGGCTGCGCATTGGTCCAGGCCAGCGCCACAGCCGCCAACGGCGCTCCTGTCTCAGCCGCGACCTCGTCGAGGGCCTGAAGTACCTGCATTCCGCGACCCTCGAGATACTCGACGTTTCTGAGGCCCCGGACGCTTTTGTCGAGGTCCTCCTTGCTGCGATACTTGCCGGTCAGGAAGCCGTTTGCGAGGCCGTAGAAGGGAACGATTCCCATGCCCGCTGCCAAGGCGGCATCGCGTAGCGGCCCTTCGAGCTTCTCGCGCGAGACCATGTTGTACCAGGTCTGGAGGACGCTTGGACGCATGATCCCGTGAGCCTCAGCGGTCTTCACCGCCTCCGTCAGCCGGGCCGGTTCGAATTGGGAGAGACCGATGGATCGGATTTTCCCCTCCCTGGCAAGCTGATCCATCGCGCCGAGGCTGTCGGCGAGTGGGACCGCTTCATTGTCCTTGTGCTGATAATATAGGTCGATTGTGTCGATCCCGAGCCGTCCGAGGGATGCTTCACACGCCGAACGCAGGGCCTTCGGTTCCAGGGATGCGACATATTCTCCATCGACGATTTGCCCACCGAGGAAGCCGACCTTGGTCGCGATGATGACTTTCTCGCGCTTCGAAGAATCGCGTTTCAGCCACCGGCCGATGACTGTCTCGCTTTCGCCGCCCTGATGGCCCGGCACCCAGGCCGAATAGACGTCTGCCGTGTCGATCATATTCCCACCGGCGTCGACGAAGGCATCGAGAATCCGAAAGCTCGTTTCCTCGTCAGCCGTCCAGCCGAAGACGTTGCCGCCAAGCGCCAGCGGCGCCACCTTCATGCCGCTGCTTCCGAGCGACCGCTTTTCCACTGTCATGAATCGGCCTGTAGCCCATCCGTTCACCACTTATTTGTAAAATTTAGCGACACCTTCCCCATGTCGGCGAAATTGACAGGTGGACGGTTGTGCAGGCGCTGATCGCCTTCTGGAGCCATGCCTTGTGCGCGGCTGCTTTCGTCGGGCTGCTGATATGGCGTGTCGCCGAGTTCCGCAGCCAGGATCAGAGGCTCCTTCTCGCCGGCTTTGCCGTTACAGCATGCTGGGCCTGGCTTGCGGCGATCCTTCCGGGCGAGCCGCTGGCGAGCTACGCCGAGACGGCTCGCAACCTCATCTGGCTCGGACTTCTCTACAGTCTTTCGTCGAGTAGTGACGAGCGGCAGCGAGGCGTCCGGCTAGTATATGCCGCCGTCGCGGCCGTCCTCGGTTTCCAGATGGTGGCGGATGCACTCGTCATGACGATGCCCGATGAGGCTGTCCTGGACACGGCGAACCTATTGCGCATTACGGCCGCGGCGGGCTCACTAGTCCTGGTCCACAATCTCTACGGCCAAGCCTCGCCCGCAAGCCGGATGAACATCGGTCTGGCGATGCTCGCGCTTTCCCTGACGTGGAGCTACGATCTCAACCTCTACACGATCGCCTATCTCGACTCTCGCCTGACACCGGACCTTCTCGACTGGCGCGGCCTGATCGTGGGGGCGACTGCACCGATGTTCGCGCTGGCAGCACGGCGCGAGGACGGCTGGCGCATTCGTCTCTCGCGAGCAGCGACATTCCAATCGCTCTCACTGCTGGCAATTTGCGGATATTTCGCATTGATGGCGATCCTTGCCACGGCCCTTCGCGGGACGAGCGTGGACTGGTCGCGCGGCTTCCTGGTGGGTCTGCTGGCCGTGATGACCGTTGCTGCGATGGTCCTTCTGCCAAGCCCGAAAGCGCGTAGCTGGGCCCGGGTCACCGTCGCCAAGCATCTCTTCGAGCATCGCTACGATTATCGAACCGAGTGGCTTCGTTTTGCAGAAACTCTTGGCACGACCGGCGAGAACGAAGCTCCGCTGGGTCAGCGCGTCATCAAGGCCATTGCCGATATCCTTGAGGCGCCTGGAGGGCTTCTCATCGCGACTGAGACCACGGGGTCGATCACGCCTGCAGCGTCATGGAACTGGCCGGGACGCAATCCTCCGGCTGGAGAGCTCGCTCTCATCCGCGAGTTCTGGTCAGCACTGGAAGCAAGCGGACGCATCATCGAGCTTGATGCCCTGCGGGGCGGCTGGGCCAAGGCGGAGGACTGCGTCGCACTGGCGCCGCAATGGATGCTTGAGGAGCGCCGCGCCTGGATTTGCATTCCGCTGATCCATCGCGAAAAGCTGTTCGGCATCCTGCTGCTCGCATCGCCGGAGTATCGGCGAGCGCTCGACTGGGAGGATTTCGACCTCTTGCGAACGGCAGGCAGGCAGGCGGCTAGCTCGCTCGCAGAAGCATATGGCCAGGAGGCGCTCTCGAACGCGCAGAGGTTCGAAGAATTCAACCGCCGGTTTGCCTTCATCCTGCACGACATCAAGAATCTGGTGAGCCAGTTGTCGCTGCTGTCACGCAATGCGGAACGGCACGCCGACAATCCCGAATTCCGGGCGGACATGGTCGCAACCCTACGGAGCTCCGTGGGCAAGATGAACGATCTTCTCGCAAGGCTCTCGCCGCAGGCGCAAAGCCGGCCGCAGCGTGCTGATGCGCAGCCGCTCCGTTCGATCCTTTCCGACGCGATTGCGGCGAAGCGCCGCGACCATGAGGTGCGTCTGCTGGGAGATTCCACGCTCTGGGCGATGGTCGACGCTGCAGCGCTCGAGCAGGCCGTTGGCCATCTCGTTCAGAACGCCGTCGAGGCAAGCCCTTCGAATGAACCTGTGAGCGTTCGCGTCGCGCGAGCAGGGAATGAGGTCCGCATCACCATCGTCGACAAGGGATGCGGGATGGACGGCGACTTTGTCCGCAACCGCCTGTTTCAACCTTTCGCATCAACCAAGTCGGACGGGTTCGGCATCGGCTCGTTCGAGGCGAGGTCGCTTGTCGCATCCATGGGCGGTCGTCTGATCGTCGATTCCGCCCCCGGAGTTGGCACCGAATTCTCCATCTTCCTTCCCGCGGCCGAAGAAGCCGACCAACCGCAACGGAAAAGCGCATGACCGACCAGAAACTTCCAGTGCTGCTGATCGTCGAGGATGATGAGGGCCTGCAGCGCCAGCTCAAATGGGCGTACGAAGGATATGAAGTGGTGCTTGCCGGCGACCGCGCCGCAGCACTGGAGGCGGTGCGGCTACATGAGCCAGCGGTCGTCACTCTGGATCTCGGCCTCCCGCCTGACCCCGACGGCACGACCGAGGGCTTCGAGACGCTGAGCGAGATTCTGCGGCTGAAACACGATACCAAGGTGATCGTCGCGTCCGGTCACGGCGCACGCGAAAGCGCGCTCAAGGCGATTGGAATGGGAGCCTACGATTTCTACCGGAAGCCGGTGGATATCGATGAGCTCGGCCTGATCGTCGCGCGCGCATTCCATGTCCACGACATCGAGGCCGAGAACCGACGCCTTGAGCAGAATGGCGGCGGGCAAGTTCTCGGATCGATCATTAGCGCAGCGCCGGAAATGATGAAGGTCGGCAAGACAATCGAGCGCGTCGCGTCGGCAGATGTGTCCGTGATGCTTCTCGGCGCTTCTGGGACGGGCAAGGAGCTTCTCGCTCGTGCAGTTCACGAGAAAAGCGGCCGCAAGGGTGAGTTCATCGCGATCAACTGCGCCGCCATCCCGGAGACGCTGCTGGAGGCTGAGCTTTTCGGCTATGAGCGCGGCGCTTTCACCGGCGCAGTCAAATCCAACGTCGGCAAGATCGAGATGGCGCAGGGCGGCACCCTGTTCCTCGACGAGGTTGGCGACATCCCATTGCCGCTCCAAGTCAAGCTTTTGCGCTTCCTGCAGGAGAGGGTGATCGAGCGGATCGGAGGACGTCAGCCGATTGCGGTCGACACGCGCATCGTCTGTGCCACGCATCAGGATCTCGAGGCGATGATCGCCGACGGGCGCTTCCGTGAAGACCTCTACTATCGCCTCGCTGAGATCGTGGTGAAGATCCCCTCTCTTGCCGAGCGGCCGGGCGATTCAGTCCTGCTCGCGCGCCACTTCGTCAATCGCTTCGGCAAGGAGCTCAAAACCAAAGTTCAATCGCTTTCGACGGACGCTCTTGCCGCCATCGATGCCTATCCGTGGCCCGGTAATGTTCGTGAGCTTGAGAATCGCATCAAGCGTGCAGTGATCATGGCCGACGGCAAGTCCGTAACTGCGGACGACCTCGATCTGCCGGGCGCGGGAGAAGATTGCGAGCTTCCCATCAACCTTCGCGCGGCGCGCGAAACGGCCGATCGCCGCGCGATCCGTCAGGCGATGAGCCGAACCGAGAACAATATTTCCGGTGCGGCCAAGCTGCTTGGGATCAGCCGGCCGACGCTCTACGATCTCATGAAGCAGTACCAGCTGCAGGGTTAGCTTTTCGACGAACGGACTTGCCGGGAGGCGACCCCGCTTTATTCCTTCCGTCCGCCTTGGAAGCGGAGGGAAGAGAATCGTGGATCGCCGTCAGTTTCTGTCGACCAGTAGCGCTGCGCTTTGCTTCGGCCTTGCCGCGAACGTTGCAACGCCCGCCCTTGCTTTCGCTCAGACTGGTGGCGCGGGCACTGGCGATGCGGCCGCCAATGACGTCTTCCAGCGCATTTTCGACGAACAGGTCCGTACCTCTCCGCTGACCGCAACCTCCTACGGCTTGGACAAAGGCGAGCTGGCAGGGCTTCGGTCGAAGCTCGACACGCGTCCCGACCTTCTCGCCCGGCGCGAGGAGGTTGCGCGAACGAACAAGTTCATCGGCTGGCTGGAGGCCATTCCGGAGGCGGGTCTTTCGCCTGCCAACAAGTTGAACCGCGAGGTCGTTCTTTGGGACCTGAAGACCAGCAATGTCGGGCCGGAGCGCTTCGACATTTCCAACCCCCAGAATCCGTACCTGATCTCACAACAGGACGGCGCTTATTTCGGCATTCCTGACCGGCTCAATTCCGCCCATCCCATAGAGAATGCGACGGACGCGGAAGCCTATCTCTCTCGTCTTGAGCAATTTGCTACGGTCCTCGACAATCAGACGGAGGAGCAAAAGCGTCAGGCCGCGCGCGGTTTCCTGGCACCCGGCTGGTCGCTGGACCTCGCGCTCAAGCAGATGCGCGAGCTTCGCTCCGCCGAACCGGCGCAGAGCAACATGGCGGACTCGGTAGCGACGCGTACGCAGGCGAAGCAAATCGCCGGCGACTGGCGCGCCCGAGCGGCGAAGATCGTCGCGGACAAGGTTTATCCCGCGCTCGATCGGCAGATTGCCGCCGTTACGGCCCTTCGAGTATCCACTCCGGCCGGTGACGGCGTCTGGCGGGTTCCGCAAGGCGCAGAAGTCTATGCCGCTGCGCTCCGTGAGGCTACGACCACCAACTACACGCCAGAGGAAGTTCACCAGATCGGCCTTCAACAGGTCGCCGAGATCAGCGCGGAGCTTGACAAGATCCTGCACGCGGCAGGGTATCCCAGCGGCAGCGTGGGCGATCGGCTAAGCGCGCTCAACAAGGCGTCGGAGCAACTTTACGCCGACACGGATGCCGGACGCGCCGAGTTGCTTGCGAGCCTCAATGCAGGCGTCAAAGCGATGTATGCGCGTTTACCGCGAGCCTTCGCCACACTGCCCAAGCAACCGCTCGAAATCCGTCGCGTCCCGCCGGAAATTCAGGACGGAGCATCCAACGGCTATTACCGGCAGGCGACGCTCGATGGTTCCCGCCCGGCGATCTACTTCATCAACTTGAAGAGCACCGGAGATTGGGCAAAGTACACCCTGCCTTCGCTGACCTATCACGAGGGCGTTCCCGGCCACCATCTCCAGCTAAGCATCGCGCAATTGTCGCAGGACCTGCCGATGCTCCGCCGCACGGCCTTCTATTCCGCTTACGGTGAGGGCTGGGCGCTTTACGCCGAAGAATTGAGCGACGAGCTCGGTGGCTATCAGGGCATTGAGCGCGCCGGTTATCTCCAGTCGTTCCTGTTCCGCGCGGAACGGCTCGTCGTCGACACCGGCCTCAACTACAAGCGCTGGAGCCGCGAGCAGGCAATCGATCACATGGTTTCCACAATCGGCTTTGCCCGCGGCCGTGTGCAGCGCGAGATCGAGCGTTATTGCGCCTCGCCGGGCCAGGCTTGCAGCTACAAGATCGGCCATCTTGCCTGGAAGCGCGCTCGCGCCGAAGCTCAGAAGACGCTTGGGGCGAAGTTCGATCTCAGGCAGTTCCACGAAGTGCTCAAGGAGGGTGCCATGCCATTGTCGATCCTCGAGCGTCGGATACGCGAGAGGACGGCGTCAATCGTCTGATCCAAGCCACGAGGGGGCAGAGGATGCGTTTACTGACTGCAATTGCAATCGGCGTTGCGACCGTTGGAACTGCTGTGGGATCGGCCCCGGTGACCGCCGCCGCGACAAGCGAGGACGCGCGTTTCCAAGCGTTCGGCGATCGAGCGGTCGACGAATACCTGAGATTGAATCCCGTCAATGCGACCCAGACCGGTGAGCATCGGTATGATGGAATGTTGCCAGACGTGTCGGCCGCAGGGCGCGAGGCAGTACGCACGTTTGCGGAACGCACTCTCGCGGAACTTGCGCGTTTCGACCCCAGCAAACTCAGCCGTGAGCATCAGGTCGACGCTATCCTGCTCAAGGACCAGCTCAATTATCTAATCTTCAGCGACCAACGCCTGCAGGATTGGGCCTGGGATCCCCTAACCTACGCAAACGCTGAGGGCAGCGCCTTATTCTCGCTCATGTCGCGCGAGTTCGCTCCGCTGCCGGAGCGGCTCCGCGCCGCAACAGGCCGTCTCGAAGCGCTCCCAAATTATCTGCTCCAGTCTCGCAAGGCGCTCGTCGCCGCTCGAGTGCCCCTCATTCACGCGCAGACCGCCGCAAAGCAGAATGGGGGACTCAATTCGCTCATCGACGATATCCTGTCGAAGAAAGCCGCGCTGCCCGCTGCTGACCAGGCGCGGCTCGACCGGGCGGCGACGGCGGCCAAGGCAGCAGTTGCTCAGCATCAGGAGTGGCTCGACAGGACGCTTGTACCTAACGCCAAGGGGAATGAGCGCATCGGCGCGGCATTGTACGACGAAAAGCTGCGGCTTGCGCTCAACTCACCCCTCAGCCGTCAGGAGATCCGCGCCCGTGCCGAGCTTGAGCTAGAGACGCTGCGGTCCAAAATGTACGAAGTCGCGGCGGGAATGATCAAGGGCGATGCCGGCGCTCCCCCGGCGCCCGCCAACCCGACGCCGGACCAGCAGCAGGCGGTGATCGAGGCGGGCCTTGCCAAGGTCTATGCGGACGTGCCGCCGCGGGATCAGGTGCTTCCGTTCGCGAAAGGTACGCTCAGCGAAGCGATCAAATTCGTGCAGGCCAGGGACATCGTCGGGTTTCCCACCTCCAACTTCGACGCGGTGGAAATGCCCGAATATGCGCGCGGGGTTGCAGTCGCCTACGCGGACATGCCGGGCGCGCTCGAGAAGGACCAGCGCGGCTATTATGACGTGATGCCCATCCCGCCGGACTGGACGGAAGAGCAGGCCGCGTCTTTCCTTCGCGAGTATAACAAGTGGGCGATCTACGAGCTGACAATCCATGAAGGCGTGCCGGGACACCTCCTGCAGCTCGCACATTCGAACCAGTACAAGTCGAAGCTGCGTGCGGTGCTGCAGTCTGGACCGATGGTCGAAGGCTGGGCTTGCTATGGTCAAGACGTCATGGCGGAGACCGGCTTCCTGAACCGTGACCCCCGCTACCTCCTCGCTCATTACAAGTTCCAGATGCGGATGCCCGTCAACGCGATCATCGACCAGGACTTCCATACGGGCAGCCTGACCCGCGAGCAGGCGATGGAGTTGATGACGAAGGGCGCCTTCCAGCAGGAACGGGAGGCTGCGGGGAAGTGGGTGCGTCTGCAGCTAAGCTCTTCCCAGCTGCCGACCTATTTCGTCGGCTATCAGGAGTGGAAGGACTTCCGCGTAGCTGCCGAAAAGCGTCCGGGCTTCAACCTGCGCAAGTTCCACGACGCCGCACTGAGCCACGGCTCGCCGCCCGTGCGATTCATCCGTGAACTGGAGCTTGGCGAACCGATCCGCTGATCAGCCGGCGAACTGCTCGGCCATTTCTGCGACTTCGAGCCACCGTTCCTCGGCCGAGTGCTTCTCGGTCCGCAGCCTCGCGGCCATGTCAGTGAGCTCGGTAAAGCGCTTCGGGTCGCGCGTGTAGAGGCCGGGATCGGCGAGCACATCCTCGACTGCCGCGATCTCCGCCTCCAGCCGCTCAATTTCTCCCGGCAGCCGATCGAGGTCGCGCTGGTCCTTATAGCTGAGTTTGGCCGATGGGGCCGTCTTGCGCTGTTCCACTAGCGGAGCGGCCTTAGGCTTGGATGCCAGTGACGCAGATTGCCTTCGCCGCTTTGCCCAGTCCTCATAGCCGCCTGCGACGATGTCGACTCTGCCCGAGCCGTCTAGGCCGAGCGTTACAGTTACGGTCCGGTCGAGGAAGTCGCGGTCATGGCTGACGATCAGGACAGTGCCCTCATAGTCGGCGATCACCTCCTGGAGGAGGTCCAACGTCTCCAGATCGAGATCGTTAGTCGGCTCGTCGAGCACGAGCAGGTTGGCCTCACGCGCAAACTCCCGCGCCAGGAGAAGGCGCGATCTTTCGCCGCCCGACAGGGATCCGACTGGCGCTTCCGTCAGCTCCGGTGAGAACAGGAACTCCTTGAGATAGCCCTTGATGTGCTTCTTCGTGCCACGGACGTCGATCCAGTCGCCGCCTTCTGCGAGTACATCGCGGACGCGTCTTGCAGGCTCCATCAGCTTGCGCTGCTGGTCGATGACGATGCCCGACAGTGTCTTAGCGCGCTCTATGGTGCCTTTATCCGGCGCGAGCTCACCCGTGAGAATCTTCAGCAGTGTTGTTTTCCCTGCGCCGTTCGGTCCGACGATGCCGATCCGGTCACCGCGCTGGATGCGCAGGGAGAAGTCGCGAATGATCGCCCGTTCGCCATAGCTCTTCGACACGCGATCGGCGTCGATGACAGCTTTGGACCGTACTTCGTCCTTCGCGATTGCGAGCTTGGCCGCGCCCGGGCCGCCGATCATTGCTGCACGCTGGGCACGCATGTCCTGAAGTTTTGCAAGGCGCCCTTGGTTCCGGCGGCGGCGAGCGGTCACTCCACGTTCGAGCCAGCGCAACTCGATCGCGAGCTTTGCATCCAGCTTCTCCGCTGCTCGCGCCTCTTCCTCGTAGGCCTTCTCCATCCAGGCTTCGAAACCGCCGAAGCCGATTTCCGCTCGGCGCAAATGGCCGCGGTCGAGCCACAGGCAGCTTCTTGTCAGCCGCGTCAGGAAGGTTCTGTCGTGACTGATGACGATGAAGGCGCCTGTGAAGCGGTTGAGCCATTCCTCAAGCCATTCGATGCCGCTGAGGTCGAGATGGTTTGTGGGTTCATCCAGGAAGAGGACGTCCGGGTCTTTCGCGATCGCCCTTGTAATGGCGGCGCGGCGGCGCTCGCCGCCGCTGGCGGTCGCAACGGGCCGCGAAAGGTCTAGCGCGATCTGGTCGGCGATCGCCGCTGCTTCGTGAGCGGCAGGAGCGTCCGGTCCGGCCAGAATCCATTCAAGCAGCGTGCCGTGACCGCTCATGTCGGGGTCCTGCTCAAGCAGGACGACCTTGCTTCCGGGAACGACGGTCCGCCGCCCTTCGTCGGTCTCGATCAAGTCCGCCAGGCACTTCAGCAGGGTGGTTTTTCCGGCCCCGTTGCGGCCGATCAGCGCGAGCCGGTCACGCGGACGGATGTGAACGTCGAGGTGGCGGAAAAGCCAGCCTTCGCCCTGGACGAGGCCAAGGTCTTCGTAGGAAAGGGTCGCGGCAGCCATGAGGGGCCCCTAGCCAGACATTCTCCGAAGGGGAACGGGTGTGGCGCCCGGGCCACTTCCGTAACCGCAGAATTTACGGCAGCTTTGCCTGAACGGCAGTGGTCAGCACCATTCATAAGACATTCAATGCCTTCCCGGTAACACTGCGAGCAAGAAAGCCATGAGCCTGTTTCGTAAATCCGCTCTGGCCGCGCTGTGCGTGGGCCTGCTCGCCACCCCTGCGGTTGCTGACCCGCGCCGGGATTCAGATCGCGCATGGGAAGCGACGCGCGAGGGCAAGGCCATGCCTCTGCCGAAGATCGAACGGCGTGTGATGCCCTTCATGGGCGGCGCCGACTATTTAGGTCCTGAGTTCAACGGCGACACATATCGGCTGAAGTTCGTCAAGGATGGCCGAGTCATCTGGGTGGACGTTGACGCGGCGACCGGGCGCATCAAGGGCCGTTCGCGGCCGTAAGACCCGTTTCACGCTCTCGATTGACATTTCCGCCGCGCGCCCCAGCTTTCGTTCCGCTAAAGCAACCGTTCAGCTTTGCGCGTGTTGACGCGTTGAAACGGATTTAGGGGACAATCGAATGCGGGTTCTTATCGTCGAGGACGAGCCCAACCTTGGGCGGCAGCTCCGCTCGACCCTCGAGGGCGCCGGCTATGCGGTCGATCTCGCAACGGACGGCGAGGACGGCCACTATCTCGGCGCGACCGAAAGCTACGACGCAGTGATCCTCGATCTCGGCCTCCCTGAGGTCGACGGCCTCACCGTCCTCGATCGCTGGCGCAAAGAGGGTCGGCGCATGCCGGTCCTTGTCCTCACGGCACGCGACAGCTGGTCGGACAAGGTCGCGGGGCTGGACGCGGGGGCGGACGACTATCTCGCCAAGCCGTTCCAGACTGAAGAGTTGATCGCCCGGTTGCGCGCCCTGATCCGCCGCGCTTCTGGAAATGCCAGCTCTGAGCTGATCGCTGGCGACATTCGGCTCGATACGCGTTCCGGCAAAGTCACCAAGGACGGGGAGCCCGTGAAGCTCACCGCTCAGGAATACAAGCTGCTCAGCTACCTGATGCATCACAAGGGCAAGGTCGTTAGTCGAACCGAGCTCATCGAGCACATCTACGACCAGGACTTCGATCGCGATTCCAACACCATCGAGGTGTTCGTCACGCGCATCCGCAAGAAGCTTGGGGCTGACGTGATCACCACGATCCGCGGCCTTGGCTATACGCTCGAGGAGCCAGTCGAACGGTGAACGAGCAGGCGGCGCCACCGACGGCGGCTGCCGAGAATCGACCCGCCGCCAAGAAGAGAGTGGAACGCGCGAGTGCGGGTTCGCTGACCCGGCGCATGATCGTCGTTGCAGCGCTGTGGATCACGGCGCTGCTATTGCTGGGAGGCTTCGCGCTCGACCGCGTCCTTACGGCGTCGATCGTCCGGAACTTCGACGAGCAGCTAAGCTACGTCCTCAACGCCATGGTGGCCGCTTCCGAGATCGGTCCCGACGGCGAGGTGCGGTTCAATAGACCGCCCGCGGACCAGCGCTTCATCGAACCTTACTCCGGGGTCTATTTCCAGATCAGCGGGCAGGGGGCGGATACCTTCCCGTCGCGCTCGCTGTGGGATCGCCGGCTGCGCGTTGCGGAAGGCCATCAGGACATCAAGATCCACATCTACGACAGTCACGAGTTCGCGGACGAGCCGCTACGCATTGCCGAGCGCGACATCACGCTGCCGGGTTCGAAGGTGAGCTGGCGCTTCCAGGTCGCGCAGTCGCGCGAGATGATCGATACCCAAATCCGGCAGTTGCGCGCGACCCTCTTCTGGAGCTTCCTTGCGCTCGGAGTCGGCTTGCTCATTCTTGCCGCTCTGCAAACCTTCTACGGGCTGTGGCCGTTGCGGCGCATTCGTCAAGACGTCGCATCAATCCGCTCGGGCGCGAAGACGCGCATCTCAGAAGACCTCCCTCTCGAAGTCCGCCCGCTCACCGAGGAGATCAACCAGCTTCTTGCCCACAGCGAAGAGCAAGCCGAGGAAGCACGCCGTCACGCTGGCAACCTCGCTCATGCGCTGAAGACGCCGCTCACCGTCATCACCAATGCTGCGACTGCAAGGGCTCCGGACCTTTCGGATACGGTTTGCCGCGAAGCTATCGTCATGCGCCGGCAGGTGGATCATCACCTGGCTCGCGCCCGGGCCATCGGTAGGCGCGCATCCGCCCATGCGCGCGCAACCGTTTGGGAGAGCGCCGACGCCGTGCAGCGCGCAGTCGACCGACTGTACGAGGACGTAACCGTCGACATCGCCGGAGATCGCCAGGCGCAGGTCCGCGTCGAAAGGCAGGACCTGGACGAGATGCTCGGCAATCTGGTCGAAAATGCCGCGAAATATGGTGGAGGGCGTGTTTTCGTGACGGTCGCTCCAAACGATGGTGTCGTCGACATTCTTGTGGAGGATGACGGGAAGGGAATCCCCGAGCGGGAGCGGGAGGCCATCTTCCAGCGAGGTGCACGGCTCGACACTGACAAGCCCGGAACGGGCCTCGGCCTCGCGATCGTGCGTGACGTTGCCGAAATATACGGAGGACGGATCACGCTCGAGGAGAGCGAAGATCTTGGCGGGCTTTTAGCGCGTCTCAGCCTTCCTGCCGGCTGAGGTCTCGGCCAGCACTTTCGTCGAATAGGCGGTTGCGAAGCATGACTTCGCGACTAAGTTCGCCGCAACCGAATTCCCCGAAGGATTTATCCATGTGTTTCCGTTACTTAGTCCTTACAAGCGCGCTAGCTGCGGCAGCTCCGGCAATTGCCCAGTCAGCGCCGGGTCCAAGGTATGCGCCCTTCGGCCTCGAGTTGAAGGACATGGACCTGAGCGTGAAGCCTGGGGACAGTTTCTTCGAATATACAGAGGGCACATGGCTTCGGGATCATGCCATCCCGGCCGACAAGACGGGTGCAGGCTATAATTTTGAGCTGCCCGACGAGATTGAGCAGCAGGTCAAGAAGCTGGTCGAAGACGTCACGACGAACCCGACGTCGCCGATCGCCCAGAAGATCGGACATTCCTACGCTGCATGGATGGATGAGGCCGGGATCGAGAGTCGAGGTCTTGAGCCCGCAAAGCCTTACCTTGCAAAGATCGAAGCCGTCTCCACGCGCGACGAGCTTCTGAAGCTGATGTTTGCGGAGCCGGGCTATGCGTCGCCGATCAACATCGGGATCGGCACCGACCAGGATGATCCGACCCGCTATTCCGCCTATGCCTCGCAGGCCCGCCTCGGACTCCCGACCCGCGACTATTACTTGCTGCAAGGCTCGAAGTATGAGGCGATCAGGAAGGCGTATCGCCAATACATTGTCGATCTGAGCCGGCTCGCCGGGCTTTCGGATCCGGAAGGCCGAGCGAACCGCATCATTGCGCTCGAGACGCGCCTGTCGAAGGACCAGTGGACTCCCGAACGCCGCCGCGACCCGGTGGCTACGCACAACGTGATGGACCGCGCCAAGCTTACGAAGCTCGCACCCGAGTTCAACTGGACGGAAACGCTCCGCGATATGGGTGTCGCTTCAGCCCCCACCGTCGATGTAAGCGAGCCTAGCGCGGTCGCTGCGGCCGGGAAGCGAATTGGCGATGTTCCGCTCAGCACCTGGAAAGAATATCTGACGTTCCGCTTCGTCAGCGATCACGCGCCCAGCCTTCCCAAGCCCTTCGACGATCTGCGCTTCGGCTTTTACAGCAAGACGCTCAACGACGTTCCCGAGCAGCGCGCTCGCTGGAAGCGCGGAATGTCGCGGCTCGATGACAGTCTCGGGGAGGCCGTCGGTCAGCTCTACGTCGCCAAGTACTGGCCGCAGGAGACCGATCGGCAGGCAAAGGAACTCGTGGCGGATGTGCGGGCGGCGTACCAGGAGAAGATCGAGAACGCCGTCTGGATGGACGAAACGACGCGCAAGAAGGCGCTTCAGAAGCTCGCTTCGTTCGACCCGCGCGTTGGTCACCCCGTCAAGTGGATCGATTACTCCGATCTGAGAGTCAGCCGCTCGGATCCGCTTGCGAACGAAATCGCCACGGAAGACTTTCAATGGAAACTGCAGCTCAAGCGTTTTCCCAATCCCGTCGACCGCACGTTGTGGGACATGACGCCGCAGACCGTGAACGCTTATTACGATCCGACGATGAACCAGATCACGGTCCCGGCCGCGATCCTCCAACCGCCATTCTTCGATGCTGCCGCGGATCCGGCGGTCAATTACGCTGAAACCGGTGCGACGACGATCGGTCACGAGCTTGGCCACGGTTTCGACGACCAAGGCCGGCAGTATGACGCGCAAGGGCGACTTCGTGATTGGTGGACCCCAGCCACGGCCGCCAAATATAAGGCGAAGGCCGACAAGCTTGCCGCGCAGTTCGACCAGTACGAGCCGATACCGGGCGTTCACATCAAGGGCAGGCTGACGCTTGGCGAGAATCTGGCCGATCTGGGCGGATTGGAAACGGCCTATGCGGCCTATCGTCGCTATGTTGCCCGTCACGGCGAGCCGCCCGTGATTAACGGCTTCACCGGCGATCAGCGCTTCTTCCTGGCTTATGCGCAAGCATGGCAGGGGAAGCGTCGCGACGGGGCCACGCGGCAGCAACTGCTCAGCGACCCCCACAGTCCTGAGAAGTACCGCGTCGACGGAATCGTCCGGAACTTCGACCCTTGGTACAAGGCCTTCAACGTGAGGCCAGGCGACAAGCTCTATCTGCCGCCCGAGGAACGGGTGCACGTTTGGTAAGCGGCTAGGAAAAAGGGCATTCCCCGGCTAGGGCGACGCCGTGACCGCGACCCTCCTCGAACTCGGCGCAACGAAGGGCCCTTCGCTGGAGCCGCTGATGGCCCTCGTGGCCGAGGACATGCACGGCGTGAATGCCGTGATCCTCGACCGCATGCAGAGCAAGGTCGGGCTAATCCCGGAGCTGGCTGGTCACCTGATTGCGGGTGGCGGCAAGCGGATGCGCCCGATGCTGACCCTCGGTTGCGCGGCGCTGCTCGGCTACAGCGGGACGCGGCACCAGAAGCTTGCGGCAGCTGTGGAGTTCATCCACACCGCGACCCTGCTTCACGACGATGTCGTGGACGGTTCAGGACTTCGACGCGGCAAGCAGACTGCGAATCTCATCTGGGGAAATCCTGCGACCGTCCTGGTCGGCGACTTCCTCTTCAGCCGCGCCTTCGAGCTGATGGTTGAGGACGGATCCCTCCGCGTGCTCAAGATCCTGAGCCATGCTTCGGCAGTGATCGCCGAGGGCGAAGTCGAGCAGTTGACGACGCAGCGGCGTATCGAGACCGACGAAGAGCAATATCTGACGGTCATCTCGGCCAAGACCGCGGCCCTGTTCGCTGCTGCGTGCCGGATCGCACCGGTCGTGGCCGAGGCGACCGAGGACGCGGAACTCGCCCTCGAGCGGTACGGCAAATATCTCGGGATCGCGTTCCAGCTGGTCGACGACGTCCTCGACTACGGGTCCAGCAACGACGTCATGGGTAAGGGCGTCGGCGACGACTTCCGCGATGGGAAGGTCACTCTCCCCGTCATCCTCGCTTATGCACGCGGGTCGGCTGACGAGCGGGCATTCTGGCGTGCTGCAATGGCGGGTGAGCGCGCATCCGACGCCGAGCTGGAAAGTGCCATCCTGCTGCTCCGGAACAGCGACGCCCTCTCAGAAACCCTGGAGCGGGCGCGGCAGTATGGACGTCGCGCTCTCGATGCCTTGGCGAGCTTCCCGGCCGGCAAGGCCAAGTCGGCACTGAGCGAAGCCGTAGAGTTCGCGATTTCCCGCGCTTATTGAGGCCGTTGCTCGCGGTAGGATCGCAGCAGTCCGAGCACCGCAATGATCGCCGCTGTCGCCAGCGACATGACGAGCAGGAACGCCTTCGCGAAGACGCCGAGGGCAGGGTAGAGCAGCGGCGCAGTAAAGACCGCCCAGCCGACAGCCAGTGCAGGAAGCGTGGGGCCGTAATCGCGCACGCGGAACGGATGCACGACATGCACGGGCGCAAACGTCATGACGACCAGGATCGTGACGATTGCCGCCGCAATCCAGCCCGGTGGGGTCGCCACGACAAAATATAGCGCGACGACGTTCCACAGCGCGGGGAAGCCGCGGAAGTAGCCGTCGTCGGTCTTCATGTCCTTGCGCGCGAAGACGTAGAGCGATGAGACGAGAATGGTGGCCGTAAGCGGGAAGGCCAGCGAATCCGGGAGATAGTTTCCGCGCCAGAACAGGAGGCACGGTACGAAGACGTAGGTCAGGTAATCTACGACCAGATCGAGCGCTGCCCCATCGATGTTGGGAATACGGACGCGCACTTTCGCAGCTCGAGCGAGCGTCCCGTCCAGGCCATCTACAAGAAGCGCAACGCCGAGCCACAGTAGCGCGGAGCGCTCTTCACCCTGCTCGACAGCCCGAAGTGCGAGCAGGGCGAATATCGCGCCGCTGGCAGTGAATAGATGCACCGCCCAGGCGAGAACCCCACTTTCGCCCCCGGACTGCTTTTGCTTCAACTAGCGGCCGTCAGCTCTTCGCGACCGGAATCATCAGGTGCGCATAGGGAGTGCCCGCCCACATGACGTAGGGCGCGGCTGTCTCCGGCTTTGCTCCTGAGGGATAGCCGGCAAGCACGTCCTTAGACCCGACGATCATGATGTGTGGGCCTGTACTCACCCACTCGTTCTCGGTTGTCGGCTTCGTTGCGTAAGGATCCGTGTTGCTGGCATCCGTGCCGCCTTCCAGCATGTACATGACGCCGACGGTGCCTTGAGGCGGTTCCTTCTTGCCGATCCAGGCCTGCGCCCATTTGGCCGCATTCGCGTCCATGCACATGGGATCGGGACCCGGAGTCGCCGGACTGTCGGGCATGCAGGTCCAGCCGTTGCTGCCTTCCCGTAGGGTCTTCATCGAGCCATCGGCCTGGGCCTGGACGATCGTTGCCTTGTCCGAGATTGCCGCCGGCGCCGCCGACATTGCGCTTGCAACCGGATCGTTATTTTCCGCGGCTGCCGTCTGCGTACCGGTCTCATTGGCCTCGGCAGTATTTGCCTCTCCGGCGCCGGTCTCTGAAGCTTTCTGATTGCACGCGAAGAGTGCCAACGACGCTGCCGCAGCCGCAAGCAAAGTCACTTTCCCGTGATGCATGCTGTCCTCCTCTCCTGGAGAGGACGCGCTGCCTAGCACAAACCGCCGCTTGGTGCATCGCCGGCGCGGACCCCAGTGCTTGATTTCGGATCGCCGCTGGGCCACTCGGTCGCCATGTCGATCGCCCGTATCTCTCAGCTCGAACGCCGTGCGACACAATCTGGCAAGGCGAACGCCGGGCTGTGGCAGTTGGAATTCGAACGGAAGGAGGCTCAGAAGGCCGATCCGCTCACCGGCTGGAATGGCTCCGGCGACACGAACACCCAGGTACGGATCACGTTCAAGACGCGCGAGGAAGCGATTGCCTTTTGCGAGCGGAAGGGCATCCGTTATCACTTAATCGAGCCGACGCCTGTGCGGATGAAGATCCAGGCCTACGCGGACAACTTCCGCTGAGCCTTGCCAGTTAGCTTGAGCGCCGCCAAAAGGATCGCGCCGAGCTAGGGGGAAAGCTGTACGACCAGCGTGTTGCGTTAGTCATCGGTACGCGTCCAGAAGCCATAAAGCTTTCACCAGTTGCTAAATCTCTCGCAGCTCGCGGAGTCCTTCCGCGGCTGATCCTGACCGGTCAGCATCCGAACCTCGATCTCGCCGCTTTTGAGCTCGCGGATTATCCAGCGGTTGAGCTTGGCTGTGCAGGTCAGGTGGACCCGAACAGGCATGCGGGCCTCGTGGCGCGGCGGCTCGAACCATCGATCCGAGACGCCAGCCTCGTCATCGTCCAGGGAGATACGTCCAGCGCCCTTGGGGGAGCTTTGGGGGCCGAATTGGCGGGAGTTCCGTTGGCGCATGTCGAGGCGGGCCTGCGCAGTCATGATCGCTCGCATCCGTGGCCGGAAGAAGACTTTCGGATAGCCATCGATGCTCGGGCGGATCTTCTGTTCGCGCCCACAGAGCTGAACGCGGTAAATCTGCGGCGCGAGGGTATTCTCGGGGAGATCCAAGTCACCGGAAACACGGGCATCGATGCGCTACTGAATCGACTGCCAATGCTTCGCCAGGAGATGAAGCGGCGGGACGGAACAAGACAATTGCTGGTCACTTGCCATCGCCGCGAAAGCTGGGGTGAGGGCTTGGAAGTAATTGCCTCTTGCTTGCGCCACATCGCCAGCCGTCCCGACGTGTCGATCACGATGGTGCTGCATCCGAACCCGGCTGTGGCATGTGAAATGCATCGGCTGCTGAGCGGTGCGCCCGGCGTCATCCTTCATGAACCGTGCGCGCCGCTGCAAATGCTCCAGCTGATGCGTAGTAGCGACCTCATCCTCAGTGATTCCGGCGGCATCCAGGAGGAGGCTCCGGCGCTCGGTATTCCCCTGCTGATCCTCCGCGATCGGACGGAGCGACCGGAAGGCATATTGAGCGGCAATTCGATCCTTGTGGGGAGGGACCCGGAAGCAATCCGCGTCATAGTGGACCGGTTGCTCAGTGATAACGCGGCCTTTGCGCAAATGAGCAGGCCATCTTTGCCTTTCGGCGATGGTCGAGCCTCAAGCCGGATTGCCGCTGCGATTGAGGACTACCTGCGGCGCAACTGCCCCGAATCAGAGATGGTGACCCCTACGGGACTCGAACCCGTGTTTTCGCCGTGAGAGGGCGACGTCCTAGACCGCTAGACGAAGGGGCCGCCGCGGAAAGCGGCCATATGTGGGCTCGAACGCCGCTCGTCAATCGAGCTTGAGGCGCAAGAAGCCCATCGCACCAATAGGATTGTTGCCACCGTAGAGCGGTGCCAGCGAATCCGGCATGAAGTTCACGGCGAAGAGACCGCCGGCACCAACCGTGAAATGCTCGGCAATGCGGAAGTCCCGTACTGCACCGACTGAAACCTTGCCCACCCGATAGGCCGGACCATGCTCGACAAGGTCGATCAGTTCGCGGTTCTCCGTGAACTCGCCGCGGCCGAAGATCGTCCAATCCGCGTGCTTGACCGAGGCCTCCGCGACAAAGGCGTCGTCCTTGTGACCTTCGGCGGCCTTGCGGCCCCAGGCGAGCGTTCCGGCAAGCTTCCAACCCGGAGCGAATTCCCGGGCATAGAGCGCGCTTGCCGACCAGCGTTTCTGGTCGACTCCAGGCTCCAGTTGTTCCGGATCCTCGAAGTGGCCCCAGCTGCCCTGCAGCGCGAGTTCGGGAGTCGGGTTCCAGGATATCCGTGCGGACATCGAGTCCAGCGGCCCGGTCTCGATATTCCAACGGTGCTGATCCGGCTCCCGAGCATTGAAGCCGCTCACCTCGAGCTTCACGCGGTCGATGACGAGGCCCGCCGTTACGACGCCGAACGTGATGTGCGTGGAATCGAGCCAGTGATGGCTGATGGGCGCTTCGGGCGAGTCCAGAATGGCCTCCCGGTGCATGAATGCAGGTGGGCCGAATGCGGGCTCGCCGGGAAGCCCCGCGTACAGAAAGACACTGCTCTTGGGGCCGATGTTCTGCGAGACGGATCCGGACAGCTCCATGAAGAAGTCGTGCGGATGCTGGCGGTCGATCAACCGATCGGTGCCGTTGGCCGTCTCGCCGCTTGCGAGGAGCAGCGGATAGCCGCTCTTGCCCATGATCGGGTCCGGGCTGACCATCGCCTTGAACTGCAACGTCCCGTTCCCGATCGGCCGCTGCGCCATTCCCATCAGCATGCCGCCGGCGAATGCCTTGTCGTCCCCGCGCGGGCC
>Ga0070675_100000379_pt1 | contig 30075 bp, 31 predicted proteins | sample KBSM43metaG_FD_65343 | JGI IMG/M metagenome (GOLD analysis project Ga0070675, IMG submission 65343) | Miscanthus rhizosphere microbial communities from Kellogg Biological Station, Michigan, USA - KBS M4-3 metaG | ecosystem: Host-associated > Plants > Roots > Rhizosphere > Soil ... | reverse complement strand
CACAGGCGTTGTACTCGTTGGGTTTCGTGCTCCTCGCGCTGCGGATTTCCCCGACGATGAACCGGCTCCCCCGGATCCGGCCGCTGGACGGCGCGGTCACCCTGCTCAACTCCCGCGCGGTCACCGTCTACCTGTGGCACAACATCGCGATCACGCTGGCGTTCCCGCTCGGCGATCTGGTCGGGGCCTGGCGCGTCGGCAATGTCGGCTACTTCGGGCTGGCGCTGGTGCTGCTCATCGTCGCCGTCCTGGCGTTCGGTTGGGTGGAGGACCTGGCCGCCAAGCGGCAGCCGGCCATCCTGCCGCCCCCACTCGCGACCCGGCGCTCCCGCGATCTTCGTCGCGGCTTCGCGGAAATCTTGGAGTCCCGTGGCCCCTGTGACGACCACGAGACTCCAAGATCTCGAAAGATCAGCGGCTACTGTCGAGGCGATGACTGACTACGGCCACGAACTGCTGTTCGGCAGCTTCATCACGCCCACCGCCGAGCGGCCCGAGCGGCCGGTCGCGCTGGCCCGGCTGAGTGAGCAGCTCGGGCTCGACCTGGTCACGATCCAGGACCACCCGTATCAGGTGCGCCATCTCGACATGTGGACGCTGCTGTCCGTGATCGGCGCCAGCACGTCGCGGATAGCGCTTTCCCCGAACGTCGCGAACCTGCCGCTGCGGCAGCCGGTGCTGCTGGCCCGCAGCGCCGCCACGCTCGACCTGCTCACCGGCGGCCGGGTCGAGCTCGGCCTCGGCGCCGGCGCGTTCCGGGACGCGATTGCCGCCGTCGGCGGCCCGCGCCGGACACCGGCCGAGAGCGTCGCCGCGCTCGAAGAGGGCATCCGGATCATCCGTGCGGTCTGGGACACCGGCCAGCGCTCCATCCGGGTCGACGGCGACCACTACCGGGTCCGGGGAGCGCACCCTGGGCCGGCACCGGCGCACGGCGTGGGCATCTGGCTGGGCGCCTACAAGCGACGCATGCTCCGGCTGACCGGTCGCCTCGCCGACGGCTGGTTGCCGAGCAGCACCTACGCCCCACCGGCCGAGCTGCCGGCGATGAACCGGATGATCGACGACGCCGCCGCCGAAGCGGGCCGCGACCCCGCCGCCATCCGGCGGCTCTACAACGTCGACGCGACGCTCGGCGCCGAGCAGCTCGCCGAACTGGCGATCGACCAAGGGATCAGCGCGTTCATCGTGATGGGCGACGACCCGGACCTGCTGCGCGCCTTCGCCGGCGAGGTGGCGCCCGCCGTGCGCGAGCTCGTCGCGGCCGAGCGCGCGCCGTCGGCCAACAGCACCGACGCCGCGCGGCCGACGGCATCCGCCGGCCCCGCAGCGTCCACAGTGGACGACGGTCGGCGGTTGGGCCGCGAGCTGCCGTGGGACGAGAGCACCCGGCCCACCGGCCCGAAACCGGATCCGCATCGCACCTACAGCGCCCGCCAGCGGGCGGCCGGCCAGCACCTCGTCGACGTCCACGACCACCTGCGCGCCGAACTGCGGCAGCTGCGCGATCTGGTGGAGCAGGTGACGACGGGTGCGGCCGAGGTCGACAGCGCCCGCTCGCACATCAACACCATGACGATCCGGCAGAACAACTGGACGGTCGGCACGTACTGCGAGTCCTACTGCCGCGTGGTGACCACGCACCACACGCTGGAAGACATCAGCATCTTCCCGCACCTGCGCCGCGCCGACCCGGCCCTGGTGCCTGTGATCGACAGGCTGGCCGAGGAGCACCACGCGATCCACGACGTGCTGGAGCGCGTCGACCGGGCGCTCGTCGCCTTCGTCGCGGGACCGGACGGTGCCAAGTCCCTGACGGCGGCCGTCGACCTGCTGACCGACACGCTGCTGTCCCACCTGTCGTACGAGGAGCGCGAACTCGTCGAGCCGCTGTCCCGCCTCGGCTTCATGTAGGACCACTATCCTGGATCTCGTGCCAGCCGCCGAGGACGACGTCGATCGCATCGTCGAGCAATGGAACCGCGAGCGGCCCGAGTTGCAGACCGAGGCGATGGCCGTCTTCGGCCGGATCTACCGCATCGCGCGGCACGTGGGTGACAAGCAGGAGGCCGTCTACGCCCAGTTCGGCATCAACCGCGGCGACTTCGACGTGCTCGCGACGCTGCGCCGGGCCGGGCCGCCGTACCGCCTCTCCCCCAAGGCGCTCACCCTGTCGCTCATGCTCACCTCCGGCGGGATGACCGGCCGGCTCGACCGGTTGGAGAGCCGCGGCCTCGTCACCCGCTCGCCGGATCCGGCCGATCGGCGCGGCCTCGCCGTCACCCTCACCGACGCCGGCCGGACGCTGGTCGACCGCGCGGTGGTCGCCGGCCTCGATGCCCAGCGCAAGGTCCTCGAGCGGCTACCGGCGGCCGACCGGGCCGTGCTGTCGAGGCTGCTGCGCGAACTGCTCGCCGCCGCCGATCCGAAGCCGGACAACACATAGCGATGCGCCGGCCCGACGAGGGCCGGCGCATCCAGGTGGCGCGTCAGGCGTCGCGACGGCGCAGCTGCCACGCGGCGAGCGCCAGCACGACGGCGGTGTAGAGGCAGAACATCCCGAAGCCGGTCCACGGCGACAGCGACGCCACGTCGGGCTTGACGAACATGATCGCCTGGCCGGCCGCCGCCGGAACGTACTTGTAGACCTGGTCCGACACCGACTCCGGCAGGAACCCGACGATGATCTGCGGCGCGAAGAGCAGACCGAACAGCGCCGCGATTCCGCCGGCGGTGTTGCGCAGCACACCACCCAGGCCCAGGCCCAGCAGGCCCACCACGGTCAGGAACAGCGCGCTGCCGAGGATCGCCCGCACCACGCCGGGAGCGCCGATCGCGACGTCCAGGTGCTCGGCCGCGAGGATCTTCTGGCCGACGATGAATGCGGCGAACACGGCCGGAACGCACACCGCGAACGTGGTGAAGCCGAACGTGACGGCCTTGCCCCACAACAGGTCCAGCCGCTTCGGCACGGCCGCGAGGCTCACCCGGATCGAGCCGGTGGCGTACTCGCCCGTCATCAGCAGCACGCCGAGCACCCCGATCGCCAGTTGCGCCAACTGCACGCCGGCGAGGCTCACACCGGCACCGTCGAACGCCGACGGGTCGGCCGGCGGCCGGGTCACCCGGACCATCGAGTAGACCACCCCGAACCCGACCACCAGCACGAGCGTGGTCAGCAGGGACCAGACGGTGGACGGCAGCGAGCGCAGCTTCGTCCACTCCGAGAACAGCACCCGCACCCGGGTCACGCGCTGCTCGCCGACGTATGCGGGAATCGTCGTCATCGGTTCGCTCCAACCGTGTTCGTGCGGTACTCGACCGCGTCGCTCGTCAGTTCCATGAAGGCGTCCTCCAGCGACGCCTGCTGTGCGGTGAGTTCGAGCAGCGTGATGCCGGCGGCGCCGGCGGCCATCCCGACCTGGTCGGTGGTCAGGCCGGAGACGCTGAGCGTCTCGTCGGCGTCGAAGGACACGTCGACGTCGGGGCCGCGCAACCGGGCGGCCAGCGCGTCCGGATGGGTGGTGCGCACCCGAACCACGCTGCGCCCGCGGGTCTTCACGAACTGCTCCATGCCGGTGTCGGCGATCAGCCGGCCCCGGCCGATGACGATGAGATGCTGCGCGGTGAGTGCCATCTCGTTCATCAGGTGCGACGAGACGAACACCGTGCGCCCCTCGGCGGCCAGCCCCTGCAGCAGCGTGCGCACCCAGCGGATGCCCTCGGTGTCCAGCCCGTTGAGCGGCTCGTCGAGGATGACCGTCCGTGGGTCGCCCAGCAGGGCGGTCGCGATGCCCAGCCGCTGGCCCATGCCGAGCGAGAACCTGCCGGCCCGCCGCCGGGCGGCGCCGCCGAGGCCCACGGCCTCGACCACCTCGTCGACGCGGGAGCGGCGGATCCCGCTCGTGCGCGCCAGCGCCAGCAGGTGGTTGTAGGCGCTGCGACCCGGGTGGACCGAGCGCGCCTCGAGCAGCGCGCCGACCTCGTGCAGCGGCGCGGTGTGCGCCCGGTACGGCTTGCCGTTGACGGTCACCGACCCGCTCGTCGGCGCGTCCAGGCCCAGAATCATCCGCATCGTCGTGGACTTGCCCGCGCCGTTGGGGCCCAGGAATCCGGTGACCACACCGGGCCGGACGGTGAACGTCAGCCCGTCGACGGCGAGCTTGTCACCGTACCGCTTCGTCAATCCACGTGCCTCGATCATTATGTCCCACCCCTCAGGTCGTCGGCGTCTGCCATTACGCTCCCAGCGCACGACGGCGCTGTAACTGGTGTGCGCAGCCGGACCGGACTGGGGTTTTCCCCACCCTCGGGGGCCGGTCCGCCGGGTGGTTCGCGCGCGGCCCGAGTTCCTAGCGTGATTCCATGACGTATGCGGGAGCGCACGAGGCGATGACGAACGCACGGGGACCCGGCGGCCCGTTGGCCCCGGTGCGGGCGCTGTCCGCGCCGCGCTCGTGGCATGCGACCTTCCACCTGGTAGCGGGATTGTTCCTGGGCGGCGCGATCGGTGCGGTGCTCTCGTTCGTGGGCCTGCTGTGGTGGGCAGCCACGTTCAGTCTGGTGACCGGGCCCACGGGTCCCCGGGCGCTGGTGGTGGTCTACGCGCTGACCGCGGTGGCCGTTCCCGTGGTGGTCCTGGACGCCGTCCGGTTCGCATCGGTCCTGCAGCGGGAGCGGTTCCGCGTGCTCCAGGGAGTGTCGATCGCGGCACCGCGCTGGGGAAAGGGTTCCGGCCTGCGCCGGCTGGTCCAGCCGTGGACGGCCGGAACGACCTGGCGGCAGTTGGCCTACCACCTGCTCGCCGCGGTGCTGGGCCCGCTCGCCGGGATCGTCGTCATCGTCTGCTGGGCGGCGCCGGTGCTCGCTGCGTTGTGGGGCGACGACATGACGGCTACCGGCCTCAGCCGCGTCCTGTGGTACGTCGGTTCCGCCGCGCTGCTGTTCGCCGCACCCTGGGTGGCCCTGGGCCTGGCTCGCGCCGACACGGCCGCGGCCCGCCGCCTGCTCGGTCCGGGCCGGGCCGAGGAACTGGCGCTGCGCGTCGAGACGCTGGCGCGCACCCGGGAACAGCTCGTAGCCGCCGCCGACTCGGAACGCCGCCGGGTCGAGCGCGATCTGCACGACGGCGTCCAGCAACGGCTGGTGTCGCTGGCGATGAACCTGGGCATGGCGCGCGCCGCATACGGCGACGACGACGGCGTACCGCAGGAGATCCGCGACGTCATCGTGGCCGCGCACGACGAGGCGACCACGGCGCTGGCGGAGTTGCGCGACTTCGTGCGCGGCCTGCACCCGGCCGTGTTGAACGACAGGGGGCTCGACGCGGCGCTGTCCGGCGTCGTGGCCCGGATGCCGCTGCCGGTGCGGCTGCGCGTCGACGTCGCCGAGCGCTGCTCGCCGAGCATCGAGGCGATCGCGTACTTCACGGTGTCCGAGGCGCTGGCGAACGTCGTCAAGCACGCCAGGGCCACCCGGGCCGAGGTCACCGTGACCCGGGCCGGCGGCCGACTGTCCATTGTGGTCAGTGACGACGGCCACGGCGGCGCGTCCGCCGACGGGCCCGGCACCGGGCTGCGCGGCCTCGCGCAGCGGGCCGAGGCCGTAGACGGGAATCTGACGGTGGTGAGCCCGGCCGGCGGGCCGACAACCGTTACGGTGGACCTGCCATGCGAGTAGTCCTTGCCGAAGACTCAGTCCTGTTGCGCGCCGGGCTCACCAAGCTGCTCACCGACGGCGGCTTCGAGGTGGTGGCCGCGGTGTCCGACGGCGACAAGCTGCTCGCCGCCGTCGACGAGCACCGGCCCGACGTCGTCGTGGTCGACGTGCGGATGCCGCCCACGCACACCGACGAGGGCATCCGGGCGGCGCTGGTGATCCGGCGGCAGCACCCGAAGATCGCCGTGTGCGTGCTCTCCCAGTACGTCGAGGAGCGGTACGCCACCGACCTGCTGTCTGTCGACACCGCGGGTGTCGGATATCTGCTCAAGGACCGGGTCGCCCAGGTCTCCGACTTCCTCGACGCGCTGCGCCGCGTCGCCGGCGGCGGCACCGCGCTCGACCCCGAGGTGGTCGCCCAACTTCTCGTGCGCCGCCGCGACGACCCGATGGAGCGCCTGACGCCGCGCGAGCAGGACGTGCTGCGGTTGATGGCGGAGGGCCGGTCCAACAACGGGATCACCGAGGCGCTGCGGGTCAGCCACAGCGCCGTCGAGAAGTACGTGAGCAACATCTTCACCAAGCTCGATCTCCCGCCGACCGATACCGACCATCGCCGCGTGCTGGCGGTACTCAAGTACCTCGGCACGTAGCCACGTGTGAGTTCCGCCGTCGGCGAACCGGGCTCCATCGGCCGCCGCTCGATGGCGCGATGGAGACATGGCGACCACTGCGGCGTACGACGAGATCGCGGACTGGTACGAGACGCGGTTCCTGGCCGCACAGGCCGAGGGTGACCCGCTGGGCGCGCGCGGGCGTTGCACTCGTTGCTCGGCACCGGAACCGGGCCGGGCTGGTGCTGGACCGCTTCGTGGAGGGCGGCGAGCCGACTCCGGTGATGCTGGGGCTACTGGCCCGCAAGCCCTGAGGCGGCGGGAGCGGGAGCAGGAGCCGGCACAGCGGCCGGCGCCCGCCGCAACATGAGCGCCGGAACGGCGCCCAGCAACGCGACGGCGGCGACCGCGACCCAGCCGGTCCGGAACGTGCTGAGCGCGCTCGCGCCGGTGCCCGCGCCGAGAATGGCGACGATCATCGCGACGCCCACGGCGAAGCCGACCTGGCGCACCATGTTGACGACCGCCGCGCCCGTCGCGAACCTGTGCGGTGGAAGGGAAACCGAGGCGGTCGCCATCGTGGTCGGCAGGGTCAGGCCGACGCCGACGCCGGTGACCAGCAGACCCACGACGACGTCGGCGTAGGACGGCTGCACGCCGACCCGCACCGCCCACAACAGCACACCGCCGGCGAAGAATGCGTTGCCCAGCGCGATGACCGGGCCCGGCCCGAGGCGGGCGATGAGTGGGCCGGCCACGGCGGCGAACAGCGGCACCATCAGCGGACCCGGGAAGACGGCGAGGCCGGTCTGCAGCGCGGTCCAGCCCCAGACCTCCTGCGACCAGAGGACTATCGACAGCAGCATGCCCGCGAACGAGGCGCTGAACAGGATCGTGCACAGCAGCGCCAGCGCATAGGTGCGCACCTTGAGCAGGCCCAGTTCCAGCACCGGGCTCGGGTGCCGCGCCGAGCGGGCGAAGAACGCGGCACCGGCCGCCAGCGCGAGCGCGAACAGCCCGAGGACCCGCGCCGACGTCCAGCCCCAGTCGTTGCCCTGCACCAGTGCGAGCACGAGCACACCGATGGCGACGGCGAGCAGGACGGCACCCAGCGCGTCGGGCATCCGTCCCCGTTCGCCGGGCAGATCCGGGATCAACCGCGCGCCGGCGACGATCGCGGCGATACCCACCGGCACGTTCACCAGGAAGATCCAGCGCCAGTCGAGTTCGGTCAGCAACCCACCGAGCACCGGGCCGAGCGCCGCCGCGAGGCCGCCCATCGCGGTCCAGGTGCGCACCGCGCCGCCGCGCCGCTCGGGCGGGAACGTCGCGAGGACGATGCTGAGCGACGCCGGCGTGAGCAGCGCCGCGCCGAGCGCCTGCAGCACACGGAAGCCGACGAGCGCAGCGGTGCTCGTCGCCACCGCGCACAGGGCCGACGCGACGGTGAACACGGCGACGCCGATCAGGAAGCCGCGCTTACGGCCGGACCGGTCGGCCAGCCGTCCGGCGGGGACGAGCGCGGCGGCGTACACGATCGCGTAGCCGTTGAGCACCCACGACAGCGACTCCAGGCGGCCGCCGAGATCCGCGGCGACGAGCGGCAGCGCCACGTTGACGATGAACATGTCCAGGCTGGCCAGGACCACGCCGGCGCAGACGACCGCGAGCACGGGACCGGGCCGGACGGCCGCACGTCGTGCGGCGCGCGTCGGCGCAGTGGGTTGCGTCATGCAACGCACGCTAGCGGGGTTAGTTTCTTCACGCAACCCGCTAGTCTGGGTGCATGCGTCGCACGAGCTTCGAGGGGATGCCCTGCTCGATCGCCCAGTGCCTGGAGGCGATCGGCGAGTGGTGGACGGTCCTCATCCTGCGCGACGCGTTCCTCGGCGTGACCCGGTTCGACGCGTTCCAGCGTCGGCTCGGCATCGCCCGCAACGTGCTGACCCAGCGGCTGAACCACCTGATGGACCACGGCATCCTGGAACGGGTTGCGTACCAGGAGAATCCGGTGCGCTACGACTACCGGCTCACCGACAAGGGACGCGACCTCTGGCCGGTGCTCACGATGATGCGCCAGTGGGGCGACCGGTGGGTCGCGCCGGCCGGGCCGCCACGCGAGGCCGTGCACCTGACGTGCGGGCACGTGTCGCTGGCCGTGCCGGTGTGCGACAAATGCGGTGAGGCGCTGGAACTCGCGGACATCAAGGCGGTCAGCGGACCCGGCGCGGCCCGGAACTGACCGGGTTCAGCTCGCCGCCACCACCATCAGCACCGAGACGAACACGATCGCGATCAGCAGGAACATTCCGTGCACGGCGATCGTCACGAGCACGCTGGGCCGCTCGGCCGGAGCGTCGCCGAGCAGGTTTGCCGGGATCACGATCGGGACCGTGGCGTCGTTCACGAGCGGAATGGCGTGCGGCCAGCCGACAGCGGCCCGGCCGGTGACCACGGTGGTCACGACGGGCGCTGCGGGCTCGCCCGGGACCAGCAGAGGAAGCTCATCCGTTGACTCCTCAACGGCTTCCACCGCACGCGCCTGGTCGCCGGGCAGGTCGGACGACATAGTCAGAAACGGTAGTGGACCTAGCCTCCGGCGCCAACGGTCTATCCGGCGGCCCACATCGACCGGGCGGACCATCGATATTGGGCCAGCCGTCCACCGTCCGGCCGGCACCCGATCACCCGGACGGCCCGGTCGACCCGAAATTGAGCGACCTCACCAGTGGAGCTATACGCCGATCTTGCACTTGTGGTCCCCCTAAACCTCCGCAATTGACGGCGAATCCCCGCCCGCCTTCCGATCTGATTCCACGAGTGGAGAGCTACTGCTGTCTCACGCTCGACGAGACAGCGACAACCCTCCACTCGTGTCGGTTACGCCAGGCCGAGCACTATCGCGCCGACGTAGCCGTCGCCCTCCTCGGCGACGGATGCCAGCATCGACTTGCGATAGATGGAGTCGCTGCTGTTGAACGTCTCGCGGCCGGTCCGCGCGTCGTAGGGCGCCCGGGAGAACACCGTCGCGTTCAGGTCCTCGAGGAACATCAGCTGGCTGGTGAGCGCCCTGTCGTTCGCGACGTGCACCATCACGTGCACATGCACGGTGCGGCCGCGGTACCAGCCCGGCCAGATCGTCACGAACTGCACGATGCCGTCGGCACCGGTGACCTGGGCGCCACGGAGGTAGCGCCGGTCGTCGGTCGGCGTGAGGTCGGCGTCGCCGGCGGAACCCCCGGCGCCGCCGGCCGACGACAGCGACTCCGCGCCCGAGTAGAGCCCGTTGGCATCGCAGTGCCAGATCTCCACGACCGCGTCCTCGATCGGGGTGCAGCCGTCGACGTCGACCACCTTGAACGCGAGCCGCAACCGGGTTCCCGGCCGATCCTCGCGGATGTCGGCGCGCACCCTGTCGGCGTCGAAGTAGTACGGCCCCTGCGTCGCCGACTCCGTCAGCGTGCAGAGGTTGGCGCTCGCGAACAGCGCGCCGAGGTCACCGACGGGGGTGCCGCCGGACTCCCTCGAGCACGCGGCCAGCACGCCACCGAAGCCGAGCGCAGCCACGCCGCGGACCAGGGTACGGCGGCTGACCCGCGGCCCGTCGTGATGATCGGTCACGGGATCCAGACTAGGATAAATAGGATAAAACTGGCAGAGATCAACCCACCTCGGCTCAGTGTCACCTACGACCTCTGATGTAGTGCCTCCTGCGTCCGGGGGAGGACGCCGAGGCGAAACCGCCCCTCTACGATCATTCGGGGACGACGCCGGCAGTCGAAGGGGGAACCGATGTTCGGGCGGCTCGGCAGTTTCGTGGTTCGCAGGGCGTGGTGGGTGATCGGCGGCTGGGTGCTGGTCGCCGCGGCGATCATCGGGTTCTCACCCTCGCTCAGCGACATCACCTCCGCCGACCAGAGCGACTTCCTGCCCGACAAGTACGAGGCGGTCCAGGCGATCAAGCTGTCGCAGCAGGCGTTCCCGCAGCAGGCGACGGCCACCGCGACCATCGTCGTCAAGCGCACCGACGGCGCGCCGCTCAGCGAGAGCGACGTGGCGAAGGTCGGCGACCTCGCGAACGCCCTGAAGGCCAAGGCGATCCCGCGCACCCAGGGCTACGTCACCGGGCCCCAGTTCGTGGCGCCGGACAAGACGATCCAGCTCATCAACGTCGGGTTGGAAGCGACGACGCCGGACGATCCCGCGCTGCTGGACGCCGTGCGCACGATGCGCACGGAGCTCAAGTCGCAACTGAACGGTACGCAGCTCACCGCCGGCGTCGCCGGTGACGTGGCCACGTTCGTCGACAACGAGAGCACGTTCAACGAGGCCTTCGCGCTCGTCGGCGGTGCGACGGTCGTCCTCATCATCGTGCTGATCCTGATCATCTTCCGCAGCCCGATCGCGGCGTTCCTGCCGATCGTGGTGATCAGCATCGTCATGCAGATCACCGACGGCCTGGTGGCCATGGCCGGCAAGGCGTTCAACCTGGAGGTGAGCCAGGACCTGCAGACGATCCTGCTGATCGTGCTGTTCGGTATCGGCACCGACTACATCCTGTTCCTGCTGTTCCGGTACCGGGAACGGCTGCGCGCCGGCGATGACAAGAAGACCGCGATGGTGGTCGCCGTCGAACGGGTCGGCGAGGTCATCGCGTCGGCCGCGGGCGCCGTCATCGTCGCGTTCCTCGTGCTGCTGCTGGCCTCGCTCGGCTTCTTCGGCTCGCTCGGTCCGGCCCTGGCCATCGCCGTCGGCGTGATGCTCGTGACATCGCTGACGCTGATCCCGGCGATCGTCTCGCTGCTGGGGCGGTACGTGTTCTGGCCGTCGAAGGCCTGGCAGCGCCAGCCGAAGGCGACGATGGCGCGGCGGATCGGCGTGCTCGTCGGCAAGCGGTCGGGGTTGACCGCGGCCGTGTCCGGACTGATCCTCGTCGCGCTCGCCAGCGGGGTGCTGATCTACAAGGCAAACTACGACTTCGGCGCGGGCTTCCCGCAGGAGACGGAGTCGGCCAAGGCCGCCAAGGACCTGCAGCGCGCGTTCGCCGCCGGCGCCCTGCAGCCCACCGAGGTGTACCTCACCACCACGAACGGCTCCCCGTTGACCGACAGTCAGGTCAGTGAGTTCGCCGCGGCCGTCGCCACGGCGCCCGGCGTCGGGCAGGCGCAGCCGCCGGTGAAGAGCAACGATCCCGCGGTCGTCCGGATCAGCGTGCTGCTGAAGCTGAACCCGGCCACGAACGAGGCGATCGAACTGGTGCGCGACGACCTGCGCGACGCGCTGCACAAGGCCGCACCGCCGGGCACCAAGGCGGTGGTGGGCGGCTACACCGCGATATTCGCCGACATCAACACCGCGAACAACCGCGACCTCTCGGTGATCCTGCCGGCCGCCGCGATCCTGATCGCCCTCATCCTCGCGCTGCTCCTGCGTAGCCTCGTGGCACCCATCTATCTGGTGGTCGCGGTGCTGCTGAACTTCGCGGCGACGCTCGGGGCCACCGTGTACGTGTTCCAGGGCATCCAGGGCGACCCCGGCGTCACCTTCCAGCTACCGATCATCCTGTATCTGTTCGTGGTCGCGATCGGCACGGACTACAACATCCTGATGATCGCCCGGCTGCGGGAGGAGGCTCGCGAGGGCAAGGAGCCGCACGAGGCCGCGGCGCTCGGCGTCGAACATGCCGGGCCGACGGTGGCCGCGGCGGGCCTGATCCTGGCCGGCACCTTCGGCGTGCTGATGCTCGCGCCCATCTCGTTCCTGCAGCAGATGGGCTTCGCGGTCGCGCTGGGCATCGTGCTCTCGGCGTTCGTGATGTCCATGTTCTTCGTGCCGTCGTTCACGTCGCTGATCGGGCACGCCGCGTGGTGGCCCGGCCACGGCGACGCGCCGCGCGAGCACACCGAGCCGCCATCGGAGCCACCGGCAACCGACCCGCTGGCCAAGACGGAGCCCGCACATACGTAAATTAGGGGCGTGACGACCGCCACTACCCGCACCGCCGACCCGAAGCGCACTGTCGAGGCGGTATGGCGCATCGAGTGCGCGCGGGTGGTCGGCGGCGTCGCGCGCATCCTCGGTGACGTCGGGCTGGCGGAGGAGTTCGCCCAGGACGCGCTCGTGGCCGCGCTGGAACAGTGGCCGGCCGGGGGCGTCCCGGACAACCCCGGCGCGTGGCTGATGACCATCGCCAAGCGCCGCGCGATCGACCACATCCGCCGGCAACAGACGTATCAGCGCAAGCTGACGGAGATCGGCCGCGACCTGGACGAGACCGAACCCGGGTACGACGCGGCGCTCACCGAGGACACCATCGAAGACGACATCCTGCGGCTGATGTTCGTCTCGTGCCATCCCGTGCTGTCGACCGAGGCCCGGGTGGCGCTGACGTTGCGGGTCGTGGGCGGCCTGCGCACCGAGGAGATCGCGCGCGCCTTCCTGGTGCCGGAGACGACTGTCGCCCAGCGCATCGTGCGGGCCAAGCGCGCGCTCGCCGACGCCAAGGTGCCCTTCGAGGTGCCGGACAGCGCCGAGCGTGCCGATCGGCTGTCCTCCGTCCTCGAGGCGATCTACCTCATCTTCAATGAGGGCTACGCGGCGACGGCCGGCAGCGACTGGATGCGTCCGGAACTCTGCGACGAGGCGATGCGCCTCGGCCGGATCCTGGCCGGACTGGTGCCCGACGAGGCCGAGGTGTTCGGACTCGTGTCGCTGATGGAGATCCAGGCGTCGCGGTCGGCGGCGCGCACCGACGCGAAGGGCGAACCGATCCGCCTGCTCGCCCAGGATCGGGCCCGCTGGAACCAGTTGCTGATCCGGCGCGGGCTCGCCGCCCTGGCAACCGCGGAGGAGGTCGCCGTCCGCACCGGGGTGGCCGGGCCGTACACGCTGCAGGCCGCCATCGCCGCGTGCCACGCGCGGGCGCGCCGCGCCGAGGACACCGACTGGGCGCGCATCGCCGCGATCTACCGGCAGCTCGCCGAGATCGATCCGAGCCCGGTCGTGGAGCTCAACCGCGCGGTCGCCGTCGGCATGGCGCAGGGGCCGGCGGCGGGCCTGTCCATCGTGGACGAACTCGCGCACGACCCGCAGCTCAAGGATTACTACCTGCTGCCGAGCGTGCGCGGCGACCTGCTCGCCCGGCTGGGCCGGCACGACGAGGCGAGCGCCGAGTTCACCCGCGCCGCCGGGCTGACCCGCAACGACAGGGAGCGCGCGCTGCTGCTGGCGCGCGCCGACAACCCGTCGACGTGAACTCGCGCATCAGCTGGGCCGACCTGCCGGGGAGCGTCCGGGCCGCGCTCGAAGACATCGTCGGCGGACCGGTCGTATCGGCGGTGTCGCAGGCCGGCGGCTACTCGCCCGGCACGGCCGACCGGGTCCGCACCGCCGATGGCCGGCGCGCCTTCGTCAAGGCGGTCAGCCGCACCACGAACGCGCACTCCGTCGAGCTGCACCGCCGGGAAATCCACGTCACCGGGAACCTTCCGGAGGGCGTTGCGGTGCCGAGGTTGCGCGGCTCCTACGACGACGGCGAGTGGGTGGCGATGGTGCTGGACGACGTCGAGGGCCGGCAACCGCACACGCCGTGGGGCGCCGGGGAACTGGATTGTGTGCTGCGCTCGCTCGACGCGATGGCCGCGGCGCTCACCCCGTCGCCGGTGCCGGACCTGCCGGCGGCGACCGCGTCGTTCGGGGCGGACCTCGCCGGCTGGCACCTGCTCGCCGCCGACCCGCCGCCCGGCCTCCACCCGTGGGCGGCCGCCCGGCTCGACGCGTTGCGCGAGCAGGCCGACCGGGCCGTGGCGGCCCTCGCCGGCGAAACGGTGGTGCACCTCGACATCCGCGCCGACAACCTGCTGATCACCGCCGACGGCGCGGTGTTCGTCGTCGACTGGCCGCACGCCTGCGTCGGGCCGCGCTGGCTGGACCGGTTGCTGCTGCTCGTCAACGTCCGCCTGCACGGCGGCCACGACGTCGACGCGCTGCTGCGACGGATCGCCGTCGACTCCGGTGCCGACGAGGCCGACCTGCGCGCGGTGCTCGCGGCGATGGCCGGCTTCTTCTACGAGTACGCCCGCCGTCCGCCGCCGCCGGGAATCCCGACGGTGCGGGAGTTCCAGCGCATTCAGGGCAACGCCCTGATCGAGTGGCTGGCGGAGACGTGACGCGCGTCGTGGCGGCCGTGGCGGCTGTCGTGATCCTGGCCGCGGGGCTGATGGTGCGGCAGGTCACCACCGGAGCGTTCGCCAAGTACGCCGGGGTGGCGTTGTACGCCGCGCTCGTCTATGCGCTCGTGGTACTGCTCGTGCCGCGCTGGCGTCCACTGTGGACCGCGCTGGCCGCGGTGGCGTTCTGCTGGCTCGTCGAGTTCGCCCAGTTGTCCCCGTACCCGGCCGAGCTGTCCGAGCGCAGCGTGCTGGCGCGGCTGGTGCTCGGCAGCACGTTCAACGCGCCCGACCTGTTCTGGTACGTGGCCGGCGTCGCATTCGTCGCGATTCCCGACGCGCTGCTCAGGCGAGCCGCTGTTCGAGGACCTGGCCCGGCCACGACCCGCGGGGCAGGTCCACGGTGAACTCGTCGGTGGCGACGAAGCCCTGGCTCTCGTAGTAGCGCACCAGCGCGACGTCCGGGCCGCGGTAGCAGTCGACGCGCAGCAGGGACACACCCGCGCTGCGGGCCAGGCGCCGGGCGTGGTCGAGCGGATTCGGCCCACCGCACGGCCGCTTCGCGCCGCCGGGGGTCCGCCGAGATCGGGTCGGTGCCCCACTGCCCCGCGCGCCCGCTCGCGGCGAGCCACTCGACAGCGGCATCGAGCATGGCCAGCACGGCCGGCAGGTCGTCGGCCGTTCCCGCCCGGATAGCGCTTTCCTGCCTCATAGGCCCATGAGCGGCCGGGCGACCGCACGACAGCGCTCGACGTCGGACAGGATCTCGGTGGAGTCGATCACCTGGTCGACGGTGCCCACCAGCCGTCCGGCCGCGACCCCGGGCCGCGCACCCTGCGCGGTCAGCAGGCTCACGACGTCGGGGTCGGTGACCGCACCGGTGAGCGCGACCGACACGCGGCTCGGACCGACGACGCGGATGTCGCGGCCGTGGAACTGCCGTGGCGACGGATCGACGGGCGGGCACAGGCGCAGGTCGTTCGTCGCCGCGACGAGCACGCTGGTCGCCCGGACCAGAGCGGCCTCCCGCTCGCGCCACTCGCTGGCGGCGAGCGCGGCCGCCAGGTGCGGACCGGCGCTACCCGCCACCGGCAGCGCGGCGAACGCGCGGCCGAACCACTTGCCGTACGGCGGGTAGCGGCGCTCGACGAGGAACGCCATCCGCATCAGATCGCGCACCAGGCGGGCGGCGAGCACCCGCGACCCGAGGTCGTCGCCGGTGCCGCCGGTGCGCCCGACGAACGGCTCCTCCTGGTCGACCCGCAGCCACCCGGCGGCGAGCGCGTAGCGCCATACGTCGTCCGGATACCAGGCGAGCGCCGTGCGGCGCCGGGCGAGTGCGCCGTCCGGGTCGGCGAAGACGGCTCCGGCGGTGAGCGAGGCGAGCACCTGGGTCGGGGCGAGCAGCCAGTCGGCGAGGCTCAGGCCGGCGGGCCGGGACGCGGGATCGGTGCCGAGGCGCTCGGTGAAGAAGCGGGCGGCAGTGGTCACCTCGATCTGGTGGGACGGGGCGCCACCGTGCCTGTCGTGGTCCACGTACACCACGGGCATGCCGCCGTACCGCTCCGGCAGCGCGGTGAGCCGGTCTTCGGCCGGGCCGATGTCCGAATCGGACGGTACGAAGACCTGGACGCGCGGGCCGAAGTCGTGGTCGGGTGACACCGCGTCGTCGTAGCCAAGCACCTCGGAGCCGTCGCCGAGCAGGGCGGCGCCGTGCGGCAGGCCGGCGAGCAAGGGGCCGACGACGTCCCGGTAGAAGCCCTGGGAAAGCGCAATCCCGGTGTTCGTCAAACGCACCCGTCCAGGATGGCTCAGGTTGGCCCGATGGTGGCGTCCAGCAGGTAGCCTCGCGATCGTGCGGCGCCCGAACCAGATGCGGCTGCCGGCCGGGGTCGAGGTGTACTCGCTCCCCGTCGACGGCACGGCGGTCCGGCACGCCGGGGGTGCCGTGAGTGCCGGCCCGGGGCTGGACAAGCTGCTCCCGTTCATCGACCCGGGCCAGGCGGCCCGCTACTTCATCGGTGACGCCGCGACCTCGCCCGAGCGGCCCAGCAACGCCACGTACAAACTGGGCGTGGTGCGCCCGCACAGCGCGTTCACCCCGCACGCCCACGGCGGCGAGCACTTCGTGCTGAGTCTCGGTTACGCGGCGTGCGGCCTCTACGACGAGGACGCCGGATCGCCGGTGCTGGTGCGCCTCGGGCCCGGCACGCTGATCCGCATCCCGGCCCTGCGGCCACACTCGTTCGCCAACCGGGCCGGCAGCCCGCTACTGATCCTCGCCGCCAACACCGGGTACGGCATCGACCACGAGGACTACGCGATCACAGCAGCCGCGGCCGAGACCCGCGCGGTCGGGGGCGGCGACGGCGTCGACTTTCCCGCTCTGGCAAAGGCGCTGCGGGCGCTGGAGGGCGTGGAACCCTTGCCCCCCTTGACCTGGCGGGAGCGGACCGCGCACCGCTTGCGCCGCTTCGCAGCGGGGTTGGAGGGGACGGCATGATCTGTCCGCATTGCAACCGGAACGTCAAGCGCAAGGAGCGCACCGACCGGAAGTGCGGCTCCTGCCACAAGCGGTTCGCGTTGGAGCCGAAGGAGAACACGCTCAACCTGCACGACGTGCGGATGATGAAGCTCGCGACGCAGTTGGGCAACAACGGCGGCTACCGGTACACGACGACGCAGTTGTGGTACGCGGCTGCCCGCAAGGCGCTACGCAAGGCCGGCGGGTTCCCGGTCGGCGCCTTTGTCTTCGCACTGATCGCGGTGCCGGTGCTCGGCGTTCTCGGCGGCGTCCTCGACACGCCGTTCCTGTGGGCGATCGCCGCGGTGCTCACGCTCGGCTGGCTCCTGTACCTGACGGTGCGCATCGCCCGACGCAACCACCGGGTGGTCATGCCGCGGATGACGCACCGGGACTTCGTCACCTCGGTGCTCGACCAGTGGCGCACCACCTACGGCGGCGACGTCCCGGGCGTGGTCCGCGAGGACATGGTGCGCATCGACGGGCCGCCCGCGCAGCCGTCGCTCGTCGTGCTGTGTCCGGACCACTCCGCGCTCGTCGGGTTGTACGCCAACGATGTCCCGCGGCGGCACAACGTCGCGCTGGCGGCGCGGCCCGACCAGGTTCCGGCCGGTGTCCCCGTGGTGCTGCTGCACGACGTCAGCGTTCCCGGGTACCGGTTCGCCGCCGACGCGCGCGCCGCGCTCGGCGGGCGGGTGGTCGGCGACCTCACTCCACGCCCGAGCGCCGCCAAGGCGGCCAAGGCGGCTATCCGGCTGCGGCACCACGCGCCGCCGCCCGAGGTGTTGCGGTGGCTGCGCGCCAGCGACCTGCTCGCGGAGGCCGACGTGGAATGGCTCGCCCGGGGCTGGTGGAGTCCGGTGGCGGCGCTGCGCCCGTCGGCTCTGGTGGGCCGGGTGGCGGCGGCCGTGCAGCGGTCCGGCGACCCCGACCGCCGCGCGGCCGCCGCCGTCGGCTTCCTCACGTGGCCCGGCGCATGAACGGCGTGCTTTTACGCCACGCCGGGGCGCGCGCCGGCGCGCCCGGTGCGATCCGTTTCACCGAGCGGCAGTTGTACTACGAGCTCTGTCGCGTGCTGCAACCGTTGTGCCGCGCGCGCCGGCGGCCGGGCTTCACTGTGCCGGCGCCGGTGTCGTACCACCGTTACGAGACCGCGCTGCGGCGTTGGTCCGGCGAGGTATCCGGACTGTTGACGGGGCCGCGGTCGACCGCGCCCGCTCCACCGGCCGAGGTGTTCGACTACGGCCTGCCCCGGGTGCTGGTATGCCAGCATCGGGAGATCGCCGACATGCTGCTCGCGAACCGGCTGCACATGGAGTCGGCGTGCCCGGTGTTCGCCGTCGACGATCTGCCGCTGGACGACCGGCTCCCGGACGCCGTGCGCCGCGGCGACGGCCGGCTGTACGTCCTGCACGACGCGAGCTTCGCCGGGCTGGCGGCGGTGGCGACGGTGCGGCGGTGGGCCGACGACCTGCCGCTCACTCCGTTGGGGTTGCGCCCGGCGCACGCCGCCGCGCTGCACCTGCCCCGGATCCGGGTCCCTGCCGCCGAATCGGCCGCGGACGCCGTGCTCCTCGACGCCCTCGAACCGTGGGAACTGCGGTGGTTGCGGTCCGGGCGGGTGGCCGAGGTGGCCGCGGTCAATCCCGCGCGGCTGCTGCGCACTGTGCACCGGCTGGTGCGCAACCAGAGCCGCCCGCGCCGCGCGCTGCCCCGCCTGCGCGGACTGTCGGCGGTTGGATTCCTGAGTTGGCCGAGTTCGGGAGGCCCCGCGTGAGCGGCTATCGCGACGTGTCGTTCACCGACGAACTGCTGTCCGACGGGAGCGTCCACCGCCGGTTCTCGGACGGGCGCGAGGAGTGGCGTTGGCGCGGCCCCGGCCCGCTGGTCAGCTGGCGCGACAACGCCGGCGCGAGCGGTACCGACGAGGCGCTCGGCGGGCGGATCGTCAAGCGCATCTATTCCGACGGGCGTGCGGTCTACGGACGCGAGCAGGGTTACGGGCGCACGGCGTGGAGCGACCGCACGCTGACAGTCAACCGCACCTCCTTCGGCGGCCGGGTCGGCTCGATCCTCGCGGCCGCCGGCGCCGGGTTCGCGCTCGGGGCCATCCTCGCACCGCCGTTTGCCATGACCCCGCTCGAGGAGGAGGAACTGCGTCGGCAAGCGAACCAGAGCAGTTCGAGCGACGGCGGTGGCGGCGACGACGGCGGCTGGGACGACGACGGCATGGACTCCGACGACGACTTCGGCTGAGCCGCGGGAGGTGTGCGATGCCGAGACTGTGGGCCACTGTCGACCGGTTGGAACTGCTCGCCGGTGAGCCCGGGTTCGGGTCCGGGCCGGTGCGCGTCGGCGACACCGCCGCGATCGGCGAGGTGACCCTCCATAATGGACGTGAGCTGCGCGGGGCGCTCGAAGCGGCCGCCGATCCCGCCCCGGTGCGGTGCGACGACGTCGAACTCCTGGTGCGGGTGTGGCTCCGGTTGGGTGCCGACGGCCTGCGTCGAGCCGACGGCATGTTCGTGCTCGCCGTCGCCGACGGCGCCGACCTCGTGCTGATCCGCGACCACGCCGGCACCCGCACCGTGTACTTCGCACACGCAGCGGACGCCGGCTGGGCCGCCTCGACGAGCCTGCTGGCGCTTCGCCGCTGGCCGCCGCTGGCGACCGGGCTCAACCTCCCGGCCGTGCGCTCGTTCCTGGCGTTCGCGTACCTGCCCGGCGACGAAACGCTGCTGCGCGGCGTGCGCGAGGCGCTGCCCGGGCGGGTGCTGCGGCTGCGTCCGGACGGGTCCACAGTGGACGAGTCGTTCTGGGAGCCGCGGGAGCACATCGTCGACGGGCCGGGGCACGCGAAGGCACTGCGGGCGCTGCTGGAGGACGCGACAGCGCGCCGGTTGCCCGACGGCGAACCGGTGGGCGTGCTGCTCTCCGGCGGCATCGACTCCAGCCTCGTCACCGCCCTGGCGGCGAAGCTGCACGACCACCCCGTCCAGACGTACTCGATCAGCTTCGGTACCGAGCTGCCCAACGAATTGGCCTACTCCGGACTCGTCGCCGCGCACTGCCACACCCGGCACCGGGTGCTGACCGTCCCCGGCGCGGCGGTCGCCGCCCGGCTGGCCGAGACGGTGGCTCTGCTCGACAGCCCGGTCGGCGACCCGCTGACGGTGCCGAACCTCCTGCTGGCCGAGGCCGCCGCCGGCGACGGCCTGCACGTGGTGCTCAACGGCGAGGGCGGCGACCCCGTATTCGGCGGCCCGAAGAACCTGCCGATGCTCATCTACGAGCTGCACCGCGAGGACAACAGCCCGACGGCCCGGGAAAGCGCTTACCTCGCGTCGTACCGCAAGTGCCTCGAGGACCTGCCGGTGCTGCTGACGCCCGACGCCCGCACGGCGCTGGCCGCGCTGGACGCCCGCAGCGACGCCGCCCGCCCGGAACGGTTCGTGGCGCCGTACCTGAACGGCCCGATGGACTCCCTGCTGAACCGGTTGCTGCACTGCAACCTGCGCACCAAGGGCGCGCACCACATCCTCACGAAGGTCGAGCGCCTCACGGCCGCCCGCGGCCTGCAGGGGCGCGCGCCGCTGTTCGCGCCCGCCGTCATCGACCACGCGTTCACCGTCCCGCCCCGGCTCAAGCTCGCCGGCGCGGCCGAGAAGTGGGTGCTCAAGGAGGCGGTGCGCGACCTGCTGCCGCACACGATCGTCGACCGCCCGAAGAGCGGGATGCGGGTGCCGGTGCAGCAGTGGCTCACCGGCCCGATGCGGTCGCTGACCCGCGAGGTGCTGCTGGACCGGCGCAGTCACGCCCTGTTCGACATGGCCACTGTGCGGTCGTGGCTGCGCGGCGACGGCGCGCTGCTGCCCCGCCAGGGCGGCAAGCTCTGGCTGGTGCTGACCCTGGAACTCTGGCTACGCGCCTACGACCTGGTCCCCTGACCCTCTTTCCGCGATCGTGGAAATCTGGGCCCGGAACCGAGCCCCAAGTTTCCAAGTCCGCAGGAGGTCAGAGCGGAGCCTCAGCCGCGCGACTCGATCAGCGCCGCAACCCCGTCGAGGAGCCGTTCCAGGCCGAACTCGAACGTCCGCTCCGGCGCCGAGGCCGCCTGGAACTCCTGGCCCGCGGCCGCGCCCACCCTCGTCGCGGTCGGGTACTTCGACGGGTCGAACACCTTCTCCAGCAGCGGCTGAAACGCGGCCCACCACTCGTCGTCGTTCCGGCCCGTGTGCTGTTCGGCCTGCGCCTTCGCGATGGCCGCCCGCACGGCACCGTGAACGAGGTCGCCGAGCATGGCGATCGTCATGTCCATCTCGACGTCGGTGAGCCCGAGCCCGTCGATCGCGCGCAACTCGTAGTCGTACTTCGCCACCAGGTTCGGGCCCAGCACCGGCCGGGCCGTCGCGACCTGCAGCATCCACGGGTGGCGGTGGTAGAGCGCCCAGTTCTCCCGCGCGATGAGCCGCAGCCGCTCCCGCCAGCCGCCGGTGACGTCGGCTGGGCGCGCCGTTTCGGCGTAGACCGCGTCGAGCATGACGTCGAGCAGTTCGGCCTTGCCGGGCACGTAGGTGTACAGCGACATCGCGGTGACGCCGAGGTCGTCGGCGAGCCGGCGCATGGACAGCGCGGAAAGCCCGTTCCCGTCGGCGACCGCGATCGCCGCCCGGGCGATCTCGTCGACCGTCAGCCTGGGCCGCGGGCCGCGCCGAGACTCGGTGCCGCCCGTACCCCAGAGGAGCTGCATGCTCCGGACCGGATCTCCGCTGCCGCTGTACTCCGTTGCCACGGGAATATCATCCTTGCCTAAAACTTTGTACGTCGTACAGTTTACAACGTACAGAGAAGGAGGGTGAATATGATCTCCGTGGAAGGCCTGCGCAAGCGCTACGGCGGGGTGGCGGCGCTCGACGGGTTCGACCTGACCGTGCCGTCCGGCACCGTCTGCGCGCTGCTGGGGCCGAACGGCGCCGGCAAGACGACCGCCGTGCGCATCCTCAGCACGCTGCTGGACCCGGACGGCGGGCGCGCCACCGTCGCCGGGCACGACGTCGTCACACAGCCAGCCGAAGTGCGCCGACGCATCGGGTTGGTGGGCCAGCACGTCGCGATCGACGAGGTGCTCAGCGGCCGGCAGAACCTCGTCATGTTCGGGCGGCTCTACCACCTCGGACGGGCGCGCGCCCGGGCCCGCGCCGACGAACTGCTCGCCCGGTTCGGCCTCGCCGACACCGGCGGCAAGCAGGTGTCGCGGTACTCCGGCGGGATGCGGCGGCGCCTCGACCTCGCGGCCAGCCTCATCATCGCGCCGTCGGTGCTGTTCCTCGACGAACCCACCACCGGCCTGGACCCACGCGGCCGCATCGAGGTGTGGGAGGCCGTGCGGGCACTCGTCGCCGGCGGCACCACGGTGCTGCTCACCACGCAGTACCTCGACGAGGCCGACCAATTGGCGTCGACGATCTGCCTCATCGCGGCCGGCCGCGCCGTCGCACACGGCACGCCCGACGAGTTGAAGGCCGCGCTCGGCGGCGACCGCGTCGACGTCGTCGTGCGCCGCCCCGACGACCTGGCGCGCGCCGCGGACGCGCTCGGTGGGATCGCGTCGGCCGAGCCGGGCGGCGCCCGGCTCGATCCCGACGCACGGCGGGTGAGCGTCGCGGTCGCGGACCGCATGGCCGCACTCGCCGACGCCCTGAGCCTTCTTCGCGACGCCGGAATCGAAGCCGAGGACGTCAACCTGCGGCGGCCGACGCTCGACGAGGTGTTCCTGCGGCTGACGGACAAGGCCGCATGACCGAGCGGAGCGAGGTCATCATCAGGCTCAGCGCGCCCGGGCAGGGCGCGACACCGCGAAGCGGGGTTGCGGCATGACCGCCGTGCGATGGGCGGTCGCCGACGGGTGGACGGTGCTGCTGCGCGGCCTGACGCACTGGGTACGCGAGCCCGGCGCGCTGCTGCTGACGCTGTTCTTCCCGGTGCTGATGATGCTCATGTTCGGGTACCTGCTGGGTGGGGCGATGGCCGTGCCGGGCGGCGACTACTTCGAGTTCCTCATCCCCGGGATGTTCGCGCTGGCAATGGTTTTCGGGCTGGAGAGCACCACGATCGGGGTCGCCACCGACGCGGCCCGCGGCATCACCGACCGGTTCCGCTCGATGCCGATGGCACCCTCCGCGGTGGTGGTCGGGCGCAGCGCCGCCGACATGCTGAACTCCACGGTGGGGCTGGCCGTGCTCGTCGCCGGCGGGTTGCTCGTCGGCTGGCGGGCGCACGGGACGGCGCTGGAGTTCCTCACGGCGATAGGCCTGCTGCTGTTGCTGCGCTTCGCATTCCTGTGGATGGGCGTGTTCCTCGGCCTGGTGATCGGCAAGCCGGAGAACGCCGTCGCGGTGCAGATCCTGGTGTGGCCGTTCGCGTTCGTGTCCAACACGTTCGCGTCGCCGGACACCATGCCCGGCTGGATCGGCGTGATCGCCGACTGGAACCCGATGTCGGCGACCGCGGCCGCGTGCCGCGACCTGTTCGGAAATCCCGGCTGGGGCGGCACGTCCTGGGCGGCCGAGCACGCGTTCGCGCTGGCGATCGCGTGGCCGGTGCTGCTCGTCGCCGTCTTCTTCCCGCTGTCGGTGCGCCGCTACCAGCGGCTACGCAAGTAGCAGCGATTGGCGCGGGGCGAGCCACCGGTAGCCCGGACCGGTGGTCTCGCCCAGCCAACTGTTGAGCGCAGCGAGGCCGCGCTCGTTCACCTGCCCCTCGTGGATCGGGACGGTCAACTCCGGCCGCACCGCGCGGACGAACTCGATCGCCTCCGCCGCCTTCAACCAGGACGCCTGCAGCGGAACGAACAGCGCGTGCACCGGCACGTCGGGTACGAACAAGGAGTCACCGGGGTGGTAAGCGCTTTCCTCGACGATGTAGCCGAGGTTCGCGCAGTCGGGCCGGCCGTCGAAGACAGTGGCATGCCGGCCGCCCACCGCGCGCACCGAGAATCCGGCCGCGTCGAATGTCTCGCCCACCGACACGGGGACGACCCGCAGATCCAGGCCGAGCGTGTCGATCCGGGCCTCGGCCGGCGCGTAGACGGGCACATCGAGGCCGGCCAGCCGGAGCGCGTCGACGTGGTCGGTGTGCTCGTGGGTGACGAGCACGGCGTCCGCGCCGACAAGGGCGCCCGGTTCGCTCCACACCCCGGGATCGACGACCAGGACCCGCCCGTCGCGCTCGAACGTCACGCAGGAATGGGTGAACTTCGTGATCCGCACCGACCGATCCTAACCGCTAGATCACAATCGGTGATAACGCAGTCAGCGATATCGCATGTTGAATGCTAGCGAAGTGGCATTGCGCAGCGCATACTGGCTGTCCACCTGAACGATCGTTAGAAGAGATCCGCGGACGGAGGTGCGCGATGGTCCTCTACCGGAGCCCGGAACTGTTCATCTCGGATCGACTGTTCGTGGTTCGCCGCGGCCGCAAGGCCCGCTACCCGGTAGCCGAACTCAAGAACATACACGTCGTGTGCGAGGAGATCCGGCGCGGCGGGCAAGCCGTGGGGCGCTACGTCGGCGCATTCGCCATGGTGCTGATCATCGTCGCGGTGCTCCTCGACTCACCGCTCGCGCTGGCCCTCGCCCTGTTGGCCCTCGGCGGCGCGGCGGCGATCGGGTCGCTGTCGACCCGCCGGCACCGGCGGACCTGGGAGCTGCGGGCCTGGCACCGCAACGCCGACATCTGCCTGTTCGCCAGCAGCGACGAACTTCAGTTCGGACAGGTGAAGCGGGCGATGGTGCGAGCAATCGAGGCGAGCGAACGGCCATGAGAGCAGGTCTGCCGGTTGCGCGATCACTGCCCGGTATAGCGCTATCTGCGATATCGCAGACTGAAGTCTAGCCACCGGCAGACGCGCATTCCATACTGATCCGGCTCGACGACCTTCGATGAGAGCGAGGGTGCCATGACCGTCGTCTTCTACCGGAGCAAGGAACTGGTCATCAACAACGAGGCGATGGTCGAGTTGTTGTCGGCACAACGGTTTGCGCTCTCCGATCTCAGCCGGGTGCACGTCACCCACCGGCACGACGACCAGCATCGCCGCATGGCAACGCCGGCACTGGCCGGCGTGCTCGTCGTCACCGCAGCCACCGGTACGTTGGTGCACTCCCCGGCCGGTTGGGTCGCCACCGCACTGGCCGTCGTCGCGCTGCTCTGCTTCGGCGGGTTGTCCCGGCTGGCCAGGCGGCCCCGCCTGCAGTTGCTCGCGATGTACCACGGCAACCCCGTGTGTCTCTTCTCGACCACCGACGCACAAACGTTCGGACAGGTACGACGAGGCCTGATCAGGGCCCTGGAGGCCAATCACCGACACTGAAATCGGCGCCCCGCGTGTCGTATTGCCGTCTTGACAACGCGCGTAAGCTGATCGGGTTATCGTCCTAAGCGATCAGTCAGGTAGCTATCTCGCCGTTCGCGGGGTTGCTGAAGTGCATCGAGAGGCCAATGACCTCGCCAGAGTCGCCCGCAGGCGCACGCAGACGCGTGCGTCTGGCGGTGCGCGAGGCGCGCGAAGCGCGCGGGCTGACGCAGGGTCAGGTCGCCGAGGCCATGGAGTGGTCGCAGAGCAAGGTCATCCGCATCGAGAGCGGCGAGGTCACGATCTCGCCGAACGACCTCCGGCCACTGCTCGCATACCTCGATATTGACGACAAGGCGACCGTCGACCGGCTGGTTCGCGACGCCCGAAGCTCGCGCCAGCGCAGGATGTGGTGGGACGAGCCCCGGATCCGGGAGCACCTGACCGACGCGTCCCGGCAACTGATCCAGTACGAGGTCGAAGCCACGGAGATCCGGCACTTCACCAACAACGTCATCCCCGGTCCGCTCCAGACCGAGGACTACTCGACCACCGTCCTCGGTCTTCACCTCGGCCAGCTCACCGACCACGACGTCGAGGTCCGCCTGGATACCCGGCGGCAGCGGCGGGCGCAACTTCTCGGCCGCCGCGACTTTCCGCGGACGTACCTGTTGCTCGACGAATCGGTGCTGGCGCGACGCATGGGCGGGAAGGCCGACGTCACCGCCGCCCAGTTGCAGCATCTCCTCGACCTGGCCCAACAGAAGCCGATCTGGATCAGGGTCCTGCCGTATGCGGCCAATGCGCCGGTGCCCGCGATGGGCCCTTTCGACATTCTCAGCCTTCCCGGTGAGGGCGGCAACGCCGTGCTGTACCGGGAGAGTCACATCAGCGACGAAATCGTTGATGACGTGAGGAACGTCGAGCGGCATCGCGAAGCGTTCGAGACGTGGTGGGAAGCCGCGCTCGACGACAACGCCTCGGCGGCGCTGATCGAGAAGGCGGTCAAGGAGTTGAATCCCGCCGGCACTCCGGCGGAATCAGGGGTTTCACAGCGCGCAGGTAGCGGGACGACAGCCTCCGGCCCCGCTCGCGCGCGAAGGTCGCGCCGCTGAAGTCCCGCAGGCAGAGGCGCTGCCGACAGTTTCGTGCCTCAACCGGGGCACGAGTCCGGAAACGAGAATGGAAGGGAGGGAACGGCAAAGTGGATCAAAGACACACGCAGCTTGGTTGGCGAAAGAGCACACGGTGCTCCTCCAACGGCTGTGTGGAAACATCCGTCGCGGCCGATGCGTACCTGGTGCGGGACTCGAAGGAAATTGGCGGCGCCATCCTCAGTTTTGGCTCGGCCCAGTGGATGGATTTCATCTCGGCTGTTAAATGCGGGGAATTCGGCAATATGTAGCGACGGGGCACCGGAGGACCTGATTGACAGATGGAGATCAGCAACCTCTGGTGCCATCGCTCATTGATGGTCCCCGATAAAGAGACCTTTCGTCCAATCCCCCAGATTCTGGGGCAAGATGTCACGTTCTCGTTTCCGGAATGGCAACCCCGTCGCCTACTGTGTTCGGACGACTTCGTTCAGGAGGCAAACGATGTCCGAACAAGGCACTCCCCTGCGCTGGCTACGCAGCACGTTCTGCTCGAGCAGCACTTGCGTCGAGGTGGCACGTACACAACGCAGCGTGCACGTGCGCGACACCAAGGACCCGGAAGGCCCTCAACTCGTCGTCGATGCCGACGCGTGGCGGGAGTTCATCGCCAGCATCAAGCGGGGTGATCTGGACCACTGACCGAGGCCCGGCGGGAGGCCCGTAAGAACCGACATTCCACCCAAGAAACCGGACTAAAGGCACAGGTCAGCGCCGATCAGCAGCCGGGCCGTCACCGACGGTAAGGTCCGCGGCCTCGAATTCTGTCACACCCGCTGGGTACGGTCGGCTCCAAGGTCCACGAACCACGGAGCCACGGAGGTGGGCGATGACGATCACGGTCGACGGCGTAACCGTCGTCGATTCGGTAGCGGCCGCGCAGGGCTACATAGCCAAGGTCTGCTTCAAGACAGGTCCCCCGCAGCGTCTGGGCGTCGAACTCGAGTGGACTGTCCACCACGTCGACGACCCGGCCCGCCCGCTCGACCTGTCGCTTCTGGCGGCCGCCCTCGGCCGGCACGCTCCCCGAACCCTCGTCCCTACCAGCCAGATGACGCCCTTGCCGGGCGGCAGTCTCGTCACTGTCGAGCCCGGCGGCCAGGTGGAACTGTCGGCCCCACCGGCGTCGTCCCCGGATCACCTGCACAGCGCGGTCGAAGCCGACATCTCCGCGCTCTCCGAGCTTCTCGCCGCACGCGGGCTCGGTCTCGGCCGGCACGGCATCGATCCGCACCGGCTGCCCGCACCAGCGATCCGCACCCCGCGCTACGCGGCGATGCTCGACGCCTTCTCCCCGTACGGCCCGCACGGCCCGGTCATGATGACCAACACGGCCGGCCTCCAGGTCTGTCTGGACGCCGGCACAGCCGAGCAGGTGGCCGACCGGTGGCGGGCGGTGCACACCCTCGGGCCGCCCTTGCTGGCCGCGTTCGCCAACTCCCGCCGGCACGCGGGCACCGACACCGGCTGGTCGTCGGCGCGCATGCGGGCGTGGCTCGGACTCGACCAGCGGCGCACCGGCGCCGTGTGGCGGCCCGACGCCGTCGGCCAGAACACCGCGGCCGGGGCGGCGGCGGCCTGGGCCGGATACGCCCTCGCGGCCCCGCTGCTGTGCGTGCGCCGGCCCGACGGCAACTGGGCGGCGCCGCCCGAGACCACGTTCGCCGACTGGATCGCCGGCGCCCTGCCGGTCCCGCCGACCCACGGCGACCTGGCCTACCACCTCAGCACGCTCTTCCCGCCGGTCCGTCCGCGCGGCTACCTGGAGGTGCGCTACCTCGACACGCAACCACCGGGCGAATGGCTCGCGCCGGTCGCTGTTCTCGACACCCTGCTCGCCGACCCGGCGATCATCGCCGAGGCCGAACGGCGGGCCGCTCCGGCCATCGGTCGCTGGGAGGCGGCCGCCCGATGTGGCGTCGCCGATCCCGGCGTCGCGGTCGCGGCGCGCGGGCTGCTCCGGCTCGCGCTGGACAACCTCGACGCGCGCTGGCCCACCCGGGCCGCGCTCGTCGGGATCATCCGGCGGCGGCTGGCGGAAGCGGGCCAGCGGATCCAGACGGCGAACCAGGCGAAACCGGCGCAGACGGCGGAGACGACGGCAGGAGGAGCGCAATGACCATCGAGACCGAACGGCTACGCACGCGCGTGGCGACGGAACTGGAGCGCACCCGCGAGCGCACGGCCCTGCTCACGAGCACGGTCGACGACGACGACCTGGTCCGCCAGCACTCGCCGTTGATGTCGCCGCTGGTGTGGGACCTCGCCCACGTCGGCAACCAGGAGGAGCTCTGGCTGGTGCGCGACGTCGGCGGCCGCGACCCGGTGCGGCGCGACATCGACGAGCTGTACGACGCGTTCAAGCACGCCCGCGTCGACCGGCCCGCCCTGCCGCTGCTCAACCCCGCCGAGGCGCGCGCGTACATCCGCACTGTGCGGTCCAAGGTGCTGGACCTGCTCGATACGGTGCCCTTCGAGGGCCGCCGGCTGGTCGAGCAGGGGTTCGCCTTCGGCATGATCGTGCAGCACGAACAGCAACACGCCGAGACGATGCTGGCCACCCACCAGTTGCGCGAGGGCGCGGCCGTGCTGCACTCTCCCGCCCCACCGGAACCGGTCACACCGGTGCGCGGCGAGGTGTTCGTGCCGGGTGGCCCGTTCGTCATGGGCACGTCGTCGGATCCGTGGGCGCTCGACAACGAGCGGCCGGCGCACGAGATCGAGGTGCCGCCGTTCGTCATCGACGCGGCACCGGTCACCAACGCGGAATACCTGGCCTTCATCGACGCCGGCGGCTACGACGACAGCCGCTGGTGGACCCCCGACGGCTGGGCGCTCCGGATCGAGGCGAACCTGACGGCGCCGAAGCACTGGCGCCGCGACGCCGACGGCTGGCACTACACCCGATTCGGCGTCGGTGCGCCGATCCGGCCCGACGAACCGGTGGTGCACGTGTGCTTCCACGAGGCGGCCGCGTACGCCCGCTGGGCGGGCAGGCGCCTGCCCACCGAAGCCGAGTGGGAGAAGGCGGCGCGTTACGACCCGGCCACCGGGCGCTCGCGGCGCTTCCCCTGGGGCGACGACGACTGGACGCCGGAACGCGCGAACCTCGGCCAGCGGCACCTGTTCCCGGCGCCGGTCGGGGCATACCCCGCCGGCGCGTCGCCGCTGGGCGTGCACCAGCTGATCGGCGACGTGTGGGAATGGGTCGACACGCCCTTCCACGGCTATCCGGGCTTCACGGCGTTCCCGTACCGGGAGTACTCGGAGGTGTTCTTCGGCCCGGAGTACCGCGTGCTGCGGGGCGGCTCGTTCGGAACCGACGTGGCGGCCTGCCGCGGGACGTTCCGGAACTGGGACTACCCGATCCGCCGCCAGATCTTCAGCGGATTCAGATGCGCCCGCGACCCGAACCCGGGCGAGGTCAGCTGACCGATGTGCCGGCACCTGGCCTATCTGGGGCCATCGCTGCCGCTCGCCGCGCTCCTGTTCGACCCGCCGCACGGGCTGGTCAGGCAGAGCTACGCGCCGCAGGACATGCGCGGCGGCGGGCGCGTCAACGCCGACGGTTTCGGCGTCGGCTGGTATCCGGCCGACGCCG
>Ga0070675_100000378_pt1 | contig 30141 bp, 27 predicted proteins | sample KBSM43metaG_FD_65343 | JGI IMG/M metagenome (GOLD analysis project Ga0070675, IMG submission 65343) | Miscanthus rhizosphere microbial communities from Kellogg Biological Station, Michigan, USA - KBS M4-3 metaG | ecosystem: Host-associated > Plants > Roots > Rhizosphere > Soil ... | reverse complement strand
CGACGTACAAGCACGCCGGCGTTGGACGACCCTGCCAGGCCCGCCGGTCGCTGGCCTCATAGGGCAGGGCTTCAGACGTGCCCACGTCCGTGGCCGCGGGTCTTCAGACTCGCCTCATGGATCGCCGTTTGCTCGATGGACCATGCATGTGGCCGAACCGTTTGCCCCGCCTGGAGGGATTCTCGTACGTCGGATTCCAACGCTATCTCGTCACCAACAATGCTCGTTGCCATGCCGCGCCGTTTGCCGATCCGTCAGTCGCTGGCGAACTGCGGCGCAGATTCCGCCATGCTTTGCAGCGAACGACTTCGATGTTCTCGCCTACTGCGTAATGCCGGACCACGTGCACCTGCTTCTCGAAGGCACGTCCTCGGGCGCCAATTTGCGCGAGGCCGTGCGCGCGTGGAAGCAGCGTACCGGCTACGCGTGGAAGAAGCGCATGGGCTCTCAGCTGTGGCAGCCAGGGTTTCACGACCGCATCCTGCGTGAAGGCGATGACACTCGGGCGGTGGTGCGCTACGTCCTGCAGAATCCCGTTCGCGCCGGCCTGGTCAAGTCCGCTGGCGACTACCCGTGGGTGGGCTCGTCGAGATACGTAGTCGCGCAACTGGAGGAGCATGCTGGTGATTGGCGGCCCAACTGGCAGTAAATCAGGGACAGACGGGGCGGCTCTAAAGACCCGCGGCTACACTTCGATGAGGCGGGTCTGAAGACCCGCGGCCACGTCCCTCAGCCGCACACCTCCACCGCGGCCACACCTGGCCCGCGGCCACGCTTCTCAGCAGCGCCACAAGAAGCCTGGTCTGTGAACCCTCCTCATGACCGCGCGTAACACGCAGACAGAGGGGGAGCCATGAGTAGCCGCGCAGCGGTCGTGTGGGGGATCGTGAATCTGGTGCTGGCAGGTCCGGGCCTGGTGCGGGCGCAGGCTCCTCCTGAAGGCGCCGCGGGCAAGACCTTCGACGTCGCCTCGATCAAAGTGAACAAAGAGGGCGGGCCGTCGTCGGTGCGCATTACACCGGGCGGCATGTTCACCGTCACGAACAACAACCTGCGCAACATCATCCGCAATGCCTTCGGCGTCACCAACGCACAGATCGTCGGCGGGCCCGCGTGGATCGACGAGGACCGCTTCGACATCACTGCCAAGGCCGCGGGCCCGTCCGATCAGCCCCAGGCGATGGCCATGTTGCAGGCGCTGCTGGCCGAGCGTTTCGCGCTGCGCACGCACACGGAGCGGCGCGAGCTGCCGGTCTACACGCTCGTGCTCGCGCGCAAGGACGGCGCGCTGGGACCGCAGATGAAGAAGGCCGACGTGGACTGCCCGGCGCTCTTCGCGGCCGTGAAGGCCGGCGGCAAGATGCCGGCGCCCGGACCGAACGGGAGCCTCCCGTGCGGCATCAGCGTGCGTCCGGGGCAGGGCGTGATCACTGGCAATGCGGTTTCGATGGAGCAGCTGGCGCGGAACCTGATGGGCGGCGTGGGCCGGATTGTCGTCGACAAGACCGGTCTCACCGGCTTCTACGACCTCAACATGACGTTCAGCCCCGAGCCCGGACAGCTGCCGCCGGGCGCCCCGGCCCCGCCGCCGGCGGATCCGTCGGCGCCGTCGCTGTTCACCGCCATGCAGGAGCAGCTGGGGCTCAAACTCGAGCCCGCCCGCGAGCCGATCGAGGTACTGGTGATCGACCGCGTCAAGCGGCCCGCCCCAGACTAGTGGACAGGCCACTAGCTCCGGCCGGCCAACGGCCGCGCGGAAGCCAGCTCGGCCAGTGTGGTTTGCACGCGCTCCCCGATTCGTGAAAAATCGTGGTTGTGGCAGTGCGGCTGTCGTCGTGGTTCCTGCGTCCCAGCGTCATGGGCGCGCTCTTCGCCGAGCTGCGGCTGGCGTGGCGTCTGGTGAAGGAGCCGCGCGTGGCAGGCCTGGTGAAGACGCTGCCGGCCCTGGCGCTGCTCTACGTGTTGTCGCCCTTCGACTTCGTGCCCGACGTCCTGCCCTTCCTCGGACAGGTGGACGACATCGGCATCCTGCTGATCGCGATGAAAGCGTTCCTGAAGCTGAGCCCGCAGGCCGCGCTCGCGCATCACGCGGCTGCCATCACTTCGGGCCGCCGCTACGCCCCGATGTCGCCGTCCGACATCGTGATCGACGCGACCTACCGCCGCGACTGATCTTCCGGCGGGGCTGAAGCCCCGCCCTACGGTTTGAGCGCCTCGCTCCTGCTCTAGCCCCCCGACCGTGTCGCCGCCGTGCCGTTCGGCCCGTCCATCGCCGAGACCAGGGCCGGCATCAGCTCGTGCATCCGCATCAGCGGCGTCCGTGCCGGATTCATACCGCGTTGGAACCCGCGCGCCGCCAGCGCGTCGAGCAGCGCCGGGCGGCTCGAGACGACGTGCACGGGCACGTCCCATCGCGCGCCCTCTCCGCTCACCATCGCCGGCGGCTGATGATCGCCCACGAGAATCAGCACGACATCGCGCGTCCGCGGTTCGTTCAGGAACCCGGCCAGCGTCGCTAGCGCGTAGTCGATCGATCGCACGTAGCTCGGTCCCAGGTTCAGCCAGTCGGGCGGTTCGGCCCACGCCTTCTGATAGTCCGCTTCGTCGTACGGCGTCGCGGTGAACATGCGCGGCCAGGAGGGTTGATACGGCGGTGTCGGCGTGAACGGCGTGTGCGTGCTCGTGGTGGGGAGGAACGCAAAGACGGGCGCGCGGTCGCGCCGCGCGAGCTCGAGCCGTTCGAGCTGCGCCAGCGCGAACTGATCGGGAATCGGCCACCAGCCGAAGCTCGGCCCGGTATATTCCAGCTGCTGCGTGCCGTAGATGTGATCGAACTCGTAGAAGGCACCCTCGGGCCAGTATTCCTGCAGCCCCGGCATCACCGCCACCGCCCGATAACCGTGGCTCTTGAGCGCCGTGACGAGCGTCTGGCGCTTCTGGGCCATGAGGCGGACGTTGGTGCCCTCGTCCTTCACCTCGATGCCGGTGATGAAAGACAGGTGCGCGAGCCACGACGAGCCGCCGAAGGTTGGCGACTCGACGAACGCCGACGCGACCCCCAGGCCATGCTCGACCGCCTGCTGCAGCAGCTGCGCGCGGCGGGGCTCGAGCGCGCGTGCGAAGTCAGGACGGTCGAAGGTGATCGCGCCGTACGATTCGACGAACACCAGCAGGATGTCGGCGCCCTCGACCGCGGCAAGGTTCGAGGTGAGCGCCGGCCCTTCACCGAGCGCGCTGGCGCCGCGTCCGAGCAGGACGTCGGCCACCATGCCGGCCTGGCGCAGATAGGTGGACGTGACCGGCGCGGGCAGCGTCGGCGTGGCGTCCGGCTGCATGAGCGCCCGCTCGAGGGCAAAGGCCGCGATCACCGTCACGGCGGCGCCGGCCAGCCAGCGCCGCGCGCGCACGTGCGCCATCGCCCCGCTCACCCGGCCCATCGCCCAGCGCATGACGAGGTAGACCGCCAGCGGGACCGCAATCGCCGCGAGCGCGACGCCGGCGATCTCGAGTGGCGTGGCCACGCGTGCCAGCATCGAGGCCACCGCCGTCAGATGACGCGAGTCCCAGTACAGGTTGATGTCGCGGCCGAAGAGCGCCGCGGACGTGACCGTCGCGTAGCGGCCCAAGGTGAGCACCGTCCACAGCACGGCCAGCACGCCCAGCGTCCAGCGGGAGGGCGCGCTCCGGAACTCCCAGATCGCGGCCAGCGCCGCCACGAGCACCGCACATTCCACCGACAACTGGCCCGTCCACCGGACGCCGGGGGTGGGCCAAAGCGAGGAAAACGACAACGCGATGTCGAGGACGAGCAGCGCGGCTGCTGCAAGCAGCCAGCTGAAGCGGGAAAGCGGCCAGTTTGACACCCCTGTCACGACACCCCTACCATACCGTTAGCCTCGTAGAGTTTCACGCCTTCTCACCTTACATGCTGAACCGGTTGACGCAACGCGTGCTGTCGGCTTGGCGGCGCGCGCAGGGGAAGCCCTTCGTTACGCGCGCTGCGGCAGCCAAGCTGCCCACCGAATACGGTACATTCGACATCGTCGCCTACGAAGACTCGGCCGACGGGAAGACGCACGTCGCGCTGGTCCATGGCGACCTCGGCGCCGGCGAGAACGTGCTGGTTCGCGTGCACTCGTCCTGCGTGACCGGCGACATCTTCCACTCCGCTCGCTGCGATTGCGGACCTCAGCTCGACACCGCGATGCGACGGATCGTGGGCGAGGGGCGGGGCGTGCTGCTGTATCTCAATCAGGAAGGGCGCGGCATCGGCCTCGCCAACAAGATCCGTGCGTACTCGCTCCAGGACGAAGGCTTCGACACGGTCGAGGCCAACGAGCGCCTGGGCTTTCCGGCCGACCGTCGCGAGTACGGGGTGAGCGTCCGCATGCTCGTCGACCTCGGCGTGCACTCCGTCCGCCTCCTGAGCAACAACCCCCGCAAGCTGGCTGGTGTCACGGGCGACGGCCTGTCGATGAGCGAGCGGATCCCCCTCGAGATCCCGGCGTCGGAGTTTACGCGGCGCTACCTCAAGACCAAGAAAGACAAGCTCGGGCACGAGCTCACGTCGGTCTAGACCAGCGGCGCCCGCGCGCCGTGCGACAATCCAGCCGCTCGATGGCTGGCTACTCCGGCGCCTCCCTCTGCAAGAAGCTCGGCATCGCGGCAGGCCACACCGTGCATACCCGGTACGAGCCCGACGGATACCGCCGGTTGCTGGCGCCGCTGCCCGCCGGCGTCGTGTTCGTGCCGCGGCTGACTGCGTCCACCGATCTCACGCACCTCTTCGTCACTCGTCGATCGCAGCTGACGACGGCTCTCCCGTCGATCCGCCGGACGATGCGCGCCGACGCGGTGGTGTGGGTGTCGTGGCCGAAGAAAATGTCGAAGGTCGCCACCGACATGACGGAAGATGCCATCCGCGAGATCGCCTTGCCCCTCGGCCTCGTGGACGTCAAGGTCTGCGCGGTGGACGAGGTGTGGTCCGGGCTGAAGCTGATGGTGCGCAGAGAGCTGCGGTGAGCCCGGCCCTACGCGGGGGCAGCGGTGCGCCTTGCGAGCCACGCCACGTCCACGAGAAACGACCAGGCCAGCAGGACCAGCGTGACGGCCGCGGCCGACACGCTCAGCCAATGCGGGATCACCGGCGACACGATCACGGCGAGCGTCACGATCTGGACGACGCAGACCGTCTTGCGGCGCAGGCTGGCCGGCAGCGGCGCCTCGAGCCATCGCCACACCCACCCCGCCGCGACGAACACATAGCGCGTCAGGCCGCACGCCAGGACCCACAGGCCGGCGCGGTCCCATCGCCAGGCGATCAGCGCGAGCACCATGATGAGGAGCGCGTCGGTCTCCATGTCGAACCGCGCCCCGAAAGTACTCGACACTCCTGAACGGCGCGCCAGCCAGCCGTCCGCGCCGTCGAGGACGGTCACCGCGATCGCCAGCGCCGTGGCGGCCCACGCGAGCGCGGGCGTGTACGGCTCGCCGAGCGTGGCCGCGAGGAGAGCCACCAGTGCCAGCCTGGCCGAGGTCATGGTGTTGGCCGCGCCGAACCGGCGGAACGGATGGTGCGGCTGCACCTGACCGGCGGCCACGCCAAAGGCCAGGAGGAAGACGACGCCGGATTTGAGGACGAAGAGCCGCGAGAGGCCGAGCCACGGCGCGGCCACGGCGCCGCCCACTGCCGCAATCGCCAGTCCGGCCGCCGCCGCAGCGAGCACGCCAGTGCGCAAGGGAGGTGCCGGCAGCCGCCAGCTCGAGGCCGTCATCGTGTCGGGCGGGCGCGTCGCCAGTGCCGCCGCCCGGCGCGAGGATTGTAACCCGCGGGTAAACACTCCAGAATTGACGCGATGGCTCACGACGCGCGCGCGTTCTGGGTGGCCGAGCCTGGACGCGGCGAGATTCGCAGCGAGCCGCTCGCCGCCGTGGCTGCCGACGAGGTGCGGGTGCGCGCCCTCTACAGCGGGATCAGCCGCGGTACCGAGGCGCTGGTCTTTCGCGGCCGCGTCCCCCCAAGCGAGTTCGAGCGCATGCGGGCGCCGTTCCAGGACGGACGGTTTCCGGCCCCGGTGAAGTACGGCTACGCGAGCGTCGGCGAGGTGGAGAAAGGGCCCGCGGATTTACGCGGCCGCTTCGTCTTCACCCTGTTTCCCCACCAGACGCGTTACGTCGTCCCATCGACGGCCGTGCACGTGCTGCCGGTGTCCACGCCGCCGGCCCGCGCGGTGCTCGCGGCCAACCTCGAGACGGCGATCAACGGTGTCTGGGACGCGCGGCCGCTCGTCGGCGATCGTGTGGCCGTAATCGGTGCCGGCGTCGTCGGCTGTCTGACCGCGTGGCTGATCGCCGGCATTCCCGGCTGCGAAGTCGAGTTGATCGATCGCAACCCGGCCCGCGGGGGCGTGGCCCGCGCCCTCGGCGTCCGCTTCGCGACCCCCGAAACGGCGGCGCGCGAAGCCGACGTGGTGCTGCACGCCAGCGGCGCGCCCGAAGGGCTGGCGCTGGCGCTGCAGGTAGCGGCGTTCGAGGCCACGGTCGTCGAATTGAGCTGGTATGGCGACCAGGACGTGCCGCTCGCCCTCGGCCAGGCGTTTCACGCCCGCCGGCTCACGATCAGGTCGTCGCAGGTGGGCAGTGTCGCCGCCACGCAGCGCACGCGCTGGGACACGCGGCGCCGCATGCAATTGGCGCTTCGCCTGCTCGAGAGCCCGACGCTCGACGCGCTCATCACCGGCGAGAGCGACTTCGACACGCTGCCCGAGGTGATGGAGCGGCTGTCCACGAACCCCGGCGACACGCTGTGCCATCGCGTGTGCTATCCCCAGGATTCCACCCATGTATAGCGTCTCCGTCCGCGACCATTTCATGATCGCCCACAGTTTCCAGGGGGCGGTGTTCGGGCCGGCGCAGCGCCTGCACGGCGCCACCTACGTCGTCGACGTCGAGTTCCGTCGTGCCGAGCTCGACGGCGACGGCATCGTGGTCGACATCGGCAAGGCCACCGACACGCTCAAGGCCGTGCTCGCGCAGCTCAATTTCCGGAATCTCGACGAGGAGCCGGCGTTCAGCGGACGCAACACCACCACCGAATTCCTGGCCCGCCTCGTCTTCGATCGGATGCTCGCGGCCATCGGCCGCGGCGATCTCGGGCCCACGGCGACGGAGATCGACACCGCCCGGGTGACGCTTCACGAGTCGCATGTGGCGTGGGCTGCCTACGAGGGCCCCGTCCGGCACCGATGACTCCCGCGCCGAACGTCTGCCCGTGACGCGCGGCGGTGCGGGCGTCAGCTTCGTGGTGCCGGGTTCGCTGACGACCCTGACCGGCGGGTACGGCTACGACCGCGAGATCGTTGCCGGACTCGCGCGCCGCGGCTGGACCGTGCCGGTGCTGGAGCTGCCAGGCGACTTCCCGTTTCCATCCTCCGAGTCGCGGGCCGATGCGGCGCGCGCGCTGGCGTCGCTGGCGCCCGGCACGCGCGTCATTGTCGACGGCCTCGCGTTCGGCGCGCTGCCCGACGAGGTCGCGCGCGAAGCCGGCCGGCTCACGTTCGTCGCGCTCGTGCACCATCCGCTTGCTGACGAAACCGGCCTCGCCGCCGGCGCACGCGCCGCGCTGGAGGCGAGCGAGCGCCGGGCGCTGCGGGCCGCGACGCACGTCGTGGTGACGAGCCGGGCGACGGCGGCGAGGCTGGCCGCCTACGATGTGCCGTCTTCGGCCATCACGGTCATCGAGCCCGGTACGGATCCGGCTCCGCAGTCGCGCGGCTCCGGCGGCCACGTCGTCGAGCTGCTGTGCGTGGCCACGGTCGTGCCACGCAAGGGTCACGACGTGCTGATCCGCGCGCTGGCGGGGCTCCGCGGGCGGCCGTGGCATCTCACCTGCGCGGGTGGGCTGCACCGCGACCCGGACTGGAGTGCCGGGGTGCAGGACCTGGTGCGCACGTCGGGGTTCGAGCCGCGCGTGTCGTTCGTCGGCGAGCTCGAACGGCCGGCCCTCGACACCCGGTACGACGCGGCCGATGTTTTCGTGCTCCCCACGTGGTACGAGGGTTATGGGATGGCGGTGGCCGAGGCGCTCGCGCGCGGCCTGCCGGTGGTCAGCTCGGCGACCGGCGCCATCGGCGACCTGGTGGGCGCGGACGCCGGACTGCTCGTGCCCCCTGGCGACTCTGCCGCGCTGGCGAAGGCGCTGTCGACCGTGATCGATGATCCGGCTCAGCGGACCCGGCTGGCAGACGGCGCCCGGCGGGTGCGCGAGCGGCTTCCGAGCTGGGACGACGCCGCGGACCTGATGGCGCGTACCATCGAGGGCGTCCATGGGTGACTTCACCCCCGAATGGCTGGCGCTGCGCGAACCGGCCGACGCGGCGGCGCGATCCGAGCGCCTGCTGCAGGCCGTGGCCGCGCGCTTCACGCTCGAGACCAACCTCACCGTGCTCGACATCGGCGCGGGCACCGGCGCGAACGCGCGCTACCTTGCCGAGCGGCTGCACCCGCAGCAGCAGTGGCTCCTCGTCGATCACGACCCGTCGCTCCTCATCGACGCCTCGCAGCGGTTGCGCACGTGGGGCGAGGCGCGCGGGCTCGGCGTGTCGCGCGACGAAGGCGCGTGGCGCGTCGAGGGCGAGGGTCTGGCGGTCACGTTCGCGACGCGGCTGGCCGATCTCGCGGACCTCTCTGCTGCGTCGGAGCTGTTTCTCGACCGCCGGCTGGTGACGGCGGCGGCGCTGCTCGACCTGGTGTCGGCGCCGTGGGTGGAGGCGCTGGCGAGCGAGTGTCGCGTCGCGGGCGCGGCGGGGCTGTTCGCGCTCACCTATGACGGGCGCCTCCATTGCCTGCCCGAGGAGCCGGGCGACGACGACATCCGGCAGCTCGTGAACGAGCACCAGCTGGGTGACAAGGGCTTCGGCCCGGCGCTTGGCCCGGCGGCGTGCACGGTGGCTGCCGAGTGTTTCGGCGCGCTCGGCTACGCCGTGGATCGGGAGACCAGCGACTGGCACCTCGAGCCGGATGCGGCGGAATTGCAGCGTCAGATGATCGAGGGCTGGGCGCGCGCCGCCGTCCAGGTGGCGCCCGACCGCGCCGCCTTCATCCGTGAGTGGACCGACCGCCGCCTCGCGCACGTCCTCGAAGGCCACTCGCGATTGGTAGTGGGACACGAGGATCTTGCGGTGTGGCTGCCCGGAGCCTGACGATGGAGGGTGGATAAGGCGGGTTTACCCGCCTTACCAGCGCGAAGCGCCGGCCCCACCCGCCCTAGATGACCCGCTCGATTCCACCGTCAGGCGCTTCCACGCGGGTCGCACCCGAGAGGTCGCAGTCGAAGAGCACGTCGCCCCCCATGCGGAACACGCGATAGGCGGGGCGCTGGCAGTCGCTCAGCACGTCCTTGGGTTCGAGACGGATGGCGGGCTTTCCGCTGCCGACGATGAGCGGGGCCACGGCCATGTGCAGCCGATCGAGCAGGCCGGCCTGCAGGAACGCCGACACCGTGACGCCGCCGCCTTCCACGAACACACGGCGACAGCCGCGCGCGTGGAGCGCGTCGAGCAGTTCGGCGACCGGCGAGGTGTCGCCGACGCAGGCCAGCGGCAGAATGTCGGCGGCGCCGAAGCGCGACTCGCCCTCGCTCAGGTGGCGGTCGCCGCACGCGTAGAGCGTCGGCGTCTCGGCGTCGGAGAAGATCTTGTAGCGCTCGTCGAGGCGGTGGCCGGGATCGAAGACGACTCGGAGCGGATTGGGTCCCGAGACCTGCCGCGTGGTGAGCAGCGGATCGTCGGCCGCCACGGTCCCGGCGCCGACGATCACGGCGTCGGAGAGCGCGCGCATCCGGTGCAGGTGGACGATGTTCTCCGGCCCGGTGACGAACTGCGAGTCGCCGGAAGGCGTAGCGATGAAGCCGTCGAGGCTCTGTCCGAGATGGCCCACGGTGATCGGCCTGGCGCTGCAGATGGGCAGGTAGAGATCGACGAAGGCCCGCTGCGGATGCTCGGGTGCCAGTTGCAGTATCCATCCGCGCGCGGGATCCCAGTCCAGGAGCGCCGCCGGGTCGCCCGGCCTCACCGGCGTGAGTGTGCCGCCATCGCCTACACTGAACGACGCGGGTCGCGCGGCCGCCGCCAGCGCGCCGGCCAGATCGGCCGCCGCCATGACGAGGCCCCAGGCGGCGTCCGCGCCCAGGAGCACCCCTGCGGCGCCGCCCGTGAGAGGTTGCATGTTGGAACTCGATTATAGCGGTCCGCCCCGGAGGCCCCAGAGCGCATGAGCCGGACCGGCCGCGCCTTCGGCATCGCCCGATCGCTGCTCGTCTATCACGCGATTCCGCTGCGCCAGCGGCGGATGCAGCGGCTCTACCGGCAGTTCGTGCGGCCCGGCGATCTCGTCTTCGACATCGGTGCGCACGTCGGCAACCGTGCGCGTGCCCTGTCCGCGATCGGGTGCCGCGTGGTGGCGCTCGAACCGCAGCCCGACTTCGCCCGCGTCTTGCGCGCCCTGTTTCGCGGCTCGCCGCGGCTGGAGGTGCTCGAGGCGGCGGTGGCCGGCGCCGGCGGCGAGGCGTGGCTGTCGGTGAGCGAGCGCACGCCCACGGTGTCGACGCTCGCGTCGCCGTGGCGCGAGGCGCGGTCGCGGGAGCCTGGATTCGGTGGCGTCGAGTGGAACCGTCGCGTCCGCGTGCGCACGGTCACCGCCGACGAACTGATCGCGCGGTACGGCGAGCCCGCCTTCGTGAAGATCGACGTCGAAGGTGGCGAGCCCGCGGTGCTCGCGGGCCTCAGCCGGCCCCTGCGCGCGCTCTCGTTCGAATACCTGCCGGGGGCGATCGACGAGGTGGGAGCATGCGCCGACCGGCTCGCGGCGCTCGCGGGCGCGGATGGCGCCTACGAGTTCAACTGGTCGGTGGGGGAGAGCTACGTGCTGGCGTCGGCGGCGTGGCTCGACGCGCGCGCGCTGGTGGACGCGTTGGGGTCGCTTGGTGCCGGTGCGCGTTCGGGCGACGTGTACGCGAGATTGCAGAATTGACGTGGGGGCCGGCTGTAGCCGGCCCTGGCCGGGCCACCTGAAGGTGGCCCCCACGGCGGCCTGGGCCGCCTGAAGGCGGCCCCTACTTCGCTGCGGGTGCGGTGCTGGGCGTGCCGGCGGCAGGGCCGGCGGGCGAGCCGGCGAACAGGCGCTTCCCGTCCGGGAACGTGATGCTGTAGGCATTGGCGGTGGGCGTGCCGTTGCGCGCCTGCCACCCGTCCACGACGAGCACGGTGCCGGCCGGCAAGTCTTCCTTGCGCCATCCCGCGCGGTAGAGGCTGTTCACCGCCGAGGTCTCGAACGCCCAGTTCACCACCTTGCCGTCGGCCCCCACGACGTCGATGTAGATCCAGGCGTGCGGGTTCGACCACCGCATCGTCGTGACCTTGCCCGTGACCTTCACCGGCTTGTTCTCGTCGAACTCTGCGGCGAACGAATGATGGGCGATTGTCGACGCCGATGCCATCCAGACCAGCGCGATCACGACGCCCGCAGCGAATGCCCCGCCCATCACTCGTCTCCTCATGGCTTCTTCCCCGCGCGCGCCGCGTCGCGGATGTCCTTCAGATGCTTCAGGTCCTGATCGTCTTCGAGACACGCCACCTCGAGCAGTTCGCTGTTCTGGCGGCGTAGCGGCATCGCAAGCGTCCACGGCCGGGTATAGGCGCCGGGGTCGGTTACGGTCGCTTCGTATCGAAGGTTGTTGCCGTCCACCGGGATGAACCGCTCGACCACCTGCTCCTGGTGCGTGACGACACCGCCCAGTTCGTCGAGCCAGGTCTTGCCGTTGAGATTTCTGGTCTCGATCACGAGCGTGTCGCCCTCCCAGTGGCCGACCGAATCGCCCTGCCACAGCCGGATCGCGTCGGAGAGGTGCGCGCGGCCGTCGAGCGGGACCTGCCGCCACGACATGCGCTCGTACAACAGGACGACATAGCCCGGCGGCTGCAGGATCTGGAACGGCGACGGCACGTAAGTCGACCGCGGCACGCCGGCCACGAAGCAGTGGGCCGTGGGGTCGTCGTAGCCGCGTTCGGGCGCCCGGCGCGCTTCGTTCTCGGCGCGCGCCCAAGGCTGCGTCGGCAGCAGCCCATCCGCGGGATCGACGACGACGCCGCGGCCGCCGGGCGTCAGTTTGGTCGCTTCGCGCTTCTCGAGGCCCTGGTTGGCGCCCCCGCCGTCGGCCTGGTACACACCCGAGATGTCGGGCTTGCCGTCGGCCATGCGCTTGATTGGGGACGGCGCTGCGCCCTGGGCGAGCGCGGGTGCAACGCCCGCCGCGAGGGCGAGCGCGACGGCGAGAGCCCTCGACATCATTTCCTGGGATACCACGTGCGCGGATCGCGCTCGAAGAGACCCTTGGCCTCTTCGGCCTCGGCCTGACATTGATATTCGAGAATCCGGATCATGTTCTTCTGGCGGGAGAGCGGCAGGCTCATCTTCCAGGGCTTCGTGAACACTTTCGGATCCTCGACCGTGACCTCGTAGCGAATCGTGTCCTGGTCCATCAGCGTGAACCGCTCGACCAGCGTCAGCTGCTCGCTGTGGAAGTTGCCCGCCGCGTCGAACCAGGTGCGGTCGTTGTGATTGGTGACGTTGACGACCAGGGTGTCGCCCTCCCACCGGCCGCGCGAGTCACCCATCCAGAATTCGATCCCGTCCGCCGGCTTGGTACCGTTGGTATGAATCAGGCGGAACACCTGCGACCACTCGAACGTGATCGCCACGGCGTCGCTGGTCTGGAAGATGTGAAAGGGATAGTCGAGATACATGATCCGCGGCACGCCGGGCATGTAGCAGGTCGACAGCGGATCGGCGGTGGCGCGAGCGGCGAAGTTCTCGGCCCGCTTCTTCGCGGCCCACGGCTGATACGGAATCGAGCCGCCCTCCACGACCACTTTGGTGAGATCGGCCGCGATGCCGCTGGCCGCCTTCCAGATGCCCTGCAGGTTCGGGCGGCCATCACTGGTCCGTGGTATCGCGGCGGGCGCCGCGCCGGCGCCCTCCTGTGCCGCCACCACTGGATCGAGCACGGTGCCGAGGGAGAGGGTCAGGGCCAGGAGGGAAAGGGCAGCCAGGGTCTGGGGAAGCAAGATCAGAATTCCAGCATGAGTGTTGCCATCGACGCAAGGACAGACAGCAGCCGGACGAATCGCGGACGTATACTTGCCGCCCGGAGGCGTCCATGAAGCGACTCGCCATCTCCTCGTTTGCGGTAGCCGCAATCGCGCTCGTGCTGGCCGCGGGGGCCGTGCCCCTTGGAGCCCAGCAGGGGCCCCCCGTGCCGCCGCGTGCCACGGCCTACGCAACGGCTCCCGATATCCCGTTCGAGTCGGTGCCGAACTTCCTCAAGCTGCCCCCCGACCTCTACCTCGGCGAGGGGATCGGCGTGGCGCGCAACTCGAAGGGCCACGTCTTCATCTTCACGCGCAGCGGCGACTCGCGGCTGTTCGAGTTCGATGAGAAGGGCACCTTCGTCCGCGAGATCGGGAAGGGCCTCTACGGCTTCGAGATGGCGCACGCCGTGCGCGTGGACGCCCAGGACAACATCTGGACGGTAGACGAAGGCACGAACATGGTCGTCAAGTTCAACCCGGAAGGCCGGGTGGTGATGACCATGGGCCGCCGGCCCGAGGCCGTGGGCGGTGTCGAGCCGACGCCGGTCCAGGCGCAGGCGCCGCCCGCCGAACCGTACCGCTTCAACCGTCCCGCGGACATCACGTGGGACCCGGCCGGCAACATCTACGTGGCCGACGGCTACATCAACTCGCGCGTCGCCAAGTACGACAAGAACGGGCGCTTCATCAAGTCGGTGGGGACCCGCGGCACCGAGCCGTATCAGCTCAACATCCCGCACTCGATCACGGCGGACGCCCAGGGCAACATCTACGTCGCCGACCGGCAGAACCGCCGGATCCAGGTGTTCAACAGCGATCTCGTGCTGCGCGCCATTTACGACAACGTGGGCGCGCCGTGGGCGGTGTGCATCAGCCCCGGCCCGCACCAGTATCTGTTCTCGTCGAACTCGAACCCGGACAACAACATTGCGGCGCTCTCGGCGGTGAGCGGCGAGATCTACAAGATGGAGCTCGACGGCACGGTGATCGGCAAGTTTGGAAAACCGGGCAAGCAGCTGGGCGAGTTCAGCACCGTGCACGCCATCGACTGCCGCAACCCCGACGAGCTCGTCGTCGTCGAGATCACCGCATGGCGTGCGCAGAAGATCATCCTCAAGCCGCTTCCGCAGGGCTCGACCCGCTAGGCCGGCGCCGGAGACGACAGCCATGAGCCGCACACTTCGACTCGTTCTCCTCGTTCTTGCGCTGAGCCCCGCTGTGATGCTGGCTCAGCTCTCGATTCCCGAGATCCCCTACGACGCGGTGGATCCGATCAAGCTGCCCGACAACCTCTATCTGGGTGAGGCGGTCGGCGTGGCCACCAATTCGAAGGGCAACATCTTCGTTTACACGCGCACGGGCAACCCGGCGGCCACGCTGGGCACGCGGCGCACGTTCGCGCGGAACGCGGCGCGGCTCTTCGAGTTCGACCCGTCGGGCAAGTTCGTCCGCGAAATCGGGCAGGACAACTACGGGTTCGTGTTCGCCCACACCGTGCGCGTCGATCGCCAGGACAACATCTGGGTGGTGGACGAGGGGTCGAACATGATCATCAAGTTCGATCCCAGCGGCCGCATCGTGATGACGATGGGACGCAAGCCGGAAGCGCTCGACACCACGGGGTCCGTGGCGCCGCCACCTCCGGCAGCGCCGGCCGGTGCGCGGGCGGGCGGGCCTGGCGGGCCGCCGGCGGCACCCCCGGCGCCGGTCGGGGCCGGGCTGGCGGGCGACAACTTCAACCGTCCGACCGACGTGGCCTGGGACGCCGAGGGCAACATCTTCGTGTCGGACGGCTACGGCAACTCGCGCATCGCCAAGTTCGACAAGAACGGCCGCTTCATCAAGTCGTGGGGGTCGCGCGGCACCGCGCCGGGGCAGTTCAACATCCCGCACACGCTGGCCGTGGACGCCAAGGGGCTGGTCTACGTCGGCGACCGCACGAACAACCGCATCCAGGTGTTCGACGGCGAGGGCACCTTCAAGACGCAGTTCATCAACGTCGGCGCGCCGTCGGCGATTTGCATTACGAACGGGCCCACGCAGTACCTGTTCGCGTCGAACTCCAATCCGTCGACGTCGATGGAGAACGGCGAGATCTACAAGATGACGCTCGACGGCAAGATCCTCGGCAGGTTCGGCACCGCCGGAAAGCTGATCAAGGAGTTCGGCTCGGTGCACGAGATGGACTGCCGCAGCGAGAACGAGCTGTACGTGGGCGAAATCACCAACTGGCGTGTGCAGAAGCTGACGCTGCGCGCCGCGAAGTAGATGACCGTTCGTAGGGCGGGGCTTCAGCCCCGCCGCGGAGGTGGTCGCGGGTCTTCAGACCCGCCCGTGGTCGCGGCAGTCCTCGTCGCCGCGCTCACGCTGACGCTCTCGGCCCAGGAGACGCCGCGGCTGCCCGCCCTCGGCTCGGTCGTGCTCTACGAGAACGCGCGTCTGATTCCAGGCGACGGGAGTCCGGCGATCGAATCGTCCGCACTTCTCGTGCGCGACGGCCGAATCTCCGCGGTCGGGAAGAAGGGCGAGGTGAGTGCCCCGGCGGGCACGCCGCACGTGGACCTCTCGGGCAAGACGGTCATCCCCACCTTCACCAACGCCCACACCCACGTGGGCTTCCAGCGCGGCGCCACCTACGCGCGCGAGAACTACAGCCGCGAGACGATTCTCGACGACCTGAACCGCGCGCTCTATTTCGGCGTCACGGCAGTGGCGTCCCAAGGCATCGATCCGGGCGACGTGGCCCTCCGCATCCGTGCCGAGCAGGGCGCCGGCACGCTTGGGGGTGCCCGGTTGTTCCTCGCCGGCCGTGGCATCGGCGCGCCCAACGCGGGCCCCGGCGCCGACGCCTACCGCGGCATCGCTTACGAGGTGACGACACCCGAGCAGGGCCGCCAGGCGGTGCGGGAGCAGGCCGCGCTCGGCGTCGACCTGATCAAGATCTGGGTGGACGATCGCAACGGGCGCGCGCCGCGCATGACGCCCGACGTGTCGCACGCCATCATCGCCGAGGCGCACGCGCGCGGGCTGAAAGTGAATGCTCACGTGTTCTACCTGTCCGACGTCAAGGATCTCGCGACCGCGGGCATCGACGGGTTCGTGCACCTGGCGCGCGACCTGGAGCTCGACGACGACGCCGTGCGCCTCATCGTGCAGCGTGGCATCACGGTGACACCGACGATTGCCACGCCCGAGCGCACGACCCATACGAGCGTGCCCGCGGCCTTCGGTGTGTGGCTCGATGGTCCGGTGCGCGCCGCGCTGCCCCTGGCCACCCTCGAGCGGGTGAAGGCCGCCTTTGCCGCCCGCGACGAGGCGACGGCCCTGGCCGCGCGCGGACGTTATGTGATTCTGCAGCGCAGCGTGGCCCGGCTGGCGAAGGCCGGCGCCAAGGTCGCGCTCGGGAGCGACACCGGGACCCAGGACCATCCGTTCGGCGTCACCGATCACCGCGAGCTCGAGATGCTGGTCGAAGCCGGCATGACGCCGATGCAGGCGCTCGTGGCGGCCACCGGCACGGCGGCGGCCTATGTGAAGCTGCAGGATCAGGGGATCATCGCGCGCGACAAGCGCGCCAACTTCATGGTGCTCGACGCCAACCCGCTCGACGACATCACCAACACACGGCGGATTGCGCAGGTATTCGTCAACGGGCGCGAGATCGATCGGCCGGCCCTCGCGTCGCGCCTGCACTGATCGCAGGGCGGCCCGAAGGCCGCCCTCTCCGTCCGGCGGTTACTTCCAGGTCACTTCCATCCCGAAGAAGTGCATGAACACCTCGCGCGCCGGGGTGTTGCGCGGATCCATCTTCGGGCTGCGGATGTAGAAGTCGATCTGCTGGGTGGCCGGGTTCACCTCGCCGCCCGGCTGCTTCTTGCCGGCCATCGGGTAGTTCACCTTCAGTGTCTGCCGGTCGCGCATAACCTGCGTGACCATGAAGTGCATCTCGTAGTCCTGGTAGAGCGGCTTGCCGTTGAGCATGGCGTGGCCGAACCCCCACCCCGCCAGGAACACGAACCCCTTCGGCCAGTTGGCGTCGCCGCAGCCCGAATCGGTGCCGTGCTCGTGCAGGTACGCGACGATGCCGCCGTTCTGGCAGGGACTGAATCCTCCTGTTCTGGACGCCGCAATCTATTGCAGGGCTTAAACTTCCATGTCCTGCTCCTGACAGAAAAAGGTAGCCGCAGCACGCTCCGGCGGCAGTTTCGTCAACCGCGCATCGCCGATTCCGCGATGCCCGCCCGCGATCGCGTGCAACACTTATGGGTCGCCGTCGCTGAAGACGGCGCGACATACTGCGTGGCGCCCCCCTGGTTTGGCAGTTGTGACCGGGACGTCAGGTGTTCTATAAGAAACGCCCTCATGCTCAGCAGGCGTCCGGCCACGTGGCTCCGGCTCCTGCCGTTGGCCCTGGTGATCCCTGGCTGTGACGGCGGCCAGACGAGCGTGTCGCCAACCTCCGTTCCAGCTCCCGCGTCCAGCATCAGCCTCACCTGCGTGCTGGGGTCGAGCGACTGCTCGGCGGTGATGCAGGGGCAGACGCTCACGTTCACCGCGCGTCCCGGCGACGCCGCTGGCGCTCTGCGGTCGGCAGTGCTCGATTACGGCGACGGCTCGCCCGCGCTCGACCTCGGCGCGTTCACGGCGCCGGCCACCGCCGCCCACGAATACACCCGGCTCGGGACGTTCACCGCCCGGCTCGACGCGACCACCGCCTCCGGAGAGCCGCGCGGCACCGCGGTTTCCATCCGCGTGGACACGCTGGTCACCGCGTCGATTGCCGTGACCAATCTCGGGAATCTCAACGCCGAGGCCGTCGCCGACATCCAGGGGGCGCGCGTGGCGCGCTACGAGTGGGTGTTCGAGCCCTTCCTGCCGGCGATCACGACGTTCGAGCCCCGCGTCTTCTTCACGTATCCTGCGCCGGGTTACAAGGCGGTGGAACTGCGCGCCGTGCTGACGGATGGCCGGGTGGTGGCGGCGAGCGCCGCGGTCATCGTCGGCAGAGAGCACGAGGGCTGATCACCATGACGAGGGCGCTGACGGGTGCTGCAATCGTGGCCGTCCTCGCCTTCGGGGCGGGCACCGCGCCGGCGCAGACGCCGGCCGCACCGGAGCCGCCGCAGCCCCCGGCCTACGCGCTCACCGTGTGGGCGGCGGAGAAAGGGCTGCCGCCGGGCGACGTCTTCGTCGTCAACCAGGATGCAGAAGGCTATCTGTGGCTCGGGACGCCGACGGGACTCCTGCGCTTCGACGGGTCGCGCTTCGTCACCTGGGCCTCGCTCAACGACACGCAGCCGCTGCCGACCGCTCCGGTGCACGCACTGGTCAGCGCGCACGACGGGAGCTTGTGGATCGGAATGGGGGGCGGCGCCGGCATCGCCCGCATCGATCGTGGCCGCCTCACTCGCTACACCGGCGCCGACGGTGCGCCGCCCGGCGTCAACGCCATGCTCGAGGATCGCCAGGGCGTCGTGTGGGCCGCGGCCCGCCGCGGCCTGTACCGGTTCGGTGGCACCCGCTGGGCGCTCCTGGGCGAGGCCGAGCGGCTTCCCGCCGCCGAAGTGTTCTCCATCTTCGAGGATCGCGCCGGCGCGCTTTGGGTCGGCACCGGCGCCGGCGTCTACAAGAAGACGAAGACCACCTTCGAGCTCGTCAATCCCGACAACAACGTTCAGAGCCTGGCCGAAGACTCGTCGGGCGCCATCTGGACGACCGATTCGAACGCCGTCATCCGCCGCCTCGACGATCGACGGGTGCCGCGCGCCGACGCGTCGGTGCGGCTGCCCGCAAGCGGCTGGCGCCTGCTCGGCGACCGCCGCGGCCAGATCTGGGTGGCCGCGTTCGGCGGCGGGCTCATGCGGCTGTCCAACACCAGCCGCGCCGCGCCGGTGATCGAGCGTTTCGAGTACGAGCAGCGTATCGCCGGATCGCCGCGCTCGCTGTTCGAGGATCGCGACGGCAACGTGTGGGTGGGGATGCGCGGCGGCCTGTTGCGGCTGTCCGAAGCGTCCTTCGACAGCAGCATCCCGCTCGAAGGCCTCACGCACGACGGTGTGCGCACGACGCTCGCCGCCCCCGACGGCAGTGTCTGGGTGGCCACCGGCCACAGTCTCAACCGCTTCGACCGCGGCGTGCGCACGGTGTATCCGGTGCCGCAGGCCACGGCGCTGCACGCCGACCGCCATGGCGCGGTGTGGGTGGCTACGGCGCAGGGCGTCGGCCGGATGGTGAACGGCCGCCACGTGCCCGAGCCGATCACCACGTCGATCCAGGCGAGCCGCGTCCTCGCGATCGGTACCGATTCGCGCGAAGTGCTCTGGATGTGCAGCGCGCTCAAGGGTGTGATGGCGTGGGACGGCCGCGTGCTGTCGCGCTTCGAGGGGCAGGGCGAGGTGTTCAATCGCGGATGCCTGTCGATGTTCACCGACAGCCGCGACCGCGTCTGGATGGGATTTCAAGGCGCCGGTGTCGCGGTCCACGACCGCGGGACGTTCGAAGTGTTTGGCGAGCGCGATGGCCTGGCGCCCGGCCTGGTGCTCGGCATCCTCGAGGACAAGAGCGGGGCCGTGTGGGTCGAAACGGCGGGCGGCGTGAGCCGCTACCAGAACGGTCGTTTCACGTCGATCACCCAGGCCAACGCACCGCTCTCGGATCTCGTGCCGGTCCTCGTCGAGGATGACGAAGGCTACATCTGGGTGGGCGTGAACACTGGCCTCGGCGTCATCCGGTTCCATCCACGCGAAGTGGACCGGCTGGCCGCCAACCCCAACTACCACCTCGAGTACGCGCTGTACGACAGCACCGACGGCCTCCAGCAGGTCCCCCTCACCTGGCAGAGCGGGGTGGGCGGCGTGCGCGCGGCCGACGGCCGGCTCTGGATCACCTCGGGGTCGGGCGTCGCCGTCATCGATCCGCGCCGCCTGCCGCGCAGCCGCCGCCCGCCCGCGCCGCACATCGAATCGATCACCGCCGACGGACGGCTCCTCCCGCCGGGCACGGGTCTCACCCTGCCCTCGCGCACGTCCACGCTGCGGATCGATTACGGGACGGTGAGCCTGGCGTCGGCGTCGAAGCTGCGCTACCGGTATCAGCTCGAGGGCTACGACGACGACTGGGTGTACGCGGGCCAGCGCCGGGAGGTCACGTACAACAACCTGCCGTCCAACCGCTACCGCTTCCGCGTCAGCACCACGCACGACGGCCAGTGGACGGAAGCCGGGGTCTGGGACTTCGGCGTGGCGCCGCCGTTCTACCGCACGCGCGGGTTCGTGATGGTGGTGGCGCTCGGGCTGGGGCTGCTCCTGGCGATGGCCTGGTGGCTGCGCGTGCAGGCGCTGCGCCAGCGCTACGCGCTGGTCTTCGCCGAGCGCGCGCGCGTGAGCCGCGAGATCCACGACACGCTGCTCCAGAGCCTGGCCGCCCTGGGGGTGGAGATCGAGGCGATCGCCAGCCAGCTCGATCCCGCGCAGGGATCGGCACGCGACGAGCTGCGCCGCCTGCGGCGGCAGGTGGGCCACTCCCTGCGCGACGCGCGCGAGTCGATCCTCGAGCTGCGCCGCGAGGGCATGAAGACGCCCGAGGTGGTGTCGTCGCTGCGTGAGGTGGCCGAGCGCACCGAGCGCATCTACGGCGTGCACGTGACGATCACCGTCATCGGCAAGCGGCCGCCACACTGTTCGTCGGACGTTGACCTGCAGCTGTTTCGCATCGGGCAGGAGGCCATCACCAACGCCGTCCGGCACGGCCGGGCCACCGAAGTGCGGATCGCCCTGACCTACGACAAGGATCGCGTGAAGCTCAGCGTGTGCGACAACGGCTGCGGCTTCACCCCCGACGAGCACCAGCCGGCGCGCGAGGCCGGCGAGCACTTCGGCCTTCTGACCATGCGCGAGCGCGCGGCGCGAATCAGCGGCCGCCTCGAGATCGTCAGCAGCCCCGGCTCGGGGACGACGATCGAAACCCTCATTCCCGTTCCCGCGGAGTAATCCCCGTGACTGCAACCCCTTCCGCCCGCTCGTCGAGCCCGTCGGCTACGGCCGTCGCCCCGGTCCGCGTCATGTGCGTGGACGATCACCGCCTGATGCGAGAAGGCATCCGCCGCATCGTCGCGCTGCAGCCCGACATGGTGGTGGTGGCGGAGGCCAGCAACGGCACCGAAGCCATCGAGCAGTTCCAGAAGCACAAGCCCGACGTGACGCTGATGGACCTGCAGCTGCCGTCGGTGAACGGCCACGAGGCGATCAAGGCGATCCGGAGCCTGCAGCCCGATGCCCGCATCGTGGTGCTGACGATGTACTACGGCGACGAGGACGTCTACCGCGCAATCGCGGCCGGCGTGATGGGCTACATCCTCAAGGACGCGGTCCCCGACGATCTGATTCACGTCATCCGGGAGGTGCACGCGGGCCGCCGGACTATTCCCGCCGAGATCGAGGCCGTGCTCGACGCGCGCGCCATGCAGCCGTCGCTGACCGTGCGCGAGTTCCAGGTGCTGCAGCTGCTGGCCACGGGGAAGCGCAACAAGGAGATTGCCTCGGCCCTCGGCATCAGCGCCGACACGACCAACGCGCACGTGAAGAGCATCTTCCAGAAATTCAACGTGCACGACCGCACCGCGGCGCTCGGCGAGGCGATCCGGCGCGGCATCATTCACATCGGCTGATCGATGCGGCTCCGGCGAGGCCGCTGGGCGCTCGTCGTGGCCGTGGCGGCCGCCGCGCCGGCCCTGACCCATGCGCAGGGGGGCGGGGAGTGCGCCACCGTCGAGTGCGCGCGTGCGGTTTCCGCTGACACGTCACCCGCCGTCCGCGAGCTGTGGGCCGGCGTCGCGGCGGCGCGCGCCGTCAAGCTCGAGTTCGCCGAAGCGGTCCGGATCTTCGCGGTGAGCCAGGCCGGCCCGGCCGGTCACGAACCGGGAACGGCGGGCCCGCAGATCGCGCGGATGCGCGACGCGCTGGCGCGCTGGGACGGTGCCATCCAGGCGCTCGAAGCGGCGGCGCGGCCGCACCTGCGCGCCGACGACACCCCCGTCGGGCTCGGCACCGTCTATCTCGATCGCCAGCGGGCGGCCGATGCCGTGCGTGCCCTCACCGAGGCGGCGCGCATCGGCGCCGATCGCGCTGGCGTCCACGCCTCGCTCGCGCTGGCGCATGCGCTCGACCGGAACCGTGACGAGGCCGCTCGCGCGTGGCGGCGCGCCGCCAGCCTCGACCCGCGCAACGCCGCAATCGCGTTCAGCCTGGCGCAGTCGCTTGCCGCGCTCGATCGGAGCGCCGACGCCGTTCAGGCACGCGAGCGATTCGTGCGATTGCGATCCGCGGAGCCGATCCCCGAGGGCGCGTCACTGCCCGCGCCGCCGCCGCCGTTCGAGCGCGCCGGTCTCTTCCGCGCGTCGGCGGGCCTGGCGCCGCTCTTCGCGTCGGCGCGCTACGCCCCGGCGTTCGCGCAGCTCGACGCCGGCGACTATGCCGCGGCCGTCGAGGCGATGGCGGCCGCGTCCGCCGCCGATGCCGGCCTCGGCGCGGAGCATCGCCGCGGCCTCGAATCGTGGGTGGCGGGGGATCACAACGCCGCGTTGCGCGACCTGCGGCGCGCCATCGAGCTGCAGCCCGGCGACGAGCGGCCGCGGTTGGCGCTGGCCTTCGTGCTGCGCGTGGCCGGCCGGCCCAGCGAAGCGGAAATGGAGCTGCGCGGCGCCGCCGCGGCGTTTCCGCGCGCCGGCCTGGTGTGGTACCGCCTTGGCCAGCTGCTCGAAAGCGAGTCGCGCCTGCCCGAGGCCGCACAGGCCTTCGAGGAAAGCCTGGCCCGCGGGCCGGTCCTGGGTCGCGAGGCGGTGTATCAGCGGCTGGCGCGCCTCCGCGTCAACCAGGCGGACTTCGACGGCGCGATCGCGGCCTATGCGTCGCGTGTGTCGGTCAACCCCAATTCCGCCGAAGCCCACCGGTCGCTCGGCGAGATCTACTACCTGCAGGGGCGCGACGACGAGGCGCTCGCCGCGTTCCTCGCCGCCGTGTGGCTCGACCCCAACGACGCGCGTGCCTTTGCGGCCCTCGGCAAGGTGCACGTCCGCGCCGCGCGCTACGGGGCGGCGCTGGCGGTGTTGCGGCGTGCCGTCGCGCTCGACGCCACGCGCGCCGACGCGCACTACGCGCTGGGTCAGGCGCTGGCCCGCACCGGACGCGCCGAGGAGGCGCGCGGCGAGACGGCCGAGTTCCAGCGACTGGACGCGGAGGAGCGCGCGCGCGGGCAGCGGGACTTCAGGATCGAGCAGCAGCGGGTGGACGCGGCGCGGCTGATGGCGCAGGGTGACGTGGCGGCGGCGCTCGACGTGCTCCGGCGACTGGCGGAGGAGGATCCCCAGAACCACCGCTGGCTGCGCGAGCAGGGCGCCGCGCTGGTGCGCGCCCGCCGGTTCGCGGAAGCCGCTTCGGTGCTCGAAGCGGCCCAGGCCCGGACCGCGACCGTGGAAGGGGAGCGGCTGCTTGCCGACGCCTACGCGGGCGCCGGCCGCGCCGCCGACGCACGCCAGGCCCTCGCGCGCTACAAGGAGGCGATGCGGGAGGCGCGCCTGGCGCAGTTGCTGAACGTCGAGACCGGACCGTAGCGTCCGTCCGGACCCACCTGCCTACCTGCCTACCTGCCCACCTGCCCACCTGCCACAAGCATCTTGATCCCCTCGCCCTCGCGCGCCACATAGAACTTATCCGCCTGCACGTTCGGGATCGACTCCACGCGGCCGCTCGGCCAGCGGATCTCCACGCGCGCTGCGCGGGCGGCGCCCAGCCCGGTGTGCACGCGCAGGTCGCTGTGCGAGAGATAGCTGCCGTCGCTCCGCACCTCCGCCACCTGCTTGCGCCCGCCGGCCTCGACCGTGACCCGCGCGCCGAGCGCGCTGCGATTGCTCGGCCCGCCAACCAGCCGCAGGGTGAGCCAGTGGTGCGTCGGCGGCGTATCGTTGCGCAGCAGCGTCGGCCGCTCGTTCATGTTCACCACCAGCACGTCGGTGTCGCCGTCGTTGTCGATGTCGCCGAACGCGGCCCCCCGGCTCGAGCGCTCGAGCAGCAGGCCGCCGCCAATCGCCGCCGTCGCTTCGCGGAACCGCCGGCCGTCGTTCAGGAAGACCTGCTTCTTCTGGCGGTAGGACGTGCCGAGGCCGCGGCCGTCCACGTCGGGATAGACGTGGCCGTTGGCGATGAACAGGTCCAGGCGCCCGTCGTTGTCGAGGTCCACGAGCTTCACCCCCCATCCGAGATAGGGGCCGGCGGTCACGGCGATGCCGGCGGCGTAGCTGCGATCGGTGAACACGCCTGGCGGGCCGTTTTCGTAGAGGGTGTTGTAGTCGTGCGAGAAGTTGGTCACGACCAGATCCGGCAGGCCGTCCCCGTTGTAGTCGCCGGCGTCCACGCCCATGCCCGCCTGGGGCCGGCCGTCGCCGCTCACCGCCACGCCGGCGGGCAGGCCTTCCTCGACGAACGTGCCCTTGCCGGTGTTGCGGAAGAACAGGTTCGGCACCGAGTCGTTGGCCACGTAGACGTCGGGCCAGCCGTCGTTGGTCAGGTCGGCGAACACAACGCCGAACCCGTAGTAGCCGGGGTCAGCAATGCCGGCGCGGGCGGTGACGTCGGTGAAGGTGCCATCCCCGCCGTTCCGGTAGAGCACGTCGGCCTCGCCCACGAGGCGGTTGGGCCCGCAGAAGACGTCGGTGGCCATGAACCGGCAGCTGGCGGTGGTGGCGCGCGAGGGGATGGCCTTGTCGTCGAAGCGAACGTAGTTGGCCACGTAGAGGTCCACGAACCCGTCATGGTCGTAGTCGTTGAAGGCGCAGCTCGTGCTCCAGCGCGTGTCGCCGAGCCGTGCCTCCTTCGTGACGTCCACGAACGTGCCGTTGCCGGTGTTGCGCCACAGGACGTCGGCGCCGAACGCGGTGACGTAGACGTCTTCGAAGCCGTCGTTGTCCACGTCGGCGACGCAGGCCCCCGCGCCCCAGCCGGTGCGGGAGAACCCGCTGGCCGCCGTCACGTCCGTGAACCGGCCGGTGCCGTCGTTGCGGTAGAAAGCCACCATCGGGTCGCCACCGCCTGGCAGCCGCTCGCGCGTCGAGCCGTTGACCAGCAGCGCGTCGAGGTCGCCGTCGTTGTCGTAGTCGAAGAGCGCGGCGCCGTTGCCGTTCGCGTCGACGATGTAGTCCTTGGCGGGGCCGCCCGAGACGTTCACCAGGTCGAGCCCCGACGTCGCCGAGACGTCGGCGAGCGCGACCTTGACACCGGACTGCGCGGCGAGCGACCCGGCGGCCAGCGCCGCAGCCAATATCCACCCCCCCAAACGTCGCATCACCGCAGGGCGGCGATTGTGGCACGCGCATTGAGTGCCAGGCCCCCCTAAATTGGTGATTGCCACTCCCGCTGGGGCGGTCAAAAATCCCAAGGCTTTCTCCTCATTTACTCAAAGGTTCCCCATTACCCCAAAGGTTCCCCAATAACCCAAAGGTTCCCCAGGAGGAATATGCGCAATGCGCTTCGCCTTGCGATGTGGGCTTTCGTGTGCGTGGCCACCGTGCCAACGCTCGCCTACGCGCAGGCATCGATCACGGGTGTCGTTCGGGACTCGTCGGGCGGGGTGCTGCCCGGCGTTACGGTCGAGGCCAGCAGTCCGGCCCTCATCGAAAAGGTTCGCTCGGTCGTCACTGATTCCGGCGGTATCTATCGCATCGTCGACCTGCGCCCCGGGACCTACTCGGTCTCCTTCACCCTGCCCGGCTTCAACGTCGTGAAGCAGGACGGGATTCAGCTCACCGGCACCTTCGTCGCCACGGTCAACGCGGACCTCCGCGTGGGCGCGATCCAGGAAACGGTGACGGTGAGCGCCGACTCGCCGATCGTGGATACCCAGAACACCACGCAGCAGCGCGTCTTCGACCAGCAGGTCATCGAGGCCATTCCGGCCGGCCGCAGCCACATCAACATGGCCGTGCTGATCCCGGGTCTGGCGGCGAGCCAGCCAGGCCGCGGCGCGCTGCAGGACGTGGGCGGCACCAACAACCTGCAGAACACCACGTTCGTGATCCACGGCAGCAAGCAGGCCGACACGCGGCTGCAGCTCGACGGCGTCCGCGTCGGCAACGTGCTGTCGGAAGGGCAGTTCTCCAACTTCGTGCCCGACACGGGGTCCACGCAGGAAGTCACGATGGACTACGCGGCCGTGTCGGCCGAGCAGCCCTTCGGCGGCCTCCGGATCAACATCATCCCGAAAGAGGGCGGCAACTCGGTGCGCGGATCGGTCTTCGCCACCGGCGTCACCTCGGCGTGGCAGGGCACCAACATCGACGACGACCTCAAGGCGAAGGGCCTGCCGGACCCGAACGAGATGAAGAAGGCCTACGACATCAACCCGTCGGTGGGCGGACCGCTGATGCGCGACAAGCTGTGGTTCTACTTCTCGTCGCGCTGGCAGAAGAACGAGAGCTACGTGGCCGGTCTCTATGAGAACCGGAACGCCGGCGACCCCACCAAGTGGCTGCCGGATCCGGACCGGTCGAAGCGCGGCGTGTTCCTCGTCGATCAGAAGGGCGTGAACCTGCGCCTCACCTCGCAGCTGGCGCCGAGGCACAAGCTGTCGTTCTTCTACGACAACCAGGGCCGCATCTGGGACGACAGCCGCCCGACCATCTCACCCGAGTCCACGGTGGCCTACCGCTTTCCGGTGCTCAACCTCGCGCAGGCGGCCTGGACCTCGACGATGACGAACAAGCTGCTCGTCGAAGCCCGCTTCGGCAACCGCGGCGAGGCCTTCGGCAACCAGTACCCGGAAGAAGGCGACATCTACCGCGAGCTGATCCCGGTGATCGAGCAGAGCAACAGCCTGCAGTACCGCGGCAAGGGCGGTGACGGCGGCTCCAGTGCGCTCTTCGGCTACAGCACGCAGGAGATCAACACGCTCACCGGGTCGGTGTCCTACGTCACGGGGTCGCACTCCTTGAAGGTGGGCGCCACCGACACGTGGGCGCTGACGCGCAGCTCGTCGAAGACCAACACGTCGGCGCTGCTGTACCGCTTCACGAACGGCGTGCCGACGCAGTTCACGGAGTACGCGCCGGTCGAGGGCGGCACGGGCTCGAAGGTGATTGGCGAGATCGGTCTCTTCGTCCAGGACCGCTGGACGATCAACCGGCTCACGCTGAACCTCGGCCTGCGCTACGACCAGTACATCGGCGGCTACCCGGAGCAGACGCTCGGCCCGGCGCTCTATCAGCCGACCCGCAACTACCAGTTCGACGCGGTTACGGGGAACAACTTCAAGGACGTCACGCCCCGCATCGCCGCCGCCTACGACCTCTTCGGCAACGGCAAGACCGCGCTGAAGGTGAACGTGGGCCGGTATGTGATGGCGACCACGCCGATCGGCAATCCGGCCGGCATCACCACGCAGGCGACACGATCGTGGAACGACATGGCGTACCCCGTGGGCGACCCGCGTCGCGGCAACTACCTGGTGGACTGCGACCTTGTGAGCATGGCCGTGCAGGTCGAGTGCGGCGCGGGCCCGGCCAACTTCGGTGCGCTGTCGTCGATTCCCGCCTTCAACGAGGACACGCGCTTCGGCTGGGGCAACCGTCCGTGGAGCGCCGAGTTCTCGACCAGCGTGCAGCACGAGCTCGCGCCGCGCCTCGGCATCGACGTCGGCTACTTCCGCCGCTGGTTCGGCAACTTCGTGGCGATCGACAACCGGGCGAACAGCGCGGCGGACTTCGATCCCTTCAGCATCACCGCGCCGGTCGATCCCCGGCTGCCGGATGGTGGCGGCTACGTGATCAGCGGGCTCTACAACATCAACCCGTCGAAGTTCGGTGCGGCCACCGACAATTACACCAGCTTCGCCAGCGACTTCGGCGAACAGACGGAGACCTGGAACGGCGTCGACTTCAGCGTCAACGCGCGGATGGCCAACGGCGTGACGCTGCAGGGCGGCATCAGCACCGGGCGCACGGTGACCGACAACTGTGACATCGCCAAGGTGGCCGGCACGACGACCACCGGCTTTGGTGTGGCCCTCACCGACAACCCGACCCAGCTCTATTGCCACAACGTCCAGCACTTCCTGACGCAGTTCAAGATGCTGGGCACGTACGGCATCCCGAAGGTGGACGTGAACTTCGCGGCGACGCTCCAGAGCTCGCCCGGGGCGGCCATCACGGCCAACTACATCGCCACCAATGCCCAGGTGCAGCCGTCGCTGGGACGGCCGCTCTCGGGCGGTGCCGCCAACGTGACGGTCCCCCTGGTGGAGCCCGGGACGCTCTTCGGCGATCGGCTCACCCAGGTCGACCTGCGCTTCTCGAAGCCGATCCGGTTCGGGGCGCGCCGCCTGTCGGTGAACCTGGATATCTACAACGCGCTCAACGCGAACCCGATCATCCAGTACAACAACAACTACGCGGTGTGGCAGACGCCGCAGCGCATCATGGAAGCGCGGCTGTTCAAGATCAGCGGACAGTTCGATTTCTGATATGGAAAGACCGTTCGTCAACAAGTAGTTGAAAGGGCCTGTGGGAATGTGGGCGCCGCGTCCTGTGCGGCGTCCACGGCCGCGTCAGCGGCCATCATTTCCACAGGCTCTTCGTGTCTTCGCCCCAGTCATCGGATCGGCCGAGCGGCAACGACGATGAATCACTCTGATATTCGCGGGTTGGGTACCGCATGACCGTGGTTCGTCGGGAGCTGCCTCGCTCTAGGAGCGCGAGTTCGAGACCGAAGTCCGCTATCGCATAGAAATCCCGAGGGTTCTCCTTTCGTCAGTCGGCCGATCCGATCACTGGGTCAAGACGGCCCACACGAAGCCCGTGAGCTCGCGGGCGACGGCCGTCACCACGTGCTGCTTGCGCTTGCCACGGGCGGCCAGCCGGGCGTACTTCCGATGGAGCCGCTGCTGCGCGGTCCACGCCCGCGCCACGACGTCCGGTGGTGCGTCGGTCTGCCGGCGCTGCAGGGCGCGGCCGACGAAGGGATGGTGGCGATAGTGCCACGCGGCTTCGACGAGCACGCGGCGCAGATGCGCGTTGCCCGTTTTGGTGATCGCCCCCTGAGCGCGTTTCCCGCCACTCGAGTGCTCGGAGGGGACGAGGCCGACAAACGCCATCGTGCTCGGCGCCGTCGGGAAGCGCCGCGGGTCGCCGAACTCGGCCGCGATGGTCAGCGCGGTCAGGTCGTCGATCCCGCGGAAGCAGCGCAGGCGCGCGACCCGGGCGCGCAACGGCTCGAGCGTGAGCAGGGCCTGCAGGTCCGCCTCGACCGCGCGGAGCCGGGCGACGGCTTCATCGACCGCCCGGAGATACGCCCAGTGCGTCTGGTCCAGGGCCGGGATGGCCCACGTCTGGGCGCGCAACCACGTCTCGTGCCGCTTCGACCACGCCTTCTTGGTCCCCGTGAAGCGCCGCCCATGGCGTAAGAGAAACTTCGACAGCCGATGGCGGGCGCGCAGCAGGTCCGCCCGGATGTCTTCCCGACAGCGCAGCAGATCGCGAGCCGCTTCCTCCTGCTCGGTCGGAATGTGGATGGTGGTCAGCGCGCCCGCGCGAGACAACACCGCCAGCTGGCTCGCGTCGCGCCGATCCGTCTTGATGCGATCCCCGGGGCGCCGCGGAATCAACGCCGGGGCAATCACGTCACAGGGCACCCCGTCGGTGGCCAACGCGCGCTGCAGCTCGAACCCGCACGGCCCCGCCTCATAGCAGCACCGCAGGCCCCCCGAGGCGCGGAGCCGGCGAACGAACCGCCGGAGCTCGCCCAGATCCGACGTCATCGGGTGCAGCGCCGGCGTCCGCTGCCCCGGCAGCAGCACCGCCGCCATCGTGGTCGCCGCGTGCTGATCGAATGCCACGAAGGTAGTAGACTCCGCCATGACCGACCTCCTTTGTATGCGGCTCTGCGTTGAGCTCTCGCAGGTCCAACGTAACCCGCGCGAGATGCAAAGCCGAGGTCGGTCTTTCCATATGGTCTAG
>Ga0070675_100000376_pt1 | contig 30172 bp, 25 predicted proteins | sample KBSM43metaG_FD_65343 | JGI IMG/M metagenome (GOLD analysis project Ga0070675, IMG submission 65343) | Miscanthus rhizosphere microbial communities from Kellogg Biological Station, Michigan, USA - KBS M4-3 metaG | ecosystem: Host-associated > Plants > Roots > Rhizosphere > Soil ... | reverse complement strand
GTCGCGCGCATCAGCGACGACGCCAGCCTCGGCTCCAACATCAACGCCCGCTACACCGTTGAAAGCGTCGAGATCGAGGGGCTCAAGGAGCACGAGATCAGCGCCGCGCTGCGCGATCGCTTGCAGGCGCTCGTCGGCACGCGGCTCGACCCGGACGCGGCCGACAAGCTGGTCGAGGAGCTCAAGGCCGAACGTCCCAGCTACAACGTCTGGCGGCGCATCGAGCGCGGCACGCGGCGCGGACAGATTCGTGTCGTGTTCAAGTTCGCGGAAATCGAGGAGCTGCGCTGGCTCCACTTCACGCCCTCGCGGTCGAAGTTCGTCTACCACTCCGACCAGGGCTGGAGCGGCCTGCACGACATCCCGATGGGCAACCGCGACCACCGTGTGACCATCGGCTTCGCCCTCGACGACAACGACACGCTGGTCGAGGAGTACTCAGGGTTCCGCGTCCGGTTCGAGAGCCGGCGCATCGGCACCGAGCGGGTGGGCGCCAGCCTGGAAGCGTCGTGGCTCAACAACAACTGGCGCTCCCCCACGCTGTCAGCGCTCGACGCGGTGCCCGGGGGGGCCGAGCCATATCGCCACCGCCTGACGGTCGAACCGGCCGTGAGTGTGGCCCTTACCCGCCACCTCCGCGCGCGCGGCGGCGCCAGCCTCTCGAGCCTGGAGTCGCTGCGCCACTCACCCGACTCGCAGATGGCGAGCGCGGTCACGGGCTCACTGGCCTATTCGCAACGCTGGCGGCAAGATCGCCGTACGAGCCAGGACGTCGAAGCCAGCTACGAGCTGCGGACCTCGGCGGACGGCCTCGGGAGCGACCTTTCCTACCGACGGCATCTCGGCCACGCTCGCTACCAGTTCGAGAGCCGGCACAACCGCATCATCGCGGACGTGTTCGTCGGTGGCATCACCGGTCAGGCGCCACTCTTCGAGCGCTTCACGCTGGGCGACTCGTCGACCCTGCGCGGCTGGAACAAGTTCGACATCGCGCCCGCGGGCGGCGACCGCGTCTTCCATCAGTCGGTCGAATACCGCTTCCATGGCTTCGCGTTGTTCCTCGACGCCGGATCGGTGTGGGACGACGGGGCCACGCACGAATTGCGCGCCTCGACGGGATTCGGCTTCCACCTCGACCACGTGTTCCTCACGGCGGCGTTTCCCCTGGATGCACGCGGCGGGGGCGGCACGTTCATGATGGGAGTCCGGTTTTGATCGCAGCGGTGGCCGAGCGGGCCCTGCGCGGACTCGCGCTGCTGGTCGTGGCCTGCGCGGTGCCGCTGCCGCTGGCGGCGCAGTCCTTGACGGTGCGCGCCGCGGGAGACATGCTCCAGGTGCGCGGCACCGGCCTTCGGCTCATCGAGGGCGTGGTGGCGGCTCACCTCAAGGACGGCCGGTCGGTACGCGTGGACTTCGACATGACGATCCTGGACAAGGCGCAGGGTGCCAGCATCACGCAGGCCCGCCAGTCGTTCGTCATCAGCTACGACCTGTGGGAGCAGCGCTACGCGGTGACGCGGAACGGCGCCCCGCCGCGATCGATCTCGCATCTCGTGGCACGTGACGCCGAAAGCTGGTGCCTGGAGAACATGGCGCTCCCCCTGACAGCGCTCGGCCGCTTTGCCCGCGACCTGCCCTTCTGGATCCAGGTGGACTTCCGCGTGCAGGATCAGCCGCCGACCGCGGCGGACGCCGAGTCGCCGTTCACGCTCCGGACGCTCATCGACGTGTTCAGCCGGCGCCGCCAGGACGAGCCCCCGGGCCGGACCTTCGAGGCCGGCCCGTTCCGGGTTGGCAACTGACGCGTGCGAAGCTTGCGCAGCCGGCTGGTCGCGGCCTTTCTCGTGGCCACGCTGCTGCCGCTCGGCGCGACGATCTGGATCACCACGTCGCTCCTCGAGCGCAGCCTCGGCTACGCCACCACCGAGGAACTCGACCTTCTATCGCAGACGCTCGAACGCACCATGCGCCAGTTCTACGAGCGCGAGCGGCGATCGCTCAAGGCCGACGCGGCCGGCGGGCGCGCCGCCGCCACGCCATATGCCGCGCCCGACGCCAGTGCCTGGCCCGAACCGGTGCGGAGCTTCTGGGAGAGCGGCGAGCCGGAGCGCTTCGCGCTGTCGGGTTCCAGCGGCGATCGGCTCGACTACATGACGCGCGTGGCGGAGCGCGTGAATGTGTACAGCCGTGAGCTGGGCGGCATCCAGATGCAGGCACTGGCCGCGCAACTGAGAGACGCGCGTGAGCTGGTGGGCTCGATGGAAGGGCGCGATCTGCGTCGAGGCTTCACGCTGACGCTGCTGCTTCTGGTGGCGCTGGTCTGGCTGGTGTCGCTGGCGCCACTGTTCTTCATCGCCCACCGTATCAGCCGGCCAATTCAGGAGCTGACCGCCGGGCTGACGCGGTTTGCGGCCGGCGACTGGGACCAGCGGTTGGCGCCCGCGCGTGACGACGAGGTTGGCCAGGCAGTCGCGGCATTCAATCACATGGCCGAACAGCTGCGGCGCAGCCGCGAACGGCTCGTCTACCTGACGCAGATCTCGAGCTGGGAATCGCTGGCGCGCAAGACCGCGCACGAGCTCAAGAACTCGCTGACACCGATCCGGCTCACGGTGGAGGAGATGGTCGCCCGGCAGCCGCACAGCGACCGCGCGTTCATGCAGGAGGCCGCGCAGATCGTCATCAGCGAGATCGAAACGCTCGAACGGCGCGTGCGTGCCTTCTCGGAGTTTGCCAGCGAGCCGGCGGTGAATCCCGAGGTGCTCGACGTCAACGCGATCGTCGGCGAACGCGTGGCGTTGCTGACCCCAGCCCATCCGACCACCATCTACCGATGCAGGCTCGATCCGCTCGCCCCGCACGCCTGGGCGGGCACGGACCTGGTGAAGGGCATCCTCACCAACCTGCTCGCCAACGGCGCCGAAGCCGCCGGGCCCGGTGGGATGGTGGAGACGACGACGCGGCTCGAGGGTCGCGAGGTCGTGGTCGAAGTGCACGATTCCGGCCCCGGACTCGGCGAAGAGGCCGCGCGCACGCTGTTCGAGCCGACGATCACGTTCAAGAAGCACGGAATGGGGCTGGGGCTCTCGATCGCCAAGAAGAACGCCCTGCGCATGGGCGGTGACATCACGCTCGTGACCAGTGCTCTCGGCGGCGCGGCGTTCCGGGTGACATTGCCCTGCGTACGTGGCGCCGGGGACCCGGCCGACACGTGACATGACCCGGAAGTACCGCGTCACCATCGTGGACGACGAGCCCAACATCGGGCTCTCGTTGCGCCTCATCCTCGAAGGCGAGGGCTGCGCCGTCAGCATCTGCGGGTCGGTGGCCGAGTTCCAGGCGCAACGCCGCGCCGGACGAGCCGACCTCTACCTGCTCGACGTCCGCCTGCCGGACGGCAACGGCGTCGACCTGCTGCGGGCGATCCGGCAGAGCGACGATCCGACGCCCGTGGTCATGATCTCGGGCCATGGCACCATCCGCGACGCCGTCGACGCCACGCGCGCCGGCGCCTTCGACTTCCTCGAGAAGCCGCTGGCGCGCGACCGCGTGCTGCTGGTGATGAAGAACGCGCTGGAGCGCTCGGATCTGCAGCGCGAGAATCAGCGTTTCCGCGAGCTGGTCGGCGACCGACCGCGCCTGATCGGGACGAGCGACGCCTTCCGTCGAGTACTGAACGAAGCGACGCAGGTGGCCCGGTCCGATGCCGGCGTCCTCCTGACCGGCGAATCGGGTACCGGCAAGGAACTGCTGGCCGCGCACATTCACCGGGAAAGCCCGTTCGCCTCGCACCCCTTCGTCAAGGTGAACTGCGCCGCCATCCCGAGCGAGCTGATCGAAAGCGAACTGTTCGGCCACGAGCGCGGTGCCTTTACCGGAGCTGCCACGACGCGACGCGGCAAGTTCGAGCTCGCCGACGGCGGCAGCATCTTCCTCGACGAGGTGGGCGACCTGCACGAGGCATCGCAGGCCAAGCTGCTGCGCGTGCTGCAGGACGGCGAAGTGCAGCGGCTCGGCAGCGAGCAATCGATCCACGTGTCAGTCCGCGTCATCTCGGCCACCAACCGGAAGCTCGACGAGCGCATCGCCAACGGCAAATTCCGCGAGGATCTGTTCTATCGCCTCAGCGTGGTGCCGATCCGAGTGCCGACGCTGCGCGAGCGCGTGCAGGATATTCGCGACCTCTCGGCGTACTTCCTGGCCGAGTTCTGCGCGCGCAACAACTTCCGCGCCAAGACCATCGACGACGAGGTGCTGCCGATCCTGGAGCGCTACCCGTGGCCGGGCAATATCCGGGAGCTGCGCAACGCGATTGAGCGGATGGCGATTCTGAGCCCTGACCAGAGCATCACGGTTGATGCGATCCCGATGGAGATTCGGGTTCCGCCGACCGCGCGCCCGTCTGACCTGCACCAGACGCGCGATTCAGCGGAACGCGATCGGATCCGCCAGGCGCTCGATCAGACCGACTGGAACGTGTCGAGCGCTGCGCGCCTGCTGGGCATCGAGCGCACCAGCCTGCACAAGCGCATCCGCGCCCTCGGGCTGTCTCGCGACGAAACGTAGCAACGGAGAGGGCAGCGGCAGCCGCTGCTGCTGGGTAGCAACCGCGGCAAGACCGGCGAGGTTGACAAACGCGACGGCAAGAGCAGCGCGCAGGCGCCGTGACGATAACGCGTTGGCCGCCACCGGCCAGTGGCGCGCATTGTGCACAGATGGTCGGCATGCCGCGTCTGGCCACGCTTGTTGCTGTGCTGTCGATGGCGGGGGCCGCCGCGGGAGCCGCCGCTCGCGAGGAGGCCGTTCCGACGACGCTGCCCGTGCAGGCGACGACAGAGCTGGATAGGAGCCTCGAGGCGGCGTCGCGCCACCGGTTGCACGTGTGGCGGGACACGCCGCCGCGCAATGCCGACGGCACGGTGAACGGGTACGTGGAGATTCCGCGAGGCGACCGGCGCAAGTGGGAATTCGACATGGGCGCCAACCGCCGCGCCCTCGACCGCACGATCCCGGCGGAGGTCGGCGGCTATCCCGTCAATTACGGCTTCGTGCCGCAGACGGTCTCCTACGACGGCGACCCGTTCGACGTGCTCGTGCTTGGCCCTGCCATCGAAGGCGGACGCCTGGTCCGTGGCGTGATCGTCGGTGTGATGCGGATGGAAGACGAGAAGGGGCTCGACTCCAAGGTGGTGATTTCACCGGTGGCCCCGGATGGACGCCCCCTCCATGCGCTGACCGACGCGGAGCGGCAGCGCATCGGCGGCTACTTCGACCGCTACAAAGCGCACGAGACCGGAAAGTTCTCGAACGTGGCGGGCTGGGGCAGCGTGACCGAAGGTCTGTCGTATGTGACCACCACGCACGCCTTCTTCGAGACGTGCCGCGATCACGCGGACCACACCTGCACGCTCGCTATAACACCATCAACGCGGTGATGGTGGTGCGATAGGCGACCTCTTCGTAGGCGCCGAGCACGTCGTTCAGGCCAACGACGCGCGTGGCGAGCGGCTTGGGATCGTAGCGTCCGGCGTGCAGCATCTCGACGAAGCGTGGGATGTCGCGCATCGGGTTGGCGCCGCCGGCCTGACCGCCGGAGTGGGTAACGCCACCGATGGCAAAGAGAAACGCCGGCAGGGTGATGGTGCCGCGCACCAGACCGGTGGTGATGACGTGGCCGCCAGCCGACGCCATCTGATAGGCCTGCTGCATCGGCAGGATGCCGCTCGGATCCGGAGCCTGTTCGAGCTTCGGCCGCACGAACTCCGCACCGGCGGCCTCCACCACCAGATCCGCGCCCGCGCCGCTGCGGCGCCCGCCCGAATCACGGCCACCCGACCACGCGCGGTTGGTCGGGCCCGCGGTGAGCGCGCGGACGCGTTCGATCAACTTGTCGCCTTCGACGTTCGGATCGAGCACGTGCGTCGCGCCCGTTTTTATTGCCACGTCCCGCCGGGCGCGAATCGGATCGATGCCGATGATGACCGACGCGCCACCGATACGCGCCCCCTGCACCGCGCTGAGACCCAGCGGGCCGCACCCAACGACGGCCACTGCCGAGCCAGGTGCAAGCGTGGCCAGCGTGCCGGACGTCGTGGCTCCCAACCCGGCGACGCTGACGCAGCTGCACACCATGCCGAGGTCCACGTTGCTGGCCTTCGATACCACCGGCACGATCCACTCTTCCCACGTCACCATCAGCTCGCTGAGGCCGCCGATGTGTGAGTTGGAGTAGACGGGCGTGCCGTCGCGCAGGTCGGCGACGGGGATCAGGTCGGACGCAAGGTTGCGGCCGAGCAGCTGGCAGATGTCGGCGCGGCCGCGCAGGCAGTGATAGCAGGCGCCGCACTGCGGCGTGCCCGACACGCAGACGCGGTCGCCCACCTGCACGCGCCGCACCTCGGGCCCCACAGCCTCTACCACGCCGATGCCGCCATGCCCCTGAATGAGGGCCATGGCGTCGGTGCCGGCCAGCGTGCCGCCGACAGCGGCGGCGTTGGTGGGCGCGGTGGTCCCGCTCGGTGGCGCCGCCTGAATCCCCAACACGACCCCAACGTTGGAGTAACAAAGGTTGGTGGCCTCGGTGCGCACGACGACCATTCGGCCGGTCACCGGACGCAGCTTCACGTCCTGCAGCGTGGTGCGCTTCGGACCCGTGCCGCGCGACACCCACGCGCGGAAGCTCCTGCCGGTCACGATCGCCGGCGCCTGGCCCTGTGCAGCAGGCGCTGCTCCAGCGGCCATCGCCGCTCCCGCGGCGGCAGCGGCGGCGCCCTTCTTCAACAGTCCACGGCGTGAGAGCTCGGATGTGCGCGACATGACGGCCCCAGCCTACTACGCCAGGCGGGTCTCACGACCCGCCTCTGCGAAGCTTGCATGCCCCTAGTTGCCTCGTCCCGCCGCAGGTGCGGGCGGATTGATCACGGCTCCGTCCCAGTGCTCGACGAGCTTGCCGTTGCGGACGCGAAACGTGTCGAAGGTGAACACTTCGTACCACGTGCCGGGCGCGGCGGTCGGGTCCTGACGGAAGTTCTTGTGGATGACCGTGACCACGTCGCACTCGGCCATCACGACTTCGAGCGGGTTGCCGGCGGGCGGCTGCGGCCCCTCGGCCTGACCGCGGCCCGGGCCGGGGCCGCCTTGGCGCGGCGGTCCGCCGAAGCGCGACTTGAAGTAGTCGAAGTCGCTGAGGCCGGCCTCGCGGCCGCCTTTTACGAACGCCGGGTTGTGCTGCTTGTAGGTGGGATCGGCCAGCGCAACGCGATCCGCGCCGGGGCGGAAGAACTCGATCGCCACCTTCTTGTTCGCTTCCAGGTCAGCGGGCGTGGCCTTGCAGCCCGCCTGCGGCGCCACGACCTGTGCCTGCGCGACGGCGGGCGCAACGATGAGCGCGGCGATGGCCGCGACGAGTGCGCGAAAGAGCTTTCCGATACGCATGCCTGCCTCCTCGGTGCGGTAGTCTGCGCATACGGTAGCGCACGGGAAGCGTGATGATGATTATTCGACGGACGAGGAGCGCGCGGCTGGCCAGGCCGGCATCGTCCTGCCGATCTCCTCGCGCTGAGCGCGCCGGCGCCGGTGCGACAAGCCGAGCGTTGCCGCCAGGCGTGACAGCTCGTCGCCGAGCGCCGCGCTAAACCCACGCTCGCGGGGCGCACGGCCGGATACGTAGCGGACATCGGGCCGGATCTCGCCGCCGTCGGCCGCGACATTCGCCCATCCGACCACGCGGTCACGAAAGAGGAGGGGCAGCGCGTAGTATCCGAGCCTGCGCTTCGCGACCGGCGTGTAGGCCTCGAATCTGTACTCCCATCCCCACAGGAGCTCGAAGCGGGGGCGGTCCCAGACGATTGGATCGAACGGCGCCAGCAGCCGCACGGCATCGTCGGTGACGGCATCGTCGGGATGCTCCGCCGGCGGCCAGTACCAATCGACGCCGTCCACGCGCGCGTGTGCCAGGCGAAGTTTCGCGCGCTGCACCGCGCGGTCGAGATGGCTCGCCCACTGCGGGACGGCGTATCGCAGCCGCTTGACCAGCCGGTTGAGGCCCGGCGCGGTGAGCGGCGCGTACTTGTCCACGATCACGTCGGTCAGTGCGTCCACGCGCGCGCGCCGGGCGGCCGCGTCTCGCGCCGGCGTCTCATGTGCGTGCGCGGCGTAGACGCGGATGCCCGCATCGCGCCGGACCACGCGCAGCAGCCCGCGGTAGTGCATCTGATCGAGCAGGTGGGTGGTCGCGTTCGACGAGCCGCCCCAGTAGTTCGTCACCGTGCCCAGTTCGAAATGCTCGTCCACCTCGCGTGGGTGCACTTCGCCACGGTCCCGCACGAAAGCCAGGAGCGCCTTCACGTGACGCCCGCGCGCCGCCGTCCACGGCGTGGGGCCGCCGCGCGGGTGCATCAGGGCCGAGACAGCGCCGGACACGAAGCCGTAGTTGACGAAGAAGTCTTCGTGAACGTCGAGCCGTGCGTAGAGACGTTCGAGATCGCCGGCGCGATAGCCGGCCACGCGGTGCCGAAGAGTCAGGTCCTGCGCCCGTGCCGGAGCCCGGATCGGATCGGCCTGCACGAACCCCAGCCGGTCGATGGCGCGCTGGAGCGTGGTCGGCGTAAACAGGCTGCGCGCCACCGCGTAGCGGCGCAGGCTGTCGAGCGTCGGACGGTCCCTCACCACCTCCGATGGTATTCCGAGGCTCATCGACATTCGTCTAGCGCAAACGCGCCGGGCAGACGTATACTCCCGCCGCTTTCAACGCTGTCGTACCTCATTCGAGTTAGCGGGAGAAACTGGAGGGTCGAGATGGGCCGTGCACTCCGTGTGATGCTGCCTGGGCTGGCCGTGCTGCTCCTCGTCACGAGCGCGGCCACCGCGCAAGTCGGGTCTACCGCGCAAATCACCGGCACCGTCCGGGATACGAGCGGCGCCGTGCTGCCCGGCGTGGACGTCACCGCGATTCAGACCGACACCGGGTTCCGCCGTGCGGCGGTCACCGAGACTGCCGGGCTCTTCGTGCTCTCGAACCTGCCGGTCGGGCCCTATCGGCTCGAGGCCATGCTCTCCGGCTTCCGCTCCTTTCAGCAGACCGGCATCGTGCTGACGGTCAACGCCAACCCCGAGATCAACATCACGCTCTCGCTCGGCCAGATCACCGAGACCGTGGCCGTGCAGGGCGCCACGCCGCTGGTCGAAACGCGCAGCCCGGGCATCGGCCAGGTGATCGAGAACGAGCGCATCGAGGCGCTGCCGCTCAACGGCCGCAACCCGGTGGACCTGATCACGCTGGCGGGCGCGGCGGTGCCGCAGCCGGCGCTCGACGCCACCAGCCGCAGCATGCAGGGCGGGCGCGCGATTTCCGTCGCCGGCGGTCAGAGCTTTGGCGTCGCCTTCATGCTCGACGGCGCCACCCACAACAACCCCTACGACAACCTCAACCTGCCGCTGCCCTTCCCCGACGCGCTGCAGGAGTTCAAGCTCGAAACGAGCTCCACGACGGCCAGTAACGGCGTCCATTCCAGCGCCTCGGTCAACGCGGTGACCAAATCGGGCACCAACACGTTCCACGGCGACCTCTTCGAGTTCGCCCGCAACCACAAGTTCAACGCGACCAACCGCTTCAACGCCGTCAACCCGGCGACCGGCGAGCGCGCGGACGACGGCCTCAGCCGCCACCAGTTCGGCGGCACGTTCGGCGGTCCGCTGAAAACCGACCGCCTGTTCTTCTTCGGCGGCTATCAGGGTACCCGGCTGCGCGAAACGCCCGCCGATCTGTTCGCGTTCGTCCCGACCCCGGCGATGCTCGCCGGCGACTTCACGCAGTACGCCTCGGCGGCCTGCAACACCGCCGGCAACGTCACTCTGCGCGGCCCGTTTGCCGGCAGCGGCAACCGCATCGACCCCTCCCGGTTCAGCCCTGCGGCGTTGGAGATCACCAAGCACCTGCCGGCGACCACCGACCCGTGCGGACGCTTCGCCTACGGCCGGAGCCGGCCGCAGGACGAGCAGCAGTACATCGGCAAGGTCGATCTGCAGCTGACGCCCAACCACTCGCTGTTCACGCGCTTCATCGAGACCCGGGTCAAGTGGACGCCGCCGGGGCAGCTGCAGCCGGAGAACATCCTGGTGTCGAGCCAGGGCGGCCGCGACAACAAGGCGCACTCGATCACGGTGGGCGACACGATGGTGCTGAGCAACAACACCGTCAACGCCCTTCGCGTCGCCTACAACAAGACCGACATCCACCGCATCCACGAGCCGATCGGCTTCTCGGCGACCGACGTCGGCGTGAACATCTACAGCTACCTCGAGGATTACCTGCTGGTGAACGTCACCGGCGGCGGTTTCCAGCTCGGAGGAGGCACCGAGAGCGAGGCGCGCTTCGTCACGCCGTCCTATCAGGTGAGCGACGACCTGACGCTGGTGCGCGGCACGCACCAGTTCGGCGTCGGCGGAAACGTCTCCTACTGGACGTCGCTCTCGCAGGCCAACGTGCGCTCGCCAGGCCAGTTCACCTTCAACGGCACGATCACCGGCCTGCCCCTCTCCGACTTTCTCACCGGCAGCCTGTCGCAGCTCATTCAGGCGACACCGAACTCGCTCGACATGAAGCAGCTGTACCTCGGCTTCTACGCGCAGGACACCTGGAAGATGTCGTCGAAGACCACGCTGAACTACGGCGTGCGCTGGGAACCGGGCCTCGCGCAGCAGATCCGCAACGGCGCCATCTACAACTTCAGCGTCGATCGGTTCCTGGCCGGCACGCGCACCACGCAGTACGCGAACGCGCCGCCCGGATTCCTCTACCCCGGCGACCCCGGCTTCACCAACGGCAACGCCGGCATGGAGAACCACTGGTGGCAGTTCTCCCCCCGCGTAGGCTTTGCGTGGGATCCGAACGGCGACGGCCGCATGTCGATCCGCACCGGCTACTCCCTGGCGTACGACTTCGTGAACGCGCAGTTCCACCTCAACACGTCGGTGGCGCCGCCGTTCAACGCCGAGGCGCGCACGGATAACCCTGTCGGCGGTTTCGACAACCCCTGGCTGGGCACCGGCAACGAAAACTTCTTCCCGTTCACGACCGGGCCCAACTCACCATTCCCGCTGACCGGGCCCTACATTTCGATTCCATCGGACATCCGCGTGCCGCGGCAGCAGTCGTGGAACGTCAGCGTGCAACGCCAGGTCGGCGACGACCTGGCAGTGTCGGCGACGTATCTGGGCAGCTATTCGGATCGCTTGTGGAACGTGCTCTCGCTCAATCCCGGTGTCTACATCCCCGGCGCGTGCACGCTGCAGACACCCTCGGGGCCACAGGCCTTCAACCCGTGCTCGACCACCGCAACGCTCAACAACCGGCGCGTGCTCACGATGCAGAACTTCGACACCGGCAAGTACCTCGGCGTCGTGGACGAACACACCGCGCTCGGCTACCAGAAGTACAACGGTCTGCTCCTGAGCGTGCAACGCCGCACCGTCAACGGCATCTCGGCCGGCGCCAACTACACCCTGTCGAAATGCATGGGGCTGCCGACGCAAGGCGGCACGACGCCAAACGTCGGCACCGGGTATGTGGATCCCACCAATCCCGACTACGACTACGGCCCGTGCGACACCGACCGCCGGCATATCTTCAACCTGACGCTCGGCCTGCGGACGCCGGACTTCGAGAACGCGACCCTGCGGGCCATCGCGTCGGACTGGACCCTGTTCGGCATCGCGCGCTTTCTGTCCGGCCGGCCGCTCAACGTGACGCTCACGAGCGATCCGGCGCGCACCGGCATCGCGGGCCAGCGGCCCAACCTGGTGCTGGACGACCCGTACGGCGACAAGTCGTATCGCAACTATCTCAATCGCGCGGCGTTTGCCGAACCGGCGCTCGGCACCCTCGGCAACCTGCAGCGCAACGGGATCAGGGGGCCGGGCAACAAGGTGGTGGATCTGTCGCTGGCGCGTCTCTTCCGGTTCGGCAGCCATGCCATCGAGGCGCGCGCCGAGGCGTTCAACGCCTTCAACTGGTTCAACCCCGGGCTGAATAACGCGCCCGTCACCAACTTCAACAACGTGCAGTTCGGCCAGATCACGAGCGCCGACGACCCGAGGATTCTGCAGTTCGCCTTGAAGTACTCGTTCTAGAGGGTGTGAGTGCCGCACCTCTAGAACGAGGTGCGGCGGGTAGGCAGGTGGGCAGGTGGGCTGGTAGGGCCTCACCCGCTCACCTGCGCACCTGCTTACCTGCCTGGGGTCTCGCTATCCCGCCACACGCGCAGCACGGTGGAGTGGCTGACGCCGACGTGCTTGGCGAGCGCCCGCGCGGTCCAGCGCGGCTGACCTTCGGGAGGAGTAGCCATCGCGGCGGAGATCGCGGCCACGGCGTCGGCGCTGCGCCCCTTCGGCCGGCCGCGGCCGGGACGATCGTGCTGCAGCGTCGTCGCGCCGCCCTCGACGAAGCGCTGCTTCCAGATCGCCACAGTGCGGCGGCTCACCCCGAGCTGCGCCGCAACCGCGGCCTGCGACAGGCCGCTCGCCAGCAGCAGGATGATCCGGCTGCGGCGCTTCAGCCGGGCCTGGGGCGACGACTTGACCCATCCTTCAAGCAACGAAACGGTCGTGGCATCCACTTGCAGTCCCCCCTGTTCGCTCGACAACCGACACCCCTCTCCTATGGGTATGGCGAGAAATAGCTGTGCCAGGGGCCAGATGAGTTATTTCGGGGAATATTCCGGCCAGAAACGCGCCGTACACCCATTCGAGGGAGGGAGGAATCCGATCACGTGCGTGATATTCCTCCCCCGGCACACCTGGGTCTGGGCTCAGCGGGGCGCGTCGGGGCTGCTCGCCTCGTCGATCCGCGCGATCTCCCGGCGCAACCAGGCGCGCGACAGCTGCCATTCGCGCTTCACGGTCCGCTCCGAGACGCCCACCACGGCAGCCGTTTCTTCCACCGAGAGACCGCCGAAGAACCGCAGCTCGACGATCTGCCCCTGCCGCGCGTCGAGCGCCGTGAGCCGCGAGAGCGCATCGTCGAGCACGACGAGATCGACGTCGTCTACCGACGGCTGGGGCAGGTCGTCGAGGTCGTCCACGGTCACCAGCGTCGCGCCGCTCCCGCGCTTCTGGGCGTTGCGGCCGCGGGCATGATCGACGAGCACACGGCGCATGGCGCCCGCGGCGACGCCGAGAAAATGCGCCCGGCTCTCGAACCGGCCCTGGTCGCCGGCGAGCCGGAGAAAGGCCTCGTGCACGAGCGCCGTCGGCTGCAAGGTGTGGTCGGCCCGCTCGTCGCGCATCGCCGCTTCTGCCACGCGGCGGAGCTCGCGATAGAGGACGTCGAAGAGCGTGGCCCGCGCACCGGCGTCGCCCGCCGAGGCCCGCTCCAGGAGCCGTGTCACCTCACCTGGGTCGGCCATCCCGCGCGCCCCTCAGCAGCCCCCCAGCTTCACCGTCACGCGTGACAGCGCTTCGGGTGTCGAACAGGAGCCCACACGAGGCGCCACGGACTGGCTGGCGCTCTGGCTCTCGCGCCAGAAGGTGCACGCGCCCGGGGCATTGGTCGAGGACAACACGTCGCCGAGTCTTTCGGCGACCTCGGCCGCATCGCACGCGGCCCGCACGTTGTTCGGGTCCTGCACTCTGAAGGCGCGATGGGCGTCGAGCGCCTTGCGATACAGGTCGAGAGACTCGGTGACCTGGCCGTTCTTCGCCAGCGCGTCGGCAAGGTTGCCGCGGCTGACCGCCACCGTCCGGCTCGCGTTCACGTCGGTGGGATCGGCAGTGGCCAGCCGCTCGAACACCGCGAGCGCCTGCCGCTGCTCGGCCACCGCCGCGGCGGGGTTGCCCTGCCCCTGCAGCACGTTGGCCAGTTTCTCGTGGGCGACGCCGAGGTCGCGCTGGATGTCGCGGTGCGTCGGCTCGCGCTCGGCGAGCCCGCGGCGGATCTCGAACGACTCCTGATAGACCGTGCCGGCATCGGTCCACTGCTTCTCGTCCTCATACATCGTGCCGATGCGCTCGAGCGTGACGCCGAGATAGCGGCGGGCGCGGATGTCGGTGGGCGCGGCCTTGTCGAGCCGACGGAACGTCTCGAGCGCCTTCGCATAGGCGAGGCTGGCGCTCCCCGCCCGGCCCAGATTTTCGAAATTCGGGTTGCCGAGAAGATCGCCGAGCTTGATCGAGGCAACACCGAGGTTCAGCCGATCGTCGGGCGTGGCGTCGTCACGCGCGGCAATCTGCGCATAGAGCTCCTGCGAGGCCACCGCGTCGGCGAGCGCCTTCTCCTTGTCGCCGGTGAGCGCGAGCACGTCATCCCGCTGGCGATACGCCAGGGCGAGCGTGCGCAGCACGGCGACGTCGTTGGGCGCCTCGGCTCGCACGGCCTCGGCAAGCACAATCGCGCGCTGGTAGCTGGCAATGGCGCCGGTCGTGTCGCCGATGTTCGCCTTCGTCGGGTTGCCCTGCACGTCGCCGACGCGAATGAACGCGCTGGCCAGCTCGCGCTGCAGCCCGGCGTCGCCCGAAGACTCGCCCGCGAGACTCTCGAGATACTGCACGGCCTTCTGGACGATCAACCGCCGCGCGGGCGTCGCCCCGGGCACGTTGTCGATGGCGTCGTAGACGTCGAAGATGAACGAACCGGCGAGCGCGCGGACGTCGTTGAAGCGGCGCTCCGCCCGCCGCTGCGCTTCCTCGGCCCGCGACGCCTCCCACAGGATGGTGACGATGCCACCCACCACCACGGCGGCCAGCAGCGCGGCCACGGCAAGGGCGCCGCGATGCCGGCGGACGAACAGCCTGGTGGCGTAGCCGGTGGCGCGGCCGCGCGCCTGCACTGGACGGTGCGCGCGATGGCGGGCCACGTCTTCGGCCAGCTGCTCCACGCTCGAATACCGCGACGACGGCGTCCGGTCGAGCGCGCGCCGGACGATGGCGTCGAGATCCCCGGTGAGCCGCTTGGCCAGCTTCAGCGCGTTCGTCGCGCGGAGGGTCGCGCGCTGATCGGATTCGGGGCTCGAGCTCGCGCGCTCACTGGGCGGAATCAGCGTGAACTCGAGGAGCTGCTTCTCGATGGCCGCCGGCGTCGTCCCCGTGAGCGTGTACGGGCGGGCGCCGGTGAGCAGCACGTGCAGCAGCACGCCCAACGAGTAGACATCCGTCGCGGTGGTGCTGGGACGTCCGCTGACCTGCTCGGGGCTGGCGTAGTCGGGCGTCATCGCCCACGTAGCCATCGTCGCTGCGGGGTCCTCGGGCTGGGCGCCGTCCCGCGAGAGCAGCTTGGCGACGCCGAAGTCGAGCAGCTTCGGCACGCCGTCCCTGGTGACCAGGATGTTGTCCGGCTTGATGTCGCGGTGCACGACGAGGTTCTCGTGCGCGTACTGCACGCCCGCGCAGACCTTGCGGAACAGGTCGAGCCGCTCGTCGATCGACAGCCGGTGGGCGTCGCAGTAGCGATCAATCGGCTCGCCTTCCACCAGCTCCATCACGAAGAACGGCTGGCCGTCGGCGGTCGAACCGCCGTCCATCAGCCGCGCGATGTTGGGATGATCGAGCGCCGCGAGCGTCTCGCGTTCGAGTCGGAAGCGCGCGACGATCTGCGGCGAATCCGGACCAGGGCGCACGACCTTCAGCGCCGCGTGACGACGGAAGGCGGCGTCGGCACGCTCGGCGCGGTAAACGACGCCCATGCCGCCGCGTCCGACCACGTCGAGGATGCGCCAGGGTCCCACCGACTTGCCAAGCAACTGCACGGCCGAGGCGCCTTCGACCGGCGTGTTGCCAACGCGGCCGGCCGGCGTCTCGAGAAAGCCGGTCGACCCCTTGTGCCAGGTGAGGAGCGAACGCACTTCTTCGAGCAGCGCGGCGTTACCCGCGCAGGCCGTGTCTACGAACGCCGGGCGGTCTCCCTCGGGCAGGTCGAGCGCTGCTTCGAACACGCGCTTGGCGTCGGCCCAGGACGCGGGGTTGCTCATCAATACACACGATCCTTGAAAGCGGTGACGAAGCGGCTCAGCACCGGTGAAATGTCGCCCTTGGCGAGCGGCACTTCGATGAGCGTGAAGCGGGGGTCGCTCCAGGCCTCGTGCAGCGCGGCGCGGAACTCGCCGATCGTGGCCGCGACCACGCCACGCCCGCCCCACAGCTCCGCCAGCCGCGCAAACGGCCACGGCACGGTGTCGTTGTAGCCGGCGTGCGGATAGAACGCCTGCAGCATCTCCCAGCGGGTGTTGTTGAGGAGCACGATGATCGGATTGCAGCCGAGCACGCCGGCGTGGGCGATCTCGGATCCCGTCATCTGGAACGCTCCATCGCCCACGAGCACCAGCGGCCGGCGGCCGCTCGACACCTGCAGCCCCAGGGCGGCGGGAACGGCGAAACCCATCGTGGCGTAGTATGCCGGAGCCACGCAGTCGTTCGACTGGATTTCCACGGCCGCAAACAGGCAGTCACCGGTGTCCGAGACCAGCGGCACCTCCGGATGTGCTTCAACGAATTCGTTGGCCGCCTCGATGAACCGCGCGACGGTCATCGGCGCCGCGTCGGCGGTTCGCGGCTCGGACCCCGCCAGCACGGGCACTGGTACCGCGGCCGCGTGCGCCGGCCACGCGACCAGCGCCGGCGATTCGAGCAGGCCGGACACGATCCGCTCGAGCGGCGTGTCCTGGTAGCGGTGATGCCCCACGAACACTTCGCGGGCGACGCAGAGAATCAGGTTGCTCTCGGTGAGCCGCTCGGCCGAAACCCCGAGGCTGGTGTCGCTGATCAGCTCGCCCAGCAGCAGCACGCAGTCGGAGTTTTCGACGATGTCGCGCAGAGGCTGCGGCGACACCACGCCCAGGTAGGTGCCGGCAAACTGCAGGTGGCGGGTGGGAAACACCCCGCGGCCGAGGAACGATGACGCGACCGGCACGCCCAGGCGCTCGGCGAGCCGCACCACCTGATCGCGAAGCTGGAAACGGTGCACTTCGACGCCCACGATGAGCACGGGGCGATCGGCCGCCGACAGCCGCTCAGCGATCTCGGCCACGGCCTCCGCCACCGCGCCGTCGTCGGTGTTCAACTCGAGCGTCGCGTCCGCCGCCGGACTGTCGATCGGCGCTTCCACCATGTCGCGCGGGATCTCGAGGTAGACGGGGCGCTTCATCTTCACCGCCACGTCGAGTGCCCGGGCGATATGCGCAGCCGCGGTGCGCGGATCGTCGAGGATGGCGCTGTACTCGGTGACCTCGGCGTACACCCGCAGCTGCGACTCGAACGACTTCACCTCGTGGTGCACGGGCAGGCCGGCGCGCTTCTCGATGCGGCCGGGGCCGCCCGACAGCACGACCAGCGGCGACTCCTCGGCGTAAGCGCACGCCACCGGGTTCACCATGTTGAGGCCGCCGGCCCCGTAGGTGACGCAGCACACGCCGAGACCGCCGGTGATCCGCGCGGAGCCGTCGGCGGCAAAGCCCACGGCCGGTTCATGGCTCAGACGCACCAGGCCGAAACGGCCGTCGCGCTCGAGCGCTTCGTAAAGGTTGAGGACGAAGTCGCCGGGGATGCCGAAGATGTGGCGGACGCCGCGAGCCCAGAGCTGATCGAAGAGGAAGGCGCGCAGCGTGGTGGACATGGACGTGTCTGTGCGGGCTCTGCCGCGCCGTTACCATTTCAGGCTAGCGCATCAGGATCGGGCAAGCAGCGCGCCGCTTCGCCGTTCAAGCTTGTCTTCGAGTGCCTCCGTCCTCCGATCGAGCTTGGCCGATCGACATCCGCGACTCGGTCCGGCAACTCGAGCGGCGTTTCGACGGACGATCATGACAAGAACCTCCTTGAGGATAGCGCCCCTGAACGGCGTGCTCAACGGGTTGTCTGCACGTCGTGCACCGGCCGATATAATCGAGCCATGGGACAGTGGCTGGTCAAAGAAGAGCCCGATCACTACGGCTACGCCCAACTGGAGCGTGACGGCAAGACGGTGTGGGCCGGCGTGAAGAACCCGGTCGCCCAGAAGCACCTGCGGTCCATCCGCCGGGGCGATCGCGTCTTCTACTACCACACCGGCAAGGAGAAGGCGGTCGTCGCGGTAGCCAAGGCCGCCACCGATGCCTACCCCGATCCCGCCGACAAGACCGGCAAGGCCTACGTCGTGGACATCGTGCCGGTGGCGGCGCTGAAACGTCCGGTGACGCTGGCCGAGATCAAGGCGGTGCCGGCCTTCGCTTCCTTCCCCCTCACCCGCATACCGCGCCTCTCGGTCATGCCGGTTACCGACGCCGAGTGGGATCGCATCGAGAAGATGAGCCGTTGACGGCGCGTCGGACGGCGGCCGTGGCGGCCGTGGTCATCCTGGTCGCGCTGCTGGGGACGACCCACCCGGCAGCGGCGCAGCCGGCGGGGGATCTGCCGGCCGTGCTCGTCTCGCGGCAGGCGGCCGAGGCGCTCAGCCTTTCAGTGGGCTCGGTGGTGCAGGTGGCACCGCCCGACGGGGCGGCGGCGCGCGACTTCCGCGTGGCCGGCATTTACGAGCCGACGCCCGACCCGTCGCGTCTCGGCAACGCGATCTACGCCGTCCGCCTGCACCTGCCTGACGTGCTCGCGCTCACCAGCCCGCCCGACGCGCCCAAGGGCGCCGAGTCGGTGGACGCCATCAACATCCGCCTCGCACCGGGCGTGGACGCGCTGGCGTTCTCCCGCGATGTGAACGCACGGCTCCCCGGGCTGGCGGCACGACCGACCACCGACGCCGGCGCGGCCGCGGGCCCCTTTCGAGTGCTGGAGCGCTTTCACCTGGCGATTGCCATCGTCACGATCATCGCATCGACGGTCTTTCTGGTCGCGCTCACGGTGATGCTCGTCGACGAGCGCCGCGAGACGGTGGGCGTGCTGCGGCTGATCGGGCTGCCGACGAGCCGCGTCCTGGTGCAGGTGCTGATCGAAGGGGCGCTGGTCGCCGGTGCGGGGTCGGTGTTCGGTCTCGCTCTGTCGCTCGTCTCCGAAGGGCTGATCAACCGGTTCTTCCAGTGGCGCTACGACACGGCGCTGCTCTTCGTCCACGTCACGCCGTCGGTGGCGCTGACGTGCGTGCTCATCGCCATTCCGCTCGGCGTCTCGGCCACGGTAATCGCCTCGTGGCTGCTCCTGCGGCGCAACGCGCTGCGCCTGGCGCGCCGATGAGGGCGCTCCGCTTCGCGTGGCGCAGCCTCGTGCGTCAGCCGGCGCGCGCGTTTCTCGGCGTGCTGGGTGTCGCCGCCGTCGGGGCGCTGCTCTTCGACATGCTGATGCTGTCGGACGGCTTGATCGTGTCGATGCGCGACATGCTCGAGCGCACCGGGTTCGACATCCGTATCACCGCCTCGGGCGACCTGCGCCGCATGGGCGACCGCATGCATCACACCGATGCCACGCTAGCCACGATCCGGCAGCTGCCGCACGTGGGGACGGTGCTCGCCGTCCGGTTCGTGGCCGCCGAGGCCGCGCCTCCCGAAGACACCATCGCCACCAACGCCCCGGAGCCCGGCATGGTGGCGCTGACGCTCGAGGGTGTGCAGGGCGACGCGCGGCCGTGGACGGTGTTGTCGGGCCGCGACCCCGCCGGGGATCGGGAGGTGGTCGTCAGCCGGGCGCTGGCCGACGCTGTCCGGGTGACCACCGGCAGCGAGCTCGTCGTGCGCGCCCGCTGCACGTCGCCCGACCAGGTCCTGCCGCCGGCGCGCCTGCACGTCGTCGGCATCGCCGAGTTCCCGTTCGAACTGGTGGGCGATCCCACCGCGGGCGGGGCGATGGCCGTGCTCGACACGGCCTGCGCGGGCCGCTCGGACGAGTCCGACATCATCCTGGCGAGCGCGCTCGCCGAAGTGGACGCGACCGCGGCCGCCATTCGCGCCGCGCGGCCGGACGTCAACGTCGCCACCAACGAGCAGGTGATCGGCCGGCTGCAGCGCAACGGCTTCACCTACTTCCGTCAGATCTCGTCGGTGCTCACGGTGGTGACCCTCGCCTTCGCACTGCTTCTCATCACCGTGCTGCTGACCGTGTCGGTCAACCAGCGTCTGGGCGAGATTGCCGCCCTGCGCGCCCTCGGCTTCTCGCGCCGGCGCGTCGTGGCCGACGTCCTCTGCGAATCGGTCCTCATCGTCGGCCTCGGCGGCCTGGTCTCGCTCCCGCTCGGCGCCGTGCTGGCGCGCGGGCTCGATGCCATCCTCAAGACGATGCCCGGGATTCCCGGACAGATGTATTTCTTCGTCCTCGAACCGTCGACGCTCGGCCTGCACGCCACGCTGCTCGCCGTGACCGCCATTGCCGCGGCGCTCTACCCGATGCAGATCGTGGCCCGGCTCCCGATCGCCGCGACGCTGCGGAACGAGGTGCTCTCGTGATGGTGCCGACGTGATTGTGTCGGCCTCGCACGTGAGCCGCCTGTTCACGATGCCAGCCGGTCCGGTCGCCGCCGTCCGCGACGTCTCGCTCGACATCGCCGCGGGCGCTCACATCGCCGTGCGCGGACCGTCGGGCTGCGGCAAGTCCACCCTGCTCCACATGCTGGGCTGCGTAGAGACGCCGACCGGGGGCACGCTCCTGTTCGAGGGGCATGACGTAGCCACCTTGTCGGACCGCGAGCGCAGCCTGCTGCGGCTCCGCTCGATCGGGTTCGTCTTCCAGCGCTTCTTCCTGCTGCCGATGCTCAGCGCGGCGGAAAACGTCGAGCTGCCGATGTCCGAGGCTGGCGTGGCCGCGGCCGAACGCCGGCAGCGAACGCGAGAGCTGCTCGACTACGTCGGCCTGTCGGCGCGCGCCGACCACCGCCCGTCGCAGCTGTCCGGCGGCGAGATGCAGCGCGTGGCCATCGCCCGCGCGCTCGCCAACCGTCCCCGCCTGCTGCTGGCCGACGAGCCCACCGGCGAGCTGGATCAGGCTACCGGCGAGCACGTCGCCGCGCTGCTCGACCGCGTGAACGCCGACGGCACGGCGATGGTCATCGTGACCCACGACCATGCGCTCGCCGATCGCGCGCGGCGGGTGCTGACCATGCGCGACGGCCGGGTGGACAGCGAGGCGACTCGATGATCAGCCGGCTGGCCCTGCGCTCGCTCACCGCGCATCCGGTGCGCAGCGCGGTGCTCGCCGTGGGCTTCGGCACCGGCGTCGCCGTGATGGCCATCCTGCTCGGCGTCGCGCAGATCGTCCTGCAGCAGGCGCAGTCGCCCGATCTGGTTGGCGGCGGCGACGTCGTGATCCGCGTCGGACGTCAGATCCCCGCATCGCTCTTGCTGTCGGGCACACTGCAGGCCGAAGCGTTGCGCGCACGCATTGCCACCGCCGCCCCGACCCAGACGGCCGACCTGTATCTCTCGAGCGGCGGCAAACGCATTCGCGTCGCGGGTCGCGGCGGGGTGCCGAGCCTCGAGCGCGCGCTCGGCGATCGCGAGACGAGCGGCATCGAGGCGTGGCTGGACACGGACGCCGACCGCGCATGGACGCACAGTTCGCCGGACGCGGCCCTGCGCGAGATCGACCGGTTCCATCCGATTGCCGACGCGCCGGCCTGGGCCGGTTCGTGGGCGGAGTGGCTGTATTTCAACGGCCGCAGCGCGGACGCGCGGTTCTATCTCACGTTCCTGGTCGGCCCTCGCACGCCCGACGGGCGGCGCGCGGCCGGCGTGCGTTTGCAGCTGCAACGAAGCGACCGCACCGAGAACTACGGCGCCAGCGCGTTGCTGACCGACGCCGACGTGGCGAGCGCGCCGGACCTGACGATTGGCGCCAGCTCGGTGAGGCTCGTCGGACTGCGCTATCAGATCCATCTCGATCTCGAGGGGCCGGGCGGCACGCGTGCGCTCGGCGACGTGACGCTCGAGGGATCGCCGGGCCGTCTGGTGCCGCCGATCGAGATGCTCGGCGCCAACGGCTGGCGGACCGGCTACGTCGTGCCGGTGATGTCGGGCACTTTGTCCGGTTCGCTGACCTTGACGCCTGGAGTACGTAACCGCGGGTCTTCCAACTTCGCCAAGGCTTCGGCGGACAAGTTAGACCCGCCGCAGCGGCTGTCGCTCGACGGCACCGGCTACCACGACCACAACTGGGGGTTCTGGAAGGGCGTGTCGTGGCAGTGGGGACAGGCGCAGCACGAGGGCGTGTCCGTGGTGTACGGGCGCGTCTTCCCGCCCGCCGATGCCGCCGACCGCGAGCGCCTGCCCGGATTCGTCGGCGTGCTCGGCCCGGACGGACCGCTTGGCTTCGCCACCAACGTGCGGATCGACGAGACCAGCGCGGCCGACGGGCGGCCGACGCAGATCACCGTGCGGGCGCTTGGGACGGGGCTCGATCTCACCTTGCGCTTCGACGTCGCTTCGGCCGTGACGACGAAGATGACGCAAGGACCGCTCGCGAACGACGTCAACTTCCTGCAGCTGCAGGGACGCTACACGGTGAGCGGCCGTGCGGCTGGACGGGCGCTCGACTTCACCGCGCCTGGGGCCGCTGAGACGTTCCGCGGCGCGCAGTAAAGGCGGGCGGGCGGTCTAAAGACCGCCCGCTTCATTGCACACCTACGAAAGGCCCAGCGCGTGGCGGGCGGCAATCTGGGCCCGGCGGCGGCGAAGCGACAGCTCGTTGAGCGTGTCTTCCAGCGGCAGCCCCACCTGAGCGGCGTTCCAGCCCCGGGCCAGCTGCTCGGTCGCCCGGCGGCGACGGTCGATCTCGATCCGGAAACAGTCGAAGCACAGCGTGCGCGGCCGGTCCGCGCGGCCGGCCTCTACCCCCTCGGTCCGGAAGCCGTAGCGTGCTTCCTTGGCCCGGCACCCCGCGCACAGCGGCGCATGCCGATCGCGGCCATCGACGCGCACGCCCACCGCGCGACGCCCAGCCGGCCACCGAAGGCCCTGCAATGCGAGCTGCTGTTCCGAATCCGCTTGCCGAAGCGCCTGAAGCTGGGCCATGACCATCTCCCCTGTAGCCGCCGGTCTTTAGAGCGGCGCTCGTTGCCGGCCTCGCCATGGGCCGGACGCCGTTACTTGCGCTGTTACTCAGATTCCGGGTCGATTCGTCGCGCCCCGTGAGGACAGTCTACGAAGGGGGTGTGACAGACTAGGTCACTCGTGGCGACCAGGAATTCCGAGGTGGATGCGCTGTTCAAGCTGACACTGCCCGAGTTCACGGCAGCGCGCAACGCCCTGGCCTCCCGGCTGCAGAAGGCCGGCGACAAGGAGGCCGCGGCCACGGTGAAATCGCTGGCCAAACCGCCGATTTCGGCCTGGGTGGTCAACCAGCTGTACTGGCGCAACCGCGAGACGTTCGACCGTCTGCTCACCGACGGGGCCAGGCTCCGGCAGGCGCAGGCCTCGCAGCTGGCGGGGCACACCACCAACCTGCGCGAACTGCTCACGACGCACCGCGAGACGCTGACCGAGCTGTCGCGACAGGCCGCCACCATCCTGTCGCAGTCGGGACACCAGCCAAGCCCCGACGTCATGCGCCGCGTGACCATGACGCTCGAAGGGTTGGCGGCGCAGGGGCTGCTCGAGGGGGCGCCCGCCGCCGGCCGTTTGACCGCGGACGTCGATCCCCCCGGCTTCGAGACCATCTCCGCGCTGGCGCCGCGGCCGGCCGGCGACAAGCCGGCCCGCGAAGCCGGCGACTCGCGCGTGCTCGCCTTTCGCGCCAACCAGCGCGTGCCCGCCAACGGCAAGGGGAACCGCAAGGAGCTCGACAACGCCGACGCCAAAGCTCGCGACGCCGAGCGCCGCAAGGCGGCGCAGGCGGCGCTCAAGGCCGCTGAACGCGCGCTGACAGAGGCCACACGCGATGCGGCGACGGCGGAGGCGGCGCTGAAGAAGGCCGCCGCGAAGCTGAAGGACGCCGAAAAGGAAAAGAAGGATCTCGAAGCGCGGCTCGAGAAGGCCGTCGCGGCCGCGGACACGGCGCGACAGGCGGCGCGCAAGACCGCGTCGGAGGCAGCGGACGCGGCGCAAGTGGTGGAAGACGCCGAGCGCGCCGTCGACAAGGCGCGCCAGCAGTTGGAATAGCAAGGGCGATCTGAAGACCGCCCTCTACATCAATCTTCTCCGCCCGTGCCCATGTCGCCCGTCCACCGGGCGAGCCCGGGCGCGTCGATCCCGAACTGGTCGAGCAGCCGCGCCACGGTGTGGTTCACGACGTCATCGAGCGACTGCGGCCTGGTGTAGAACGCCGGCACCGGCGGCATCACCACCGCGCCCATGCGAGAGAGGCGCAGCATGTTCTCGAGGTGAATGTCGCTGAGGGGCGCTTCACGCACGGCGAGCACCAGCTTGCGCCGTTCTTTCAGGATGACGTCGGCGGCGCGGTGAATCAGGTTGTCACCGACCCCGTGCGCAACGGCCGCGAGCGTCTTGGCGCTGCACGGCGCCACAATCATCCCGTCGGTCTTGAACGAGCCGCTCGAGATCGCGGCGCCCATGTCGCCCGGTGCGTAGGCCTTCGTGGCCAGCGCCTCCACCTGCTCTTTCGAATAGCTGGTCTCGTGCAACAGCGTCCGCACGCCCCAGCGGCTGATCACGGCGTGCGTCTCGACACCGGCGTCGCGCAGACATTCGAGGAGGCGGATGCCGTAAATCGAACCGGTGGCTCCGCTGAGGGCAACGATCAATCGCATCGAGGAAGAGGCCCCCGCCCGCAGGGCGGGCAATCGAGTTGAGGTAACAGGCTATCATCGACCACGTGCTGAAACGTCAGCGGACCGGCTCGGTCCTGTGCACCTCGTGCGGGTCGCTCGTGGCCGTGAACGACGCCACCTGCTACCACTGCGGCCGCCGCAATCCGGGTCTCTGGGGCTGGGCGCCGGCCCTTCGCTCACTCGGTCACGACGTCGGCTTCATGCCGCTCATCGTCGGCGCGTGCGGCGCAATCTACCTGCTTTCCTACGTGCTGACGATGGCCGCGTTTGGCGGGTCGTTCGGCGGCCTGCTCTCGCCGTCGAGCCGCGTCCTCGAATTCCTCGGAAGCAGCGGAGCCGTGCCGGTTTTCGTCTACGGCCGCTGGCTGACGCTGCTCAGCGCGGGCTGGCTGCACGGCAACATCCTGCACATCGTGTTCAACATGATGTGGGTGCGGCAGCTCGTACCTGCCACCGCGGAGCTCTACGGCCCCGGCCGCACCGTGATCATCTACACCGTCAGCTCCGTCTCCGGCTTTCTTCTCAGCTCCGTCATCGGCTACCTGGCGCCGGGACTGCCCTTTGTTGGCGCCCCCTACACCGTCGGCGCGTCGGCCGCCATCTTCGGGCTGCTCGGGGCCGTGGTCTATTACGGACGCCGCAGCGGAAGCCGGGCCGCGAGCAGTCAGGCGTGGTCGTATGCGGTGACCGCCGGCGCCATGGGATTCCTGATGTCCGGCGTGGACAACGCCGCCCACATCGGCGGCTTCGCCGGCGGCTACCTCGCCGGACGCGTGCTCGACCCACTCACCCACGAGCGGATCGATCACATCGTGATCGCGGGCGTCTGTCTGTTGGCGTCCGTAGGCGCCATCGTGCCGCGGATCATCGCCATCATGATCGCGGTACTCAGGTGACGGGGCTCGCCGAGCCGATCAACCCGGTACGGGGCATCACCGCCATCCTGGGCGCGCTCGTGCTTTTCTCGGCCGTCACGCAGCTGCTCGAGTACACGCTCATCAGCGCGTCCGGTGGCGACGCCGTGAAGGACATGACCTCGTATCTGGCGGCGTTGAACCGGACGCCGATCCTGGCCGTGAAAGCCGTCGCCAATGTGCTGGTGGCGCTGCTGGCCGGCTACATCACCGCCAAGATCGCGCAGACGCGCGAGATGATGTTCGCGGGCATTGCCGCCGCGGCCGAGACCTGCTCGCTCGTGTACGGGTTCACGATGGGCGAGTACGTCGCGCTACCGCTGTGGATCCGGACGTTGCTGGTACTGACGACCGGACCGGCGATGCTGGCAGGGGCATGGGTTTGCATGCAGGCGCGGCTGGCGATGAGCATGCCGGTGGCCGGGCAGACGGGCGGAGAGCGATCGTGAAGCTGGCCTACCAGGGAGAACCTGGCGCCTACAGCGAGGCGGCCGCACGGGCCTATGGCGGCACCGTCGTCGAGACGATGCCCTGCAAGACCTTCGACGACGTCTTTGCCGCGGTGGCGGAACGGCGGGCCACGCACGGCGTGCTCCCGCTCGAGAACTCCATCGGCGGTACGATTCACCGCAACTACGACCTGCTCGTCGAGCACGACCTCTCCATCACCGGTGAGATCGAACTGGACGTCGTGCACTGCCTGCAGGCGCTGCCCGGCACCGCGCTCGCGGACGTGAAAGTGGTCTATTCGCACCCGCAGGCGCTGGCACAGTGCGAGAAGTACTTGAAAGGCCTTGGCGTCACGGTCGAAGCCATCTACGACACGGCGGGCGGCGCCAAGCTGGTGGCCGAACAGAACCTGTCCGGCGCCGCGGCGCTGGCGTCGAGACGCGCCGCCGAGGTGTTCGGGCTCGAGGTCCTGCAGGAGGCGGTGCAGGACTACGAGTTCAACATCACCCGCTTCGCCATCATCGGCGGCCAGCCCGCGCCCGGGGCCAACAAGACCACGCTGGTGTTCGCGTTGCCCAGCACCCCTGGCGCGCTCTTCAAGGCGCTCAGCGTCTTCGCGCTGCGCGAGATCAATCTGTCGAAGCTCGAAAGCCGGCCGCTGCGCGGCCGCCCTTGGGAATATCTGTTTTACATCGAGGTCGACGCGCGCGCCGACGAGCCCGCGTGCGCGGATGCGATCACGCAGCTCGGCGACTTTGCGCAGATGCTGCGCGTGCTCGGTACCTACAAGGGCGCCGAGCGGCGGTGGGCGAAATAGCACCAAAGGAGGCAACGATGCGCGCTCTCGGTCGAACGGTGGCATGGTCTGGGCTGGCGTTGGCGATCGTGGGCGGCACCACGGTCGTCCTGGGGCAGAGCCGCGGCGAGCCCGCCGATCTTGGCTCGCTGGCCGCGCTCACCTCCGAGGTGCGGGAACTGCGGCTTGCCGTACAACAGCTGGCGCAGACCCAATCGCAAACCCAGGCGATGGGCGTCTACCTGTCGGCGCAGCAGAGCCGCGTGCTGCAGGTCTCGTCGCAGCTCGACTCGGTCCGCAAGGATCTCGACGCGGCGGCGGGCCGCTCCAGCGAACTGGCGAGCAAGCTCGTCGATTTCGAAGCGCAGTTGCCCCGCGTCTCGGATCCAGCCGAGCGCAACGCGATTCAAGACGCGAGTCGCGCGATGAAGCGTGAGCACGCGCTCGCGAGCGCGCAGGAACAGCAGGCTCGCAGCCGCGAGCTCGAGCTCTCACAGGCGCTGCAGACCGAGGAGTCGCGCTGGTCGGCGCTGATCTCCCGCCTCGAGGCCTTGACGCAGCGATAGGCGACAGCGCAAGCAGTGAATTCGATTCACTCACGCTCGGCAATGTGAACGAACCTTCGCCAGCCCGCCCTCGTCAAGGGGGCATGGCGATCACACACTGCGTGCGGAGTCTGCTCACCCTTGTGCGGACACCGAGGTCGTCCTCATCCTGTCGCTCTACACCGGGCGCGGCCGCGACACGGCCTGGCTCACCGCGAGCCCGCTCGCCTACCTCGCCGCGAACGGGCTGGAGCTTGCGGACGCGTCCGTCTTTCCGGCAACCGGGAACATCATCAGCGGCCACACCTTGAAACACCTCGTCGCCGCTGGCGGTGTCGGCGGCGTCCGCCAATTCCTACCCAATCCGCTGGCAGCGCCGTTGCGAAGCTTCCGGCATGGCCAGGTGTACTATTCAGGCATGGCCGGGAGCGACCCGATGCCGCCGTCCGCGCACGCTGACATGCGTCTCACGTACGACGATCTCGAATACTTCCCAGAAGACGGGAAGCGCCGGGAAATCATCGACGGGGACCTCTACGTGACGCCGTCGCCAAGCTTGCGACAATCAAGTCCTCGTCGGACGCCTGCACGTGGCGATTGCGAACTATCTGGCTGGACGGCCGGGAATCGGGCATGTATTTCTCTCACCGCTGGACGTCGTGTTGTCGCCCCACGACGTCGTTGAGCCCGACCTCTTGTTCGTCGGGAGCAATCAGCTGACGTGCTCAGGCTGACAAACGTCCAGGGTCCGCCGGCGCTGGTGGTCGAGGTTCTCTCGCCAGGCACGCGAAAGTGTCCCGGCGCGACGACCACGGCTCGTTCCGGCGCGTCGCCGAGCTCACTGTGGAAGACGGCGATACGCTGACGTCGCCGCTGCTGCCGGGATTCTCGCTGGCGCTGTCGGATTTGTTCAAGCCGGAGCTGTAGCTCCAGGGCGGTCTGCCAGGGCAATGTGCCAGGGCGGTCTAAAGACTGCCCTCTACATCAGAAGCCGCGCTTCAACTGCTCCTGGAGCTTCTCGCGGTAGCCGCGGCTCAGGGTCAACCGCGTGCCGTTCTGCAGGATGACGACGTGCTCGCCGTTGAACCACGGCTGCAGCTCTTTCACCCGCTCGGTGTTGACGATGCGTGATCGGTGGATGCGCACGAACCGTCGGCCGTCGAGCCGCGCCTCCATGCGGTTCATGGTCTCGCGAAAGAGGTGCGACTCCTCACCGAGATGCAGGCGCACGTAGTTGCCCGCCGCCTCGATCCAGTCGATCTGATCCGTCCGCAGGAAGAACACGCGGCCGCCGGACTTCACGACCAGGCGGTCGAGCCGCGTCGGCCCCGGCTCCGTCTTGATGTCGTTGACGAGCGCCAGCAGGCGGCGGCCGAGATCGCCGGCGCGGCGCCGCTCCAGGATGGCACGCGCGTGCTGCAGCGTCTGCTGGAAGCGATCGCGGCCGAACGGCTTGAGCAGATAGTCGAGCGCATGCACTTCGAACGCGCGCAGCGCGTACTCGTCGTAGGCGGTCACGAAGATCACGGTCGGCATCCGGTCCGCGCCCACCGCCTCGATCACCTCGAACCCGTTGTGGCCGGGCATCTGCACGTCGAGAAACACCAGATCCGGCGCCTGATTGTGGATGGCGGTCACGGCCTGGGTGCCGTCACCGCACTCGCCCACCACTTCCACGTCTTCCTCGTGCTGCAGCAGCGTCAGCACGCGGTCGCGCGCCATCGGCTCATCGTCCACGACCAAGGCTCGTATCTTGCTCATGCCACGCTCCGCGACTCTTCGATCAGTTCGGCGTCCACCGCGAACGGAATCACGATCGTGACAGCCAGGCCGCCGCCTGCCGGTGTCTGGAACTCGAACGTGTGATTGCCGGGATACAGGTGTTCGAGGCGCGAACGCGTATTGCTCAGCCCCACCCCGGTATTGAACGCATCTAGCCTGTCAGGCGGCACGCCGTAGCCGTCGTCCTGGACAACGAGCTGCAGCCACTCGCCGTTGTGGTGCGCGCGCACTTCCACGCGCCCGCCGCCAACCTTGGGACTGATGCCGTGCCGCAGCGCGTTCTCCACGATCGGCTGCAGCAGGAAGTTCGGCACCGACGCACTCAGGGTGTCGGGCTCGATGATGAACGAGATGTGCAGACGCTCGCCGTAGCGCGTCCGCTCGATGTCGAGATACTTGTTGATGAAGTCGAGCTCGTCTTTGAGCGGCACGAGCTGCGAGCCGACGCGCTCGAGCGTCAGGCGCAGCAGGTCGCTGAGCCGCGCCAGCATGGTGTCGGCGGCATCGATGTCGCGGTGCATCAGCGCCGAGATGGTGTGCAGCGTGTTGAAGAGGAAATGCGGGTGGAGCTGACGCTGCAGCGCCTGCAGCCGCGCTTCGGCGAGTCGGGTCTGCAGCTGCGCCGTGGTGAGGGCGCGTTCCTGCGACTCGCGGTAGTACTCGAAGGCGTGGCTGACGGCGATGATGGCCCAGTAGGTCATCATCTCCCAGTCGAAGTACAAGAAGTAGCGCTCGCGAACGCCCAGCCACCATTCCACCTGGCGCCCGGCGAAGAAGTGCATCGTCGCCACGCGCCCGGCGCCCAGGAGCATGGCGTGCGCGAAGGTGACCATGAACACGGCAGGCACGTGCACGACGAGCGCACGAGTCCATTTGAGGCGTTCGAAGCGGTAGGTGCGCGCCAGCCACAGCACGAAAGGCGCGAGGATCGCCCACGCGTACCAGTACGACATGTTGAGACCCAGGAGGATCTCGATCGGCTGCGGCTTCTCGCTGAAGAGCGCGACGTAGTTGTAGGCCTGGATGGCCGAAAACACCCCGAGCATCGTGGCGCCGAGAAAGATGA
>Ga0070675_100000375_pt1 | contig 30247 bp, 25 predicted proteins | sample KBSM43metaG_FD_65343 | JGI IMG/M metagenome (GOLD analysis project Ga0070675, IMG submission 65343) | Miscanthus rhizosphere microbial communities from Kellogg Biological Station, Michigan, USA - KBS M4-3 metaG | ecosystem: Host-associated > Plants > Roots > Rhizosphere > Soil ... | reverse complement strand
CTTCCCCACACCAGGCTGCGAGCTTCTGCAAACCCTATGCTCAGGGCTCTTCGCAGCAGCCACGCGAACGCGATCACCGCCAGCACGAGGCCAACGCGCGCGTAACCAAAGCGCAAAGCCAGCGGTAGCCCCAGCACTGGCATCAAGAGCAATTGAAAAGTCAGCGCCAGGGCGAAAACGAACGGCCACCGAAGCCCTGCATACCACGTGTCCACACGATGCCTGTTCGAATGACGGAAGGCAACTCTCGCAAGAATAACGAAACCCCGGGTCCCCACCACTAAGAGGATGAACGGAATAGAAATTGATGCCGCGAGAACAATCCAGTCAGCAAACGAAAACCCGAGCAATTGGCGCCTCAGGAGCACTTTCGGCATCAGTCGCTCAATCCATGTCTCCGTGACCAGCCGATACAATTCCGGAACCTGATCCAATGTCTCAGACGAAATCAGCCAGATAGGCCCAACTTCCGGGTCAGTCACGCGCAGGAGTCCAATATCCACGGTCTGACCTTCGATAGTGAGCGGTCCGACTCGTTCGCGATCGAGCGGCAAACCGTCCTTCAGGGCTCCGGCCGGAGAATCGCTGATGCTCGTGATCGCCTGAGTGAAAAAGCGATCCATCAGAGCTCCCAGCTCGTGGGCCAGTAGATCGGTGTTTCCACGCTGATCCTCGGTCACCTCCATGTACCTGGCCGCCGACACGAAGTCTTGTTGATCCACGGCCCGTATGAACGCAATGATCGTCCGACGAGGAGTCGTGCGACCAAGTGGATCCACGCTTTCGCGCTCGGGTGAAGTTGCAGGTTTGGGACTCTGCAGACCGGGAATCTGTGCGGCCACGAGCTGAACGTGGGCTGCAAGCAGCAGCGTAATCAACATCGATCGACGGCGTGGTGTCAAATTCATGACTCGTTATTACCTTGTCCGGCTCCCTGTAAATGCTTACATAAGCCTGCTGCCAACGGATTATAAAAAAGCGCCGCCGCGATAGTTTCTTGCCTATAATCCGCCGGTCACGCCTTCCAAGATCTTCAGGCAGGCATCCGTTTGATCGAAATATGAAAAATACACAGGCGGCTCCCGATTTTGCCGGCATCTTGCTGGCATGGAATGCGGCGACTTCATGTTTCCGATAACGTTTCAACCGGCGGTGTGGTACGCCAGGATCGGGTTCATGGCACTCGCCTACGGGGTGGTTATCACTGGTTTCTGCTTTTTCGTGTCGATTCAAGGCCAAAAACTTCTGGATATCGAAGGGGTGGAGAAGGTCTCCTAGGACGACTCCGCGTATACTCAGCTCGTCCTCGAAGCGGTAGAGGTGTTATGTGGAGACAGCATATCGCCATCTGTACAGCCCTGGCATTTCTCGCCGTTCCCCTGTACTTCGTCGACATGTTTCTCCTGAAGCGGAGCGGCGGGGGTTGGATTTGGCTGAATCTGCAGGGTCTTATTATCGTTCCGTACATCGCGTTTGCGGCGTTGCACATTCTTATCAGCAGCCTTCTGTTGTTTCAATTTTCCACCTCACGGCTGCTTGCGCTGCATATTGCTTCCAGCATTGTGTCCATAGCTCTCCTTGGTGCGGGCTTCGTCATCTATATGCGGATCGAGGACGCTCGGAGCGCGGAAGACTACCGGAAGCGAATGGAGATGGTGGAGCAGCTTCGTAAGGCGATTGAGCTCCGCCGCTGGTGGTATATGCCCAACTCCGATGCGCCGAAAGAAGTGCACGTTCGCGTCAAGGTCAACGAATCGGGACGCTTTTCGGGAAACGCGGAAGGCCGGGCGAGCGACAATCTGGGAGAGTTGATCTTCAATACGGCCGACACACCCCATCGCCAAGTCGGCAAAGGCGAGGAATTCACGTACATCTTTCCACTGCAGTTCTTAAAGGAAGGGAAGGCCGAGGCCGTTTCCATCACGTTGTATCTGTTCAAAGATCAGACCGGCTCCGCAGCGGAAAACGTCACCATTATCTTCGAAGACAAGCCTGCGACAGGCTATGACGGCCATTTTATCTATGAGCAGCTTCCACCGCCCAGTCCAGACTAAACGTCCAGCACCTCGCGGAAGCGTTAGTCAGTTACAGCCCGAATTCGAGCCAGGGCCGTCAACCCGAGACCCCTGTTGCAATCGGTGGCATACACTAGCTCTTTCGAATCTGGCGCCCATGCCGGATGCGATGAATTGCACGGCCCATGAATGAGTTGTTGATCGTCCGGACTGTTCGAGTGTAGTGCCCTCAACCAGAGTTGCCAGCTTCCCTGGTGCAAGCGGGCGTACGCCAACCAGCGGCCATCAGGGGAAATCGCGGGATATCTGGACGCAAAATCGAAAGTATTCTGCAAAATTCGTAGTGATGACCGTTGAACGGTGAACAAAGCGGGCTTACCGTGAGGCTGGGCTGCAAAAACGATTTCACTTCCGTCAGGATCGATTGCCGCTTCAAGGACGTCGTATTCGGCGCCCGCCACTTTCAGTTCGTCTGTTTTCGCTTCTTCGGGCCTCGCGCCTTCCAGGGGCTTCAACCAGAGGCTGCCCCTGCCTCTGACTTCGCGGATAAAGAGAAGCCATCGGCCATCAGCCGAAATAACAGGAGCCTCGCCATCGTTGACAATGATCGGAAGACTCTGTTGTGAAACTGCGCCTCCGTTGAGATCAAGTCTCACGATTGTCGACGTTGCTCCCGCCAACTCGACAAGGGCTTCAGAAGAATTCGGAATCAACGCCGGCTGGAAGAGATCGGATTTCGCCTCGAATGAAAGTAACTGAGATCCGCGGACTGCGCTCACACCATAGCCTGTGGAATGAAGCTCAGTATAGGTGATCCATTCATCGGACACGGACGGCGTCGACTTCAGGAACGAATCGGAATCCGTTGCAATCCGTGCCTCGGTGTTTTTCGGATAAAGGTGGCGATAGTTATCCCACCAACCTGCGACAAGCATGACCAGAAATAGTGGAATGAACACGAGTGCGCTCGACGATCGAAGACGCTCTCTCCAGGTGACCGTACTCAGCGACGCCAGTATCGCGATGAGCGAAACGAAAACACCTAACGTAAAGATGAGACGGGATGAACTCATCAATATGCCCAACGCGCCCGCGGCCTGGCCGGCGCGATAGGTCGGCAAACATGCGAGGGCATAGAGGACGACGAAAACGATCGCCTGTGACTTTCGTTCGCCGCGAACAAGTCTGTCCGTGACAAGAACAGCCGATACGATGAGAACAACGTAGTGATAGGAGGCCGGATGCGTCGAAAGCAGAAGCAATGCAACAACGTATGCGCCATAGTCCAGGGCTTCTCGGTCCGCCGTCGCGCGGTACGGAGTGAGAAGCCAGAGAAGAGGAATGAATAGAACCGCCGCCGCCAGTGGCTGCAACAGTACATATGCGAAGGGAAAATCGACAACCGGCTGCGGATTCAGTTGGGGCTCGGAAAGAAACAGCCGGTGGAGAACGCCCGTAATGGAATTCCATCCGAGATTGTACGGGTCTAACCCTTCGCCTCTCGCGATCCGTGGCAATATTTGCACCACGTACTCCCTGTTTACTTCCATGCCAAAGAGGGCGATCGAGAGAGCTGCCAGAATGATGAAACCGCCCGCCAATCCTGCAACCGCCCGCCATTGCTTTTTCCGAAGAAAATAGAAGACGAAGAGAATCGGATAGATCTTGAAGGCCGCTGCCAACGCAAGCGTGCCGCCCGATACGACCCCCCACCCTTTTGAATACGACCAGAACGCCAGGAGTATCAGCAGAAGCATGACAATGTGAAGCTGGCCGTAGAGAAACTGCCTGTGAAGCGGTTCAATCGCGAGGAACACGAGAATGAGCGTGCGCAGAACGCCCAGTGTTGTCATCTTGCAGAGCAGGAACAGCGAGAATGCGAGCAGCGCAAGATTGATCAGAAGCCAGTAATGCTTGGCGGTCAGTGGAGGCAAAGACGCAAGAGGAACGAGCGGCATCGCGGAGTAGATCGTGAATGGAATAAAACCCACGATGCGCTTCTCCATGCCCAGGTGATCTTTTTGTCGCTGATACCAAACCCAATCATAGACGCGGGCCAGCGACACGCCCTGTGTGTAGAGGCGAGCCGCGACGTAGTAGTTTGGAAAATCCGTATTGAGGTTGCGCCACGCGGGCAGGAAGCTGCGTCCTGCGAACAGGCCAGCTAATACGACGATAAGTAAAATCTCTGCCCAGGCACGAACTCTCGCCAACGTCTGCTCCGGATCTGGGGACAGACTCCGAATTCGAACCGTGAAGAGTGCGTATGGATTCGAAATTCGTCGGTTCGAATTCGGAGTCTGTCCCCAGATCTCCGTCCCCTACTTTGATTCGGCGTAGGCCAGCGCGATGTTGTTCTTCAAGCGCTCTGGTGCAGGATCGGCATAGCCTTTATATTTCGCGGGCATCTTCCAGGCCGCTACGGCAGCATCGACGCTTTTGCCTGCTTTCTTGGCGGCTTGTGCTTCGCTGAAGAACTCCCGATTGAAAGCGATGTATTCGCGAAGGTCGGCCATCGTCATCTGTGGGTTGTGCCCGGTAATGATTGTGTCGGCCTTTGCGTTCAGTGTGTCGAGGCCCTTCTGAAGGCTGTCTGCAATTAATGCGGCACTGCCTCCATTATTGGAGTCCAGAAGCGGAAGATTCTTTCCGGAGAAGATGTCGCCGGCATGCACGACTCGCAGAGCCGGAAAGAGAACCCATGCATCACCATTGGTGTGCCCTCGGCCGAAATAGAAGAGGTCTACCTCGTCGGCGCCTTTGAAGAGAGTCATCTTGTCCTGGAACGTCCGTTTCGGCATGCCTTTCCCGCCGTTGAGCTGAAAAATGGTCTGTGCGGGTACTGTTTGATCCGCAGCCGTACTGTTGGGGATCATCTTCCCCATGTTTACCTTCGTGTTTTCCTGAACAATAATGTCCACGCTTGCTGGAAACTCGACGTTGCCGCTGACGTGATCGCCGTGCGTGTGGGTGTTGATCAACGTTGTGACGGGCTTTGTAGTCAATTCCTTGATCTTGTCGAGGATCGGCTGGCCCCAGCCCGGATTCTTGGCGTCAACGACCACCACGCCCGTGCTGGTGACAAACACCGCCGTATTCCCGCCGCCGTTCGGTCCACCCGGCGCGCTTCGAAGTACGAATAAGTTGTCTTTGAGCTTTTCCACCTCAATGACTTTCGGCGCCGCCGTCTGCGCGGCGCCGGCCTGAGGTTGTTGCGCGGCTACAACCAAAGACACCGCAAACAACGCGATCAAAACACCCGCTACAAGAATTCGATTCATCTTAACCTCCAGGGTTGACGAGGCAATTGAGACGCAGCGGGGCAAGATTACCGAAACCGGCGCTAAGACTCCAGCAGAACAGCGGTGTTCAGGGACGAACTACTCACCCCCAAACCTCTGAGGGGAAGTTGAAATCGCGCGAATCATGGATTGGAGGTTCAACTCCGCCGGCAGCTACCTTGGCCCAATTTCGATATCGATGTTCTCTTTCCTTTGAAGGTTTTCAAGACATTCCCGCAGTTCATAGATGTTTGTTTGAGCGGGGACGGCGAGGTCCGCCTCCAGCTGGAACAGCGGCGTACCGCTCATCGGGGCGGAGTAGGTTTTGGTCTCCATCGACTCTATGTTGACGCCCATCTCACGCAGCACACTGCTGATCTGGTGAACGACGCCGGGGTGGTCCATGCATGAAGCGGTAAGCCGGTAGGGCAGAGAATCCGCGAGTCTTCTCGTTAACGGAGTCCTGAATGCGATGGTGAGTCCTGTTTCTTTTTCGATTTCCTGGTACTGCTGGGAAATCAGGCCAAGGCTTGCAGCATCGCCGCGGATCAGAACAATGACTGCGAATTCACCGCAAAAGACAGCCATTTTGCTGTCTTCGATATTCCCTCCGCGGTGCGAGATGAACTCGGAGATCTTTTCCACGAGCCCGACCTGGTCTGGCCCGATGGCAGTCAGTATTAATTGCTGTGCATCGTCCATTTCCAAGTATCTTAGCCCATGAGGCATTTCGATGAACACGGATGACAAGACCATGCTCGCGCTCGCAGCGCTGACCTATCGCGGTTTTGCAAAACAAAGCGAGGGTGACATCGACACCGCGCTTCGTTCATGGCTTCCTGCACTCCCCTCGGAAGGCTTGGGCAAGTGGAGTGTTGTTTGGGGCCCCGCGGCGTTTCGAACTCCTCTTTCGTTGTTTCATGACGCCATGGTTTATGTGGCGCGCCAGGAGGACCGTCCAGCCGGCGCTCGGGCCCGCTATGCCATTGCAATCCGGGGCACGAATCCGGTATCGGCATTCGACTGGGTCTTTGGCGACTTCTTTGTGTCGTTTCAGGTCGACTGGCTGTTCTCGGCTGCTCCCGCCAAGTTGTCCGCAAGTACCGCGCTTGAATTAGAGATCATTCGCGGCCTCGGTGCGGACGGTCCTGCCACGAGATCCGCAACGTTTGCTGAATTGCGTGATGCCCTCACAACGGCTTTGCGTTCGCCCGGCGGTGTTCCTGAGTTGGATATCCATCGCTTGTTAAACGACTCCGCATCTATCCCGGATTCGGAAATTTTGCAGCGAATCCATAGCCGCATGGAATCGACGACCAAGGGCCATCGTTCAAGGGCACTCGGTGACTTGTTCGGCCGTATGGGACTCCCTTCATTGCAGCTGCAGCACGAAGTGGATCGGCAGCTGTTTGATACGTTGTTGCGCCAGATCCATGACTCGACCGACAGGGGAGAGAAGCTAATCGACTTTTTGAGCCGGGCCGTTGAACAAGACGCCATTGTCGCTGTCACTGGTCACAGCAAAGGCGGCGCTCTGTCGGTTGCCACAGCGCTTTGGCTTGCAGAGACGCTGCCCTCTTCACGCAACCTGGAAATCCAGTCTTACGCCTTCGCAGGTCCGACGCCTGGAAACGCAGCCTTCGCTCAACGTTACAACGCTCGGCTAGCCGCCCGGACACGGAGGATCATCAATCGTTTCGATGTGGTTCCGCAGGCGTTTGCAACTGAAGATCTGGGAAGCGTCGCTACGAATTATCCTCTGCTTGCCGAGCCAACCACGTTTGTGGTCTCTTCGATCCGCGCGCTCGACTACACCCATGTCGGCGGAGAAGTGATCCAGATTCAATCGCAGAAGACAGGGAAGAATCTAGCCGGAGAATTGACTTACCAGCACCTCGATGCGTATTTGAAAGATGCACAATTCCAGAGTCCAAAATGGAATGCGACATCGATATTCCTTGACGCGTGAAAACAATCAAAACGTCACGCAATATTGAAGTTGCCGGACAGGATGTCACTATCGAACTCCGCTTGCCCTGATGTGTGTTAGTTCGGTCGCTGTTCTACAGATCCGCGCAGAAATTCCAAAATGGCGTTACTGAGATCTGACGTCATTTCGCCTTGCCCGCATTTATCTTTGCTTGCCTCGAGAGAGGCATGTCGAGTCCAGCAGTGATCGAGTCGGGCTAACTCACGGACATCGGGCCGAGCCGTGGCCGAGTTGCTCACCATGCGTGCGATGCGTTGAGGAGCATCACGGGTTTGTGGATCGACATCATATTCGCCATGCAGAATCTGCACGCGTGCTCCGACTTTGGACCACGCGCCCGCAACATCCACCTGCGCAAATTCCCGGAAGAAGCGATCGCTTCTTCCGGGATATGCCGGCGGTGGCCCTGCCAGCGTTCCATAGACACTGACGCCCGCAACATTCGTTTCTGCGGCCAGAAGCGGAGCGAAGACACCTCCGAGAGAAATTCCCAGAAGGTAGATGCGTCGCGAATCTATGGAAGAGTTCGATTGAAGCGATTTGAGAGCGGCTCGATAGCCAGACAGTTCCTCCTCGTATCCGATCGTTTCACAGGAAGGTCCCTCGCTGTCACCGACTCCCGATTTCTCCACGCGCATCGTGGCGAATCCCTCAGACCCAATGGTGTGACTAAGTCCGGCGATGCTCAAATTCATACTGAACGGCGTATCGATGGAACCACAGCTACCGCCCTGGAGGAGCAGTACGGCCGGATAACGAGTTCCGGGATTTCCGCGCGGAATCGAAAGAATTGTTCGAAGTCGCGCCGCTGAGGGTAAAGCGACCGAGCCGTATTCTACTTCTGAATTCGCAATTTGTTCGGGCGGATACGGTTTCAATGTCGCAGAAAGCGTTCTCTCCTCGCCATTACGGCGGATATCGATCCTTATGCCATCTCCGCTCTTGTGGCGTCCGATCGCCGCAACTGCAGCTTCTGGCGAGACCGGAGTCTCACCATCGACGGCTTGTAGAATGTCGCCCACCTCAATGCCGGACGCAGCGGCAGTTGAATTCGGCGACACTGAAAAAATGCGAACACCCGCGTCGCTCTTCTCCAACCCCACGCCAAAATAGCCGCGACGCGGCAGCGGATCTACCCCGGACTGCCCGGATTGGCGCTGGAGTGGCGGCGCCATCAGTGTCACGTATATGAGAGGCAAAACGATCCAAGGATTGACCATACTCAGTGTTGAACCATTCGATTCACTAGCGTTGCGGCGCTGCGATGGTTGGTGCGCAGCCGTCGCACGGTGCAAACGGTGTCAGAAAGAAGTTGTTCGGGTCGGCGACGAGCGCGCCTTTAAGGTTTGGTGGAATCGGCACTGCAACACCGCCTTCGGATACGACCTTCAAACCAGCGGCCTTCATTGCGAGCGCTGCCGCCTCAGCATCTTGCACTCGCAGTTGAAGCCGCGCTGCGCCGCGGTCCTGAATGCGCATGCGCAGGGGCGTGCGATCGACTCCATTGAACTCCACGAATTCGATCCAAAGCATAGATCCCGGCGCCTGGACGCGGCTCCGCCGAACCTGCGCTGTGGAGAGTCCCGTGAGGGCTCGGATTGAGGCGTCAGCCGAGAACGTAGTCTCGCCTTCGACGGTGAACCCGAGGACGTCGCGATACACCCGCGTCGTTTCGTCCATGTTGTTAACCGTGACGATGAGCCGCATGTCGATAATGTCGCCGGTCTGAGACGCGCTCGTTGAAGGTGTCGACGCGGGCTGTCTGAGCTCGATGAACCGGCGGTCGATGTCACGAATCAAAATAGCACGCGTGCCGTCGGGAAGTGCGACGGGCTTTCCTTCAGGTGTCGCGACCGTTGCATTGGCCTGTTTGACACGGGCGAGCATCGCATCGATGTCACGCACGAGGAACACGACCGTTGCATTTCCGGGATCCTGGATTCGCAGTGGAATTGTCTGGTGCGCCACTTCCTGAATCTCCATCAGTTCCAGAGTGATTCGCGACCCCGCGACTCGCGCGGACTGATGTCGCTCTCTCGCGCCAGGGATGTCGAACATCGCGAACAGCTGGGGATTTGCCCTGTTGTACGGCCGTTCTCCCGTCACCGGCAGCGCCGGCACCTCCATACCAAAGGCGTCATGGAAAAATGCAAGGGACCGGTCCATGTTCTCAACAAATGCGGTAAACGTCCCCGTACCCAGGACGGCAGCTTTCGGTGGTGCCTGCCCGATTGCCAGGCTGCATCCGAGCGCTGCAACGAGTACAACCACAGGTAGCACGCGTGAGATCAATCGCAACATGAATTCTCCTCAGGTTTTCCGTTTTACTTTCGGGATGCCGCCGCGCTTTCCAGTAGAGCGTGAATCTCAGCAACCGTAGAGGAATCGACCGTTTTGCCGGTCGGCAAATTCCCGCCTTTCGCGTTGCTGCCCACCAGGTCGATGGCCTTGAGGCCGCCGGCATCCTTGATCTCCGGATTGGCGCCTTTTGAAAGAAGGTATCGCACCAGATCTGTTTTGCCGTCCAGCGCTGCGATATGAAGGGCGGTTCTGCCTTCATTAGCGGACGGCGCGCGGGAGACGCGCATGGAATACGTCAGCGTGCCTGTGACCTGATCATTGACATTGGCGCCGTGCTGTAGGAGCAGATCCACGAGCTCCATATTCACCGGACCGCCGACACTGCGCTCTGCAGCAAGCCCCGTTCCGCCGGTCGTACCTGCATTCACTCCAGCCGCGATAAGGAAAGGGGTAAGGCCCATGTCGTTGATATTGGGATCGGCGCCCTTAGCCAGCAGTGCCCGAACCACCTCAGCGTCGCCGCCAATGGGATTGGGTGGCAAAGGGTGCCCCATGGTGGCTCGCATCAGAGGGGTGCATCCGATATTCAAAAGGGGATCGACAAAGCGCCCGCTGTTTCCGCTGCGGCTTGGGCGATGCATATTGAGCTGCGGGTTGACGTCGACACTCGCTGCGAGCAGCGCGTTGATGATGTCCATACTCGAAACTTTTTCGGGCAGAGCGGGCACGAGCGGTGCGGCTCCGCGGGCGACCTCTTTTCGATCGATAACGACATAGAGCGGCGTTCGGCCCCACCAATCCCAGAGCTGTGGATTGGCGCCGCGATCCAGCAAAAGTTTGGCGACATCGTTATGGTCATTGTCGAGAGCGAGAATGAGCGCGGTGACGCCATCGGGCGTCGGCACATTCACATCGGCGCCGGCATCAAGCAACGCGACGACGCAGTCGTAACATCCGTCACGCGCGGCATACAGTAATGCGGTCAGTCCTCCAACCGGCCGATACTGCGCGCGGGGCTCCGACGTAATCTGGCTGGGCCAGTCGGTGTAGAGTGCCCGAGGCTTAACATCTGCGCCTTTTGCGAGGAGCAGCTTCACCATCGCTCCTGCGTTTCGAGGCGCCGCCGCAGCCCACATCAACGGTGTTTGTTTGTGAAATCGTTCTACGGTGTTTACGTTTGCACCGGCCTTGATCAATGTTTCGACGACGGCTGTTTCGCCGGTTTTGATCGCCAGCATGAGTGCCGTCTGACCATCCGGATTGGCTCCTTCGGGTTCCGCTCCGGCGTCGAGCAGCATCTTCACCATTCTCACGTCAGCCAGTTCGGCGGCCTGTGCAATTGGCGTGGATCCGAACTCATTTCTAACATTCGCATTCGCCTTTTTCGCGATCAACGCCTGGAGGAGTTCGTAATCGACTCGCTGGATCGCCCAGTGAATCGGGCGTGTCCCATCAGGTTGCGGCTCATTGACGTTTGCTCCGGCGCGGATCCGCTCCAACGCGGCCTTGCGGTTTCCCGTTTCGATCAGATCCGCGAGCGATCCCTTCGTGCCCTGAGCCCAGACAGGCACAGCGGCGAACATGAGGAAAATACCGAGCAAAGCTCCGCTCCTCAGCCGAGGAGGGGTGGTGTTTGAATCCACGACTTCCTCCTAAACACCCGCGATGACGCCGGTGCTGTCCGCGAACTTGTCGCGTTCAATGCCTGCTTTTTGCAGAATCGTCAAATGAAGATTCGCGATCGGTGTCCGTTCCGGCAGAACGATGTGTTGACCACCGGTCTTCACCTTTCCGTTTCCCCCACCCACGATAATGTTCGGCACCGGATAGTTATTGTGAAGATCGCTGTTACTCATATTCGATCCGTACATGAACAGTGAGTGATCGAGCAGCGTTCCGTCCCCGTCGGAAGTTGCCGCCATTTTTGCGACAAACTCCGAAAATTTCTGAACATGCCAGGTCTGGATCTTCACCAGCTTGTTGATCCTTTCCAGATCGTTCGCGTGATGGGAAACAGGATGGAAGGCATCGGGAACGCCGATGTGGTTGTACGTTCGGTTTGTTCCCTCCGAGACCATGATGTACGTAGCGACGCGGGTGAGGTCGGCCTGGAAAGCGAGCGCCAGCAGGTCGAACATCAACTTGACCTGTTCGGCAAAGTCATCCAGTTCCCCCACAGGAGCATTGGGAATTTTCAGACTGGAAAGATTCGATGCGCCCGCTTTCTCGGCGCGGCGCTCAATCTCGCGAACAGTCTCGAGATAGCCGTCGAGCACGGCGCGGTCGTTGTTGCCTAATTCGTTCTGGAGTTTCGTCGTGCGGTCCCGGATGAGATCCAGGACGCTGTGCGTCTGACGGCCGATAAAAGCGCGCTCCTCCGGTGTGTCTCCTTCACCGAAGAGCTGCAGGAAAACTTTCCGCGGATTGTATTCCATCGGCAGCGGTGACTCCGCATCGCGGAAGGCCAGCGTGGTGTAGGAGCCTCCGCCACCCGCTGCGCTCTGAACGGTCGTTTCGGAGGCGAGTTCCATAGATGGCAGCGGCGTATCCTGACTGATCGCCTTTGCGATCACCTGATCAAGGGTCGCTGTCATGTGGGGGTGTGATCCAGACCCGTCGGGACGCGTTGCGCTGAGCCATGTCGCTGGATTTAGCGTGTGAACCGAGCCCGCGCTGGCCTTGTTCTCCAGATTGCCGAAGGAACTTACGTACTTCTTGTAGGGCTCCAGCGGAGAAAGAATCGGGCTGAGCTTGAAATCAGCGCCGGCTCCGCTGGGCGTCCATTTGTCCATCGCGGGGCCGTGCGACGTGTTGTGCATGATTGCGCCATGAGGAAGATAGAAAAAGCCCGCGCGCAGCTTCGGAGAGGCAGCGGTTTGTGCAAGGGCCGTGGCCGCGGGCACCATTGCGTCCAACAAAGGCAACGCGAGGCTTACTCCTGCACCTTTTAGAACGGTTCTGCGGCTGAGATGCTTTTTCGTTATGAACATGATGACCCCTTCCTGAAATCGGGAACTCGGGAATTAGGGAGCTTTGTGATTGATGAACTATGAATTGATATTTGTTAGATGAAAAAACTCTCTTTTCCACAACTTAACAAATCTCATTTCACTGTTCATCAATCACAAAGCCCCCCTAATTCCCAGAAGCTTTCGGTGGCGCGCCCTGCTTACGAAACGCCTCCGTGTTGACGACACCCCGAACAATAGAAGAAAACTTGTAATTATCTTTCGCCGCTGCGCGCACGATTGCACGGACCTGCGGCATATCGAAATATTCCAGTTCCCGGTTGAGGGAATACATCGACAGTTTTTCCGTCATCGCCTGGGCGAACATTTCGGGATGACTGGCTAATTCCGCGCGAAGTTCGACAGGACCGTTGATGGCATTGCCGTTCGGCAGCACCGAACTCACATCGATCACGGCATTATCCGCCTGGCGATCGACCGTTCGCCACCGTCCGATGGCATCGAAACTCTCAAGAGGAAGACCTGGCGGATCGATGACTCCGTGACACTGCAGGCAAACCCTTTGCTGACGGTGCTGCTCGAGGCGCTCCCGGACCGTCTTCGGCTTCTCGCCCGCTTTCTGATCGAGGTTTGTCGTGACGTTCGGCGGAGGAGGCGACGGTGGCGTGCCCATCAGTTTATCCATCACCCACGCGCCCCGCAGAACCGGGGACGTGCGATCGCCGTAGGAAGTCCGCAGCAGCACCGCCCCCTTGCCGAGCAAACCCCATCGCTCTTTTTCGGTCAGCGTGACCTGGCGGAATTGAGGTCCAAAGACTCTGGAAATGCCATAGTGGCGGGCCAGCCGTTCGTTGAGGAACGTGTAGTCTGCCGTGAGTAGATCCACAACACTTCTATCTTCCAGAAGAACACTCTTGAGGAAATACTCGACCTCTTTTGAGAAATCGCGCCGCAATTGTTCCGTGAAATCCGGGAAAATCATCGGATCAGGTTTGACGGCATCGAGATCGGCGAGGTTCAGCCACTTCATCGCAAAACTTGTGACGAGGCTTGAGGCTTTGGGATCGGCCATCATGCGCGTCACTTCTTTGTCCAGCGCGCCGGGTTTGCTTAACCCGCCAGCGGCGGCCAGCGCCAGCAGCGAATCATCTGGTCCTGTATTCCAGAGAAAGAAGGAGAGACGGGAAGCCAATTCAAGATCCGTTAGAGGCACTTCCGCCGACGCGTTGCGGGCGTTAACTCCACGAATGGACCGATAAAGGAACTCCGGGCTGGCGAGGACCCCCATCACGATCTGTTCGACTCCCACATCGAAGCTTCCGCCGTTTTCTCTGCCGAGTTCATAAAACGGCATCAGGCGATTCACGTCGTCGGCCGTTACGGGCCGGCGGAAGGCTCGTCGCGCGAGATTTTCGGTAATCTTTCGTGCGCACGCGGGCTCGCCAATCGTTTTGGGATCGCAGACAAAGATCAATTGCCTTGTCGGCGTTTCCGGCTTGCCGGTTGGATTGAAAGGCCCAACGATCTCCACGCCGTCGGAGAGACGCGGCATGCGGTCCGTACCGGCGCCAAATCCCAGTTCGCCGATACCTCGGAAACCTGCGGAGATGTTCTCATCGGTTTCCACGTGTGAACGATCGATGAAAGCCACAACCATGTCGTGGACGCCGGATTGAACTTGAACGGGAATCTTTGTGAAGCGAGACATGATCTCGTCGCGTCCCACCGGGCCTTTTTTGTCCACCAGGTTCTGATCCTCGGGCCCACCGATCGGTTTACGAAACGCGACCTTGCCGTCGATCATGATGATCAGGGTGCTTTCGTTTTCAAGGACACCTGTATACAGACCCAGGCCAAGGTTGAGGACGTTGACCCGATACTCGCCGTTTTCCGGAAACGTATGTTTGAACCGCATGCCCCCACGGGTCCCCGGGGGCAAGGGCAGTTCGCCGTCCTGGCTGGCTGCGAAACTATGCTTCACGTTCGCAACACGAGAGTTGCCGACCGCGATCTTCGCGATTTGCCGGGCGGCCCCGACGTACTGGTCTAAAAAGGCGGGCGATACGCGCAGTGCGGCCGCGATGTTGTCGAAACCTTCCACCTGGATGTCCTGCGGGAGGACGTCTTTCTCTTTTACCTCCACCCCTACTAAAGCCTTCACCGACGCGGCATACTCGGTTCTATTCAGTCGCTGGATCGGCACATAGCTTGCTTTTTGCCCTTTGGCGCCCGAGTCGAGCGAGTTTTCCATCCAGGCGACGAATGAGTTGATGTCCTTCTGTGCAGGTTGCGGATTTCCCGGCGGTGGCATCAAACGTCCCCGCAACTTGCGCACGGCTTTCTCCCAGATTTGGGCGTTCTGCGCCGGAGTCTGGAGGTCCAGGCCTTCCAGCGAGAGGCCACCGCTCTTCACTCGGTCGCTGTGGCATGTGGAGCAGTAAGTGGACAACATCGCGCGATGTTGATCCACCGCGCTCGCGAGCGGCGCCTGCGTGCTCGTGGGAACGGTCTGGGCATTGGTTCTCCAGAGCACAGAAGAAAGCAGAAGAGCCAGCATGCCAAGAAACCGTTTTCTGTGTCGTCGAAATCGGAAGGAAACGTCGCCCATGGGACAATTTTTACACAAAATCGCCAACACCAGTAAGGTTACAAAGGGCAGGTATAGCGACTCCAGCCGATTCCGTGGAATGAACTCCAACATCGATCCGCGTATACTGCCCGGATGATTTCGAAAATCCTTCTCACTATTTCGCTGACGGGACTGGCGATACCCCTCCTGCTCTTCGCTCAAACACCAACGACTCCCGCGACGCCGGTCGTCCAGTTGCAAAATCTCGCGCATGCTGTGGACAGTCTGGAGAAGACGGTGCCGTTTTATCGGGATGTAATCGGACTTCCCGTAAACGGCGCGAGAGATCCGCTCGCGCAACAGCCACAGGCGCTTGATGAGGACATGTCGAAGTTCACGGCGACAACGGGTGCGAAGTTTCGCGCAGTGACTTTCCGGATTCCGAATGCCGGATTTGGTTTTGAGCTCACCGAGTTCACGGGCACTACGCGCAAGAGCGGACAGCCGAACCTTCAGGATCCGGGCGCTGCGACTCTTAGCCTGCAAATAGGTGACATGGACCAGATGCTTTCGAAGCTGAAAGCCGCTCGTGCGACCATCGTGACCGCGGGGGGCGCTCCGGTAAATCCTTCGGGTAATGCGAGCAGCAAGATGCGCGAACTGCTCATTCGTGACCCCGATGGGTTCTTTGTGCAGCTTGTGCAGCCCGATCCGCTGCCTGCCTCTGCGGGAAGTAACGGCGATATCCTCGGCGCTTCTATCAATCTGTCTATTGAAGATTCCGCGCGCACGGTCGCTTTTCTCCGCGATGCGGTTGGCTTCACCGCGCGCCCGACCGGGCAACTGGGAACTAATGCTGTGGTCGCGAACCTCATCAATCTTCCGGGCTCGCAATGGCGCATTACACACGGCAGCATTCCAGGTACAACTGTCGACTTTGGGTTGATCGAGTACGCCGGCGTTCCGCGCGCAAAGTTCTCAGCCGGCGCACAGGATCCCGGTTCGCCGGCGTTCACGATGGTCGTCCGAGACCTTGACGCTGCTGTAGACCAGTGGACTAAAGCCGGCGGCACAGTCGTCTCCACGGGCGGCAAGGCCATCAAGCGCGCAAACGGGGCAGGGAATGTTTTCGTGCGTGACGTCAATGGCTTCATGTGGGAATTAATCCAACGCGCTGCGACTCGAGGCCAGTGAACATGGCAATCAAGGGTCTGGCCTATGTGCACGCCGAGGTTTCGGACCTCAACCGCAGCAAGCAGTTTTACGGAGAAACGCTGGGTTGGGAGTTGCACACGAATGAGGAAGACGTGGCTGGCTTCGCTTTCGGAAGTGCCTATCTCGTTCTGGTTGCCGGCAAGAGCTCTGGTTCACATCGGTCCGACGCGGTGTACGTCGGGGTTGAAGTGACCGATGTGGATGCGGAATATGCGCGACTCAAACGGCTCGGCTTCGACGTGAGCGATCTGCGTGACTATCCGTGGGGCGAACGAAAATTCTCTTTTCGTGATCCCGATGGATACCTGTGGTCGTACGGACAGATTAAAGCGCATCATTAGTTATCGGCAATCAGCAGTCATCGGCAATCAGCGGCGCTCAAGCCTCATCCGAATTCCGTTCTTAGGTCGAAGTGTGAACAAGGCGTGCGGTTCCACGGCGCTTGTTTGATCCAGTCGAACACGCCACTTTTTGCACAACGTCGCCAGAACGAGGATTGCCTCCGCCCAGGCGAATCCTTCGCCGATACATCGGCGAGGGCCGCCGCCAAAGGGAAAGTAGGCGAACTGCGGCAGGGAATCCTTCGATTCATCCGTCCACCGGTCAGGCTTGAACTGAGCCGGTTCTGGAAAGAACCGTCCGTCATGCTGCGTTATAAACGGGCTAAGCAGAATAATGGAGTCTCGAGGAACGCGGTACGGTCCGACTGTTTGGTCCACAAGCGAACGCCGGCCTATTCCCCATGCCGGCGGGAAGAGACGCATGGATTCCGATATAACCATCTCCGCGTAGCGTAACTTCGGAAGGTCCTCAAATGTTGGCAGGCGGAATCCGAGGACTTCATCCAGTTCGGCATGCAGCCTTGATTCAGCGTCGGGATTTTGTGAAAGCAGATAGAACGTCCAGGACAACGTATTCGCCGTTGTTTCATGCCCGGCAAGAAACAACGTCATCGCTTCGTCGCGCACCTGCAGATCTGTCATCTTTCCACCGGTGTCCTCGTCCTGCGCCAGAAGAAGCATGGAGAGCAGATCCTGGTGATCGACCCCGGCCTTCCTCCGCTCATTGATGATTCTGTAGATGGTAGAGTCGAGCCGGAAGCGCATCTTTTCGTAACGTCGAACCATCGGGAGTGGCAGCTTTTCCAGCAACTCGGCGAAGGGGTACATCAGCAGGTGGAACATCTCCAGCATGACGGTCATCGCTTCGCCGATCTCGTCCGCTTTATCTCCGACATCGGCATCGAACAATGTTTTCGCGACAATCCCGAGCGTCAAACGCGTCATTTCCTGGGAGATGTCAACTCTCATTCCCTCTTGCCACCGGTCTGCTGTCCGAACCGCGTGTTCGACCATCACCGTTCCATACGACGCAATACGCTGGCGATGGAACGCCGGCAAAACCAGACGGCGCTGCGTGTGGTGAGTCTCTCCTTCGCTGGTCAGCAGGCCTTCACCGAGGATGCGCTTTGCCTTTTGGAGAGCACGGCCCTTGGCGAAGTTGGAATTCTGTGTCACCAGTACGTCGCGAATGTAGTCCGGATGACTCGCAAGGAACATCTGCCGGTTGAGGATTTTGAAACTGACGAAGTCTCCATGGCGGTCTTTGAGATTCTGAAGAAATCCCAGGGGACTCTGGCGAAATCGCAGGAACGCAAGATTGAGTAGACTGCTGGGTCCAGGCGCGTCAAGTGATTGCAAGGTAGATGAATTTGTAGATGCGAACGGCGGCCGAGGTCAACAGGGTTTGTGATGGGTGGCTGAACGAAAGTCCTGCTTTCGCCCTCCTCGTGACTCGAGACAACATGGTTGCCTGACAGGCAACCATGCTGTTGCCCCGTAGATTGCGCGCTGACAGACTGCTCACAACAAGCAAGGCCCCACTCACTCGTACGACATCAGATCACCGGGCTGACAATCCAGAGCCTCGCACAAAGCCTCCAGCGTCGAGAATCGAATAGCTTTGGCGCGATTGTTCTTCAGAACGGACAGGTTGACGAGGGTGATATCCACTCGGTTGGCGAGTTCCGTCAACGTCAGTCCGCTCGATTGCAGCAGGTCGTCCATATGAAACGTAATCTGTGCCGGTTTGTCTCGTTGTTTTGGCCGCGTCACACCAGTCCCTCCACATCCTTCTGAAGTCGGGCTCCATGCGAAAAAACCTGAGCCAGGATGAGCAACAACAGCGCGACAGCCAAAGTGCCGTTGGTCAGATACCATGGGCGAACTTCCGCAATGACAGGACCAAAACCGTTCAGTGCCGTAAAGAAAGATACTTCCTCGGTCAGAGTGGGAAGGAACAGGTGATAAATCCACAGGGCGGCAAGCAGTCCAGCCAGCCAGCGCAGCCTCCAGACATTGGCTCGAATGAACAGGGAGACTTCGCCGGATTGCCCAGCCCACACCGAAAGCACTATCTTTCGCACGATCCAGATCAAGCCGAGAAAGAACAGATCCTCCGGAAGTGTCATCACGCGAAGAAACAGCTTCCCCCGTGCATCCGTTGCATGGACCGGCGCTGCAACTCCCAGAAATGTCGGCTGCACTCCGTCCGGGAGTTCGGTCCGAACGTCCGAAGCTATAACCGAAATGTATTCGTGGTACAGCACCGTCTGCCGGCTCAGAATCACTTTGGGGCTAATCCCCTCGGACCACGAGTGATGAGGAAAGTAGTAGACCCCGAACGCTTCCAGCACAGTGAGTGCTGCGATCGCAATTACCGCGAGAGTAGAGAGCCAATATGCGAGGTGTCGAGCCGTTCCGCCGACACTCGCGGCCGCTGTTGTCGTCATCGATGTGAACATTTTCGCCTCCTCGTATGTTTATCGATATTCGATATTATCGATAAACGATATTATCGAATATCGTTAATGTCAAGCGGCGACTCGTGGGCGGGTTGGGGGCAGTACTCGACGAAGGCAAACCGGCTAATGGAGCGGACGAACTTCGGAATTCGCGAGCGTCGAATCGGTGGGGGTAAAGGTCCTTCCAGCACCACCGTATTGTCCCTCGCGACGACGTAACTCGGCCTGCTAATGGCTCGCGCCAGGAAAGAGTTGATCAGCAACCTCAGGGAACCAACTCAACGTTGTTCCCGGTCTTACGCACTCGAGCAACGGGAGCGCCCTCGCGCGCGGCGCTGACAAAGCTCCCGTCGGTGGCAGGATAGTATTCGCGTACGGGAAAACCGTCTACCTGTCCCCAGCCGCTCACTTTCGTACCGCTCCATCGAACTGTAAACACGCGGAAGCCTCGAACTCCCTTCACCAGGAAGAAGCTTGTGGCCCAATTCTTTTCAGGATAATCGGCAGTGCCCATCACCTCAACGCTCTTCACCTCTCCGAGAAGAGTAATGATTCCGCGCCATTCTCCCAATAGCGATCGCGTCATCGGCTTCACCAACAATGTGACTGACCGTGAGAGTGGTCCGACATCTTCTCTTTCCAGTCCTTCAGCTATGGTCCGGGCGATTTGATTGCGCTCAGCAACCTTTGGACGATCGCTGGCTTTAACCCGCGCGGTCACTTCGAGTAATTGCTGACCCACAGGAAACACCGTGAGGTGATCGAAAGCGGAGTCGATCTCCAGGTAGCCGTCTGCCTGAGGGAATCGTCCCTTCCACGTCGCGAGCCCAAGTGGATCTGGATCCGTCTCCGGTATCTGAACTGTGGGACCCGAGTTATCGTCCCGCGCAATCGCGAGATCCAGGAACGAGGCGTTGCAATCGACCGTCCAGGAGGGATTGCCGCTGGAAGGGATTCGCGCAAAGGTATCCTTGTCGAATCCCGCGAGCGACAGCCGGATCCGTTCACCCTTTTCAACGACGATCGAGTGCGGGAGTAATTCGAACGTGATGTCCGTCCATTCGCCCGGCGTCAGTGGCGCACCGTCCTTTCTCAAGAGTTCACTTCCATTTCGATGCAGGGCACGCAGCTGGCCTTCCGTGACGTAGATCGGTGTCCCGAAGGAGGGCAGGATTTCCAGATAGGCGAAGAACGCCGTATCGGCGATTGTGGACTTAACTCGCAGCGTGACGGACGAATTGCCGGTCATCTCTGTAGTCTCAGCGAATGGACCGGACGTGAAAGCGAGCCGCCCATCCTCGAGACTTGGATATCGAATCACGCCCGTCACGATCTGCGGCCGCCAACGGCTCCCGACAGCGGTAGTTGCACTTGGACTCGGAGAGTGCTCAACGGTTCCGGAGGTTGCGCGATTGGTCACCAGAGTTGAGTCCGGTGAAAAACGAAATCGAACATTCGAAGCACCGGCGGGTGGCCATTGATGGCTCGCTTTCCATTTCTGTTCTCGGACGGTGAAGTAGAAGAGCTGCTTCTCGGATGGTGGCCGCTCGTCGCGTAAATGACGGTCGAAAAAAGACAGGAGATCTGCCCACTGTTGCAACCGGGTGAAAGGCGGACTCTTTTCTGTCGGCAGAGGATTCGTCGCAGGTTCACCGAGACGATTCCATGGTCCGATGACCAGCCTTTGTGCATTAGAAAGTTCCTTGAAGCGGCGGAACGCGCCTGCAGCGGAAGCGCTGTCCAGCCAACCCGCCTGGACATATATCGGCACCTGCGCGCGTTCAAGGGCTTCCCGCTCGGCAGATACGCTCAAGCCGGCTGCAGGCATGTTGAGCTCGGGAATGGTGTCATCCCGAAAGGTGACCCCTCGTAGCAGTCGGGAAATGTCCGGGTTCGCCTGATGGTCGCGAACAGCGCGCTTCAACAAAGTGCCATTTCGGTCTTCATCTACGGGTTTGAAAGAGCTGATGTCATCGCGCTTTCGAACCGATTCACTTCTCGTGTTCACGACCCCCTCGGCCAGAATCCCGCCAGGCATCATCTTCGAAGTCAAATCATCGTAATCACTGAATCGTGTCGCCACGGCCTTCACGGCGGGATGCCCCGATCCAGCGAGTAACTCGGCATTCCGGCCGTCGTATGAATTGCCTTCCGCGCCGACCTTTCCATCGGACCATGGCTGCGCGACAATCCAGTTCACGACCTGAGTCATGTCCTGAAGTTTCCGCTTGCCGAATGTTTCTACTCCGCAGGAAGCGCCGGACCCTCTGTCGTCAACCAGCACGCGCGCGTAGCCATGCTCGATGAAGAAGAGATCGATTGATGTTGGAGAGGCATTGCTTTTGGCGCGACCTTCGCGTGTCCAACGAAGAATGGTCGGGAGCTTCATACCCTGCAAGAGGTTGCGCGGCAACAGAATATCGATCGCCAAACGGACACCGTCATCCATTTTCAGGTACAGGGACTTCGACGAGATGTCTTCGTAATGAGGCGCCCGGCCGCTCGGATAGACACCGAGTTCGATGGTTTGTTGCGCTGAGCTGAGCAGCGCCAGCGCCGCAAATGCAATTGGTGCTTGCAGGAATTTCACCAGGCACTCCAAACGCGGGTGGTGGTGTGCTTCGGAATAGAGAGACAGTCCACCTGTGCGGCAACTGTCAATGTCGGCCAAAGGCAAGTTCCTTTGGCGGTGAGTTGCCGTGTCAGTTCAACCGCATTAAACGCGCGGTCGCACATTCCTGAGCGACCTTCAAATACCGTAGAGCGTTTTGATTGCTGGTCACATAGGGATTCGGAGTGCCGGGGGCGCGCTTTGCCAATATCGGAAGATTGATCTTGCTCCGATCCCAATCCGTGTGGTTCGAGAGAATGATGTCCGCCCCGGCTTGCTTGACGATGTCGCTGAACTTCTTCGCCGACGCGATGTAGTTCGTTAAGGACTCGCGATCCGCATTGAGCCCCGTTCCACCCCATAGCGCGGCAAGGTGCGGCCTGCCATTGTCCTTCACCGGAATCAGAACCGAAAGAGTTCCGGGCGTGTGACCGGGTGTAAGAACAAGCGTGATGGTGGTGTCGCCAAGCGTGAGCTTTTGCCCATCCGTCGCGACGATATCGCGCGTGGGCTTTGTGCCGTTGGTGCGCTCAAGGGCATCCCAATCCAAGGCGGACATCAGGACTCTCGTTCCGTACTTGTCCTGGAGAAATTTTGCGCCGCCGTGATGGTCGGGATGGGGATGCGTGACCACAGCGTATTTGATCTTGCTCGGATCGAGACCCATCTTCTTCATCCCGCCATCGACCTCTTCTTCGATGGAATAGTCGAAAATTGTGTCGATCACGATAATGCCTTCCGAAGTCGTAATAGCCCACACGGAATATTCGGTCTGGCCGAAGAAGTACATGTTGTCGAATGCTTTCACCGGTTCGGCGTACCACGTGGATCTATCCGGCGTTGCCCGCTGGCCTCCGCCCCCTCGCGCCGCTCCGCCCGCCGCTCCAGCACCTGCCCCACCCTGGCCTCGCGGCGCTGCAGCCCCAGCTCCCGCACCGCCACCTTGTCCGCGCGCTCCCGCCCCTCCGCCTCCCCGCTGAGCGGGTGCGGCGCACATGAAATTGAAAAGGTTCTGGTATTCCTCGCCGGCGGCGGTCTGCGCGATCGCGACGTGCGCTTCCGGAGTATCGTTTGCGTTTTGAGCTGCCAGCATTGGAACCGCCAACAGCAGTCCCAGCGCAAGTCTCATCTTCTTCATGATGGGGAGCCTCCTCGAACCCCCGCATTATTGCAGCGATTGATCAGCAGGCATATAAACATTTCGGGCGGACATATGGTTCAGCCAACCGCGGGAATTTCGGTATACTCCGGAAGGATTGGGAGTTGAAAGAATGCAAAAACGATTAATCACCATCGCAGGAACGGCAGTAATCGTGCTGGCCGTCGGCGCTGGTTATGCCCAACAGAGGGCTCCGCAACCGGCTACCCCCGCACCGCAGGGAGGACAAGCGGTTCCGACTCCGCAGCGAGGCCAGCAGGCGGCTCCGGGCCCTCCGGCTCAGCCGGCCCAGGCGGCCCAGCGGCCGGCACGGATTGCAGGCCGTCCGAATCTCAACGGTATCTGGCAGGCATTGAACACCGCTTATTGGAATCTTGAAGCACACAACGCTGAGCAGCTTCAGGATTTCTGGAAGCTTGGGGCAATCGGCGCTATTCCCGCCGGTCAGAGTGTGATTCGCGGAGGCACAATTCCGTATCTGCCTGACGCATTGAAAAAACGAAACGAAAATCGCGCGAAGTGGCCTGCTTCTGACCCGGAAGCAAAGTGCTACATGCTTGGTGTGCCACGGTCTATCTATCACAACATCCCGTTCCAGATCTTTCAGAGTGGGGCGGATTCGGACCTTCTGATATCTAATCCGTTTGCTGCCACCAATCGCTACATCTTTATGAAGGATAAGAGAGAACTGCCGGTGGATTCGTGGATGGGTAAGTCCATGGGCGTATGGCAAGGCGATACGCTGGTGGTCACAACGATCAACCAGAATGACCAGTCGTGGCTGGATCGAGCCGGTAATTTTCACAGTGAAAAGCTCAAGGTAACCGAACGCTTTGCACTGATTGACTCCAGCCATATCCGATACGAGGCAACACTCGATGATCCGCTGACGTACTCGCGACCCTGGACGATCGAAATGACTCTCTATCGCATCATTGACCCGAACCAGCAGTTGCTGGAACATAAGTGTGTTCCGTTCGCGGATAATTTGATTTACCAGGATTTATTTAATCCGAAACCGTAATAATGATTTCAGGAACAGTACATAAAGGAGTTAGACCCATGCGCAACAAACTCTTGAGTGTTGTAGCAAGTGTCATCGTGCTGATGGCGGCGACAATGGCCGTTTCGGCGCATCATTCGTTTTCAGCCGAATTTGACGGAAGCAAGACCGTCACGCTCGAGGGCAAAGTCGTCAAAATGGAATGGGTGAATCCTCATTCCTGGTTGCACATTGATGTCACGAAGCCCGATGGGAGCGTCGAACACTGGAAGGTAGAAGGTGGATCGCCCAACGTTTTGCAGCGCCTTGGGTGGAACCGCGACTCATTTCCGGCCGGCACGAAGGTGAAGGTGACCGGTTCTCCGGCGAAAGACGGCGCTTTGCGTCTTAATTCCCGAAACATCGAGTTTCCCGATGGCCGCAAGATGTCTCTGGGCGGTTCGAATCCCGACGAGGGTAAGGACAGACCCCAGGAAAAATAGGAGCTTCCAATGACACGACGCATCCTGACTAACAGTGTCGTTATAAGCGTCGCTGCTGGGCTTTGTTTCATGCCCGGAGCGGCTATGGCTCAACAGCGTGCGCCCGCGCCAGCAACCCCTGCAGCTCAGGCTGCGCCCGTGGCCGCTGCCCCGAAGCCCGCGACCAAAACCCCCTATGTGCCACCGAAGACGCCGTGGGGCGAGCCCGATCTACAGGGCACCTGGCCGTTGACGCACCTGATCAGTACGAATTTTCAGCGCAGTCCGCAGTACGGTGATCGCCGTTTTCTCACCGACCAGGAATTCGCTGCGGCACAGACCAGCGCCTCGCAGCGGGCGGAGCGGTACCAGTCGGGGGCCATTCCCGCCGCAGACGGAGGCGGGGCTTCACGACTGACATCTCTGATCAGTGATCCGCCGAATGGTCGTTTCCCCGAATTGACAGCAAAAGGAAAGGAAATGAGCGACAACAGCTTCTTCGGCAGCTACAAGCCGCGGCAAGTGAATGGTCGGCCCATTTTCGATAATGTGAATGATTTCGATACCTGGGATCGGTGCATCACTCGCGGAATGCCGGTCTCGATGCTGACGCGTAATTACAATGTCGGTCTTCGCGTCCTGCAATCTCCCGGCTACGTTACCATCTGGCTCGAGATGGCGCACGAGGTGCGGATCATTCCTACCGACGGACGCCCTGCGCTGGATCCTACAATCAAAGAATATCTGGGTGAATCCAGAGGACACTGGGAAGGCAATACGTTAGTCGTCGAAACGACGAACTTTAACGGCAAACCCGCAATCACCAATTCCGGTGTTCCCGGTTCGCCGGCTTTGACTCCTTCGAGTGAAAGCTTGCATATCGTGGAGCGTTTCACGCGCACGGGACCCGAAACGGTCGAATACAAGATGACTGTCGAGGACCCGGTCATTCTAACCAGACCCTTCACGGTGGAATTCCCGTGGCAGCTGGATCCGAAGTACGACATCTACGAATACGCCTGTCATGAAGGCAACACAGCGATTCGGAACTACATCGAGACTTCACGTTTTGAGCGAGCCAACCCTCAGCCTGCTCAGCCCGCCCAGCCGGGTGGTCGTGGTGGTGGAGCTCGCGGTGGTGGAGCCGGCGGCGGTGGCGGAGCTCGCGGCGGCGCTCGTGGTGGCCAGCAGCAGTAACTAAAACCGAAATCGGGGCCAGGCACGGTGTTTCCCTATTTTCTCGTCCGAGGGTTCGCAAGACCTTAACGGATGCGCGCGAGAAAATAGGGAAACACCGTGCCTGGCCCCGATTTTTTAGCGTTGCTCCGGGGCGGGCCCTGCGGGAACTGGTGGAACCGCGCCGGCAGCTGCTGCTGGAGTCGCTGTTGGTGGTGGGGGCGGCGGTAATTCTGCTGTGCCATCCAACGCGAACACAAACATCATCGGGGCGTTGTCAACTTTCGCGTTGTTCGGACCCTGAACGTTTGCTGCCCGGCCCAACCCCCCACCGAATGCGACGTATTGCTTGCCATCGACTTCGTACGTAATCGGCGCGGCCATTCCCGTTCGCGCGATCTTCACTTCGTACAGGACTTCGCCCTTGTCCGCGCTGATCGCGCGGAAGCGACCGTCATTGATTACTTGAAATACAAGATTGCCTGCTGTGGTTGTGGTTCCACCGCCGATGCCACCGCCACCTTCGATGTTCCATTTCAACTGCTGCTTCACGGGATCCCACGCCTGCAATCCACCCCGCGCGCCGGCCGGAGGCTCGGGTCCCATGGTCGGCTCGATGACTTTCGTCTGACCCTGAGGACGAACGTAACCATTGGACCCCGGCCTGAACTGCGCCGCAGCCTGATAGGGGAAGCTCGAATACGACGATGGAATATAAACAAGGCCGGTGTTTGGGTTATACGACATCGGCGACCAGTTATGCGCGCCTCCTCCGGTCGGATAAATCGAGATCGGCTCCTGATCGTAGTACGCAGCGGGATTGACTACCGGTCGGCCATCCTTGCCCATGCTGAGCGCCCAACTGACTTTCACGAACGGCTCCGCGGAGATGAATTCGCCCGTCGCGCGATCCAGTACGTAAAAGAATCCGTCCTTCGCTGCTTGTGTGATGACTTTGCGCGTGCGTCCATTGATATTGAGATCCAGCAGCATCAACTGCTGCACGTTATCGAAATCCCAGTTGTCATTGGGGACGGCCTGATAGTGCCACTTGAGCTGGCCCGTCGTGAGATCCACGGCGAGGATCGAACACGTGTAGAGGTTGTCGAGCCCCTGCGCGCCGCGGAATTTCTCCACCCACGGCTCGGCATTACCGGTTCCGACGTAGACCAGGTTCGTTTCAGGATCGTAAGCGAATCCGTCCCACACGGCGCCGCCGCCGCCATTCTTGTAGAAGTCACCGCCCCACGTCTTGGCGGCTCGCCGCAGCGCTTCGCTCTCATACGGCTGTGACGGATCACCCGGCACAGTGTAGAAGCGCCACAGGAACTGGCCTGTTTCTGCGTCCACGGCGGAGAACTGACCGCGAGTTGGCTTGTCGCCACCGGATGCGCCGATGATGACTTTGCCGTTCGCAATGCGTGGAGCCATCGTCAAAGTGTATTGGTCCTGCGGATAGACGATCCGCGTTTCCCATACGGGCTTGCCTGTCACGGCATTCAGCGCCCATAACCGTCCATCGATCGACGGCGCGATGACCATGCCGTTGTAGATCGCGATGCCGCGATTCACATTGCCACAGCAAATGGCGGACCGTGTGGTCGAATTGACCTCGGGATCCCACCGCCAGAGTTCCTTGCCGGTACGTGCGTCCAACGCGAAGACTACACTCCAGGTCGTGATGCCGTAGAGCGTGTTATTCCACATCAGCGGGGTGCCTTCCTGATTGCCTCCGCCGGCGCCCATCACGTAGGACCAGGCCAGACCGAGCCGTTTCGCATTGGTGGAATCGATCTGCTTTAAGGTGCTGTAGCGCGTCTCATCCTGATCGCGGCCATAACTCAACCACGCTCCGGGCAGGGGATCGGTTGCTGTGCCCGTCCGGCGCAGCACGTCGTTGGTGATGGTTGTCGATGCGGCTGCAGTGCTGTTCGCGACCCGGCTCTGCTGCGCGTCGACTGTGAGGTTGACGACCAGCGCCGTTGTGAAAGAGATGAACACGGCTGTCCTTCTCAATAGGCTCATGTGATGTCCTCCCGATTGGGTGAACAGAAAGTATCACGAACACTCGATTGGCACTAGAATGGGCGCCAATGAAGGTCGTGTCCGCTTTCTTTTTCGCATCGTTCGTGCTGATTCTATCGGCCGGGGCGCAGGTACAGCATCAGCCTCTGGAGTTGAAGACCGATACAGTAAAGATTCGGGTGGTGACGATCGCAGACGGTTTGGAAAGTCCGTGGAGCATGGTGTTTCTTCCTTCCGGAGACATCCTCGTTACGGAGCGGCCCGGACGGTTGCGGATCATCCGCAATGGAAAACTTCAGGAGGAGCCGATTGCGGGCGGGCCGAAGGCGCAACTCGGAACGCATGGCGGATTGCTGCATGTGACGCTGCATCCAAACTTTGCGCAAAACAATTGGATCTATCTCAGCTACTCGAAGGCTGGTGAGCGCGGTGTCACGACAGCCGTCGCTCGAGCGCGATGGGATGGAAAACAACTGCTCGATTCCACCGATATCTTTGTCGCTGATGCATGGACGCAGGGTAGCCTCAACGTTGGCGGACGCGTGGTCTTTGATCGCGCAGGCATGATGTATGCGTCGATCGGTGACCGAGGCCCCAATACGGAACCACTTGCTCAGGATCTCAGCAACCACGTCGGAAAGATCGTTCGCCTCTACGACGACGGGCGTGTGCCTGCGGACAATCCCTTCGTCGGCCGGCAGGGCGCGAAACCAGAGATCTGGTCCTATGGTCACCGAAATCCGCAGGGCATGACCGTCAATCCCGATACCGGTGAAATCTGGGCAAGTGAGCACGGACCGATGGGAGGCGACGAGGTCAACATCATCAGGAAAGGCGCAAACTACGGATGGCCCGTTGTCAGCTACGGAAGAAAGTACAGCGGGGAGATCATCAGCGAGCAGCCCTATCGCGAAGGTATGGAGTCGCCGCGCTTCTTCTGGGTGCCTTCAATCGGAATCTCCGAAATTCTCTTCTACACTGGCGATCGCTTTCCAACATGGAAAGGAAGTCTCTTCGTAACGGGAATGAGCGGGAGAATGATCCAGCGTGTGCGCATCGGTGGCAGAGGTCAGAACGAACGCGAGCTGATGCTGAACGCCATGCGACAGGAATTCCGCGACATCCGGCAAGGGCCCGACGGTTTGATTTACCTCGTCACGCGTCAGGATGCAGACGATCGCACGTCGAAAACCGGCATGGTCTTGCGCATCGAGCCCGTCAACTAACGCTACTTGAGTGCCGATTCTTGCCAGCGCTTTAGCGCTGCAGGCATGAGTTCAGGAACATAGCGCACCGCAATGCCGGCCACGATACTGTCGAGAGCTGCGCCATCGAGGTTACTGAGAACAATTACCGACAAGCCGTGATTCGGAAACCGGGTGAACATCGCGCGAAATCCGGGAATCGACCCTCCATGCCAAATACTTGGAACACCGGTGGTAAATCCTCCAGGAGGAAAGTCCTCCAGATACCACCCAAATCCATATCCGGCCGTCTTCCCGTCGTTCAAGGCGACAGGCGTCCACATCTCCACCTTTGTTGACGCTTTCAGAATCCGATCCGTCTGCAGGGCGATTTCCCACTTTGCCATGTCCAGAGCAGTGGAAAGGAACGCACCGCTTGGACGTGAAGCAGTCCAGTTTTCCGCGTTTGTAAATGTGTCCATGCTCCACACATAGCCGGTGGCACGATTCGGGACGATAGCGGAGGCACTGGTCGATCGCGTTCCTGTCATTCCAAGCGGCGCAAATATACGTTCGTTGAGAAACTCATCCCAGGGCTGCCCACTGACTCTGTGAATAATCTCCGCAAGCGCAAAATAGCCGAGGTTGGAGTACTCGTGCCTTTCACCCGGCTTGAATAGAAGCGGAAGTGGATATGCAGATTTGATGACATCGATGTCGGGCTGAATTTTGTATGGATCGAAGCCGGGTCCCTCGCGAGCAAGACCTGAGGTGTGCGTCAGCAGATGACGAATTGTAATGCTCTGCCACGTTGCGGGTGTTCCCTCAAGGTACTTGCTTATCCTGTCGTCGACTGTAATCTTTCCATCCTGGAAGAGCAGCATGATCCCCGCGGCGATGAACTGCTTGCTGGCCGATCCGATTTTGTAGACAGTGTCGGTTCGAGCAGGACTGTTGAGTTCGATATTCGCGAGCCCATACGCTGCCGCCTTGATCAGAATTCCGTCTTTAACCACGACAATGGACGCGGCCGGGATGTGCCGCTGCTGCATGACGGACTTAACAAAATCGTCGACATCATCGGCGTGAGCGCTCGTTATGAAGAGGAGAGCCAGTACGAGAGAGCAGAGCAGGTGCGGCTTGCGCTTCATGATGTTTCTCCTGTGCGAGAGAATAGCCCAGGTCACCCGCGCGTGGAACTAGAGCGAAGGATTCCGTTTTGAGTGAGTCCCTCTCCCCCCGGGAGGCAATAACATACTTGACGAACCGCGGTCTCTCTCCCCTCCTGGCCAGGAGGGGAGGACGCGACATCAAAAAACATCGCGAAGCTTCCTTTGATGGAGCGGACGGGGTGGTGGATCAGATTGATAGAGATTTTTGAAACTTGAACCACCACCCCGTCTGCTGCGCTAAGGACGCTATCGCGACTTTTCCTTAATGCCGCAGCCACCCCTCCTGGCCAGGAGGGGCCATAACGGCGAATCC
>Ga0070675_100000374_pt1 | contig 30262 bp, 30 predicted proteins | sample KBSM43metaG_FD_65343 | JGI IMG/M metagenome (GOLD analysis project Ga0070675, IMG submission 65343) | Miscanthus rhizosphere microbial communities from Kellogg Biological Station, Michigan, USA - KBS M4-3 metaG | ecosystem: Host-associated > Plants > Roots > Rhizosphere > Soil ... | reverse complement strand
TCCGGCGTCCACGTAGCGCAGGAAATTAGCAGCCGTCAGTGGTGCGCGATCGATGTCCACGTCGACGACGAACTCGCCGGCGTCGGTGCGGACGAGCAGCGTGACCGCCGTCAGCAGCGCCAGCAGGAGGTTCATGGGTAAACCGAACCGCCTTTCATCACCCAGACGACATGCTCGAGTTCGGTGATGTCGCGCAGCGGATCGCCGCGCACGGCAATAATGTCGGCGAACTTTCCCGCTTCAATCGAGCCCACGCGATCGCTCCACCCTAAAATCTCAGCGGCGACTGTCGTGGCCGACAGGATGGCGTCTTTTGCCGATTGACCAAGTCGAACCCGATAGGCGAACTCGCGCGCGTTCTGGCCGTGTGGGACGACGGCCGCATCGGTCGCGAAGCCGATCGGTAAACCGGCCTTCAGCACCATCTGAAACGACTTGTCTTTCAATGCCTTGATTTGCACCGACCGTACTTTCTCCGGTTCAGGGACCGTGGCATCCGACGCAATCGACTCGCTGGTGTAGAGCGTCGGCACGAAATAGGTGTGATGCGTGCGCAGCAGTTCCACCGCCTCGTCGTCCATGATGCTGCCGTGATCGACGGTACGGACGCCGGCGCGGATGCCTGCCTTGATGCCGTCAGTGCCGTGCAGATGCGCGGCGACGTGTTTCCCCCAACGCGCCGCCTCTTCGACGGCGACGCGCATTTCGGCTTCGGTATATTGCTGCGATCCAGGAGGCGCACCCCTCGAGAGCACCGCACCGGTGCCGAGTATCTTGATGAAGTCCGCGCCCTGTTTCAGATTGGTCCGCACGACCTTGCGGATCTCGTCAGGACCGTCCGCGAGATTTCGAACGATCGGCACGTCGACAAAAATCGAAAACTGGCGCGCGTCGCCGGCGCCACCCGTCGGCGACACGTAGTTTCCAGACGCCATCAGCCGCGGGCCCGGCACGACCCCTTCGTCGATCGCTTTTCGGAGATCGATGTCGGTGTACGGCCAGGTCGGCCCCATATCGCGGCAGGTTGTGAAACCGGCCAGAAGCGTGATGCGCGCATTATGCGCTCCATGCAACGCGGCCTGTCCCGGCGTCGTCTTCAGTAACTCTTCTTCCCACGGGATGCCGGTGCTCGTGAGATGCGTGTGCAGGTCGATCAGGCCCGGCAGAAGAGTGGCGTTCCCAAGATCGATGACGCGCGCATCAGCCGGGATGCTGGCAGCCGGCCCCGCCGCCGTAATCCGGTCGCCGCGGACCACGACGATCCCTGGTGATTCGATCGTCCCCGATCCGGTGGCAAAGATCCGCGCGGCGCGCACAACGACGACCGGTGTGGTGGCGGCTTGCCCGGCGAGCATCACCGTCAGTCCCGCGATCGTCAGCAGAGTCTTCATGGCGCTGCCTATAATACGTCGCATGCCGATCGGCACCGCGGTCCACGAACGCACCTTCGCGTTGGCAGAGAGTCTCAATTATCGCGAGTGGTCGGGCTATTACGCGGTCAGCTCGTACGAAGCGCACCACGAGCACGAATATAACGCGATTCGCAACGCCGCGGCGCTCATCGACATTTCGCCGCTCTACAAATACATCGTCAAGGGCCGCGACGCGGTGAAGCTGGTCGACCGGGTGATTACACGCAATGCGCGCACGCTGGCGATTGGCCAGGTCTATTACACGCCGTGGTGCGACGACCACGGCTACGTCATCGACGACGGCACTGTGACGCGGCTTGACGAGCAGACGTTTCGATGGACCGCCGCCGACCCCAGCCTGCGCTGGTTCACGCAGAACGCCGTCGGTCTCGACGTGTCGATCGACGACGTCTCGGAAAGCGTCGCAGCGCTCGCGCTGCAAGGGCCGACTTCAGGCCGCCTGCTGCACGCGCTGGCCGATGCCGATGTTCGCGGCCTGAAATATTTCCGGATGACCAGCGGGCAGATCGCCGGCGTGCCGGTAGACATTTCCCGAACCGGCTATACCGGCGATCTCGGCTACGAGATTTGGATGCCGTGGGATCGTGCCGTCGAGGTCTGGGACGCGGTGATGCAACACGGTCGCGCATTCGATGTCCAGGCCGTCGGAATGCTTGCGCTCGACGTCGCACGCGTTGAGGCCGGCCTGTTGTTGATTGACGTCGACTTCAACAGCAGCAAGAAGGCGTTGATCGAAACGCAAAAATACACGCCGTATGAAATGGGCCTCGGACGGCTGGTGCAACTCGACGCCGGTCCATTCGTCGGCCGGAAACCGCTCGCGGCCGAGCATCGCCGTGGTTCGGCAAGGCAGATCGTCGGCCTCGACATCAGCTGGCCGGCGATCGAGGCGCTCTACGAAGGTATCGGTATGCCGCCACAAGTGGCAGCCACCGCATCGCGGGTGCCTGTCCCGGTCTATCGCAATGGCCGTCAGGTGGGACGCGCGACGACCACGACCTGGTCGCCGGTGTTGAAGAAGTTGATCGCGCTCGCCACGCTATCTGCGCCGCATTACGCCGAGGGAACGACACTCGAAATGGAGATGACTATCGAAGCGGTTCGCCATCGTGTGCCCGCAACGGTGGTCAAAACACCCTTTTTTAACCCCCCTCGAAAAACCCAGGCGATCGTCGTATAGTGGCGCTTCCTACCGACATATACCGGAGTAAGTCCCGGGTTTTTCGTTATGGGGTGCCCCATGGGCTGGTTGCTGTCGACGCTGCTCTTTCTGTCGCCATCCGCAGACACATTGCCGAGCCGCGATTTAGCCGGGCCGGTTTTTGTCGCACCAGCAGTCGAACCGACAAATTTTGACCTCGTTGACGTCCGGGGCGAGGCCCGGGAAGAGGCGCTCAACGTCAAAGTTGAGGATCCACATACGATTTTCGTGATCAAACGACATATTGGTGCGTCCGTCGGCTACGACAACACAGTTTTTCACGGCAGCGTCGGTTTTTACATGACCATCGCCGAGTGGGGCCGCTGGAATTTCGGAGTGCCGTCGGTGGCCTTCGGTTACGGCCGCTACCCGACGTACGACCGCGCGGAGCGCCAGCAGTCGATGCGCAACCAGCCGACGGTGTTTGTCAGCCTCGCATCGGTGCATTACCGCGTCGGCTTCGTGCGAGCGATCGGTTTGAACGGCTACATTAACCTCGAACAGGTGTACGACCTGCGCCACAACATGACCGGTTCGCAATTCGGCGTGTCGTTCAGCAGTAAGTAGGAAACGATCACCGCACTGGCACCCTTGTTCCCGGCATAAGTCCACCTGAGCACCGAGCACCCAGCACCCGGCAGGCAACACCCGCAAGCCGGCTCGGTAACCGACCGGCTTGATCGTGCAAAGGAAGAGGACGCGGAGCTGTGCCGCTTGATGGCCGGTTACCTCGCCGGCCGCCTCGACGCGTTTGATGGTTTGTACGCCTTGATCGCGCCAAGAATCCGCAGCTACCTGCTTGGGCAATGTCGTGACGGCGGACTGGCGGACGACCTGGTACAGGAAACGTTTCTGCAATTACATCGCTCGCGCCGCACCTACGAAGCGGGCCGTCCGGTCACGCCGTGGGTGTTTGCCATCGCGCGTCACGTATATCTGATGCATCGACGAAGCACCGGCCGGCGACTGAAATTTCACGAGACCTTCGCGGCTGAAACTCGCGCTGGCGATCTGCCGCGCGACGATGTGCGCGTGCTGGCGGACCAGGACACGGTTCGCCGCGCGCTCGATGCCGTGCCGGCCGATCAGCGCCGCGCCCTCGAAATGCATCACGTCGAGGGCTGGAGCTTCGCGGAAATCGCCGAGCGGTTGGGGATTCGAGTGAACGCCGCGAAGACGCGCGCGTTTCGCGGAATGCGGAAGTTGAAGGGGCAGATCAAGCCATGAACGCCGCGGAACTGCGCGCAGTGATCGCCAGAGATCTGCGGCCGACGCGCCCGCTGCTGCCGCCGTCGCTACGCGCACTGCTGTTGGCGCCGTTGGCGCTGGCGACCGTGATCGCGGTGCCGTCGATCTACTTCTTCCGACCCGATTTCGCCGAACTGGGCGTGGTTCGTGCCTGGGGGCTCTCAATCGTCGAAGTGGTCATCGGCCTGACGATCGTCGCGATGGCGTTGCGCGAATCGATTCCCGGCCGTGCGCTTGCGAAGGGAACGGTGGTCACCGCGATCCTCGGTGGCATCGCGACGCCGATGCTGATCTATCTGATCACGTCAGAGCGCTTCGACATCGGCGTTCCGCCGCGCGCACAGTTGTATGCGTCGTACATCTGCTTTCGAACGTCGCTCGGTGCGGCAGTGCCTGCCCTGCTGGTCGCGACGGTGCTGGTGGCACGAGCCTTCCCCTTGCGGCCGGGCGTCGCCGGCCTGTTGTATGGATTGGGATGCGGCGTAATCGCCGACGCGGGTCTCCGTCTTTATTGCGAATTCACCATGCCGTCGCACGTCATCGCCGCGCACGGTGGAGCCGTGGTGGCGGCGATGATCGTGGGACCGCTGCTGGCATCGGTGGTGCGACGACGCTGACCGGCAACGGTGCGGTTTATTCGGCGGCCATGAACGGATACTTGTAGTCGCGCGGCGGGTTGAAGTTCTCCTTAATCGTTCGCGCACTAATCCACCGAATCAGGTTCAACTTCGACCCGGCCTTGTCGTTCGTTCCCGACGCTCTCGCGCCGCCAAACGGCTGCTGGCCGACCACTGCGCCGGTCGGCTTGTCGTTGATGTAGAAATTCCCGGCCGCATTGCGCAGTGCCGATGTCGCCTGCACGACAGCGCGGCGATCCTGCGCGAACACCGCGCCAGTCAAGGCGTACGGTGACGTCTGGTCGACGATGCTCAGCGTCTCTTCCCACTTCGCATCGTCGTAGACGTAAGTGGTGACGACCGGTCCGAAGATTTCTTCGCACAGCAGCCGATAGCCGGGATCCTTGGCTTCGACCAGCGTCGGGCTGATGAAGTAGCCGGTGCCGCCGTCAATTTTGCCACCAGCGACGATCGTCGCGTGCTGTCTCGCGTGGCCGACGTATTCGCTGATCTTCTCAAAGGCTCGCTTATCGATCACCGCGCCCATGAAGTTGCGGAAATCCTGCACGTCTCCCATCTTGATGTCGTCGATCATCGCGACCGCGCGATCGCGAACCGCGTTCCACAGCGATTTCGGCACGTAGACGCGGCTGGCAGCCGAACACTTCTGGCCCTGGAACTCGAATCCGCCGCGAACGATCGCCACCGCGAGCGCGTCCACGTCCGCCGATGGGTGGCCGACGATAAAGTCCTTGCCGCCGGTTTCGCCGACGATGCGCGGATACGAGCGGTAGGAGGACATCGACGCGCCGATCGTCTTCCACATGTCGTTGAACACTTCGGTGCTGCCGGTAAAGTGCACGCCGGCCAATTCGCGATGACTGAGCAGCGCCTTCGAAATCATCCCGGCGTCGCCGGCGACCATGTTGATCACGCCGGGCGGCATTCCCGCGGCCTCGTACAGCTTCATCAAGTAGTAGGCCGAGTACATCGCGCTCGACGCCGGCTTCCACACCACGGTGTTGCCCATCAACGCCGGAGCGGTCGGCAAATTGGCCGCAATCGAGGTGAAGTTGAACGGCGTCACCGCGTAAACGAATCCCTCGAGCCCGCGGTACTCGAGCTGATTCCACATGGTGTGGTCGCTGAACGGTTGTTCGTCGAGCAGTTCCTGCGCGTAGTGAACGTTGAAGCGCCAGAAATCGACGATTTCGCAGGCCGCATCGATTTCCGCCTGGAAAATCGTCTTCGACTGGCCGAGCATGGTCGACGCGTTGATCGTGTCGCGCCACGTCGTCCGCAGCAGTTCGGCGGCCTTCAGAATGACGGCGGCGCGATCGTCGAACGACCAGCTGGTCCACTCTCGGTGCGCGGCGCGCGCCGCGTCAATCGCCTGCGTCACGTGCGACTCCGAGGCTTTGTGGTATTCGGCGAGCACATGTTGATGGTCGTGCGGCATCACCGCCTGGCCGCAGCTGCCAGTCTTGATTTCCTTGCCGCCGATAAATAGGGGGATGACCACTTTGTCGCCGGCCATCTGCTTCAGCCGAGCTTTAATCGAGGCGCGCTCGGGCGAGCCGGGGGCATAGGAGCGTATCGGATCGTTGACGGGCGGCGGAATGCGCCGGCGCCCATTGAAGACCGCAATGGAGGATGACATAGCCTTTCAGTGTAGTGGAATTAGGAATTAGGAAATAGGAATTAGGAATTGGAATTAGGAATTGGGAATTAAGCGTTAGGCGGTGCACTACTCGCCGGCCGAACGGCGGACGATGTCGTCGAACGACCACAGCAGCGCTTCACGCTCCGAATAGGGTCCCGGCTGATAGACGCGGGAGGTGATGCCGGCCTGCGACTGCTCGGCGATCCACCAGTCCTCGCGATTCGTCACGTCCCAGAACTCGATCGCATCGTCGAGCTGACGATTCGGCCTGGCGAGTTCGCTTGGATGAAAGTGCCACTCACACACGATTTCGGTGCGATCGTGCGACCGCGGCCAGAGCGTGTGGGTCATCATGTAATCGGGATGCAGGCTGAGCAGAAAGTTGGGATACACCGAGTAGTACTCAACGCAGCCGCGCTGCGAGGCGTCGAGGTGCGGCAGGTAGTCACGCCGGCGCTTTCCGTCGACGCTCATCGTTTCGACACCCTCTTTGAATCCCATCGCGCCGCCGCAATAGCAAGCGGTGGGCGACACGTTGTCCGCTCCGAGATAGTGGTGTAATCGATTGAGTGCCGGGTGAAGCGTCGGGCAGTGCAGGCACTCGTTGAAGTTCAGGATGATCAGCTTCCAATTCGCCTTGACGTCGTAGACGATGCGGCGGCCCAGCCGCAGGTCGGCCATTTGCCAGTTGGCGAATCGTCGCGGCAAATCGCCAAGTTGCGCCGCCAAGCCATTCTCCACCCGGCCAAGATGGATGAAGACATGGCCGTCCCACAGCTCGCAGCCGGCGCCATGAAGTGGATAGTCGTCCTTGCAAAACTCCGGCGGCATGTGCGGCGCAGCGAGCAGACGGCCGTTGAGGTCGTAAGTCCAGGCGTGGTAGGGGCACTGAATGCGCTCGACGAAATGACCTTCGGGCTGCTCGCAGATTCGCGTGCCGCGGTGACGGCAGACGTTGAACAGCGCCTGAATGACGCCTGACGAATCGCGCGTCACGACGACGCTTTCGCCGGCCAGCGACCGCACGAAATAATCGCCCGGGTTCGGGATCTGGTCGGCACGTCCGGCGCCGATCCAGCGCGAAAAATAGAAACGTTCGAGTTCCTGCCGGTAGAAGTCCGAATCGGCGTAGAACTTTCGCGGCAGCGTGGAGTGCACTACAGCAGCCTTTCGAACTCTTCCGGATGCACGGCGCGGGCGATCGCCTCCTTGCGGTCGATGAAGTCGCGCTTGACCAGATCGGCGAGGCATTCCTCGAACGTGAACGAGCCGTTCTTGCGAGTAATGGTGATTTCCTGATGAAGGTGCTGCAGCGCGTTCTTCCGCACGTGCTGGCGCGCGCCGTAGCCGACAATCAGCAGCTCGGCACCGGGAATGACGCCGCCGCCGGCCGCCGGCAGGCGCGGAATCAACGTCTGCGCCAGGACGGCGCTCAACGACATCGCCAGCTCCTGCCGGATGGTGTTCTGACGTTCCGGCGGAAACGAGTCGGCGACCCGCGCGATGGTCGTTGACACATCCGGCGTATGGACGCTCGAGAACACCAGGTGTCCGGTTTCGCCGGCGGAGACGGCGATCTGCATAGTCTCGGCGTCACGCATTTCGCCGACGACGATCACGTCCGGCGCCTGACGGAGCGCAGCGCGAAGCGCAGTCGGAAAGTCGGGCGCGTCGACGCCCACTTCCACCTGCTCGACGATCGACTTGCGATGCGGGTGCTCGTACTCGATCGGATCCTCGATGGTGACGATATGCCGCGCGTCGCGCAGGTTGATTTCGTTGATCAGCGCCGCGAGGGTCGTCGTCTTGCCGGCGCCGGTTGGACCGCCAATCAACACCAGGCCTCGCTGCAGACGAGTCAGCGCTTCAACGCCCGGCGGTAAGTTGAGCGAAGCGAATCGTGGAACGGTTGCGGGCAGCCGGCGGATCGCCGCCGCCGCGTGACCGCGCTCGTGGTGCAGGTTGATGCGGAAGCGGCCGACATCCTGAATGCGGTACGACGAATCGGCAATCCCGGTTTGACGATAGGCACGGCGAGCGTGCGGCGCGAGGGCGGGCGTGATGGAATCGGCGATCTCGTCGGAGTCGAGCGGTCCTTCGAGCAGCGGCGTGATGACGCCGTCGGTTCGCAGGGCGGGCGGTGCGCCCGCCACCAGCAGAAGATCGCTGGCGTTGCGTTCGACCACTTGCTCGAGCCAGCGCTCCAGGCGAAGCAGCTGTTGGTCGCCGTTCAGCGCTTTCGGGGCGCCGGCATTCAACTGCGAGACAATCGCATCAAGGTTGTTAAGGTCGTTGAGATCGTCAGGGTCGCTCACCGGCCTCCTTTGAGCGGTTCGTTCAAGAAGCGGACAACCGGAACGATGGTCTTGAAGGTTTCGATCAGCGTCGGATAGAACCGGGCGCTGGACGAAATGGTCGGTGGCAGTTCGCGCCCGGCGAGGAATTGCCGATGCCGCAGAAACTCTGCGGCAGGATGCTCGGGATCGAAACCGCGCGGCACGCGCTGAAGCGTTTCCCCCTCCAGCTTGCCGACCACTCGTTTGAATCCGGCGGATTCGACGATCGAACGGAGTCGTCGATGATTGTCGACGATGTGCTCGCGTACCTTCTGAAGCAATGGCGTCGGCGGCTGATACATCCCGCCGCCGATCCAGACATCCTCATGCGACAGCTGAAAGTAGAGGCCGGCGCCTTCCCAGCGCGGCAGGCCGCGCCAGCCAAAACTGGCGGCGATGTTGGTTTTGTACGGCGTTTTGTCATCACCGAATCGCGTGTCTCGATAAATTCGGAAGATCGCTTTCTTTGGATCAACCACCACTTCGGGCGCAAGCGCTCGCATGTCGATCGCCAGTTGTTCGACGATCGCCTGCATTGGCGCCCGGACATCGCGCTCGTATTGTTCCTTGCGAGGCTGAAACCATTCCCGCCGATTGTTGCGCTTCAGGGCACGCAGGAACTTCAGGGCCTCTGGTCCGAACTTCGGTGCAGGCTTGGCCATTTGCGTTTCAGTGTGGTTGGGTCAGAAACTCACGAATCAAACGATTGACTTCGGGGGCGTTTTCGCGGACCACCCAGTGCGTGCCGTCGGCGACGCGTTTCACCGTCAGCGTTGGCACAAGCTGGTCGAGTCCATCAAGATTGCTGGTCAGTAACGCCGTATCTTTCTCGCCCCAGATGACCAGCGTCGGAACGCGGATAATCAGCGGCGGCATCGACGTCAACGACGCCTCGTTCGAAGGTGGCGCCACCAGCTTTGCGTCGGCCGGCGCCGTCGGACCGATCTGCGCCGCTCGGTAATAGTTCAGGCCGCCGGTCAGCGCGCCCGGCTGTGACCACGCCGAAACATATTCCCTGCGGTCGTCTTCGGTCAGCGTGCCGTCTTTCAAGCTCGCGCCAAGGACCATCGTCGTCAACAATTGATAGTTGTTGGCGGCAAGCGTTTGTTCCGCCTCCGGGCCGCGGAACATCAGCATGTATTGGCTCGCCCGCTGTTGCGCTGCGTCTTCACGCAGCAGCCGCCCGAACACCGTCGGATGCGGCGCGTTGACGATCACCAGTCGTTCGAGCATCTCCGGATGCATCGCGGCAAACACCCACGCGATCGCGCCACCCCAATCGTGGGCGACCAGCGTGAACTTTGCCGCGCCGGCGTCCTTCAGCAACCGCGCAGCAAGCGCGCGAATGTCTTCGACCAGAACCGGAACCTGGTACGCGGCAAGGTCGGCGGGTTTGGCCGACAAGTTGTAGCCGCGCATGTCGGGCGCGACCACGGTGTGATCCTTGCTGAATTCGGCAATCTGATACTTCCACTCGTACCAGAATTCCGGAAAGCCGTGCAAGAACACCACGACTGGTCCCTTCCCGGCTTTGGCGTAATGCAGTCGCACGCCGTTGACATCGGCGTACTCATGCGAAACCGCAGCAGCGCCGTTCGGAACGGGCTGTCCAGAAGCTGCTGCTGCGGCTGTCATGATGATCGAGATCGCCGAAGTGACCGTGGCGACCGCACGTTTCACCGTGGCGCTGCGGTCTGCGCGGCGGTGGCCATCTGCGCCATCCGTTCCTGCATCTGGCGCGTGAGGTGCGGCGTCTGGCCGATCATCCGCTGCATCGTCATCAACTGTGCGCGATGATGCATTTCGTGCTCTTTGGGGCCGAGCAGCATCTCGAATCGCGTCTTGGTCGACGGATCCGCGCCTGGCGGCATCGAGACCGTTTCCTGGAGGAACGATTCGGACAGGCCTTCGACGAATGACGCGAACCGATCACCCTCCGCTTTGAGGTAGGCGATGATCTCGGCCTTGGTTCGCGGTTTGGCTTCCTCGGCGCCGACCTGCTGCATCAACGCCGCGAAGTTCACCTGCTTCAGATCGTTGATCTTGTTGCCGTGAATGTGGAAGGCGAATCCCGGTCCGAGCGCGATGTGGACCAGGGTTTGCCCGACGCTACGGCAATCGGGTGCCGGCCTGAAATCGTACTTGTTCTCGGGAATTTCCTCCGCGATCTTCAGCGTGTTGCCGCGAACCGTTCGAAACGCTGCGGCCAATTCTTTTCCACCGTAATAAGTCATCGGTTTCCTCCTCAATACCAGCCGATTGGTTGCTCCGAGAGATTGATGTAGACCTGTTTGACGTTGAGGTATTCCTCGACGCCCCACTTGCCGAGTTCGCGGCCGAAACCGCTTTGTTTGTAGCCTCCCCACGGCGCCTCGACGTAGGTCGGTTGCATGTGATTGACCCAGACGATGCCGGCGCGTAATGCCTTGACGGCGCGCATCGCGCGGAAAATGTCGCGTGTCCAGACCGCGGCGGCGAGGCCGAAGTAGGTGTCGTTGGCAATCTTCAGCGCTTCCTTCTCGTCGTCGAACGGAATGACCGAGGCGACCGGCCCGAAGATCTCCTCGCGAGCGATGCGTTGCGAATTGTCCACGTCGTAGAAGATCGTCGGCTCGACGTAGAAGCCGCGCTCGAGTGACGCCACCGACGCGGCGCCGCCGCCGGCTGCCAACTTTGCCTCACGCTTGCCGATTTCCTGATATGACCGGACGCGATCGTATTGCTCGCGGCTGACCAACGGCCCCATTTTGGTGCGGCGATCGAGCGGCGGCCCAAGCGTAATCGCCTTGGTCTTCTCGACCATCGCGTCGACGAATTTCTTATAGATCGACCGCTGCACCAGGATCCGACTGCCCGCTGTGCAGACTTCGCCCTGGTTGAAAAAGACGCCGAACAGTGCGCCCTCGACCGCGACTTCGAAATCCGAATCGCCGAAAAAGATGTTCGGCGATTTGCCGCCGAGTTCCAGCGAGATTTTCTTCAGCGTGCCGGACGCGCCCCGCATGATCAGTTTGCCGACCTCAACACTGCCGGTGAACGCGATTTTGTCGACGTCGGGGTGTCCGACGAGCGCCGCGCCGGCGGTTTCACCGGCTCCGGTGACCACGTTGACGACGCCCGGCGGCAGGCCGGCTTCTTCGAAACTCGACGCCAGTGCGAGCGCAGTCAGCGGCGTTTGCTCGGCCGGTTTCAGCACGACCGTGCAGCCGGCGCAGATTGCCGGCGCCAGTTTCCAGGTCGACATCAACAACGGATAGTTCCACGGCACGATCTGGCCGGCGACACCAATCGGTTCGCGCAGCGCCAAACTCATCGCATTATCGGGAACGGGAATGACATCGCCGTGAATTTTCGTGGCGAGACCGCCGTAGTACTCGAAGCAGGTGGCGACATCGGCGATGTCGAATTCCGCCTCGACGATTGGCTTGCCGGTATTGCGGCTTTCGAGCTCGGCCAGCTCGTCGGCGCGGCGACGCACGATCTCGGCCAGCCTGAACAGCATCCGACCGCGATCCTGTGCCGTGGCATCGTGCCACGGTCCTTCGTCGAAGGCACGGCGGGCGGCCGCGACCGCCCGATTGACGTCGTCGCCGGTCGCGTCGGGTGTCTGCGCGATGGTTTCGGTCGTGGACGGATCGATGACGTCGAGGGTGGCGGAACCGCCCGATGGAACGAACGCGCCGTCGATATACAAGAGCGATGGCTGCAAACCAAGAACTATATGCATGCTGGGAAACCGTTGTAAAGTTCGCCGCATGAAAGACCTGCGATCACTCGTATTGGCTATCGGTTCATTGGTGCTGGCGATTCCATCAACAGCAGGCCAGGCTGATCCGCATTCCACGTTCACCGTCGGCACCGCAGCGGCGTCGCGAGGCCAACAGGCGAACGGAGTCATCCATGTGCCACCCGGCTCCGACGCCGGCTACGACATTCCGGTGTCGGTCATCCACGGCGCGCGGCCAGGCCCGGTACTGGCGGTGGTCAGCGGCGCGCACGGCACCGAATACGCGTCCATTCTGGCGGTCGAGATGTTGATCGGCGCCGATCCCCGTCCGGCAATCGATCCAACGACACTGTCGGGCACGGTGATCCTGGTGCCGCTGGTCAATGTCGCGTCGTTCGACCGACTGACGCCGCACGTCAACCCGGTCGACAACAAGAGCATGAATCGGTTTTATCCCGGTTCGGCCGGCGGCACGCAGACCGATCGAGCATCGTTGGTCATGACCAAAGAAGTCGTCGAGAAATGCGATCACCTGATCGATCTGCACGGTGGCGACCTCGACGAGAATCTTCGCCCCTACAGCTATTGGACGGTGACCGGCAACCAGAAACAGGACGAGATCTCGAAGGCGATGGCGTTGGCATTCGGTCTCGACCACATCATCATTTCCGCGGACCGTCCGAAGGATCCGAGCGCGTCGCGCTACCTCGAAAATACCGCGTCCACGCGCGGCAAACCTTCGATCACCGCTGAGGCGGGACGCTCGGGCCCGGTCGAGGCGAACGATCCGGCGGTGCTGATCGCCGGCGTGCGTGGAGTAATGGCGTATCTCAAGATGATCCCGAGCACTGCGAAGCCGGTCGCGAAGCCGATATGGATCGAGAAGATTGTGACGGTGGCGGCTGAGACGGACGGCGTGTTTTACCCGGCCGTGTCGCGCGATGCGCATGTCGAAGCAGGCCAGCGCATCGGCCTGGTCCGCGACCATTACTTCAAGACGCTGGCAGATGTGAAGGCGCCGGAAGCGGGAACAATCATGTTCGTGCGCGCACTGCCGTCGCTGAAGAAGGGAGACACGATCGCCAGCGTTGGCGTGGCTCGGAAGTAAGATAGGGGTTTCCGAAGGAGGCGATATGCCAGCTACACTCCCGGCTGTGCTCGTTACGACTGATTGGGTTGCGCAGCACGCGACCGATACCGGTGTTCGTGTCGTCGAGGTCGATGTCGATACGACTTCGTACGATCAAGGACACGTGCCCGGCTCTGCCGGTTGGAACTGGACCACTGAGCTTTGCGATACGTTGGTGCGGGACATTGTCCCTGCTGGCAAGCTCGAACAACTGCTCGGCAAGACCGGCATCGACAACAAGACGACGATTGTTCTCTACGGCGACAACAACAACTGGTTTGCGGCGTGGGCCTTCTGGCAGCTGAAGGTGTACGGCCACGAAGACGTGCGGATCATGGACGGCGGCCGCAAGAAGTGGCTGGCCGAGACTCGAGATCTGAGCACCGACAAACCGTCATTCCCGGCGAAGACTTACAAGGCCAGTCCGCCGGATCTGTCGCTCCGCGCGTTCCTTCCCGAAGTGCAACAGGCGTCGGCGGGGAAGAAAGCCGGGCTGGTCGACGTGCGCAGCCCGCAGGAATTTACCGGCGAGATTCTGTCGCCCCCCGGATTGCCCGAAACCTGCCAGCGTGGCGGCCATATCCCCGGCGCGAAGAGCATTCCCTGGGGAAAGAACTGCAACGACGATGGCACGTTCAAGAGCTACGACGATCTGAAGGCGCTTTACGCGGCGCAGGGCATCACAGGTGACGACCCGGTGATCGCGTATTGCCGGATTGGCGAGCGTTCCAGCCTGACGTGGTTTGCGATGAAATATCTGCTCGGTTTCAAGAACGTCAAGAACTACGACGGCTCGTGGACCGAGTGGGGCAATCTGGTCGGCGCTCCGGTCGAGAAGCCGTGAAGCCTGAAGGCTACGCGAAGCGGCAGCAGGAACTTGCCGGCTGGCCGATCGCCGTGGAGACCTACAAACTCGGCGACATTTATCACTGCACGATCGCCAACGTGGACCCCGGCGCGCGTTTCGCGCGCGCCGAGGGCGCCACGCGCGAAGAGGCCGAGTCGCGCGCGCTCGAAAAGGCGGCACGGTATCTGAGTTATACACGGAAGTTTGAAGTCTGAAGTGTGAAGTCTGCCCATCGCCGCGTGCCTGCTGTTTAGTATCGAGCTGCAACTTCAAACTTCAGACTTCAAACTTCAGACTTCAGCATGCCTCCCGTCACCCCTGCCCTGGCGTTCATCATTTTCGTTGCCGGTGTCATCGCCGGCGGTCTCGGTGCGCTGCTTGGCCTCGGTGGCGGCATTTTTCTCGTTCCATTTCTGAATCTGGTGTTCAACTTTCCGATCACCGCGGCAGCGGCGATCAGTCTCACCACGGTGATTGCGACCTCGAGTTCGGTGTCAGCCGGCCGGGCGGGCAAACACTTGATCAACATGCGGCTCGGCATGCTGCTGGAAGTGGTGACGGCGGGCGGCAGCCTGCTGGGCGGCGTGACCGCGCAGCTGCTGGCGCAATCCACACTGCAGCGGTTGTTCGGCGTGACGGCGATGATTGTGGCGGTAATCATGCTGACGCGCCTCAATCGGCGCAACGTGATCCTCGATTCGACGGTCGATCCTGGCCTGCTCGGCGGCGAGTACTTCGAGGACGAAAGCGGCTGCGTCGTGAAGTATCGCGTCAAGCGGTTACCGCTGGCGATCGCCGCTTCGTTCGTGGCGGGGAATGTATCGTCGCTGCTGGGGATCGGTGGCGGCATCATCAAAGTGCCGATTCTGAACGCGTGGTGCGGCGTGCCGTTGCGAGCGGCGGCGGCGACCAGCGCCTTCATGATCGGTGTCACCGCGACCGCCGGCGCGATCATCTACTACGGTCGCGGACAAATTGTGCCGGTGCTGGCGGCCGCAGCGGTGCTCGGCGTGCAGGTCGGCTCGTGGGGCGGCATGCGGGTGGGCCAGCGGGCGTCGACGTTGTGGTTGAAGGTGTTGATGGCCGGCATCCTGATCGTCGTGTCGGGCTTGATGTTCATCAGGGCAGCCCATTGACGCGCCTCGAACGATCGATCGCTTTCGTACTGCGGGCCGGCGTGCTGGTCAGCTCCGCGTGCCTCGCGCTGGGCCTGCTGCTGACGCTGGCCGGCGTTGATGGACGCGCGCCGGCGGTGCTGCTCGAGACCGGCATCCTGGTGCTGATCAGCACCCCCGCGGCGCGCGTCCTCGTTTCGACCGCGCAGTACGTCTCGCAGCGCGACTGGCAGTTTGCTGCGCTCACGGCGATCGTCCTGGCAGAATTGATTGCGAGCGCCGTCGCTGCGTTGGTGTTCAACCGTCGGCTATAGCGTCTGCCACGTACGGGCCACAGAGTCCCAAAGTCTCAGAGATAGCGCGTCTCACGACGGGCCGGCGAAGCCGGCCTGACGCTGGAAACAGCAGACTCGCAGAAATGCAAACAGCCCGATAACCGTGTTTGTATTTCTGCAAGTCTGCTGTTTCCAGCGCGCCGCTGCGCGGCGCCGTGTGACGCGTCATCTGATGAATCGGCGGACTCCGTCGACCAGCAAACGCGAATTGAAATTGATCAGCAGGCCGAGACGGAGATTAGTGATGCGCAAGTAGGTCAGTAGCTGGCTTTCGAAGACTGGATCGAACCGCTCGACCGATTTCACTTCGACGACAACCAGCCTTTCCACAACGAAATCAATCCGATATTCACCGACTGGCTGGTTTCTGTAGGTAGCGGGTACGCGAAGCTGGCGAACGAAACTCAGGCCGACGTACTGAAACTCGATTGCAAGTGCCGCTTCATAGGCCGCTTCGAGAAGCCCCGGGCCAAGTGACTTATGGACGGCGATTGCGCATCCGATGACGCGTTGCGTTATCGCGTTGTCGTCGTTCACCACCATATCCTCTGCGACTTTGCGACTCTGTGGCCCGTACGTCGTTGTCAAAGACAGCGCAAGAATTCAGCGAGCGCGGCCTCGCGGTCTGTGCGTTCAATCAGCGGAAAGGTGCTCAACACGTGTTCGAACTCCTCGGTGGTGAGCTGATACAGCCGCGCGACGCGAGCGTTCAGAATCGCGAACGCGTCTCGGTGCTGGCGCTTTGCCAGGACCCGCGCCAGGGCGGCGATTTGCCGGATCGCCGCGGGCGCGTCTCGGCGCGACGGAATCGGCAGCTGCTCGACGATTGCCGTGGTGACATGGGTCGTGACGCGAAGGCGAACCAGGTAGTTGACCACCAGGCTGTTGAACAAACCGCATAGCGCATGCTGATCGCGCAGCGGAAATGGGTCGCGCAGGCAGAACACGGTGTGGGTGGACGCACTCCGTGCCGGCAGGATTGCCGCGATCAATGTGACCCGATTAGTGGCGCCGGCGACGTCGCGATAGGCGAGACGCGGCCGTTCGACGCGATGCGATCCGAGTAACTGTCGCGCATCGGCGGCAGCGATCGTACGACCGGTTGCGGCAGTGGCGATCCGAAACGGCTCGAGGTGTTTTCCGTCAAACACCGGCCAGCCGCCGTGGGCGGGCCGGAACACCGCTCGGTCGTCGGTCGCGTTCAGTTCGCGGCCGAACCTGGCGGACCACCCCCTGCGGCTGCCGAGTGGCGCAAACAAGGCAGTCGCCCGCTCGACGATTCGCAAATCCGCGACGGTGCGCACATGAGGGATCGTCAACGAACGGCCCGACAAGCGCTCGATCGCAGATGGCGTCAGCACGATCGGGAATGCGGTGCGGTCGGTTTCGCTCGCGCCGATCGCCGCCAATTCGTTCAGCGACTCGACACCGAAACGGCAACGAAGACGGTCGGAGCATCGACCGGCGGTCGCGGTGACCAGCAGGAACCGCACGCTGCGATGAATCGGAAAGATCGCCTGCACGTTGTCGACGCCGACGATCGCGTCTACGTCGCAGCGGGCCATCAATTCACGGCGTAGCTCTGCGCTGCCGTGATCAGCCGCGAGGCCGGACGGCAACACCAGGCCAACCCGGCCACCGGAGCGCGTCAAGGCGATCGCACGGTCGACGAACAGTTGATATCGGTTGATATGGCCGCGCGGAGTGACTCGATAAACTCCCGAATGGCGAGTGAACCGCATCGCCGCCTTAACGTCCTGCCGTTCACGCGAGTGTGCCGTCGCTTCCGGCACGCCTCCAGCGTCGGCTCGCATCATGTCCCACGGCGGATTGCCGACGACGGCGTCAAACCCGGGATTCGCCAGTCGCCGCCCATCGCCGTCGAAGAATGCCTCGGGAAATTCGAGCTCCCAGTGGAAGAAACGCCGATCCGCCGCAATGTTCTCGGCCTGCGCCAGATACAGACTCGACGTCTGCCCCGGAAGCGCGCACGAGCCAGAGATAATCGCGTCGGCCAGATCCCGATACGCTGCAGCCGGGACGTCGCCGGCCGACACCGGAAACCAGATCGCGCACCACAAGTCGGCGACGCGTTTCCAGCGTGAAAGCGCCGAGTTTCGGTGCGTCAGCGACGTCAGCGCACGTTCCTTGTCGCGAACCTGCTCGATGGTGTCGTTCGGCGTCTGCTCGAGCGAAAAGCGGATCGGCAGCGCCGCACTCATCGCATCGGTCAACACGGTGTCCGCGAAAAGTGGCAGCGGCCGCGCCTGACCGTGGCGAGCGGAGGTCGTTGGTGTGTGGCTCAACTGTCGCAGCCACGCACCGAGCAGACTGTTACCCGTCATCAACCGATGGTCAAGGAATGACAGCGGCCGATCGGCGGCGAGTGTCGTCAGCCACAGCGACAGGCGCGCCAACTGCACCGCCATCGGATTCAGGTCCACACCGTACAGGCACCGCTCGGCTACCAGCCGCCGCATCGAGGTGCGGTCCGCGTCAGAGAGATCGCTCGCATGACAGCGTCCGGTAGCGATCAGCGCCTGTTCGTACGCCGACGCCAGGAATCGGCAGGCGGCGACCAGGAACGCCCCGCTGCCCATCGCGGGATCGACGACGCGAAGCGAGAGGATCCTGTCGGGCGTTGCGTCTTTGACGAGTGGCGCGAGCGTTCGCCGCACCAGATAGTCGGCGACCGGCTGCGGGGTGTAGAACGTTCCCGTGGCTTTTCGAGTGCCCGATCCCGGCTCGAGCCTCACCGTTGGGGCTTTGCGCCGCCGTCCGACTGTCGATCTGGCTTCGACCCGCGGCCGGTAATCGAGCAGCGTTTCGTAAACCGCGCCTAGTTCTTCAACCCCGAGCTCGCGGTAAGTGATGCGCTCACGTCCGGCACGGTCGATCGTCGGGCGCGTCGACAACGCCAGCACCGCCCGCTGCGCCGCGTCGTCGTCGAGGTCTCGTCTCTCGGCCAGTGGCGTTCGCGCGGGCGCGAACAGCCGTCCGTTGAATGGCGTCACATGCAGATCGCCGGCGCGACACCCGGCGTGGGCCAGTCGAGACATCGCCCGAAGCGCATCCCACAGCCCGACCGAATCTTTCTCCTCTGCGGCGTCTCGTAACGCCTCGATGCTGTAGCTTTCCCGATACATCGGATGCCAGACCGGAACCAGCGCGCGTGCCTCGGCAAATAGCAGGAACACCATTCGGTAGACGATCGTCAGCGATTGATCGAAGGCATCGGTGACGGCAGCCGTCGAAACGTCGACACGCTGCGCAAGCAGAGCGCTCAGGACGTGGCCTGATGCCGAAAGCACACCTTCGCGCAACGACCGGCAGACCCGGGCCGCATCGTGTCCAGACTCGTTTGCCAGCGATTGAAGCGACCGCGGCGATGCCGGATCACCAAACAACGCCTGCCTGCCGATCACGCGGACGAGTCCGGCGAACGACTCGACGCGATCCATTACAAGCGGCAGATCGCACTCCAGGTATCGCCTGGCGTAGACGCGTGAGGCGTCGACGATGCGCAACTGCAGTCCGTTGAAGACGAGGCACCACAGGGCACCCCGGCGCGCCGATTCAGCGATCGCGATGCGCCAAAAGCCATCAAGCGGTTCCGCCCACGACACGCTGACGATCGCGACCGTCGCTCCGTCCATCTGCACCGACGCAGCCACAACACGATCGTTCATTTCGATGTTGGCGGGCGGGTCGAAGCCAAGCGCCGCCAGGAGCGGAGTAACCGCGATATCGAAAATCAACCGCACGTGGGACGCCGGCCCGAGACAGGCGCGAGCCGACCAGCACACCGCGGCGGCCGTCCGCCACTGTGTCGAAGTGGCACTGTCCACGGGATCGATGGTTCGCGCCAGAAATGACGGTGTGATCAGATGACCGGCGAAACCTGGCAGGCAGGTCATGGCCGGACCATCAACTGCAAGCGTGCAGTCGGATTCCCGACGATCGCCTGGCGCCCGATCGCCACCATTCGCGCGTTCGCGTCGTCGGCATCGCCGATCAGATGTTCGATCGAGTGTTGGTGGGCGCGTTCAGCCCGTCGATCGAAGAGGCCGGGCTGAAATAGCGAAATCGGCGACGTGCCAACGATTGACGCAATCGCGCCCGCCCTGGCGACGCGCGCCGCGTCAAATGGACGAACGACGTCATCGACCTGCCGTCGCCAACGCTCGACGTACGCAGCGGGAATCCGGGTCGATCGCAGGTCGCTCAAGCGAGCATCAGCGAGCATCGGAACGACGCACGATTCGACGATCCGGCTGTCGCCGTCCTCACACTCCAGTCGATACAACAGCAAGGTTCGACCTGCGAGGGCGGCGCGGAGCCGACGTCGTCGCCGCGACCAGAGCAGCAATGGCCGGTTCCCGCTCAGTCGTTCAATGGCTGCGTTCGGGACAGCCGAGGCGATTGTTCGGATGAATTTGCAGCGGTCAACCTCCGCGCGAGCGACGCCGCGTTGCTCGGCGAACGTCACGCTCGCAGTCGGTAGGTCTTCGAGATCGAAGCCGGTGGTCATACCGATTGGGTCGGGCGCGTCGATCGCGGTCCGAGCGCGTGTGACTCGTGTCTTCAAGCGCGCCAAAATGCGGCCCTCGTGAGTTTCTGACGCGACCAGGTGGATGGCGTGTACGATGCGCGTCTGGCCGATGCGGTCGACGCGGCCGATTCGCTGTTCGAGCCGCATCGGGTTCCAGGGCAACTCGACGTTGATGACCAATCGGCACGTCTGGTGAAGGTTCAGCCCCTGGCCGGCAGCGTCCGTCGCGACCAGGACTGTCCCAGGCGTTCGCGTGAACCGCTCGACCGCGGCAGCACGCTCGACTCGACTCATGCTGCCGTGCAGTAAGAGTGCAGGCCGGCCGATTGTCGCCGCCAGATGAATCGCCGTGTCGCGGTACTCCGTGAAGATCAGGGCCGACTCACGAATCCGGTTCAGCACGCGCCGGAGACGACGGATTTTCGACTCGCCATGCCGTGCTGCGTCTGTGGCCGCACCGGCCACGGCCGTCAGAAGGCGACGGTCTTCTCGCTGGTCAGCCAGACGCAGTTCGCTCGGCCACCAGGGTGGCGCGTCGTCGTCCGTTTGTTCGCCGTCGGGATCGTCCAGCGGCAGCGCGAGCTGAAGGTTGGACCGCGATGGCGGCTCGGCGAGCGATGCGAGCCGGCGCCCGACCGATTGTGCGAGCGACCACGGACTGGAGAGCGCGCGCTTCTCGAGCACGGACAAAGCGAGAGCCCGATTACCGTGCTCGGCTTCGACCGCCATGCGGTATCGCGCCAGCGCTGCGTGCATGTGCCGCTCGGCGAGGCTTGATCGCACCCGGAGCACGTGAACGCGCCGCGATCGATCGCCGCGAATCTCAGTGCGCTTCCGGCGAAACACGACGAGGCGGGCGGCATCCCGAGCGTCGCCATCGTCGACGGCACCGATCCGGCACAACTCGCGAAAGGCGGCGTCGTCACCACTATGCGGCGTGGCGCTGAGCAGCACGACGAACATAGCTCGACCCGCGAGCATCCGTACCGCGTCACGACGTTCCGAATCGCCAGCGGCAGTGTGCGCCTCATCTATGACGATGACGTCCCATCGCACACGTAAAACCGACGGCAGCACTTCCGGCTGTTTGACGTAGTCGGTCGACGCAATTGCCAGCGGCATCGTCTGCCAGGGGTTGACGCCGATCGGCAACGTCGCGCCAAGTTGTCGCAGCGACCCAGCGTCGGCATGCGCCGCCGTCATGGCGAAACGTTTCTGAAGTTCGTCGGCCCATTGATCCCGGATGCCTGCTGGCGTCAGGATCAACACACGTTCGGCGGCCTGCCTGGCAATCAGCTCGGCGACAATCAGTCCCGCCTGGACCGTCTTGCCCAGCCCGACATCATCTGCCAGCAAGACCCGCGAACCGATACCGCGCAGGACGGCCAGGGCCGGTTCGAGCTGGTGTGGCAGGAGCTCGATTGCGGCGCTCGCCGCCGTACGAAGACCGCCTGGCGGCGTGTCGGATGCGAGAAGCGCTCGACAAGCGCGGCGCCACCGTCGCGGCGTCGCCAGCAACGGGCGATCGCTGGTGGCGACAGCCTCGACATCGTCGAATGGTGTCAGGACCTGGCGGGTCGCCTGTCGGTTGGCGAGCGAAACGAGTTGGCAGGTTTCGTACGAACGAACGCCCGCGACGCGCCATTGTTGGCGGCGCACACGCACCGTTTGCGAAATGTCCACGCGACTTCCTGCAGTTGCGGTGCAGAAACTGCCGCGCGTCGATCGCGCGACCGTCTGGAATCACAGACTTACGGACCGCAACCTCACGAGGTTCGCGAGCGGGGGCAACCGGCGTGCCGGAGGTAGGTCAGGGCCCGGGAAAAACGCGAGGTCCGCGTGCAACCTGTGACGCGACTATCGACTTGGATGGATTCGGGGAAAGCACAACCGAGATGTCGCTTTCGAACGCGACATGCCAGCCACGCTCCTTCAACACCGGCACGATCGCAAATGTTTTCGGCAGCCAGATGCGTTCGGCGCCAATCGTTTCCGGATAAGACGCTCCGTCCTTTTCGTTCTTATAGAATGCCCAGTGCTCTTGCAAGACGCGAGCGCTGTAGACCGTTTCGCGCCGGCCGTCCATCGACACCTGTGTTCCGCCAGGAGAGAGGTGCCAGATTGCGTACTCGCCCCAATCGAACCAGGTGAGCACGCGGGCGTGAGCGGCATCAGCCTTCAGGAAATGCATCGCATCAGCGTCCGGAATCCAGGTGCCGTCAATTCGGATCGTCCGGATATGCGTGCCAGAAGCGATCACCGCATAGGAGACCAGGACTGCCGCCGCGCAGGCGTGCGCGGGGGCGCGATTCGTCACTCGATGATGGCTCCGCAACCATGTTTCGAACTCGTGAAACAGCGCGATCAAATCAGGCGACACCAGCATGCCGATAGCGACCTGCAGAAACGCATCCACTCGCCCGACTCGGAACATCCCGAAGGCGAGGATGGCGATAATCGCCAGGTGCCGCGCCGGCGGGATCCGTCTCCGTCGCCACAACGCGAGGGCCGCGACGGCCGGAAGCAGCAGTTCGATGACGATCAGCGCCGCAGGGAATTTCAGAAACGGCGTCCAATCCGAGATGTCGCGGTCGAGTGCCACGGTGTCGTGGAGGAACGTCCACATGCCGATGCCGTACGGATTGATCAACGTTGCCGCGAGCGAGCTGACGACCTCAATCGTCCGTCGCCGGAGGCAGCCGAGGGTACGCTGTTCGAGGACCATCGTCGCGGCCCAGACGCCGAGTGTTCCAAAACCGACAATCCATCCGCCATGCGTGTTCGTCCAGATGCAAAACAGGATCGGCAATGTCAGGAAGGAGCCTGGCCGATTCTCTTCGCGGCGCCGCAGCACTACCATCAGAATTGTGAACAGCAGAACCGAGAACAATTGCGGCCGCAGCACTTGTGTGCGCGTGTAGCTGGCAAACACGATCATGCAGGTCAGCCAGACGAGCGCGAAGCGACTGCCGTCCGACTCGCGGCCGGTGTGCCAGACAATCGCGCCGATGGCGCCAATCACGATCAGCTTGAGAAGGTTCAGGCCGATCGCCCCGCCGATCGCGTAAAAGGCTGCAACGCACACTTCCGCCAGCCACTCGTGATTGATCCACGGTGTATCGGATGTGAAGGAGTACGGATCCTTGAGCGTGAAGCCGTGACCATTCAACAGGTCGGCGCCGAAGCGGAGATGTCCCCAGAGGTCGGCGTCGGCGATCGTATAGGTGAAGAACAGCAGCAGGAACGCCGGAAGGGCGATCTGCATCACGTCGAGCAATGAACAGCGTGCGCCTGCCCTGAGCGAGCGAAGCGAGTCGAAAGGCACGGCTAGGTCCGCTGCGTCTTGGTCGAGTCGTCTTCCGTGATTTCTTCGAGTTTCGCGAGCAGAGCGGCGAATCCGGCCCGATCCGGATCGAAGAATCCCCATTCGTCTGCGACCGAGGCCTTCCGCCCCCGCTTGCGGCGGCCGTTAGTGGACTCCGCTGGCAACGGTTCGACTGCCGCCGGTTCCTCGAGCGTGGGCTCTGGTGCTACCGGCTCGGGCGTGGCGGTTTGCGTCGACGCCGGTTCCGGCCAGAACGGCGCTTCGACGAGCACATTCGGCAACTGGATCGCTTCGGTCTGAACCGCAGCCGGTTGCTCGCGCTCGAGCGCGACCGGTTGCGCATCGCGGCGAAGCGCCTCGAGGATGTCGGACCACTCTACGAGTTGATGCTGGCCTGGTTCGGGGCGCTCGGGCACAGTCGGCTCGGATGTCTCGGCGACGTTCGCCTGGTCGCCGTTGGCGCCGGTGACGAAACTCTCGAGAATTGGCCAGGTTCGAACTTCGGGCGCGTCCTGGCTGTCGGCGACGAGGCTGCTGTCGAGTTCGTAGACTTCCACGTCCGGTTCGGCTTCGTTGAGCAGTTCTGTCGACGCCTGTTCGACCTGCGCCTGATCTTCGAGCATCGAAGAAAGATCAAAATCGGCGAACCGTTCGTCGGTTGACGTTTCTTCCCGAGGCTGCTCGGCGGTTGCGGGTGACGCAACCGCGTACGAATCGGTTTCTGCCTGCTCGACCGCCGGCTCCTCCTCAGCGAACGCGGCAACCGCGGCCATCAGGGATGATGGTGCTTGTTCATCATCGGTGTGATTGTAAAAGTCCCGAATCGAGCGCGTCGCAGGTCCCGCCGTTGCCGGTTCGATCGTTTCGACAACCGGTTCAAGCGGTTCGACCGGTTGAACGGTCGCGGCCTCGGCGAACGCGGTGGTCCCCGCAGGCTGCTGAAGTTCGACTGGTGCAAGGGCTGCTGTCGGCTCGATCACCGCCGGCGTGATGACGATCGGATCGTCGTCGTCCTTCGCCTTCAGGCTGGCCGCCTTCTCGCTGGCCGCCCGCTGCAAGTATTCTTTGCATTGCTCCGCGAAGAATGCCGGGTCGCAGCCGTCGGCTGGATCATCTTCGCCTCTGTCGCGGAGCAGCCCCGACAGCATGCCGCCGGACTTCGATGATCTCCTGGCGCTCGGCGATGCCAATACCGGAATCGTGAGCGTCTGCAGGTGAGCGGCGGCGCCGTCGAGCGCGCGCAGCCGATCGGTCAGTTCGGCTTCGTCCCTGGGTGAGAGCAGCGTCGTCGTCAGCACCAGGTCGGGCACACGATCGCCGAGCGCGGCGAGCGCGCGCTCCGCGGTATCGCCGAGCACGAGTTCGGCGCGGAGACGGCCGCGCACCATCGCGGTCAAGTGGTTCGCCTGCCGCCGGTCTGGTTCAATCGCAAGTATCAGCGCCATCCCTATGTCCGAAGCATGAAGATCGTCAGCACGGTGCCGGCAAGCACCACCAGCATCAGCGGTCGATGTTGACGACTCTGGAATTTGGCGGATTCAATCAGGACGTCGACCAGCTCGCGCGCCTGGACGCCGGCCGAGGCGACCTCCGATGAGGCCCTGGCCGAACTGTCGAATTGCATCCGCACCTGTTCGCGAACGCGCCCGTCGAACGCCATCAGGAGAACTACCAAGAGCGCCAGCGCGCACGCCGAAAGAAGTCCGTCGCTGATTGCGCGACGCATATTCGGAACCCTCTCTGCCACAGGCACACCTACTGAAGGCTCTCTAGGCAATTACTGTTCCGGCCGTGGCGCATTAGTTAAGGAAGCAAAACCCGCGCAGATCTTCAAGGTTCTGCGCAGGTCCTCGGAGCGCTTCGCCGCCGTGTCCCGTTTCGGCGCGCTTCCGTCCCCACGGATTTAGCCGCCGCAGTTACGAATGTGCAGAATCGACCGCCCCAGTCGGCTCGCTCGCCGACGTGCTCCGGGACGTCGTCGCCGCTCCGTTAAGTTGGTCTGCCCGTGCCACTTTCCACCGATCCGCAGCAACGCGGCGCGGCGTTCTGGCACAGCCGTTGCCCCCTCAACCGTCGTCGCGCGGTTATGCAGGGAAGGCGTGACCGCATTTCGCACACACGGGTTGCGCGTTCAAAAAGAAACGCGCGGGAGGAAAGTGATGACGACTCTGATCAATCGGCTGCGTATGTTCTCGCGAGACGAAGAAGGACAGGACTTGCTCGAGTACGCGTTGCTCGTCGCTCTGATCGCGCTGGTCGCGTTCGGCGCGGTCAAGCTCGCGGGCGGCAGCGTGAACACCATCTTCGGGAACATCGCGACGCAGCTCGGTGGCGCGTAAGCAGTAAGGAAGCCGCGATGATTCTGCTGAAACACATCCGCGTGTTCGCGAATGACGAGTCCGGACAGGACCTCCTCGAGTACGCGTTGCTGGTTGCGTTGATCGCGCTCGTTGCGGTCGGCGCGGTCAAGCTCGCGGGAGCAAACGTCAATTCGATCTTCAGCAACATCGTCGGCCAGCTTGGCGGAGCGTAACGACCCGACCGGCGGCGGGGACCACTGTGGTCCCCGTCGCCTCATAACCGCTGAACTCAATGGAGTGTCGAGGACTTATGCAGCAAGTGCTGGCGATAGTCGGGCGGCTGGTCAAGCAGGACGATGGGCAGGACCTCCTGGAGTACGGGCTGCTGGTAGTCCTGATCGCGATCGTCGCACTCGGCGCGGTGATGACCGTGGGAAACACGATTAACACGATTTTCTGGAACAACATTGCTCAAAATTTCTGATCCCCTGCTCGTGAGCGCGGTCGCCAGCGGCGGCGCATCGAGCGCCGTCGTTGATCTGTATACGCGCCGGATTCCGAATCCGTTGACGCTCGGCATCGCCATCGCCGGCTTGATGCTCGCTGCGACCGGAAGCGGCACGCTGTCGATGGTCCAGGCGCTGTTGGGATTTGCAGTGGGACTGGCGCTGATGCTGCCCGGCCACGTGATCGGTGCAACCGGAGCCGGGGACGTCAAGCTGTTTGCGGCGCTCGGCACGCTGCTCGGGCCAAAGGGCATTGCCATCGCGTTCATCTATACGGCGATGGCCGGCGGCGCGCTGGCGGTGGTGGTCGCGCTCCGACGGAGCCTGCTGCGGGTCACATTCGAGCGCGTCTCGATGCTGGTCCGCACCGGCGGATCGAATGTCGAAGAAATCGAACACGCTGCGGTCAATCGTTTCGCGTACGCGCCGGCGATCGCCCTGGGATCGCTCGCCGCGGCGCTGGGGTTGTGATATGAAACGCCGCCTTTCCAATCAACGCGGCCAGGCTTTGCTCGAGACCGCGCTCGTCCTGCCGCTGGTCCTGCTGGTGGCGACGTCGATTTTTGAGTTCGGGCGTGCTTACCAGACATGGCAGGTGCTGACGAACGCGTCGCGCGAGGCGGCGCGCATTGCGGTGCTGCCCGGTACGACCGATACCGATATTCAAACTCGCGTGCAGCAGTACCTGACCGCGGGTCAGTTGGTCGGCACTGCCAGCGTCGCCGTCGATCGAACGCGAACGATTTCGATCGGGCTCGGAACGGCGGGCTCGACGCGCATCACCGTCTCTTACCCGTTCAATTTTATCGTGCTCAATCCGGTAGCAAGACTCGTCGTCGGGAACTCATCGCTCGGTGCGGCGCTCACGATGAGCGCGCAGGCCGAGATGCGTAACGAATAGGGGCGATTGTTATGGCTCGAGTTCGAGTGTTCCTGGTGTTGGCGCTGGCGGTCACCGCTGGCGGTGTGTTCGCATTCGGCACCTATAACTATGTGAACAAGCTGCCAAAGGGGGCTGCGGCGATGCCGACGCACCCGGTGGTCGTGGCTGCAATCGACCTTGACGTGGGCGCGGAACTCTCCCGCGACGACGTGCGGGTCGTCGACTGGCCGGCGAGCTCGATGCCGCAGCAGGCGATCGGCGATCCGAAGGACGTGATCGGACGCGGCCTGGTGCTCCCGGTCGTTCAAAACGAGCCGATCCTGCCGATGAAGCTCGCCGCGAAGGACGCTGGCTCCGGCCTGCCACCGGCGATTCCGCCGGGCCTGCGCGCAGTGTCGGTCCGTGTCAACGAAGTGATCGGCGTCGCCGGCTACGTGCTGCCAGGGACGCGCGTCGACGTGCTGGCGACGGTCAACCCGACCGGACAGGGTGGCGACATCACCTCGAAAGTCATTCTGACCAACGTCCAGGTGCTGGCGGCCGGCACGAAGATCGAGCGCGACGTCAAGGACAACAAGCCGATGCCAGTCAACGTTGTCACGATGCTGGTATCGCCCGACGAATCGGAACGGCTGACGCTGGCGGCCACCGAAGGCAAGATTCAGCTGGCGTTGCGCAACCCGCTCGATACCGGCGTGACCAGCACACCGGGTATCCGGCCGGCGGCGCTGCTCGGAATGGCCGCGGCGAAGTCCGCGGTGGCGCGGACCCGCGTCGCTTCCAACGGGTTGAAGGCGACGCCGACGGCCGCTGCGCCCGAGGGGGCGAGTATCGAAATCATTCGCGGTGACAAACGTGCGCACGAAATCGTGCGCCAGGAGCAGTAGTCATGTCTGCGCACATGGGTCAGGTGGAGCCAATGAGTAAGAAGAGACTGCGAGCGAAGGTTGGACGTTTCGTCCTCTCGCTCATGTTCCTGATTGTCATCGCTAACCGCGCCGTCCTCTACGCGGACGACACGGTCCGCCTGATGGTGGGGCGCTCGACGGTCGTCAGCGCCGGCAGCCCGATCGCGCGCGTCTCGCTGACCAGCGCCGACGTTGCCGACGCGCTGGTGACGTCGCCGAGCGAATTGCTGATCAACGGCAAGATGCCCGGCACGATCTCGATGTTCGTCTGGGACCGCTCCGGCGGTATCAAGCGCTACGAGATCGTCGTCCAGCGCGACCTGTCGCGTCTCTCTGAACAGTACAAGGACCTGTTCCCGAACGAACAGATCGAAGTCCAGAGCAACGGCCGCAACATCGTGCTCTCCGGCACTGTCAGCAACAAAGACATTATCGACCGCGCCATCAACCTGGCGACGGGCTACGTCGACAAGAAAGAGGAAGTTGTCACACTGCTGAAGCTTCAGGAAGGCGCGCCGACCAATCAGGTGCTGCTACGCGTGCGCTTCGCGGAGGTCAGCCGCACGGCGTTGACCGAGCTTGGCGTCGGTCTGTTCACCAGCCCGCTCGGCATCAACAACACCATCGCGCGCAGCTCGACCGACCAGGTGCCGACTCCGACCTGGACCGACCAGCAGTGGACCAAGGCCGGAAACAGCTTCGGTGACGAAGTCACTTCCGTATCGGGAAAGTTTTCGGTGAGCGACTTCCTCAACTTGTTCCTGTTCAACGCCAAGTACGACCTCGGCGTCGCGATCAAGGCGCTGCAGACCCGCGGTCTGTTCGAGAGTCTCGCCGAGCCGAACCTCGTCGCGGAAAGCGGCAAGGAAGCCAGCTTCCTGGCCGGCGGCGAGTTCCCGGTGCCGGTCGCGCAGGGTTCGGGCAGCAGCCTGGCGTTTACGGTGATGTTCAAGGAATTCGGCGTTCGCCTCAGCTTCACGCCGACCGTCGTCGGCAACCGCGTTCATCTGAAGGTGAAGCCCGAGGTCAGCACGCTCGACTTCGGCAACGCGGTGCAGTTGAGCGGCTTCCGCATTCCCGCGCTCTCGACGCGCCGCACCGAGACCGAACTCGAGCTCAACAACGGGCAGACGTTCGCCATCGCCGGTCTGTTGAACAACAACATGACGCAGACGATGCAGAAGATTCCTGGCATCGGCGACATTCCGATACTCGGCGTGTTGTTCAAGAGCAAGGCGGCGCAGAAGGGCCGCACCGAGCTGGTGGTGATGATTACGCCCGAAATCCTGCCGAACAACTCCGGTGGTGTGACGCGCGAGCTGCCGCGGTTGCAAGAGCCGTTGCTGCCGGCACTCGCGCCGAAGGGCACGACCGAGATGCCGCCAGCGCACTTTACTCCGGCCGCGCGCTCCTCAGCAGACGCGGCAGCGGCTGCCGCCGCCGGCAAAGTGACCGTGCCGCAGCCCGCGATTGCCGCGCCCGCCGCCACCGACAGCGCCGCCGCCGCGAAGACCATGCGCGACCTGACGCCGGAATCGGCGACGCCGCAGCTCAAGAATGCGCAACCGACGCCGGTGAACGCCGCGCCGACCGCCGCCGTGGCGCGTCCGGTGACCGAGGACAAGAAGGCCACCGAGAAGGCTCAGAAAGACGAACATGCCCGCGCCGAGGCGGCGAAGGCTGTGGACGGCAAGGCGCACGCGAAGCAGATCGAAGAAGACCGCCGCAAGGCCGAGGAAGACAAGAAGCTCCAGGAGAAGGCGTCCAAGGAAGCGGCAATCGCGGCGAAGCGGCAGGCCGAAATCGACCGCAACGCCAGCGAAGCCGCCGCCAAGCGCGCCCAGGAGCAGGCGAAGAAGCAGGCCGAGATCGACAAGAAGCTGCAGGCCGCGCAGAAGGAATATGAATCCGAAGTAGCCAAGATCAAGAAGCCGTAGGGAGAGGTGGCCATGCGTAACCGCTTTCGACATCTACAACGAGATGAGCGCGGCATGTCACTGGTGTTTGTCGGCGCGAGCCTGATGGCGTTTCTGACGGCGACAACGCTGGCGATGGATGTCGGCATGTTCATGACCGCTCGGTCGCAGTCGCAGAACTCGGCCGACGCCGGCGCATTGGCCGGCGCCACCGCGCTCGC
>Ga0070675_100000372_pt1 | contig 30308 bp, 19 predicted proteins | sample KBSM43metaG_FD_65343 | JGI IMG/M metagenome (GOLD analysis project Ga0070675, IMG submission 65343) | Miscanthus rhizosphere microbial communities from Kellogg Biological Station, Michigan, USA - KBS M4-3 metaG | ecosystem: Host-associated > Plants > Roots > Rhizosphere > Soil ... | reverse complement strand
GGCGATTTTCCGCTCGCCTGGGCCAAGAACTACGGGAAGGGCCGGGTGTTCTATTCGTCGCTGGGGCACGCGGCTGAAACCTGGGACAATCGTGATGTCGCGCTGATGTATTTCGAAGCGATCAGATGGGCGCTTGGCCTCACCGAGGGTGACGCGACGCCGCGGCCGATGCCGACCAGCCGTTAATCGAGAACTCCGAGCAGCCGAGCGAGCGCGACGAAACGACGATCGTCGCGGTACGGATCGAATCGCGGGTCGACCTTGATGGAAAGGATGTCGAACGCGCGATCGTCGCCGGCTTTGGCCAGCCACTTGAATCCCACCTCGTTCTCGCCAAGGGCGAACTGAATCCACGCGAACTCGAGCGGCGACACATACCGCTCCTGCGCGTAGGCCTCCAGCTTTCGCAGGATGTCGAGCGCCTGTTTTCGCTTGCCCGATAGCGCGAAGGTACGGCCGAGCGCGCCATGCATTCGCGGTGTTTCCGGCGACAAATGGACGGCCCTTTGGAACGCCGCCGCCGACTCGTCGAAATCCTTCCGTTGTTCCTGAATGACGCCCAGAATCCAGTAAGCCGGTGCGAAATGAGCGTTGAGCTCGATCGTGTGGTCGCACTGTTCGAGCGCGGTCTCGAAATCGCGGCGATAGAAATGAATGACCGCGAGATCGCGCGCGACGATCGACGACACCGGATCGAGCGACTGGGCGATCATCATTTCATCGCGGGCTTCATCCAGCCGGCCGAGCGGCGCCAGGCACGACATGGCGTACCAGTGGTGTGCGGTGGCGTAGCGCGGATTGGCCGCGATCGCCCGCTGGAATTCCTGTTCAGCGCCCGCCCAGTCCCAATCCTGCGTCGAACGCACGTGCGCCAGCGAGGTATGCGCCTCGGCGGAATGTTCGTCGAGCATGACGGCACTCGCGGCGCTCGCCGCCGCCTTGGTCCAGACTTCGGCGGGCCCGCGGACCCCGTAGTGGGCGAGCAGGCCATAGGCGTCGGCCAGACCGCTGTGCGCCAGCGCATACTGCGCGTCCTCGACCAGCGCCTTCTCGAAGAAGTCCACGGCCTTGCGCAGGCCGTCTTCCGTGCGCTGATTCAAGTGATAGCGCCCCTGCAAATAGAGGTTGTGCGCCGCCAGATTTTCGGTTGGCCGGCGCGACGCGGCCAGGGTGCGATCGCCGAGCTCGAGGTCCAGCTTCTTGACGATGCTCTCCGCCACTGCCTGCTGACCACCAATCGCATCGTCGAGATCCGCGTCGACCGATTCGGACCAGACGTAGCTGCCGCTGGTGCCGTCGATTAATTGCGCGGTGATTCGAACGCGCTGACCTGAACTGCGCACGCTGCCGCTGATCAGCAGCGCGCCGCTGGCTTCGGCAGTGTCGGATGCCAGGATCCGCAGGTTCGGAAAGCGCGTCAGGTGGTGGATGATCTCTTCGCGCAGTCCCTTGCAGAAGTAATCGAGGTTGCGCGCCGCCGTGTGATCGGCGAACGGCGCGACGACGATCGTGTTCCGGCTGGCGAACGCGGCAGCGATCGATCGCCTGACCAGCACCGGCGTGTCGCGGCGCTTCAGCGTCGGAGCGTAACCGCCCTTCGGCAGCTCGACGATCCATTCATCCGCGCGGCCCTCCTCGCGGTAGTAGCGGAACAACTTGGCGCGGAGGCGGCGTGCCTGGACGCGGACGATCGGATCCGTTCGCGGATCGAACGACTCTTCCTTGCCGAACACCTGGACGCCGATGACGTACTCCTTCAGCTCGTTGCGACGGCCGGCGAGCGCCTCTTCGACGATAAACGTCAGAAAACGCTTGAGACGGTCGACCTGCTGAAAGGTCGTGCTGGCGAGGATGCCGTGGAGCTGGTTGCGCACTGCCTGGTCGGCTTCGTGCGCGGCCGCCGCCGGCTTGCTTGGGGCCATGCTCCGGATTCTAATGCGGCGAGCCTTCATCGTTCTATCGGTTGCCAGCGGCGGCTCTCACATCCACGCCGCACTTTGTCCAATTCTTTAGGGCGCGTCGATGGCACTCGCCTCCGCGCCGAGGGAACAGAGCCGCAGAGTTAACGGAGTTTTTGTCGCGGCGTGGATTGCTACCGGCGCGAGCGGGCATAGAAGTGAGGACCATTCAGTTCGGCGAGCGGCGCGTAAGCGCCGCGGCGTCCTTCCGGCGGGCTGCCTTCGGCAGCCCACTCGCCGGACTGAGATCTCTTCGCTTTGTGACTCTGTGCCTCTGTGGCCCGTTCGTTTGCCAGCAAGGTCGTCCGCAGCGCTCGCGACGACGGCGATCACTTACTGACCTTTGCGGTAGATGTCGTTGATATTCCAATGTCCCGGCGTCGGCGTGGGCGCATTTTCCATCGGCGCCTGGATCACCGTCGGAAGCTTCGACGCGAGCGCCGCCTTCAAGGCTGGCCCGAGTTGGTCGGCCGACTCGATCAGGACGCCGTTCGCACCGAAGGCGCGCGCCGTCGCCGCGTAATCGACACGATAGGGCGCGCCGCAGCGTTCGAACATGCATCCGAAACTCCAGCCGTAGTGCATCGTTTCGAGGCCGGCGATTGTGCCGAAGCCGGCATTGTCCATCACCACCCACACCACCGGCAGCTCCGCTTCCATCGCCGTGGCGATTACCGAGGGATTGGCACTGAAGCCGCCGTCACCAATCAAACAGACTGCCGCTCGCTGGGGCTGCGCCAGCTTGACGCCGAGCACCGCCGCTGCGCCAAATCCCATCGTCGCCAGGCCACTCGGCGTGATGAACGTGCCCGGCACGGTGATTGGAAACTGCTGACCGACGCCGTTCTTGTTCCAGCCGACATCGGTGACGATGAAGCCGTCGGCGGGGACGGCTTTTCGCAGCTCGCTGAGAATCCGCTCGGGACGCATCGGAAATTGATCAGAACTCCACTGGTGATCCCAGTTCGCGGCGAAGGCTTTCCTGCCGGCCGCGATGTCTTCGCGCAGCCGGCCGCGGTTGTGGTGTTTGGTGCCTCGCGCAAGTTCAGCGAGAGCGCCAAGCGCCAGCTTCGCGTCGGCGACCACCCCCAGTTCGGTCTGGTAGTTGCGGCCGATTTCGGCTTCGTCGGCATCGATGTGGATCAACCGCGTCGGCGGAATGGAGAAAGTAAATCGCGGGTCCCATGAGCTCGAGTTCGCCTCGGCGAGTCGGGTCGCGACGGCGACGATCAGATCCGCGGTGCGGCACTTCTCGTTCGAAATCGGCGTACCCCAGAAGCCGGTCTGTCCGAGCAGCAGCGGATGATCCTCGCGCAGGCATCCCTTGCCCATCAAGGTATGGGCGACCGGCACTTCGAGCGCTTCGGCGAGAGCGGTCAATTCGGCGGTTGCCCGCGCAGACAAGACGCCGCCACCTGCGTACAGCACCGGTCGTTCGGCTTGTGCCAGCGCGTCAACAATTTGCGCCGCGGTGTCGCGGTCGAGTGCCGGTCGCGCGATCGTTGCCGGCGTTTTCTGGAACGCGCCAACGGTCAGGTCGGCCGAAAAAATATCCATCGGAACGTCGACCAGGACCGGACCGGGCCGTCCGGTCTGCGCGAGATGGAATGCCCGTTCGACAATCCGCGGCAGGTCGTCGACACGATCGACGCGGTAGACGCGTTTGCAGAACGGCCGGTAGATCTGAAACTGATCGGCGTCCTGGTGCAGATTTACTTCCTGATGCGGATGACGGCCGTAGTAGTGCGACGGAATGTCGCCCGCGATCACGACCATCGGAATCGAATCGAGCGCCGCGTTGGCGACGCCGGTAGCCGCATTGGTCAGCCCCGGGCCGAGGTGCGTCAGCACGACGCCCGGCTTACCGGTGACGCGCGCGTAGCCGTCCGCGGCGTGAGCGGCGATTTGTTCGTGGCGCGTCGAGACGAAACGGATCCGGCTCTTGCCCAGCGCATCGAGCAGCGCAATCACGGTGTGACCGCACAGGCCGAAGATCACCTCGACGCCGATCCGTTCCAGGTAGTCGGTCAGTTGGTACGACGCGATCCGCATTTCCGCGGCGCTGGCGTTTCGTTCGATGGTGGTCTGGGCGACTGTGCTCATGACGATTCCCGTTGCCTGATGATGCTCAAAAAATGTTCGTGTTGTAGAACTCGCCGAATAATTCCTGTTCCGACGGGCGATCCTCCGCGATCGGCCGGCTGACCCAGGTCACGTTCATGTAGTGCCTGAGCGAAATGTTTTCGTTGGTGATATTGCCGCCCCACACACCGCACCCCATGCTGGAGGTCATCGGCATGCCGTTGGTAAACGTCCCGGCGTTCGATGCTGATTGCACCTGCCGCACCATCATCCGGCTGACCGGCGCGAGCAACGCCAGGCGATGAATATGGTCGTCATCAAATGAATAGATGCCACAGGAATGGCCCTTGCCGCCGGTTTCGAAGATGCGGCGAACCATCTCGAGCACGGCGTCGAAGCCGACGTACTTGAAAATCGTGAGCACCGTGCCGAGTTTTTCGGTCGAGAAGCGGTGTTGTTTGCCGATGTGCTGTTCTTCGACCAGCAGGAACGTTTTGTCTTCAGGAATTGAAAAACCCGCTTTCGCCGCGACCACCGCAGCGGCACGCGCGATGGTGTCGGGTGTGCGATGACCATCAGCGTCCCAGTAGGCCTTTTCGAGCAGCGCTTTCTCGCGTTCGTCGACCAGGTAGCCGCCTTCCGCCTGCAACTGCTTCAGCATCGCATCGTAGACGCGTGAATCGACCAGGATGTTGCCCTCGGCGGAGCAGCCGGAGCCGTTGTCGTTGGTCTTGCTGATCCGCGTGTTGCGGGCCGCCTCTTCGACGTTTGCGGTTTCGTCCACGACCATCGTGGCATTGCCGGCGCCAACGCCGTACGCCGGTTTGCCGGATCCGTACGCCGCTCGGACCATCGCCGGGCCGCCGGTCGCAATCGTCAGATCCGCGGTGGCCATCAATTCGTTCGCCAACGGAATACTCGGTCGCTCGACGCACTGCAGGACGTCTTCGGGAGTACCGAGCTGGCGCAACGCCGCGCGCATGACGCGCACCGTTTCGTTGGTGGTCTTCTTACTGCCTGGATGCGGCGAGAAAATCACGGCGTCTTTGCACTTGATCGCGTAGATCGCAATGCCGATCGGTGTCACGTACGGACTGGTGACCGGAATCAACGCGGTGATCACGCCGGCCGGCTTGGCGTACTTGACAATGCCTTTTTCGGGAATCTCCTCGATGATCCCGATGCTCTTCTGGCGAAGCGCGTCGCGGAGAATTCCCAGCACCTTGGCGCGTCGCTTCGGCTCGCGGCTGCCCATCCCCGACTCGTCGACGCTCATGTTGGCGAGCGTGATCGCCGTCTGTTCGTTGCCGCCCGCCCACGCAACTGCGCGGCACAGTCGATCGACTGTCGCCTGATCGTAATCGGCAATTGCCGCCATCGCCGCGCGCGCCCGTTCGACGAGCGTTCGCGCGATCGCCTGTTCCTCCGCGGTAATCGGACGTGGGCCCCCGACTGCCACTGCCATGTTCGCTCTACTCCCGCGTACCGGGCGTCTTCACGCCGTCGTACTGAACCGGAAACTTGATCCGCATCGGTTTCTCGCGCGTGCACTCCTCGAGCACTTCCGCGCTGACGCCGGCAGTGCGTCCGATGATGAACAGCAGCTTGCCGAACAGCGGCGGAAAGCCGAGATCAACCAGGATCGCCGCGAGTGCGCCGTCGATGTTGAGCGGGATCGGCTTGATCCGGTCAGCAATCGCTTCTTCAAGCGCCCGCGCGAATCGAATTGCGTGACCGTTCATACCGGTCTGCTCGGCGAGCCCGAACAACACGGCAACCCGCGGATCGTTGGTTGAGTGAACACGATGGCCGAATCCCGGCAGCCGCTCACCTTTGCTCCGCGCCGCATCGACCAGTGCTCGCGCCACGGCTGGCATTGCCTCGCCCGCGCGAACGCGCTCGAGTCCTTTGATGATCAGCTCCATGCATCCCGAGCCGGCTCCGCCATGCTCGTCACCGATCGTCAACAGACCAGCTGCCACCGCGGCAGACGCCGACTCGCGATTGCCTGAGGCGGCGAGCCGCGCCGCCGCGCACGACGGTGCGCCAGGGCCGTGATCGGCCACGCCAATCAGGATCGCATCGAGCAGGCGTCGCTCGTCTGCCGATGGCAGCCGGTCGTGGTGCAGCAGAAAAATCAGATCGCTGAAGGTCGCCGTCTTCATCAAGGCCATGATGTCGTGGCCCTTCACCCGGATGTGGTCCGGCCCGGCGTCGACGATGGCGGTTTTCCAAGGTTCCATGAGCGTGTGGGAATTATTGCCTCTCGGCCTGTTTAGCGTACCCCTGTAACGGTAACAGCACCGTAACTTCATTGGGATCGCCGTGACGCGATGCTAACGTGCCAGCCGCGAAACAGTCGGTCCGTCGCAACGGGAGGTGCGGTGGTGAGAGTGTTCCGATCGCTAGTTGGCGTCGCTATCGTTCTCGGCCTCGTCGTTGTCGGGGCCACGTCTGCCTGGGCACAGGCGGTCGCGGGATCTCAGCTGTCCGGCGTGGTGCGCGATTCGAGCAATGCTCCTATCCCCGGCGCCGAGATCACCGTCACCAAGACCGATACCGGCATGACCCGCACGACGTTCACGTCACTGGATGGCGCGTACGCCTTTCCCAATCTGCCGGTCGGGCCGTATCAGCTGAAGGTGGGGCTGCAAGGGTTCAACACCTACGTGCGCGATGGCATCGTGCTGCAGGTGGGCTCGAATCCGGAGCTGAACGTGACGCTCGCGGTCGGGAACATCAGCGAGCAGATTACGGTGACCGCGAATACGTCGCTGGTTGAGACCAAGAATACCGGCGTCGGACAGGTCATCGACAACCAGCGCGTCATGGAACTGCCGCTCAACGGACGGCAGGCCACCGAGTTGATTTTCCTGTCGGGCCTCGCCACCAGCGCGCCGGCCGGCGACTTGAACACCAACAAGAATTTCCCGACCGTGACGATTTCGGTGGCCGGCGGCCAGGCCAACGGCATCACGTACATCATGGACGGCGGCACGCACAACGATCCGTTCAACAACCTCAACCTGCCGACGCCGTTTCCCGACGCGCTGCAGGAGTTCAAGGTTGAAACCAGCGCGTTACCGGCGCGTTACGGTCATCATGCGGCGTCGGCGGTCAACCTGGTCACCAAGTCCGGTTCGAACCAGCTTCATGGCGACGCATTCGCCTTCAATCGCAACTGGCGATTCAACGCGCGCAACTTCTTTGCTCCGACGCGCGACAGCTTGAACCGCAATCAATTCGGCGGAACGGTCGGGGCGCCGGTCGTCAAAAACAAGGTGTTCTTTTTCGGCGGCTATCAGGGACGTGTCGAACGGAGTAATCCGAATACCGCGCTGAGCTTTGTGCCGACGCAGGCGATGCTGAACGGCGACTTCACGCAAATCACTTCGCCGGCGTGCAACGGCAACCGCCAGATCACACTCACCGGACCGTTTGCCGGATCCGGCAATCGCATCGACCCATCGCGATTGAGCAGCGTCTCGCTGAATTTCCTCAAGCACGTGCCGGTTTCGAGCGATCCGTGCGGACGGCTCCAGTACGGTATCCCGAACAACAGCACCGAACATCAGGGCCTCGGCAAGATCGACTACACCATCAACCGGAGCCAGACGCTGTTCGCGCGCTATTTCTACGCGATCTACGACAACCCGGCGACCTACGACGGCAAGAACGTCTTGACGTTGAGCCGCACCGGTCAGAACAATCAGGTGCATTCGATCGTGGTGGGGCACAACTGGGTGTTGTCGCCCACCACTTTGAATTCGTTTCACGGCACGTTCAACAAGACCTTGAACGATCGGCCGCTGCCGGAGTACTTCACGCCGACCGAGCTGGGAAGCAACATTTTCAGCCTGCAACCCGGCTTCATGGGCATGAGCGTCACCGGCAACGGCTTCAGCGTTGGCGCGGGCGGGACCAATCCCGGCTATTTCAACTCGGTCGGCTGGCAGCTCGCCAACGACCTCGACGTCATCCGCGGCGATCACCAGTTCTCGTTCGGCGGCAACTGGATTCACTCGCGCATCGAAACGCTGAATAATCGTCCGACCAACGGACAGTATTCGTTCAACGGCCAGGGGACCGGTCTATCCCTTGCAGACTTCATGGTCGGGGTCGTCAGCGGCGGCTTCGTGCAGGGCAACCCGGTCTACGACTACGACTACAACGACTACGTCGGCGCGTACGTTCAGGACAACTGGCGTATGCGCTCAAACCTCACCCTCAACTTCGGCGTGCGCTGGGAGCCGTTCCTGCCGGTCAAGAACAGCTACAGCTGGGTGAGTCACTTCGACCAGGATCGATTCACCCAGAACCTGCATAGCACCGTTTATCCGCAAGCGCCGGCCGGTTTGATCTTCCCAGGCGACGACGGTTATCCGGGCGATGCAACGACATTCGGTAAGATCGCGCAGTTCGCACCGCGGCTCGGCGCCGTCTGGACGCCCGGCGGCGACGAACGCACGAGCATCCGCGCTTCGTGGGGCGTGTTCTTTGACACGCCGCATCTCTTCTTCAACACCCGATTCGCCAACAATCCGCCATGGGGTGCGCAGATCACACTATCCAATCCGGTCGGCGGATTTGCCGATCCTTACCTCGGATATCCCGGCGGCAACCCGTTCCCGGCGTTGAATACCAATTGGGCCACTGCCGCGTTCCCCGCATTCGGCGTCTATGTCAATACGCCGCTTCACCTCGAACCGACCGAATTGCAGCAGTGGAACATCAGCGCGCAGCGTTCGTTTGGCGACTGGCTGGTCGGGGCCAGCTATCTCGGCAACCATTCAGCCCATCTCTGGCGAGCGACCGAGTTGAATTACGCGGTGTTCGGCCCCGGTGCCACCACCACCAACACCAATCAACGCCGTGTGCTGTATCTGCAGAACCAGGCGCAAGGTCAGTTCTATGGCACGATGGGTCAACTCGACGACACTGGCCGCGCCAACTACAACGCCATATTGCTGTCGCTGCAGCGCCGCTTGAAGAACAACTTCAGCGTGTTGTCGAACTGGACGATGTCGAAGTGCATGAGTGATCCAGCCACCACTGAAATCACCGGGCCAACCATCGTCAATCCGGCCGATCCGGATTTGGATTACTCCTATTGCTCGTCGGATCGCCGGCATGTCGTGAACATTTCGCTGGTCGCCCGCACTCCCAATTTCGACGACCGGACGATGAACGCGCTGTTCAGCGACTGGCAGTTCTCGCCGATCATTCGCTGGCAGAGCGGCAATCGGTCGAGCGTCACAACCGGCGTTGACAACGCCTTGACCGGCCTGGGCGGGCAGCGGGCGGTGCAGGCGCTCGACGATCCGTACGTCGACGACAACGATCCGACCCACTATTTGAACCGGTCGGCCTATACGTCGCCGGCCGGCGGCACCTATAGCACCCTGAAACCGTTCACCATCGTCAATCCGAGTCAGTTCCAGAACGACTTCGCGCTGACGCGCACCTTCAAAACCGGAGCGACCAACAACATCCAGTTCCGGTGGGAGGTGTTCAACGTGATCAACCACGTCAATTTCAATGCGCCGGTGACATCGCTGAACAGCGCCAGCTTCGGGTTGATCCAGGCGGCGGGCGATCCGCGTATCATGCAGTTCGCGCTGAAGTTCACATACTAGGCGCGAACAACACAAAGGGCACAAAGGGTGGACTCACAAAAGAAAGGACGCAACGGTATTGCTCGGCACAAAGGCATTGCTCAATAAAGCCAAACGCTCGACGTCGCGCAGGGATGCCTTCGTGTCCTTTGTACCCTTTGTGTCCTTTGTGTTTCTCGTTTCCCTATCCTTTGTGGCCTTGGCTGCGGTCGATCCGAATGATTGGCCAATGCACGACCACGATGCCGGCGGCCAGCGGTTCTCGCCGCTCAAACAGATCACGCCGGCCAACGTTTCCAGGCTGCAGCCGGCGTGGACGTTTGATACCGGCGCGCCGGGCATTCAGGTAACGCCGCTGGTCATCAACGGGATCATGTACCTGTCGGCGGGGAAGGACGTGATCGCGCTCGAACCGGAAACCGCCAAGGTGCTGTGGCGTTATACCGCGCCGGCCGCTGTCAGTAAGCGCGGCGTCGCCTACTGGCTGGGCGATCGCGATTCAGCGCCGCGGCTGTTCACCGGTGCCGGCGACCGGCTGCTGGCGATCGACGTAGAGCGCGGTAAACCGGTCGATGGATTTGGCGACGGCGGGTCGGTCGATCTGAAGGCGAGCGTCCGCGGTGACGTCGATGGCGGGTTCGCGCTGGCGTCGCCGCCGTCGGTCTACAAGAACATCATTATTACTGGTGGTAATAACGGCGAGCAGTCGCCGAGTCTGGGACTGTACGGCGACATTCGCGGCTGGGATGCTCGCACCGGAAAGTTGCTCTGGTCGTTTCACACCGTGCCGCGTGCCGGCGAGCCCGGCGTCGAAACGTGGGAAGGAGAGAGCTGGAAGAATCGGTCCGGGACCAACGTCTGGTCGTTCTTCACCATCGATGTCGAGCGCGGGATCGTCTATGCACCGCTCGGTTCGCCGACCTCGGATTATTACGGCGGCGATCGCAAGGGTGCGAACCTCTACGGCAATTCGCTGGTAGCGCTCGACGCGATGACCGGCAAACTGAAATGGCATCAGCAGCTGGTTCACCACGATCTGTGGGACTACGATCTGCCGGCGGCGCCGACGCTGGTTGACATCAAGCGCAATGGCCGCACCATTCCCGCGGTCGCGCAGATTACGAAGATGGGACTGTTGTTCCTGTTCGATCGGACGACAGGGCAACCGATTTTCGGCATGGAAGAGCGACCGGTGCCGCAAAGCACGGTGCCGGGCGAAGCCACTTCACCGACCCAACCGTTCCCGATCAAGCCGGCGCCATTGGCGCGAAATACCTTCGATCCGGAGAAGGATTTTTACTCGCTGACGCCGGAGCATTCCGCGTACTGCAAAGAGCTCTGGACGAAGAATGACATGTACACACGAGGACCGTACACGCCGCCGGGGACGCAGGGAACGATGGTGACGTTCCCGAGCACGCTTGGCGGCGGCAACTGGAACGGTCTGTCGTTCGATCCCACGCTAGGCCTGGTATTCACCAGCGTGATGAACCTTGGCCAGGTCGCGAAGATGGTGGAGGGCCAGGCACGCGGCGGCGGACCGGCGACGTGGGTGCGTCGTTCGCCGTGGGGCGGCGCGGTGGGACGATTTTGGAATCCTGAAAACCGCATTCCGTGTTCGGCGCCGCCGTTCGGCGAGCTGGTGGCGGTGGACGTCAATCGCGGCGACATCGCCTGGAAAGTGCCGTTTGGGGTGATCGACTCGTTGAAAGAGAAAGGCTTCGCCAACACTGGCACCGCGAACATCGGCGGCACCATCGCGACCGCCAGCGGTCTGATCTTTGTCGGCGCGACGATCGATTGCCGCTTCCGCGCATTCGAATCGAAGACCGGCAGGCAGTTGTGGGAAACGCAACTCGACGCGTGCGCCCATAGTTTGCCGATGACTTTCATGGGCAAAGATCGCCGCCAGTACGTCGTCGTCGCCGCCGGCGGCGGCAGTTTTCTCGGTGCGCCGCCGGGATCGAAGATCGTCGCGTTCGCGTTGCCGACTGGCACTTCGACTAGTGCGCGTGACTAAGAAGAACGCCGAGTTCGCAAAGGTCGCCGAGTTCAATACTCATGCGTTCTCGGGGTTCTCGGCCCGCTTAGCGGTTTCGTGGTTGGCGATCGCGTTGCTCCTCGGTCATGCCGGCGTCGGCGCGCAGCGGCGTGATCCGCACGCGCCGCACAAGCACGTGCTGGCGTGGGCCGACGTGCGGTATGGGTATCAGCACGACGTCATCTCACACGCGGTGGCGACGATTGAGCGGCTTGGCTATGAGTCGGGCGCGTACGACACCTTCATCCGAACCGACTCCCAGCCGATCACCAAGCACGGCATCACATTCCAGACCGGCACCGGTATCGCCACCGGCGAGCAGTTCCTGGCGCACGACCTGAACTACTACGACGCGATCTTCTTCTTCGGTGTCCGCGAGATCGAGCTCACCTCGGAACAGCGCGCCGACCTGCTGTCGTTCGTGCGCGATGATGGTAGGGGATTCGTGGCGACGCATTCGGCGATTACCGGCTTTTTCTCGTGGCCGGAATTCGGTGAACTGATCGGCGGCCGATTCGACGAACACCCGTGGGGCGTCACCGACGCGAAGGTCATCGTCGACGATTCACGCTTCCCCGGATTCAAGGACTTTCCGACGCCGGTCGTGGTGCGCGACGAGCACTATCAACTGAAGGACTTTTCTCGGGAGAAGCTGAGGGTGCTGGCGCACATCGACCCGGCATCGGTCGATCTCAAACAACCGCTGGTGCACCGCACCGATCGCGACTTTCCGGTGGCCTGGGCCAAGAGTTACGGCGCCGGCCGGGTGTTCTACTCGACCCTCGGTCACGAACCGGAATTGTGGGACACGCCGTTCGTTCAACAGATGTACTTCAACGCCATCCGTTGGGCGGTCCGGCTGGTGGACGGCGACGCCACAGCGGTCCCGCGGCGTCAGTGACCGGCGCGCGGACGCACGTCCGTTGGGTGCCGATTCTCGCGTTGATCGCGGTCGGCACGATGATCAACTACCTCGATCGCACCGTCCTCGGCATCGCGGCGCCGTTTCTCTCCAAGGATCTTGGACTGACTGCGTCGCAGATGGGCCTGGTGTTCTCGGCGTTTTCGTGGAGCTACGCGCTGCTGCAGATTCCGGGCGGCATTTTTCTCGACCGATTCGGAACCCGGCTGACCTACTTCGTTGCCGTCGTATTCTGGTCGGTGTTCACCGCTTTGATGGCGGCGGCGCGGTCGCTGCCGGCGCTGATTGCCACTCGGATCGGCGTCGGCGTGTTCGAGGCGCCATGTTTTCCGGCGAATAGCCGGGTGCTGGCGACGTGGTTTCCGCAGCACGAGCGGGCCCGCGCCAACGGCATCTATTCCTTCGGCCAGTACGTTGGCCTTGGTTTTCTCAGTGTTCCGCTGTTCTGGATTACTCAGCGATTTGGCTGGCGCGGGCTGTTCATCGTCGTTGGCGCGTTTGGCGTCGTGTTCGGTCTGACGTGGTGGGCCCTGTTTCGAAATCCAGCTGAGAGCCGAACTGTCAATCGTGCGGAACTCGAGTACATCGAAGCCGGGGGCGGCGGCGAGTACAAAGGTGAACCCGTGCGATTCGAATGGCGTCACATTCGCGCGCTGTTGCGGCATCGGCAGGTGGTGGGCGCCTCGATCGGTCAGTTCGGCGGCAATTCGACGCAGGTATTCTTCGTCACCTGGTTTCCAACTTACCTGGTCACCGCCCGCGGCATGACCTTCATTCAAGCCGGCATCATGACGTCGTTGCCGTACATCGGCGCGTCGGTCGGGGTACTCGCCGGCGGACTCGTTTCCGACCTGATGTTGAAACGAACCGGCTCCGCCAACCTCGCGCGCAAGCTGCCGATCGTCAGCGGCATGCTGCTGGCGTCGACGATCGTCGCCGCGAATTACGTGCCGGCCGGCAGCGACGCCGCGGTGATCGCGATCATGTCGATCGCGTTCTTCGGACAAGGCATGACCAATCTCGGTTGGACGGTCATTTCGGACGTCGCGCCCAAGAAGTTGATCGGCTTGACGAGCGGCATCTTCAACTTCAGCGCCAACCTGGCGGGCATCGTGACGCCGCTGGTCATCGGCATCACCTTTCAACTCACCGGATCGTTTGTCGGGCCGCTGGTCTACATCGGTGTCGTGGCACTGATCGGCGCGTTCTCGTACAGCGTGATCCTTGGCGATATCCACCGTCTCGAAATGGATCGGCTGTAATCACGACAACTCCCGAATGTCCGCTGTCGCTTCGATGCCTCGTGTGGCATCCACGCCGCACTTTTTCCAATTTCTTAGGGCGCTTCGATGGAATTCGCCTCCGCGCCGAGGGAACGGGGCAGCAGAGTTCACGGAGTTTTTGTCGCGGCGTGGATTTCTTGTTAACGCGAGCGGTATCGACAGGAAGGCCATCCAGTCCGGCGAGCGGCGCGTAAGCGCCGCGGTGTCCTTCCGTCGGGCTGCCTTCGGCAGCCCACTCGCCGGACTGAAACCGTGCGTCTCTGTGCCTCTGTGTCTCGGTGGTTTAGCTTTTGCCACCAAAGTCGCGGCAGCGCTCGCACCGAATCCGCACGCGTGACGCCGGCCACCTCTCAATGTAACCTTGTGGCCACTGACCATGGCCACTTCAACGACCAGCACGCCGAGCGGGCAAGCCGTCAGCAATTGGGCCGTGTGGTGGCCATCGATCGTCATGATGCTTGGTACGCTGCTGTCGTACGTCGACCGTGGCAGCCTGGCGCTGTTGTCGCCGATGTTCCTGAGCGCTACAAAAATGAGCGCGCAGCAATACAGCTGGTGCATCAGCGCATTCAGCTTTGCCTACATGTTTGCGGCGCTTGGCTGGGGATCGGTGCTCGATCGGATTGGCCTCCGCCTCGGGATGACGATTTCGCTGTTCATCTGGATGGTGTCCAGCGCCAGCCACGCCCTGGTCGGATCGTTTCTCGGCTTTGCGCTGGCCCGCGCCGCTCTCGGCATCGGCGAGGGATCGATTTTTCCCGGCGGCTTCCGGACGGCGCTCGATTCGCTGCCGGTCGACAAACAGGCGCGCGGCATCGCGCTCGCCTATAGCGGCTCGTCGCTCGGCTCGATCGTCGCACCCATCCTGTTGACGCCGATCGCGATCGCCTACGGTTGGCGCATCGCGTTTCTGGTGACGCCGGCGCTGGCACTGGTGTGGCTGTTCCTGTGGCGCGGCACCGTCGACCCGGCAAAGTTCCCGAACAAGACCCGTCAGCCGCAGCGGCTCGTCCTGCCCAGCATGCGCGAACGGCGATTCTGGAGCCTGGTGTCGAGCTACTCCTTGGGTGCGCTTCCGGTCGGTGCGATCACCTACCTGACACCGCTGTATCTCTCTCGCGCGTTCGGCTTGACCCCGGCGCAACTCGGCTACGTGTTGTGGATTCCACCGGCGGGGCTCGAGGCGGGCTACTTTTTCTGGGGGTGGGTGTCGGATCGATTCGAGCGGGCGAGCCCGCGACCGGTCTGGCTGTTCCTGCTGATGTCGCTGCTGATGTTTCCGCTCGCCGCAGTGCATTTCTTCAACAGTGCGCCCGCGGCAATCGCGCTGTTGACGTTTGGATTATTCGCCGCGGGAGGACTTGTCGTGGTCACGCTACGCACCGGCGCGCTGGCCTATCCAGCGGATCAGCGCAGCATGGCGGCCGGGATCAGTTCCGCGTCATTTTCAGCGGCGGTCGTCGTGACGCTGCCGATTTGCGGCTACCTATTCGACCGTCACCTCTACACCCAGGCGTTTACCCTGGTCGCCTTGCTGCCGATCATCGGGACCACGATCTGGTGGTTGTTGCCGGTCACCCAAAAAGATCTAGTCATCTAGATGACCAAAGACCAGATGTTCAGATTTACACGGCAACCGTCAACGATGCGCCGCAGCCCGCCGATCCGATGCCGGTCATCGTTGCCAGCTCCAGCGACGCGCCGTCGCTGAACACCATGTCGCTTTCGTAGCCGGCGGTCGCGTACACCTCGTCGCAGGTAGCCTTGGGCAGCGCGATTTGCGACGTCGCCGACTTGTTCGCACGCTCGACGCGCTCGCCAGGGTCGGATAGACCTCGAAATGGATGTGCGGCCAGCGGCCCGCATAGCACGCCGGAAAGATCGTCGTGAACGAGACTCTGCCGCCAGAATCGGCTTCCTGCACGCCGCGAAGAGAGTTCTGATGCGTGACCCCCGCTGTGTACAGCGAGTAGCGACCTTCCCGATCGCAGTGCCAGATGTAGACCGCGCGCTCGATCTCGCGCGCAAGACTCTCTTCGATCTGCTGATCCTCGACGTGATGCTCCCCGGCATCGACGGCGTGACGCTATGCCGCGCAACCCGGCTGGACGGCGCCAACGCCTTGACGCCCATCCTGATGCTGACCGCGAAAGACACCGAAGCCGACAAGGTGCTCGGCCTGGAAAGCGGTGCCGATGACTACCTGACCAAACCGTTCGGCACCCGCGAATTGATCGCGCGAGTGGTGGCGTTGCTGCGTCGCCAGGAGCGGCTGACCATGCTGGCCGACGTCTCGCACGAACTGAAAACGCTCCTGACGTGCTGGCGAGCTGCGACCGTTCCGCCCACACACTGATTACATCAGCAAACTGTTGGAAAAGTGTGACGACTACTCGCTTCGCAAAACCGCGCTGGGCTCCAGTGTGGTGGCTCGATACGCCGGAAGACAAGCGGCTACCAGCGATACAACTCCGAACAGCAGGGCCACCGCCACGAATGTGCCGACATCGAGTGGCGTCACGCCGAACAGCAAGGCCTCCAGTACGCGGCTCGCTGCGGCCGCCCCGGCGATTCCGGCAGCGATGCCGATAGTGCCGAGCGCCAATCCCTGTTTCAGCACCAGCCCGAGCACCTGGATTCGCTGCGCGCCGAGCGCCATGCGAATGCCGATCTCCTGGCGTCGCTGAACAACGCTGTACGCCAGGACACCGTAGATGCCGATCGCGGCCAGAATTGCCGCGACTGCGGCGAACAGCGCAAGCACGACGGCGTTGAAACGCTGGCGAGCAACGGATTGTGCGACCAGTCGATCCAGCGGAATGATCGCGTCGATGCCGGCGTTCGGATCCACCTCGCGAACGATGCGGCTGATCGCCGGCGCAATCGCAGCGGGCCGATCACGCGTCCGGATGGCAAACGAGAGAAATCCGATCGACAGTTCGTTCTGGCGCGCAACCGAGTCGCCCCATCGGGCTTGCATCGCCAGTGCCTGTCGATATTCCAGCCACACTTCCGGTGGTGCGGTTCGTTCGGGCGATGTGTTGCGCACATCCTCGACGACGCCGATCACCTGGATCGCGGTCGGCGGTGCATTCGCGACGTACCAATCGAGCCTCTGGCCGATCGGATTGGTGGTCGGGAAATATCGCTGCGCGACAGTCCGACTGATCACGATTGACGGCGACGAGACAGCAGTGTCCGATTCGTTGAAGTCGCGGCCCTGGAGCAACCGGATGCCGGCCGCGGTCAGATAGCCGCTGCTGACCGGCCGAACCAGCGGCCGCAACCCGTCACGCCGCATCTCTTCGAGCGATCGGCCGGGCGGCACAAACGTGCCGACGGTAATCTCTTCGCCAATCAGCAGTCCGGCTCGTGTGAAGCCTGCTGCCTCGACGCTCGGCGAGGCGCGGAAGCGTGCCAGCAGCCCATCGATCGTTTCGGTCTTGCGCGCAATCGAATAGTCGGGAGGGAATACCAGCTGCAAGGCGAGAACGTTCGACGGATCGTAGCCGCGATCGACCGCAGCAAGGCGGACAAAGCTTCGCACCAACAATCCTGCAGCCACCAGCAGCATCGTCGCCATCACGATCTGGCCGACGACGAGTGCGGATCGCGCTCGCGAGGCGCCGCGTCCGGCGCTGCCGCCGCGCGACGTCATTGCCGAAACATGGGTGGTTTGCGACAGCTGGAACGCTGGTAGTACGCCGAACAGAACGCCGGTCAAGGCGGAGACGCTGAATGCCACTGCCAACATGCGCAGATCCACGCCGACCTCTTGCCCGCGCGGCAGAATCGACGTCCCAAAACCGAGCCGGAAAATTCCAGGGGCATCGATCGACGCCAACGTCTTGATCAGGGTGACACCGCCGGCAGCGACCAGCGAGCCAAGGACCCCTCCGGCAACGATCAGCAGTACGCACTCGGACATCACGAGGCGCACAATCCGCGCGCGGCTGGCGCCGATCGCGATGCGCACCGCGATTTCACGTTGGCGCGCTGTTCCACGTGCAAGTAACAAATTCGCGATATTCGCGCACACGATTAGCAGAACGGCGGCGACTGCACCCAACAGGACCCGCAGCGCCGGCCGCAACGTTTGGACAATCTGCTCTTTGACAAACTGAACGTCGAACCTCGGGCCCGACAGCGCCGGCGTGCCGGCCGGCCGCGGCGGCCGAATCGCCGCACCGAGCAGGTTTGCTTCGTCAGCGGCGGCCTTCGCACCGACGCCTTCGCGCAGCCGGCCGAACATCATCACGGTCGGCGAACGAGTCGCCGGCACGGCGCTGTTGCCAACCATCGGCGTGTAAAAGTCGTTCGCGTTGGTGCCGGGGAATTCGAATCGTGCGGGCAATACGCCAACGATCGTGAGTAGTCTGCCGTCGAGCATGACGCTGCCCTGAAACATCGGATCCGGCTGTCGCAGCTCGATCGTCGAACCGATCACCGACGCGCTGCCGCGAAACACCCGTCGCCAGGTTTCGTGGCTCAGAACGACGACGTCTGGCTGCGATTCATCGTCAGGCCCCAGCGTTCGCCCAAGCTGCGCGCGGGCGCCTAACGCGGTGAAAGCGTTCCCCGAAGTCATCGCTCCCCACAGCCGCGCCGTACTGTCGGCGCTGCGTGCCACGCGCTGACCGAGTTGTGCGATGGCGGCCACGTCCGTCAGTGTCGTGGTCCGGTTCCGCCATTCGAGAAACTCGATGTACGAGGGACCGCGCTGAATTGGCGGCCGTCCTGGGAAGATCGACGGCACATTCTCTACGACGCGGACCAGGCGCTCGGAATCGGAGAAGGGCAGTGGCTGGAGCAGGATGGCGTCGACGACGCTATATATAGAGGTAGCGGCGCCGATGCCCAGCGCCAGGGTCAGAACCGCGACGGTCGTGAACGCCGGAGACGCACGTAAGGCCCGGAAGGCATAGCGGAGGTCCTGCGCCATGCCGGTGATGTTATTTTTTTAGCATCCAACCATCAAGCACGAAATACCGTCCAATCGGCCATGTCCGACTTCCGCCTTGCGCTGCGCGGCCTGCGCCGAAGCCCGTTGTTTGCCGCGGTGGCGATTGCCTCGCTGGCTCTTGGCATTGGCGCAAATACCGCGATTTTTACGCTGATCGATCAGATTCTGCTCCGCAAGCTGCCAGTGCGCGCGCCGCAGCAGCTCGTCATGCTGTATCAGCAGGGCAGCAACATGGGCAGCAACATGGGGGCGCGGATGCACTCATATCCGCTCTATCAGGACCTGCAGCAGAAAGCTGAGCCATTTTCGGAAGTCATTTGCCGTCGCATGACCTCAGCGTCGGTGAGTGTTGATAACTCGACCGAGCGCGTCGACGCCGAGATGGTGTCCGGCAACTACTTCTCAATGCTCGGCGTGCCGCCGGCGATCGGCCGCGTGTTCTCGTCGCGGGAAGACGATCAGACCTATCAGGGTCACCCGGTCGTCGTCCTCAGCTACGGTTACTGGCTCGCCCGCTTCGCCCGCGACCCGAATGTCGTCGGCAAGACGATTCGCGTCAACGACTATCCGATGACGATCGTCGGCGTTTCCGCAGAGGGCTTCGCCGGGCTCGATCCGACACAGTCGCCGCAGATCCGCGTCCCGATTCAAATGAAGCCGGTGATGGCGCCGGACTGGGGCTGGATCCACATGGACAGCCGCCGCGCCCGCTGGGTACAGGTCTTCGCGCGGCTGAAGCCGGGATCTACCGTGGAATCTGCGGGGGCGCCAGTGCAGGGGCTGTTCACCCAGATCCGCGCTTACGAGATGACGCTGCCGGAGGCAAAAGACTGGTCCGCGTACAACCGCGAGCAGTTCATGAAAGGCCGCTTGCTGGTCGCTGGCGCCGACCTCGGCTACTCGCCGATGCGCAACAATTTCTCGACCGCGCTAATCGTGCTGATGTGCATGGTCGGCCTGGTGCTCTTGATTGCGTGCGCCAACGTGGCGAACCTGCTGATCGCGCGCGGCTTCATGCGGCAGAAGGAAATCGCCGTGCGGCTGTCGCTCGGATCTTCGCGGCGGCGATTGATCCGTCAGTTGCTCGTTGAAAGTCTGGTGCTGTCGGGTGCTGGTGGAATTCTCGGGCTTGCCGTCGCCTTCACGCTGACCCGCGGTCTGCTCGCATTCGTCCCGACGCAAGGACCGCCGCTGCTGGTCGCCGCAAGCCCGGATCCGCGGATTCTCGCGTTCACCTTCGTGCTCACGGTTGGCACCGGAATCGTGTTCGGCTTGCTGCCGGCGCTGCGCGCCAGCCGCACCGATCCCTGGACGACGATGAAGGACACGATGGGGTCGATCGCCGGGACACGAGGGTCGTTGTTTATGAGAAAGGGCCTGGCGACCGCCCAGGTTGCGCTCAGTTTTCTGCTGCTGTTCGGCGCCGGCCTGTTCGTGCGCAGCCTGCAGAACCTGAAGACGGCCGACACCGGCGTGGCGCTCGACAACCTGATCATGTTCCAGATTTCGCCGTCGCTGAGCGGCTATGACGACGAGCGCGGAGATCTTTTCCTGCAGCAACTGGTCGCGAGGTTGCGCGCTGCGCCGGGGGTTACGTCGGCGGCGCTCGCGGTGGTTCCGATCCTGGCCGGAGACGAATGGGACAACTCCACCGCCGTCGAAGGTCATCAGGCCAAGGACGGCGAAAACACCCAGTCGTGGATGAACGCTATCTCGCCGGGATACTTCGAGACGATGCGCATTCCAATGATCGAAGGCCGCGATTTCCGCCCCAACGACGCGGCTCGCCAATGGAAGGTGGCGGTCGTCAATCGCCGGTTTGCCGACCACTATTTCTCAGGCAAGAGCGCCGTCGGCAAACATATCGGCTTCGGCGGCGGGCCAAATCCGAAACTCGACATCGAGATCGTCGGGGTAGTGGCGAACGCGCTCTACGAGGGACCGCGCGAGGGAATTCGGCGGCAAGTCTACGTGCCGAACTGGGGCAAGGGAAGCTCCACCATTTACGTCCGTACTCAGACGCCATCGTCGGCAGCGTTCGCGATGGTCCGCAACGAACTCAAACAGCTCGATCGCTCGATACCCATCTACGCGATGAACACGGTGGAAGCCCGGCTTGACGAAACGCTTCTGACCGACCGGCTGATCGCCATGCTGTCCGCCGGTTTCGGGTTCGTCGCGACGTTGCTGGCGTCAGTTGGCCTCTATGGCGTGATGGCATTCGTCGTCGCGCAGCGACGGAAAGAACTAGGCATCCGCCTGGCGCTTGGTGCGCCGCCAGGGTTCCTGGTGTGGATCATCATGCGCGAAGTCTTGCTGCTGCTGGCACTCGGATTGGCGATCGGCATTCCCTCGGCGATGGCGCTGGGGCAGTACGTCGCGTCGCAGCTGTACGGAATACAAGCCCGCGATCCGATTACAGCGGGAGCAACCGTGGTGCTGCTGACGTTTGTGTCGGCGGCGGCCGGTCTAATTCCTGCGCAGCGCGCGAGCCGCATCGATCCGATGCTCGCGCTGCGAACCGAGTGATCGGAGCCATCAAAAGAAAAAACCGCCGAGAACGCCGAGAACGCCGAGAAAAATGTCTCAGCGCTCTCTGCGCGCTCCGCGGTTTCTGCTTTGATTAACAGTTACTTAGCATCACAGGATGCCGCGACGACGCGGCCGCTCTGAACGCGGAGCATTGGACGGCCGGCGTCAGGTCCCGACGTGCTGTCGGTCGCGGACGCGCCGTTCGCTTCGAGGGTCCCGGTCAGTTCGAGTTTCTTTCCAACGTGCGGGCTCAATGCGCTGCCGTTCGCGACCAGCCGATAGGTTTCTTTCTGAGCCGATCCAGCGGTGGTCGTCGTTGGTGCAGCCGCCGCGCCGGCGGTACTGGTCGTTCCCGCATCAGCCGCAGACAGGCCGGCGTCCGTCAGGACGAACTTCTGCTGCGCACTATCGGCGGCCGGTGCGGCCGGCGTCGGCGCGGTCGTTCCGGCCGTTGCGGTACCAGCTGTTCCCGTCGTCCCGGCTGTTGTGGTCGTCCCAGCGGTACCCGTGGTACCAGCCGTTGTTGAGGCGGCCGCGTCGGCGGAGCTCGACGGGGCTGCACGCAGGCATCCCACGACGGTAATCGTCTTTTCAGCGCTCGCTGCCGGCGCCGCTGGGGTTGGCTGCTGTTGGGTTGTTGTCGGGGCTTGTGCACCGAGAACTGTTGCTGTCGCAACTCCGACCACTGCCGTAAAGGTCGATGTCCAAATCTTATGCTTCACGATTCCTCCTGGCCCGTCCGACTGCAACGCTCAGGCCGGATTCGCGAGTCGTCCCGCTTTCATCGTCAAATAGTCCCGCTCAGGTACGCTGGTGGTTTTTTCCGCCGCGATTCGATAGTGATGGATCGCCAGACCACGATTGCCCGACATTTCGAAGAGATGAGCGCGGACCGCGTCGAGGCGATAGTGGCCGCTGATCCGTTCGTCGTCATCCAGGCGGTTGATCAATGCAAGACCGGCTTCCGGTCCTTCTACCATCGCGACCGCAATCGCGTGATTCAATGCCACCATCGGGTTGTCCGACATTTTCAGCAGCAGCCCGTAGAGCGCTCGAATTTGCGGCCAATCGGTGTCCTCGACGCGAGCTGCTTCGTCGTGCAGCGCGGCGATGGCCGCTTGCAGCTGATAGGAACCCACGGTGCCTCGCGCGAGCGTTTGCGTCAGCACCGCAATGCCTTCGTCAATTGCCGCGCGGTCCCACAAGCTTCGATCTTGTTCGGCCAACGGAATCAGCTCGCCGTCGGGTCCGGTGCGGGCCGCCCGGCGCGCATCGGTGAGCAGCATCAACGCGAGCAGTCCTGCGACCTCGGGGTCGTCCGGTAACTGTTTGCGCAGCGCTCGCGTCAGGCGGGTCGCTTCGTTGGCCAGGTCGGTGCGCTGCAAGCGTGCGCCGATACTGCTCGCGTAGCCTTCGTTGAAAATCAAATAGAGAATCTGCAACACGGCGGCCAGACGCTCGGTGCGCTGTTCGCCACCCGGCATCGCGAACGGCGCGCCCGAAGTCTTGATGGTTCTTTTCGCGCGGCTGACGCGTTGCGCCATGGTCGCTTCGGGCACCATGAACGCGTTGGCGATTTCCGCCGTAGTCAGACCACCGACCGCACGTAATGTCAGCGCGATCGCCGAGCCCTGCGTCAGCGAAGGATGGCAACACATGAACAGCAGGATCAAGGTGTCATCCCGCTCGACGACGGCACCGCTGTCGGGTGCGGGCAGCACCTGGTCATCGGCGGCCGCCTGCGCCACGACCGCGGATTCACGTTGTCGCCGCGCGATCTCCGATCGAATGTGATCGGTCATCCGCCGCGCTGCGACCTGAATCAGCCAACCTCGCGGATTGTCCGGTATGCCGTTTTTCGGCCACTGCATCGCCGCGGCGAGCAAGGCTTCCTGCACCGCGTCCTCGGCTGCGGAGAAGTCGCCATAGCGCCGCGCAATCGGGCCGAGCACCTGCGGTGCAAGCTCGCGCAGCAGGGAATCGATGGCCGTTGCTCGTTGCTCGACGCTCGTCACTCGTTGCTCGCCGCTCGATCTCGCTACGCTGGCGGTGGCCCTGACATCACCTCGCGCACTTCGATCGGCATGTTTATCGGCTTTCCGCCGGGACCCGGCGCGGCGGACGCGCGCGCGGCGATCTCGTAGGCACGCTGCGGCATCTCGACGTCGACGATCCAGTAGCCGGCGAGGAATTCCTTGGCTTCGGCGAAGGGGCCGTCGGTCACTTCCGGCGCGCCCGACGGTGAGGCTCTAACGATTTTCGCTTGAGCCGGCGATGCCAGCCCTTCGGCCCCGACCAGTTCGCCCGCCTGGCTCAACTCCTGGCCGAACTGCCTCATGAAGGCGATATGCGCCTTGAAGTCGTCGGGGGCCCAGTTCGCGACCGCATAGTCGCCTGTCCCGCGTGGTGCATTCATCATCAACATGTATTTCATTGTCTCTTTCTCCCTCTGCCCATTAGTCGGAGCCATGGCGCATTTCTCGACATCCCCGCGGCGGAATGATTCCCTTTATACTTTTCCTCTGATGCCTCGCCTGATCCCGGCCGTCGCCGCCGTATGGCTGTGTTCGATCAGCCTGACTGCTCAATCCGCGCGACCGCAGCCCCCGACGGCGCCGGCAGCGCCGGCGGATGCCGCCACGCAAACCGTCAAACAGTACTGCATTGGTTGCCACAGCGATCGTGGCAAGGCCGGCGGCCTGTCGCTGGCCAGCTTCGACGCCACGCGAGCGGCCGAACACCCGGAAGTCTCCGAGAGGATGATTCGGAAGCTGCGCGCGAGCATGATGCCGCCCGCCGGCGCGCGGCGTCCCGACGAGGCCACACTGAACGCGTTGCGTCGAGAGCTCGAGACGCGGATGGATCGGTGGGCTGCCGCCAATCCGAATCCCGGGTGGCGTCCCTTTCAGCGCTTGACGCGCGCCGAATACGCCCGATCGATCAAGGACCTGCTCGACGTCGATGCCGATGTCACAGCCTACCTGCCGCCCGACACGATGAGCCAGGGGTTCGACAACATCGCCGACACGCAAAGTTCTTCGCCGGCATTGCCGCAAGGCTATCTTCGCGCCGCGAGTCAGATTAGCCGGCTCGCGGTCGGCGATCGCGCCGCGGCGCCGACCACCATGACGCATCGCGTTCTGGCCACCGAAAACCAGATGCGGTATGTCGAAGGCACGCCGTTCGGATCGCGCGGCGGTACCGCGTTCACGCACACCTTTCCGGCCGACGGACAGTATCGATTCCACGCGACATTAGTAAGGACGGTGAGCGGCGAACTGTTCGGCAACACCGCGGTCTTCATGGCCGGCAAGAAAGAACAGCTCGAAATTTCGGTGGATGGCGAACGGGTCGCGACGGTCGAAGTCGATCAAGCGATGAATGATGCCGGCGAGAAGGGCCTGACGCTCGAAACTCCACCGGTGCAGATTAAAGCCGGACCGCACCGCATCGCCGCGGCGTTCGTGCCGCGCTCGATTGGTCCGGTCGACGATCTGTTGGCGCCAATCGATCAATCCCTGATCGACACTCGCATCGGTACCGGCTACGGCGTGACGATGGCGCCGCACCTTCAGGAACTGGCGGTGGCCGGCCCGATGACCATCAGCGGCGTCTCGGACACACCCAGCCGGCGTCGGATCTTTACGTGCAAGCCGGCCTCGCCGAATCAGGAGCGCGGCTGCGCCACCGAAATCCTGCGGCGGCTTGCGACGCAGGCGTACCGTGGTCCGGTGCGCGACGACCTCAACGACCTGCTGAACTTCTACGCACAGGCGCGTGCCGATGGCGGCGACTTCGAAACCGGCATCCGGTTCGGCGTCCAGGGCATTCTCGCCAATCCGCGCTTTGTGTTCCGGATGGAGCAGGCGCCGCAGTCCGCGAACGACGTTTACCGGCTGACCGACATCGACCTCGCATCGCGTTTGTCGTTTTTCCTGTGGGGCACGCTGCCGGACCAGGAACTGCTGAAGGTGGCGGGCGACGGGACGCTGCGCAACGCGACCATGCTCGAGAAGCAGGTGAAGCGGATGCTCGTCGATCCGCGGTCGCAGGCACTGTCGACCCGCTTCGCCGCACAATGGCTGCGTCTGCAGGACGTCGAGAAAGTGCGACCGGACGGCTTGCTGTATCCCAACTGGGACGTGTCGCTGACCGACGGTTTTGTTCGCGAGACCGAGCTGTTTTTCGACAGCATCGTCCGCGAAAACCGCAGCGTGATGGATTTGCTCAACGCCGACTACACGTTCGTGAACGAGCGGCTGGCGCGGCACTACGGCATTCCGAACCTGACCGGTCCCGAATTCCGTCGCGTGACACTGGCCGAACCTCGCCGTGGTCTGCTGACGCAAGGCAGCGTGCTGCTGCTGACCTCGGTGGCCGACCGAACGTCGCCGGTACAGCGCGGTAAATGGGTGCTGCAGGTGCTGCTCGGTGCGCCCCCGCCACCGCCGCCGCCCAATGTACCGACGTTCGACGACACCAAAGGGACGGCCGATGGCCGCCTGCTGTCGGTGCGCGAACGAATGGAAGCGCACCGCTCGAACCCGGCGTGCATGTCGTGCCATCGCGTGATCGATCCGATCGGACTGGCGCTCGAAAACTTCGACGTCGTCGGGCGCTATCGCATCAAGGACAACGGCGTCGCCGTCGATTCAACCGGCTTGCTCTACGACGGCACTGCGATGGAAGGTCCGAACGGCCTGCGGGCGGCATTGAACAAGCATCGCGAGACATTCCTGATTACCTTTGCCGAGAACCTGATGACCTACGCACTTGGCCGGCGGCTCGAAGCTTACGACATGCCGGCGTTGCGTGCGATCGTGCGCGATGCGGCGAAACAAAACGATCAGTTCGGCGCGTTTGTCAGCGGCATCACCCGCAGTGCGGCGTTTCAAATGAGTAAGCGATCGGCCGTGGAGAGCAACCAACCATGATGATCACCAAACGGCATGTGTCGCGGCGCGCGGTCCTGAAAGGCATGGGCGCGACTGTGGCGCTGCCATTCCTCGATGCTATGACGCCGGCGGCGACGGCAATGGCACAGACCGCGGCCGATGCCAAGGGCAAGCTGCGACTCGTGGCGATTGAAATGGTGCATGGCGCCGCCGGCAGCAGTACGTACGGCACGCAGCACAATTTGTGGTCGCCCGCCGCCTACGGCAGGAGTTTCGACTTGACGCCGACCTCGATGGCGCCGCTCGAGCCATTCCGCGACTACCTCACCATCGTCAGCAACACTGACGCGCGGATGGCCGAAGCGTTCACGACACCGGAAATCGGCGGCGATCATTTCCGCGCCAGCTCGGTGTTCCTCACCCAGGCGCATCCCAAGCAGACGATGGGTTCCGACCTGTTCGTCGGCACGTCGTTCGACCAGATTTACGCCAGGCAATTCGGACAGGACACGGCGATTCCGTCGATGCAGCTGTGCATCGAAGCGGTCGATCATTCCGGCGGCTGCGAGTACAACTATTCGTGCGCTTATACCGACGCGATCAGCTGGGGATCGCCGAGCGAGCCGCTGCCGATGCTGCGCGATCCGCGCGCGGTCTTCGACACGTTGTTCGGCGTCGGCGCGACGCCGGAGGATCGTGCCCGGCGGCGTCGTGAAGACAAGAGCGTGCTCGATACGATCATCGCGTCGATCGATCGCATGAAGCGCCAGCTCGGCGCCGCGGATCGCGCGCGCCTGAACGATTACCTCGACGACGTACGCGAGATCGAGCGCCGCATTCAGAATGTCGAGGCGCGTAATCGCAGCGGCGAATCGCGCGAGTTTCCGGACGCCCCGGTCGGCGTGCCCGATTCATACGACGAACACGTCAAGCTGATGTTCGACCTGCAGGCCGTGGCGATGGCGTCCGACATCACGCGGGTCTTCGCCTTCAAGCTATCGCGTGATGTGTCGGGCCGGGTGTTCCCGCAAACCGGGGTAACCACCGGCTTCCATAACGCGTCGCATCATGCCGAACGCCCCGAGCGGATTCTCGACTTCGCCAAGATCAACACCTATCACGTCAGCCTGGTGCCGTACTTCCTCGAGCGCTTGAAGCGGACGCCGGATGGCGACGGGACGCTGCTGGACAACACCTTGATGATCTACGGATCGCCGATGGGCAACCCGAACGTGCACAACCATAAACGGTGCCCGTTGTTCCTCGCGGGAAAAGCCGGCGGCCAGTTGAAGGGCGGCCTGCACATCAAGGCGCCCGACGGGACGCCGATGGCGAATGTCTTCCTGTCGGCCGCACGGATGCTGGGCATGAAGGACGTGAACAGTTTTGGAGACAGCACAGGCGAGCTGGATCTGAACGCGATCACGACGTAGTGCGGCAAGTGTGGTGGACAAGGCGCGTCGGCAGGTGAGGTGCTGGTGAACGTTATGCAAAAAAAGATTATCGTGCTGGCGGCGGTCATTCTGAGCGCAGCGACGCTGCGCGCGGCCGGGCCGGCATCGATCGCTGACGCGGCAATGCGGGGCGATCGCGCCGATGTGCTGGCGATGATCAAGCAGGGCGCAGACGTAAACTCGCCGCAAGGCGACGGCGTGACGGCGCTTCATTGGGCCGCTCGACACGGCGACGCCGAGATGATTGCCGCACTGGTTGGCGCCGGTGCGAATGCGCGGACCGCGACCTCGTTCGGTGCGTTTACGCCGTTGCACCTCGCAGCGGAGCGCGGCTCGGCGCCGATCGTCAAGGCGCTGCTCGCTGCCGGTTCTCCGGTGGACGCCCTCACCAGCACCGGCGCAACGCCGTTGATGTTTGCGTCGGCCTCCGGCGACACCGCGGCGATCACGGCACTGCTCGACAAAGGCGCCGACGTCAATGCCAGAGAGACCGACCGGCTGCAAACGCCGTTGATCTTCGCAGCGGCAGCGAATCGTCTCGATGCGGTCAAACTGCTGATCGCTCGCGGCGCGGATCCCAGTGCCGCGACGAAGTTGACGGACTTGAACGCGCTGAGCGCGAACGGCCAGAACCCGGACGGTCGAAACCTTGCGGTTGCCCCCGGCGCGCCGCGCCGCGCGGCTCCGCCCCGCCCGCTCGTCCCCGGCGTGGAACGCCAGCACATGTTCAACGAGCAAGTGGGCTGGCAAGGGGGTATGACACCGCTGCTCTACGCAGCGCGACAGGGCTACATCGACGTCGCCAAGGCACTCCTCGACGCGGGCGTTCCCGTCAATCAGCGCAAAGGCGGCGATCACGTGTCCGCACTGCTGGTGGCAACGGTGAACGGCCAGTTCGATCTGGCGGCGATGCTGCTGACGCGCGGGGCCGATCCCAATCTCACCGGTGAGAATGGTGTGGCGCCGCTCTACGCCGCGGTCAACTTAATGTGGGCGCCTCGTGCCGGTTATCCGCAGCCGCGCGCCCAGGTGAATCAGCAACTGGGCTACCTCGAGTTCATGAAGAAGCTGCTCGACGCCGGCGCGGATCCGAACCAGCGCGTCAACAAGAAGGTCTGGTACACCAACTACAACTTCGATCAGTCGGGCGTCGACGAAGTCGGTGCCACTCCGTTCTGGCGCGCCGCTTACGGCGCCGATGTGGACGCCATGAAGTTGTTGGTTTCGTACGGCGCCGATCCCGGCATTCCGACGATGAAGCCGGCCGAACGTCCTGAAACTGGCGACGCCGGCCGCCGTGAATCGCGCGACGTCTCCAGGCAGGCGCCGATTCCATACGGCGGTCCCGGCGTGCCGCCGCTGCTGGCCGCGGCCGGCGTTGGCTACGGCGAAGGCTTCGCCGGCAACTCGCACCGGCATGCGCCGGGCGGAATGCTCGCCGCCGTGAAGTATCTTGTCGAGGAGCTCGGCGCCGACGTCAACGCCCGCGATCACGAAAGCAACAATGCGATCCATCACGCCGCGTCACGCGGCGATCTGGAAATGATCCAGTACCTGGTGTCGAAAGGGGCCGACCCGAAGGCTGTCAACCGCGAAGGGCAGACCACGGTCGATATGGCGAACGGACCGGTTCAGCGCGTGCAGCCGTGGCCCGAAACGGTCAAGTACCTCGAAGCCCTTGGCGCGAAGAACAACCATAAATGCCTCTCCTGCTGAAGCAAGGTTCGCGAGGTTCGCGGGGTTCGAGAGGTTCACGGGGTTCTACAGCGGGGTTCAGGGGTTCTCGGGGTTCACGAGGTTCCAAAAGAGGTTCTAAGGTTCAAGCGAGACGAGGTTCGCTGGGTTCGAGGGGTTCGAAAGGTTCACGAGGTTCTAGAACGAGGTTCAGGTTCCACAATGCCGCCGCTCGTGCGAACCGCGCGAACCGCGCGAACCTCTGAACCCCGCTGTAGAACCTCGTGAACCCCTCGAACCTTGCGAACCCCGCGAACCCCGTTACCTTTCGAACCACGCTACGTCCCAATATTTTCCGAACTTGTAGCCGACGCTTGTAAAGGCGCCGACTTGGCGGAAGCCGAATCGCCGATGCAGCGCGATCGAGGCGTCATTCGGCATCGTCGCGCCGGCGACAATCCGGTGCACCTGTTCGTTCGCCATCGCTTCGAACAGCGCTCCGTATAGCAGCGAACCGATCCCGCGGCCGAGCGCGTCGGCCCGGCAATAGACACTCGACTCGACCGTCTGGTCGTAGGCGGCTTTGGGTCGCCAGCGACTGGTCGTCGCGTAACCGAGGACGGCGTCGCCCGCTTCCACCGCAACCAGCAGTTGATGGCGTCCGCCTGCCGCATGCTCGTCGAACCAGCCGCGACGGGTGGCGACGGTGAACGGCTGGAGATCGAAAGTAATCGGCGTCTCGACGACATAGTGGTTGTAGATGTCGACCAGCGCCGGGAGATCCTGCAGGGTGGCGGTGCGGATCCATGGTGAAGACATGGCCGCAGATTATCGCTCGGACGCCGACCAGGTCGAGTTTCAAGAGGTTCACGAGGTTCGAGAGGTTCGC
>Ga0070675_100000371_pt1 | contig 30322 bp, 17 predicted proteins | sample KBSM43metaG_FD_65343 | JGI IMG/M metagenome (GOLD analysis project Ga0070675, IMG submission 65343) | Miscanthus rhizosphere microbial communities from Kellogg Biological Station, Michigan, USA - KBS M4-3 metaG | ecosystem: Host-associated > Plants > Roots > Rhizosphere > Soil ... | reverse complement strand
ACGTCCGTCCGACCCACGCAAATGCGCTCGGAGCCTGCACTGCCTGGGGAGCCGAGGGAATTGACGGAACCCGCTCCGGGGTCATCGGTTGCGCTGACACGGCACTGTGTTGGGAACCGTAACCTTATCATAAGCATCGCAACGACTTGGACCGACGGCTCGCTGATGTTTTTATACTAGCGACCGGCGCGAGATCACTATTTGGTCATCTCGTATCTGGTCATCTAGTCATCTGGTTATCTAAGACCCTATCTCATAAATGGCTGGCTCAATCCGACAGCCTGCGGCGCCTAAGGGCGAGCCCAATATGCGTTGAGTCCCGCGGCCGCGGCGAGGAACGCCAGCAAGCTCACCGTCTGGAAATAGGCATACACCGATGCTTCGTCGATGTTGCGGCCAACAAAGAGCGCCGGCACCGCCGCCAACGGAAGGTAGCCGAGACAACGCATCGCCCGATTCGGGAATGCGACCGCTGCGATCGCAAATGGCACGAGCGAGCCGTAGGCGTACGGCTTGAGACGGAATAAGAACAGCGTGCTGACCAGCACGGCGAGGCCGAACAGCCGCACGGTCGCGTCGTCGTCCATGTCAGTGGTGCGGTGCGCCAGCAGGACGATGCCCGCGCCCGATGCCATCGCGCAGAACACGATTGCCGAGGCGGCAGGCGTCGTCGCCCCGAGGCCGAGCTTTCCGAAGATGACAAACGCGAAGTCGATGAAGTTTGGGTTGTTCAGGCCACCGGGCTCGCCAGCGAGGCCGGCTTGGCCGGGAATCTGGCCGAACGACGCGGCGTAAAAACTCCAGGCATAGGGGCCACTGATGACTGCATTGAGGAGATGGAACGCCGCGAACGCAAAGCCCGCTGCGGCAATCGCGCGCAACCGCTTCGGCCATTCGATCGGCAATACCAGGAACGCCACTGCACCGACGAGCGGCAGCACCTTCAGCGTGCTCATCAGGCCGAACGCACCCCCCGACAATACGTACCGGCGACGGTGAAGGGCAGCGACACTGAGCGCCGCGAACGGCACCTCGAAGATCGCGATGTTGCCGGTCAGTGCCAGCCAGCGGTACGCGCAGAAAGCACTGATGGCCGCGAGCATCACCCAGACAACGTCGACGGTGCTGCGCCATAGGCTGTACGCCAGCGCGGCGCAACTACCCGCGAGGATCACGAGATAGATGCCGACGTGCGCGTTCGGCAGCACATCCTGCGCGAGGCAAAGGATCTTGGCCGGGTACGCGGCGGCGATCGGGTACGGGAACGTCATCCACGCGGCCGGTCCAGGCGCGTTGTTCAGGTTGCCGACAACATAGGGGTTGCTCCCGGCTGCGAACGTGGCCAGTCCATGACACGTGGGCAGCAGGTCCCAGCCGACCAGGTTGCCCATGTTTGCGCCGGCGATCAAATCTCGCGCGTAGAAAAGGTCATTGAACGCGCACCATGCCATTATGACGAACAGCGCCACGAAGCCAAGTCGCCAAGCGAGGGCGTTGCGATCGCGAAATCGCGTCCCGACGACCCATTTCCCGGCCATCCAGAGCTGCGGTGCCAGAAACAGCACGAGCCACAGTATGAACGTGCCCAGGGAAATAACGACCCGATACGCCGATACATACGGCGAGGCCAGCGCAAGCGCCAGAATCGCAGCCATCAGACCGGCGACCGTGTGATGAGCGACAAGAAGGAAGGATCTCGGTCGAGCCGTCGTGTGAAGAAGCTGAAGAGCAAAGACGACGAGCGACACCAGCGTGACGAATGCAGCCGACGGTCTCGTGTAACTGGTTGACGACGCCGGCAACACGAACGCATTCATCAGTCCGGTCGTATTCCCGTGATGGGTCGCCAGTTCCAGGGAATCGAGTGTCCAGAGCGCGGTCGGACCGACAATCCGAAGCGTATGCATAGGGCGAGCGACGATCCGATGCTCGAGCGCGCAATCAATCCGGTGGGACCCGCCGCGTGCCACGTGGAGTTCGCATTGCTCCGCATCGTCGATGATGAACGCGAACGTGGCGTCGGCCTGGGTGGTGATGCGGGCGATCAACGCGAACGGGGGCGACACACGACGGAGTTCTGGGCTGTCACTCAACGCAAGCTGCAGCACCCCTTGCTCAGATCGTATCGATTGCTGAACAGCCTTCACGCGGACGCTGGAAAAGGCGACGAAGATGGCGCCAGCCGAAAGAACCATCACGACAAACAGGGTGACGGCGGTCGCTCGAAGGACTCGTGTCCGGGAGATGACCAATGCCCAACTCGCTCCTGTTCAGCCGACTGCTCTAAAGATCAGGCAACAACATACATGGAAAGACCGACCTGGTCTTTGCATATCGCGCGGATTACGCTGATCGTGCGAACGCTCAACGCAGCCGCATACAAAGGAAGTCGGTCATGTTCGAGTCTAAGCCTCTTGTGGCCTTCGATCAGCACGCCGCGTCCGTGACGGCGGCGGTCCTGTTTCCCGGCGCTCGGCGGCCGGCTGTGCACCAGCTCGTGCCGGACCGGCCGACGATCCGGCGCTTCGTCAAGAAGTTCCGGCGCCACGGGGCCCGTCCGCTGCTGCTACGAGGCCAGCCCTGCGGCTTCGAGCTCCAGCGGACCTTGACGGCGGATGGTGTCGCCTGTGATGTCATCGCCCCGGCGCTCATCCCGCGCCGCGCCGGCGACCGCATCAAGCACGACGCCTGGTCACGCGCTGGGAGCGTCACGTCGAGAACTTCGTCGCATGCTGCATCTCGCCTGCGCCCGGATCCTACTCAGGCATTTATGAGCTGGCTTCTAGTCATTTGATTGATCAATTGATCAATGAAATGACCAAATAACTAGACGACTAAATAACCAGATGTACACTCACCCCGTGCAGGCGATTGGCGATCCAGTCCCTACCCTCACTCTGACGTCGATCACCGCGGGCGAGCCGACCTCTCTCGACGCGTGTCTTGCCAGCCGGCGGGGCGGTGTCGTGGTGTTCTGGTCGGGTGTGTGCACGCACTGTGTTCGTTACGATCCGTATTTCAATCAGTTCGAGACGGCCCACCCTGAGCTGGCGCTCTACGTCGTGGCGACCCGGTTCACCGAGAGCGTTGACGATGTGCGGCGGGCGATTGTCGAGCGCGGGCTGCGGTTTCCGCTTTACAACGGTGCCGACGGTACTGCGGCCGCCGCCTATCTGGCGCAACAGACTCCGCGCGTCTACCTGGTCGACCCGGCGCGGACGCTGATGTATCGCGGCGCGGTGGACAACTTCAAATATGCCGCGGATCCCGAGTATCAACCGTATCTCGAGCGGGCGATCGAAAGTTTTCTCGCCGGTAAGGCGATCGAAAGGCCCGAGACCGGCAGCTTCGGCTGCGCCGTGAAATCGGTGTACTACCAACTCCCAAAAATGATCGAGCGGCCGCCCGCCCGTGGCTGATCCGCTCGCCGAACTGCGAGCGCTGCCGCCGGCGGTGTTCGAACGCGGCATCCAAACGCTCGCTCGTGCGTGCACCATGGCGCAGTCGTGGCTTGGCGTGATCGATGGCAAACCACCCAGCCACGACACGGTCCAGCCGTCGGTCGACGGTCCGAACGATCTCGATCGCGCGACTTCGGACTTCGCGAACCGCACGGCCCGCATTCTTCGCTATGCCGCGCTGGCTGGAACCGGCGAGCGCAGCGTCGCGGCAGAAATCGCCGATGCCGCTCGTGCCAGCTTTACCGGCGTCCTGCCGCGCGACCTGCCGAGCCTGTTGACGTTTCCGTTGCGCTTGCCGCTGTCGTTTGGATCGCTGCTGGCGCAGGAACTCGGACGCGGGCAGCACGCGTTCGACATCATCGGGCCGATGAAGGCGCCGGCGTTCCTGCTCGAACTGGTTGAAGCCTTCCTGGACTACCCGGTCTTCCAGGCCCTTCAATACAAGGACGAGATCGACCGATATCGCCAGCGGCTGGCGGTGGCGCCCGACGATCCGGTGGCTCGCCTGCATCTCGGGCGCGCGTTCATCAAGTGCGGACTCTACGCGCAAGCGCTCGACGAGCTGGCGATTGCCGCGCGCGATCCGCAGACGCGTGCGCAGGCGCTCTACGAACGGACGGTCGCCGGCACGCGCGCCGGTTCGTACCATCAGGCAATTCTCGACGGCGTCAGCGCGATCGACGCCGGCGCCGACGAACCGCGCGCGCAGCATTGGATGTGGCTGTCGTCGCGCAAGCTTGGCGGCTATCCGCCGGGAACGCCCCGCGAGCGGTGCGTCGAAATGGCGACCGGTTACGTCCCGACAGCGCTGCGTTATCGTGACGTCGCGGAGGAAATCGGTCTCGACAAGACCTCCGGTGGCCGCGGCACTGCGGTGTTCGACATCGACGGCGACGGCGAACTCGACGTCATCATTTCGGCGGTCAGCGGCGGCTGCAGCGTGTACCGCAACAACGGCGACGGCACGTTCCGCGACGCGTCGGTCGGTTCGGGCCTCGACGCGTGCGTCAATTCCTGGGGCATTTCGGCCGGCGATTTCGACAACGACGGCCGTACCGACCTGTTCGTCACCCGCCTCGGTTATTTCGACGGTCAGGCCGCGCTGTATCACAACAACGGCGACGGCACGTTCACCGACGTCACGCGCGAGGCCGGCGTGTCGAGCTGGGCGCCGGGATTCACCGCGGGTTGGGTGGATTTCGATCTCGATGGCCGCCTCGATCTGTTCGTGCCGAGCAATCTCGGCGGCGTCTTCCATCGCAGCAAGCGCCATCGACTGTTCCACAACAACGGCGACGGCACGTTTACGGATGTCACGCTCGACGCCGGCATGACGACGTGGGGGCCGGCAGTCGGCGCCACGTGGGGCGACTACGACAACGACGGCTACCCGGATCTGTTTCTCAGCAGCGCGTTCGGTCGCTCACAACTGTTTCACAACAACGGCAATGGCACGTTCACGGACGTCAGCGTCGAAGCGGGAATCGACCGTCCGTGCTTTGGCATGGTCACCTTCTTCTGCGACTACGACAACGACGGCTGGCTCGATCTCGTGCAGTACCTGTGGTGCAGCAACGACGACATGATTCACAGCCTGCGTCACGGCCAGGCGTCGCCGGAAGGGCAACCGTTGCGAATCTACCGCAACAATCGTGACGGCACCTTTACGTTCGTCAATGAAGAGCTCGGGATTCGCGAATGCTGGGGATCGATGAGCGGCAACGCCGCGGATCTCGACAACGACGGCCGCCTCGATCTGGTGCTCGGCAACGGCGGCCCGCAAATGGATCGGAGCGATCCGCTGGTCGTGCTCGCGAACGACGGCCGGCAATTCCGTAACGTGACATTCGCAGCCGGGCTGCCGGCGACCGGCAAAGCCCACGGTGCCAACGCCGCGGACCTGCACGGCGACGGCCGGATGAGCATCATCGCCGCATCGGGCGGCATGTATCCCGGCGAGTTACTGACCACGTCGGTCTTTCGTCCCGAGACGCTGGCCGGCAACTATCTGAACGTGCGACTCAAAGGAGTGAAGAGCAATCGTGACGCGATTGGCGCGCGGCTGAAACTGACCGCCGGCGGCGTTGAACAGCACCTCGTGGTCAACGGCGGCAGCCAGTTTGGCTGTCTGCCGCTCGAGCAGCACTTCGGCCTCGGCGTTGGCCGCCGCCCCGAGAGGCTCGAGGTGTGGTGGCCCGGCGGACCGCGCGAAACGCTTCACCATCTGCCGCTCAACACGACGATTACGATCACCGAAGGCGAAGGGAATTACACTGTAGTGAAAAGGGGACCCGATCCGCTATGACGATGACCGCCACGCGACCCACAGCCGTGACCGTTCCCGGCGACTTCAGCGCACACGAGCGGTTCCTGGTGGAAAAAAGCGAATTGGCGGTCGTCAAAGGGTTGGAACTCGAGCGTTGGTCGCGCGATCCAGCGCGCAGAGTGGAGAAATTCGCGCTGTCGTTGAATCGGCCTTATAACCTGCTCAACCGCGCCTGGGGGTACTTCAGCGACGTCACGATTGCCGGCAAGACGCTGACGGCGCTTGGCTGCCGTCAGGAGGTTGAGTTTGGAAAAATCACCGGGCCGAATCCGGAACAACGGCTGAAGGATTACGTGCTGGGCCGCTTCCTCAACACCTCGACCTGGGTCTATCCCGATGGCGATCTCGGCGGGTTCACGATCCAGCAGATGTTGTACTGCAATGCGGACGGCGTGTGCGGCCGCTATCCCGCCGACCAGTTGACGGCGGCGCGCGACTGGCGCGAGATTGGCCCGAAATATCGCTGGTCGCTGCTGACGATCTTTCTGCACGATTTCGTGATCTATTTCGGGCCGATGAAACGGGTGCTGAAGGAAGCGTGTGCCGTTGTTCAGCATCCCGATTTCGTGCACGTCGTGCCGAATCCGCGGCCTGGTTACAAGCTGGAAGTGGCGATCGGCTATCCGTTCATCGACTTCGCGCCGATCCCGAATTTCTTCGGATTCGGCCCGGGCAAGTTCGACTGGGCGATCAAGACGTTTTCGTTTCTGCTGCGCGACAACAACGAAGTGCGCTGCGACATGGAGTTCATCGCCGGCGCCCGCGCCAAGAAGGTCTTCGACTTCGGCGCCAATATTCCCGATCCGCTTTACGGCACGTCCGACTTCATGGAGCTGCTGACGTTCGGGTTGTACAAGTCGAAACTGTTCCGCGATTTCGTGGACGGTTTCATGGCCGTCGAGCACGCGCACGTCCACCAGGCGTTGATGGAAGGCAGCTCGAAGATCTTTGCCGCTTGGGAGCGAACAGATGGCTGACGGCTAATGGCTCATGGCAGAAGGTCCACGGACCATATGCCATCAGCCATCTCACGCTTGTTCCCCTAAGGCAGCGTCAACCCGGCAAATGGCAGCACCGCTTCCTTCGGTTTGGTGTTGACGTTCGAGACCAGGCCGCCGTCGATCTGGATGCTGACGTATTGTCCGTCGGGTGCCGTTGAAATCTGGACGGTGCACATGTGCGGCCCGCCCAGATCCTTGGTCCACAGCCCGATGCCCGTGAACGTGACGCAATCGCACTCCCCAGGCCTCGCGTCGCGGTTCGCGTTGCCGAAGCTCACCCACACCAGGCTGCCCATCCGGAAGGTGCCACCGGTCGTTTCATTGACGTACTCGAACGCCGCCGGTTTGCCCGATGGGTAACCCGGAATCGCATAATCGTACGAGAACGTCTGGCCGTTGGACGCGACGACTCCTTTGGCGCTGCCCGACTTGCCTTGGGGCGGCGGCGCGATGCCGTCCATCGCCTGCATGTAGATGTACGGATCGAGCGTCGAGCCCGCGCCGACGCTGTAGCACGACTGGAGATCAGGTTTCGGAAATCCGTAGCCTTCGGGGTACGGCACCCTGCAGGTTCCGCTGAACCCGAACACGACTTGTCCGCTCGGATCTTTTTCGAACGCCGCCGGCCCGCGCATGTGCCACGAAGCCTTCGGCGTGCGCGGCTCGAGCTTGAGCAACGCCAACAGCACCGACTGGATGATGAAGCCGCGGAACAGGAAGTTGCCGATAATCCGGCCGGTCTTCACATCGATCGATCCCAACGACACTTCGAACGGATCGTCCACCCACGCGACGCCGTGCATGTCGTAATGGATCTTCTTGTAACGCAGGCGCTCGTCGTGGCCGAGGAACCCGACCGTCATCCGTCCCGGGAATTCTTTCGCCAAGTCCGATTCGGGCGGCTTCACCAGCATGCCGCCAGGCAGTTGCGTCCAGACCGACACTGGAATCGAGTTGCCCGAGCGCTCGCCGAACTGAAACAGCACCCGTCCGAGCAAATGCGATCGGCCGGTCGCGCCGCCTTCATGATCCGGAATGTTCAACGTGAACTTGTCGCCAAACGCGGTGCCGTGTGTGAACGCGGTGTACTCGCGGATCGTGTTGGTCGGAATCTCCGGCAGGCGGTCGGGTGCGACCGGCATCGGATCGGGTGCCAGCGAACTGAGGCACATGTGCGGATGCAGCGCCGCGCCAACCGACAGGATGCTGGCAAACTGCATCTTCGGGCCCGAGAACGGCAGCGGGAAGCGGAGCGGCTCGCCGCCGAATCCAGGACCGAGCGGCAAGAACGAAATCCCGCTCATCGAAAAGTCCAGCGTGCCGTCCGCACGCTGTTCGAAGCGTCCCCACACCGATCCGTAATGCGGCGGCACGTCCGGATCGGTCCGCGTTTCGTTCGAAAACTCGATGGGCGTTGGCGGGATCTTCGGGTTGACGCTGATCAGCGCCAGCAGCGCCGAATTCATGAAGCCGACGAACACCTTGAAGTTATTGACTTCGCCGGTCGCGAGGTTGAGCTCGCCGGTCGACACCATGTTCTCGATGTCGGTCACTTTGTTCATCAACGAGGGCAGCTTGTAGAACTGCGGTGCGGCGAGGATGCCGTCCTGCCCGATCAGCCCTTCACCCACCGACATCGTGAACTTCGCGATGTCGTCGCGCGGCGGCTCGAAGTGGAACGTCAGCGTCCCGGTGACATGGCTTTGCGTGAGGCACAGTCCGCCGAAGAACGTGTTGGGCGAGCTGCCGAACGGGATGTCGCGTTCGATGGTTGCGTGCGCGGCGCGCAGGGCGTCGCCAAAGTAGCTCGATTCCTCGTTCAGGGCCACCGTCGCCTGCATGCTCTTGGGCAGCGAAATGCGCATGCCACTTTCGGGCACGGGCGTACGCGTCCGCGACGCTGGCGCGGCGGACGCCGCGCGCGCCGCCGGCGGCGGTGGGGTGACGAGATCGGCCGCTGTCAGCCGGGGGCCGGGTGCCAGGCGGTACTCGGTGACCGGATCGGTCGCGGCCAGTTCCGCCAGATCAATCAACGGGTACGATGAGCCGCACTCCGCGTTCAACAGCCGCAGCATCTCGTTGGCGATGACGCCGTGCCCGGTGGCGCCAGGCGAGACACCGTTCAGCGAAAACAGGCCGCCCAGGTAATCCGCGGTCAATGTCCGTTCGCCGACCTTTACGCCATCGCGCTTGACGCGGGCGAACACGCCGTGCAGATCCAGCACGAGCGCGTCGTGTTCGGCCGCGACGGCGCGAATCTGCGCGTTCAGCGCCGCAACCCGCTCGGTCAACCGCGCCACAGCCGCGGCTGACACCACCGACCCCTCGGGCAGCGGCGAAGCGGTGCGAGCGATTACCCGGCAGCCGGCTTCGACCAGCCCACTCGGCGTCAGGCGATCGCTGTCGTTCAGTCCGAAAAGTTGCGCCAGCACCGCCGATTCGGCCTTCAATACACGAGGCGCGGACGCGCAGGGCGTGAACCACGCCGTGTCGCTCGGGTCGGGAAGGGTACAGACCACCACCGTTGCCGACGCCCCGCCAAGTGTCGTGACGACGCTCGCATAATTCGCGCGGAAGCTCCCATCGTCCGGCATCCACGTGGCGTCGCCTTTGATCGCGGCGTCGAGCACGTCGTAGACACCGAGCGCGACGAGAATGAGAGTCGGCTGACGGAACAGGGCGTACTCGATCGCCGTCGGCAGTTGCGCATCGCCGGGCATCAGCAGGCCAGGAAGGCCGAGTACCAGGTTGAGGGCCGTCTGCAGACCGTCGCTGCGGTGGATCAGCGGCGACGCCGGACGGCGCGTCAGCGCGTCGATGAGTTTCAAGCCGGGAATTGAGACGTTCGAGTACAACCCCGCCGGTGGAAACTCCTTCAACACCGTGGTTTGCATCTGTTGCGGTAAGCGCACCGGCAAGTCGGCGAAGCCGATGATCGGCCCGATGCCGGGGCCCTCTATAATCGGTTGCGGAAAGGGCGTGTTCAAACGCCGTGCGACTTGCGCCGGGAAGCTGAGAGGTTGCAGTTCCTCGCTGATCCCGAAATCGCCCGCGCCCGCCGCCAGGCCGTCGCCGACGACGACAAACGTGCTCGTATTGAGGGTCTTTAGGCGTGCCATATGCGCTCCGGGGTTGACACTGAGCGCCGGGAATCTTAGCATCATCGGCGAACTCACCCTTTTCCACGACACGTCCGATACTGTTTGAGGCAGTCGCCGTATGCCTCGCGTGAAATCTATCAACCAGACAATCGTCGTAGCGGCGACACCGCTCGAGGTCTACGAGGCGTTCGTCAATGCGCGGAAGCACGCCGCCTTTACCAACTCGCCGGCGACCGGACTGGCACGGGTCGGCGCAAAGTTTACGGCGTGGGACGGCTACATTTCGGGTGTCCACCGCCGGTTGGTCAAAGGCCGAAGAATTGTGCAGGACTGGCAAACCAGCCAATGGCCGGAAGGGGCCCCGCCATCGAAACTTGATTTGACATTCACCCGCGTCAAGCGCGGCACGGCCGTCCGGATGCACCACAGCAATGTGCCGGCGGAGCAGGCGGCGTCCTACCGCCAAGGGTGGATTGACTATTACTGGAAACCGCTGAAGGCGTATTTCTCAAAAGCATAGAGGTGACGATGAATCGCTTCCGACTGGCAGTCCTGCTAGCGTGCCTGACGTTCGCTCCTGCACCGCTGTTTGCCCAGGGTGCGTCGCTGCACGGCTTTGGACCCATCAACAGCTCGATGGCCGGCGCCGGCGTGGCGCTTCCCGAAGATTCGCTGAACGCGCTCGGCTTCAACCCCGCGCTCGTGACCGCTGTCCAGGGGAATCAGATTTCGTTCACCAGCGAGTTCTTCAAGGACTCGATCAACATCCATACGACGTTCGGCTCGCAGCAAGGCGACACGCATCCAACGAGTCATCTCACGATCGCTCCGTCGTTCGGCTGGATGCTGCGCGATCCGAAGAAGAAGATGGGACTCGGCTTCGGCCTGATCGCGATCGCCGGGTTCGGTACCGACTATCCGCAGGACACTGCGAGCATTCTGTTCGGCCAGCCGCCGAAGGGATTCGGCCGCATCTACACCGGCTACCAGGTGACGAAAATTCCGATTGCGTTCGGCTTCGAACTGAATCCGAAGCTGTCGATCGGCGCATCGCTCAACATCTACGTCGGCCAGTTCTACGTCGCGCCGCTGCCGGACGGCACCTATGACACGGCGGCCAACGGTGACATCTGGTATCCCGAGGCGGGCAAGCCGAGCCAGAAGTTCGCGGTCGCCCCGCAGTTCGGCTTCACCTACAAAGCGACGCCCGAGATCAGCGTCGGCGCGTCGGTGACGCTGCCACAGAATTACCAGACGTACGAATACAATTCGACGATCGCCGATCCAACGTCGCGCAACTACGGCCTGCACCGGACCATCGAGTACGACCTCGACGGACCGTGGTCGACGGCGTTCGGCGTTGCGCTGAAGCGCGACAAGATGGCATTGGCGATCGACGGGATGTATACGCACTATGTTGGCGTCCACGGCTTCGGCGGGCCCGGCGGCATTGTCAACGGCACGGTCGACCCGTTCGGCTGGCGCAATGTCTGGACTTTCAAAGCCGGCGTTCAAGAGGAGGTCGGAGCAAAGGCGACCGTCCGTTTCGGTTACAACTACAGCCAGATGCCGCTGCGTCCCGAGGTGGTCATCTCGGCGACCGGCGCGCCCGCCACCTTCGAGCACCACATCACCGGCGGCGCCGGCTTCAAGCTCTTCCCGTTCTTGAGCGCCGAAGCGTCAGCCTATTACGTGCCGCGATCGCACGTCGTTGGGCCGTTCCCCAACCTGCAGAATGTGAATCAGGGAAGCCTCGACGAGTCCAACACTCTCACCAGCGTTCTGATTGGACTCAACTTTCACTTCTGATCGAGCAGGCTGCGTGAAATGCCAAATGCAAAATGCCGAATGAATAGGTTTAGTATCTAGCGTTCGGCATTTGCATTCTGCATTTTGCATTCTGCATTTAAGGAGTCCCCAATGGCCTACAAACTTTCGTGCGCGGAAACCGGAGCGAAGTGCGGGTTCGAAGTGAAGACGGACACCAAGGAAGAATTGATGAAGCACGTCGCCGTCCACGCGCAGATGGCGCACCCGGAACTGGCCAGCAACCCGCCCACGCCTGCGTCGATTGAAAAACTGATTCACCAGGTCTAATCCGGGTATCCGGGCCGCGCGCGAACGGCGCGCGTGGCCCCGTCGCACCAGTTGCCGTAAACTACGCGCTTGCCTCTCTCTACCGGGATCAGCCTGAACGGCCGTTACCGCGTCGAAGCCCGGCTTGGCGGCGGCGGCATGGGCGAGGTGTATCGCGCCTGGGATTCGTCGCTGAGCCGCGACGTCGCTGTCAAAATTGTTTCTGCCGCCCGGCTGGCCGACCCTGACTTGCGTAAGCGCTTTGCGCGCGAGGCGCAGGCGGCGTCGGCCCTGAACCACCCCAACATCGTCAGCGTCTTCGATGCCGGCGAGTGCGATGCGGGTCCGTTTCTGGTGATGGAGTTGATTGCCGGCCGCACGCTGCGCGTCATTCTCCGGGAGCCGCCGGACGTCAAGCTCGCTACTGATCTTTGCCGCCAGATCGCACGCGCGCTGACCGCGGCGCACTCCGCGGGCATCGTCCACCGCGACATCAAGCCGGAAAACGTCATGGTGCGCGACGACGGCTATGTCAAGGTGCTGGACTTCGGCATCGCCCGAGTCGCGAACGCGACCGCCGCGCACGACCAGACGACGGATGCGTCCACCGGCGGCGCACTGACCGGAACCTCGGTCGTCGGCACCGCGGCCTACATGGCGCCGGAGCAGGCGCGCGGTGGGACGATTGGCTCGGCGGCCGACATCTTCGCGCTCGGTCTGCTGCTCTACGAATTGGCCTCGGGCCGCCATCCGTTTGCGTCTGCCGCCGGACCGCTGGGCGCGGTCGCGCGGATGATGTCGGAAACGCCGATTCCGCCGTCGCGGCTGAACGCCGATGTTCCGCCGGTCCTCGATGCCTTGGTTCTTCGGATGCTCAGTCTTGAACCGGCGGTGCGGCCGACTGCGGCCGACGTGGACCGCGCGTTGTCGACGCTGACCGGTGCGCCGCTGGCGATGGTCCGTTCGCGAGCCGCCTCGCACGTCGTCGGGCGCGAAGACATTCAGGCGGAGCTCGCGCGCGCGTTCGAAGGCGCCGTCACCGGCACCGGCATGGTCGTCGCGCTTGGTGGAGAGCCGGGCCTCGGCAAGACCACCGTCGTCGAGCAGTTCCTCGAAGATGTCGCGGCGAGTCGTCCCTGCCTGATCGCGCGCGGGCGCTGTTCAGAGCGCCATGCCGATGGCGGTGCCGCTTATCTGCCCTGGCTCGAACTGCTCGACTCGATGCGTGGCCGCAACAGTGCTACGGGTGTGGGCGGACTGCTGAAGACGACCGCGCCGACGTGGCACGCGCAGGTCGCGCCGATGTCTTCCGGCGATTCCCCGGAAGCGCGCGCCTTGACCGTGAATCGCGCCGGCTCACAGCAGTGGCTGAAACGCGAGCTGGCGACGTTCCTCGACGAAGCGTCGCTGCATGCGCCGCTGCTGCTGTTCGTCGACGACATGCACTGGGCCGACGCCTCGACTGTCGATCTGTTGCAATACGTCGCGCCGCGTCTCGAATCGTCGCGGGTTCTGATTATCGTGACCTATCGCCCCTCGGATCTGACGCGGACCCGTCATCCGTTCGAGTCGGTGAAGCTCGATCTCGAGGGCCGCGGCGTGCTGCGCGAAATTCCGCTGCAGTTCCTGACCAGCGGCGACGTCGAACAGTACTTATCGCTCGAATTCCCCGGCCATCGCTTTCCGGCAACGCTCGCCAGCGTCCTCCATGCGAAAACCGAAGGCCATCCGCTGTTCATGGCCGACGCGGTTCGCAGTCTGCGCGATCGCCGCGTGCTGGCCGAGGACGGCGGAGTGTGGCATGTTGCCCGTCCGCTCGAGGAGTTGGCCGAAGACATTCCGAAATCGGTTCGCAGCATGATCGAGCTGACGCTCGGCCGTCTCGACGACGCCGAGCGGCGCGTGCTGCTGGCGGCCGCCGTGCAAGGCGTAGAGTTCGATACGGCGATCGTCGCGCGCGCGTCGCAGATCGATCAGGCCGAGGTCGAGGAGCGGCTCGATCAGATTGCGCGGCGGCACGCGCTGGTGCGACCGGTTCGCGAGTTTGAATACCCGGATCGCAGTTTGTCGGTGAAATACCGTTTCGTTCACGCGCTCTATCAGGACGCGCTCTATCGCTCGCTGGGGCCGACGCGCCGTGCCTCGACCAGCGCCGCGGTGGCGCACGCACTCGCGACGGCCTGGGCCGGACAGGTCAACGCTCGTTCGGCGGAGCTCGGATATCTCTACGAAGCCGCGCGCGATTTTTCGCGGGCCGCCGAGTTCTTCCTGATCGCCAGCGAACGTGCGCGTCAGATTTTCGCGGACCGCGATGCGCTGGCGTTGGCACGGCGCGCGATGACCAACCTGCAGGCGCTGCCCGAGTCGCCCGAGCGCGCTTCGCGCGAAGTCATGCATCTGATGGCGATCGCGCTGCCGATGCACAGCGTTCACGGCTATGCGGCCCGCGAACTCGAGGCCACCTACGCGCGCGCCCGCCAGTTGTGCGACGAACTCGGTGAACATCCGTTACGGTTCGGCGTGATCACCGGCATCAGCGCCTTTCATTTCATGCGCGCCGAGCTGCGCACCACCGAACAGTTGATCGATAAGCTGCTTCGGCTGTCGGCGCAGACCGGCAATCCAGTGATGCGCATCTGGGCGCTCTGGGTCCACGGCTCGACCTATTCGCACATCGGCGAGAAATACGACGAGGCGTTCGCGCGGTTGGACGAAGGCGTCGGCCTCTACACCCGCGATTTGCATCCCGCGTTCATGTTGCTGACCGGCTTCGACGCCGGCATTGGCTGCCAGATGCAGGCGGCGCGACTGGCCTGGGTGCTCGGGCGCGCCGATGAGGCAGTCGCGCGGAGTGCCGCGGCGCTACAGCAGGCACGCGACCTGCGGCATCCGCTGATGGTCGGATTCGGACTGTTCTTCCATGCGTGGGTGCTGCAGCATCGCGACGAGCCCGAACTGGTTCTCGCCGCGACCGACGAGGCGAAGTCGTTGAGCGGCCGCTACGGTTACCCGCAAATCGCTGCCTGGACGCAGATGCTGAACGGCTGGGCGCGCGCGCGGCTTGGTCAGCCGGCCGAAGGTGAAGCCGTGATTCGCGAAGGAATCGCGGCAACCGATGCGATGGGCATCACGCTGCTGCGTCCGACATTTCTCGCGTATCTGGCCGAAACCCGCATGATTCAGGGCGATGCGGCCGGCGCGTTCGACATCCTGACACATGCCGCTGAGTTGGCGGACCGATCCGACGAAGGCTGCTGGCTGCCGGAGATCCGACGTCTGATCGCGGAAGCACGGCTGCAACGCGGTGACAGCCGCCGACTCGTTGAAGCGTCGTTACATGAAGGGCTTGCGGCAGCGCTGCACCAGGGCGCGGTCGGCTTTGCGCAACGCATCGAGGCGCGCCTCGGTCGGTTATAATCGCTTTCCTTTAGCCCGCAACTACTACTACTACTGTGACTTCACCAAATCTCGACCCGCACTATTCCTCCGCCGAAGCCTTGGCAGCCCAGCGATCCGCGACGCTGATCGATCGAAATGCGGCGAGCGCGCGCCCGGCGTCGAGCATGGCGCGTCGTCTTCGCCGCTTGATCGTCGGTCTGGTGATCCTCGCCGCGATTCTGCTGATCGCCGCAGTGGTCATCGACCGGCGGGGTAACGCCTTTTTCGATACCGGACGCGACATCGTCGTCGGCGCTCTCGATCCGTTTGCGGCGGCTCTGGCCGCCGGCGATGGGTCGGCGATGGAGCGGCTCTATGCGCCGGATTTTGCCGGCACACGGCTCGGATTCGCCAGCAGGGACCTCGCAAGCACGATCGACGGCGCGAGACGGTTCGTGCAAAAGTCGGACGGCGCGCCGCAGGATCGCGCCGCGGCGTTGGCCGAGTGGCGCGCCTACCGTGACACCTTTGCGTCGATTAGCGCCGCTGAACTGCACATCGATCAAGTGGAGGAATGGGGCGGCGCGACCGTCGGGGCCACCGTACGCTTCGAACTGATTGGCACTCCCACCGGCGCTCCTCAACCGGGCATCGATCGGGCACGCTTCCGGATGACGTTTTTGCGAGGAGCCGAAGGCATCCGTATCAAGTCTGCGTCGTTCCTGGACGGCGAACGCTTGATCAGCGATGCGGCGCAGTTCACCGACGTCGCACGTGCCGCCGGCGTCGACTTTACCAACCGCTACTATCCGGCATTTCTGAACGAGAAGATGGCCTTCGGGATGATCCGCTACGGACCTGGCGGGATCACCGCCGCGGATATCGACAACGACGGCTTCTACGATCTCTTCGTTCCGGATGGCGTCGAATCGAAACTGTTTCGCAATACCGGCGATGGACGGTTCGAGGACATCACGGCGGCCGCGGGGCTGGGCGGCCTCGACGGCGTCAGCGTCGGAATATTCGCTGACTACGACAACGACGGCTTCAAAGACTTCTTCGTCAGCCGCACGTTCAAGCCGAACCAGTTGTTTCACAACAACGGCAACGGCACGTTCACCGACGTGACGGCCAAGTCGCGGATCGGCGAAGACTGCTGCACGACCGTCGCGTCGTGGGGTGACTACGACAACGATGGGTTGCTCGATTTATACGTCGGCCGATATCTCGATCCCCGAATCAAGATTCCGACGACGTTCTATGCGCGCAACGGCGAACCCAACCAGCTGTATCACAACAATGGCGATGGCACGTTCAGCAACGTCACTGAAAAAGCCGGCGTTGGCGAACTCGGCTTGTGCCTCGGCACCGTCTGGGGGGATTACGACGACGACGGGTTCCTCGATTTGTATGTTGTCAACGACTTCGGCCGCAAGACGCTGTATCACAACAACCGGAATGGCACTTTCACCGATGTGACCGTCGCCAGCGGCACTCTCGATTACGGCGCCGGCATGAGCGCCTCGTTCGGTGACTACGACAACGACGGCAAACTGGATCTCTACGTCGCGAATATCCGCTCGGAGCATCGCTGGTTCGCGGAGGCGCCGACCGTGATGCGCTATATGGTGAACAGCTACCGGCAAGGTGTCTGGATGAGCGACATGCCGCTCTACTTCGAGATCTTCCGGCAGTCGGGTTTCGGCTTCGTCGAGGTTTTTCGTCAGATGGCGTCCGGCAATACGCTGATGCGGAATCGCGGCGACGGCACCTTCGAAGACACGACCTGGAAGGCGAGCGCCAACCCGCCCGGCTGGTTCTGGGGGTCGTCGTTCGCCGATTTCGACAACGATGGCTGGCTCGACATCTACTCGGCCGACGGGTGGGTCTACAACGAACCCAACAGCGAAATCGAAATGGAATTCCTCAATAACGTGGTCAGCAAGCAGGACGTTTACAAGACCGGGCTGTTTTTCGATCCGAAGTATTTTGGCAAGCGTTCGTGGCACGGCTTCGAGCGCAACCGGCACCTCCGCAACAACGGCGACGGGACGTTTGCCGAAATCGGACGGCCGGCAGGGACGGACCTGCTGATGAATTCGCGCGGCGTCGCGGTGGCCGATTTCTGGAACCGTGGTGCGCTCGACATTGCCGTCGCGGCATCGACCGACAAACACGCGCTGTTGAAAAACGACGTCGGCACCCATCACCACTGGCTCGGCGTCGAGCTGGTGGGCACGACGACGAACCGGGATGCGGTCGGAGCGCGCGTATACATCCGGATGGCGGGAAAGCAGCAGATGCGCGAGGTCGTGCTCGGCGACGGCTACGGCTCACAAAGCTCGCTGCGGCAGTATTTTGGCCTGGCCGACCAGGCGAAGGTGGACGAACTCGTCGTGCGGTGGCCGAAGTCGGGAACCACCCAGACGTTCAGCAACGTGGCGGCCGATCGGATCATCCAGATCACCGAAGGCAAGCCGGCGCCCGAGGCACTCGTCGAAAAGCACTACGGCGCGTCGCAGCAGCAGGCCGCACGGTGAAACCGCTTCTCGCGTTGTTGGCCGCGGCCGCGGTGGCCGCGACCGCCGGCTTTGAAGACATCACCTCGAAGGCTGGTGTCGCCGTCGCCCATCACAACCGCAAGTTCGAGAATCCGTACGCGCACATCATGGCGGGCTACACCGCACTCGGCGCGTCGGCAAGTGCCGCGGATTATGACGGCGACGGCTACGATGATCTGTTCGTCACCGATTCGTCGGCCAATGGCCGCAACCACCTTTTTCACAACAACCGCAACCTGACGTTCACCGACGTGGCGGCCCAGGCTGGGATCGACAGCGGCAACGACGCGGCGAACGCGTCGGCCGACTCGCTCTGGTTCGATTACAACAACGATGGCCGTCCGGATCTGCTGGTGGTGCGCTTCGGACGCAGCCAGCTCTATCAAAATCTCGGCAACGGTAAATTCAAAGAGGTCGGCAAGGCCGCCGGGCTCGATCGCTATCTGAACGCGATCACGGCGATTGCCTTCGATTACGACCGCGACGGCGATGTCGATCTGTTCATCGGCGCGTATTTCAAACCGGTCAACCTGTTCAAACCCGAGACGCCGAATTTCTTTCCAGAGAGTTTCGAGACCGCGAATAACGGCGGCGGTGTGATCCTCTACCGAAACAACGGCAACGGCACATTCACCGACGTGACCGACAAATCCGGCCTGCAGACCAGCGGCTGGACGCTCGACCTCGGCCACGCGGATGCCGACAACGACGGCTGGGATGATCTCTACGTCGCCTGCGATTTCGGCACCGATCGATTTTTTGTCAACCGGCACGATGGCACGTTTGGCGACATCACCGAGAAGGCGATCGGCATTGATACCAAGAAGGGGATGAACGTCGACTGGGGCGACTTCGACAACGACGGCCTGCTCGACATCTACGTGACGAACATCACCGACGACTACATGAAGGAAGGCAACTTCATGTGGAAGAACAACGGTAACCTGACGTTTACCGATGTGTCGCGCGAAACGAATACCTACGACACCGGCTGGGGCTGGGGAGCGAAATTTTTCGACTACGACAACGACGGCTGGTTGGATTTGTACGTGACGAACGGATGGGTATCGGCCGGGTCGGAAAGTTACGTACCCGACGTATTCGAAATGATCATCAAGCCGGACCTCGACTTGTCGGACGCGCGCAACTGGCCGCCGATGGGCACCAAGAGCCTCAGCGGATATCAGAAGAAACGGTTGTTCCACAACGAGCGCGGCCAGGCGTTCACCGATCAGGCGCCGAAGTTTGGCGTCGATTCAATCAAGGATGGCCGCGGCATTGCAACGGCCGACTTCGACAACGACGGCCGGATCGACATGTTCGTCGCCAACGCCAACGGCCAGCCGTTTCTGTATCGCAACACCATGCCGAACGTCGGCCATTGGGTCGAACTCGTGCTGACTGGCGTCAAATCGAACAAGCTCGCGGTCGGTGCGCAGGTGCGCGTGACCGCTGGCGGCCGAACGCAGCTGCGGTTCGTGGACGGCGGCAACAGCTTCGCCGGCCAAGGCTCGATGCGTCTGCATTTCGGCCTCGGCGCCGCGACGACGATCGACAAAGTGGAAGTACGCTGGCCCACCGGCGAGAAACAGCTGGTGGCCAACGTGCCGGTCGACAAGCTGACGAAAATTAGCGAGGGCTCGACGAAATGAACCGAACCTGGATTGCGATCGCCGCGGTCGCGATGGCCGTGGCGCAAGGCGTGCGCCCGGCGGTAGTCACCTCTCAGCAAGCGGATTTGGCTGCGCTCGAGGCCGCGTTGAGCGCCGCTCCGGACGATCTCAGGGCCGCCAACGATTACCGGATGGCGATTATTCCGGTCAAGCAATACGACCGGTCGATCGCGTTCTTCAAGAAGTTGACCGCCGACCATCCGACCGCCGCGAACGCGCACCTCAACTACGGCTTCGCCTACGTCGACAAAATTCCGGACGCCGGCGCGATTACGCAGGTCATTCTTGCCAACAACGCGCTGGGCGAATTTACCAAGTCGCTCGATCTGCGGCCGTCGTGGATCGCCCTCTATACCCGCGGCAACAGCTATCTGTTCTGGCCGCGGATTTTCAACCGTACCAAGTACGGCATCGCCGACCTGACCGAAGCGCTCAAAATGCAGAAGATCGAAACCAAGCGCCACTATCACGTACGCGTCTACGTCTCGCTCGGCGATGGTCTCTGGAAGTACGACGATCTGCCGGGCGCGGCAAATATCTGGCGCGAAGGCCTCGCGCAGTTCCCCGACAGCGACAAGCTGAAGGCCCGCCTTGCCAAACAGGGCGACGAGCTCAAGACCGTAATCGAGGCCGACTACGATCCGCAGAAGCGGGTGGACACCAGCCTCCAGGATCTGTGGATGGAACGATGACAACGACACAAAGGGTCCGCAGAACGCCAAGGCCGACAGCCGCCACGCTGATGGTCTGCGTGATTGCGGCCGGATGGTTCGTGCGTAGCCGAGCGGCCGGTCCCGCCGTAATCAAGTTTGAAGACATCGCGGCTAAAGCGGGCGTCCAATTCCGCCATCACACCCGCAACTTCAAGGGCACGAGCGCCGACGTCCTCAAGATGTTCACGTCCGGCGGCGCATCGGCCGCGGTCGGCGACTTCGACAACGACGGCTTCGACGACCTCTTCATCGTCGACTCGGGGGAGGGCACCAAAAGCCACCTGTATCGCAACAACGGCAACATGACGTTTACCGATGTCAGCGAGAAGGCCGGTGTCGGCGGCGGCAACGATCCGCTGTCGATTGTCGCGGATGCACTCTGGTTCGATTACGACAACGACGGCTGGCGCGACCTACTGGTGGCGCGGTTCGGCACGCCGCTGCTGTATCACAACGAGAAAAACGGCACGTTCAAGAACGTGACGGCGCAGTCCGGACTCAGCAAGTTCGGCAACACTATCGCGGTCGTGGCGTTTGACTACGATAACGACGGCCGGCTCGACCTGATGTTCGGCAACTATTTCAAACCGCAGAACCTGCTCGATCCCGCCGGCATCGAGAAAGATCCGCACGTATTGCCCAACGACCTCGACAATGCGGTCAACGGCGGCGGCGTTACGCTGTGGCACGGCCTCGGCAACGGGCGCTGGGAAGAAGTGACCGAGAAGGCCGGCTTCAGCAAGCACACCGGCTGGACGCTCGACATCGGCCACGGCGACTTCAACAACGACGGCCTCCAGGATATCTATCTCGCCTGCGATTACGGGACCGATCGGATCTTCTTCAACAACGGCGACGGCACATTCCGCGATGCCACCGAGAAAGCGCTCGGCTTCGACACCCGCAAGGGCATGAATGCTGACGTCGGCGATTACGACAATGACGGCTGGCTGGATATCTATGTCACCAACATCACCGACGAGTACATGAAAGAGTGCAACATGTTGTGGCACAACAACCACGACGGCACCTTCACCGACTTGTCGCGCGAAACCGGGACTTGCGAAACGTTATGGGGCTGGTCGGCGAAGTTCGGCGACTACGACAACGACGGCCTGCTCGACATCTTCGTCGTCAACGGTCTGCGCTCGGCCGGGCCCGACAACTACATTCCGGTGCTGGTCGATTTGATTACCAAGCCCGGCGTCGACTTCACCGACGTCCGTGGCTGGCCCAACATCGGCAACATGACGTGGAGCGGCTATCAGAAGAAGAAATTCTTCAAGAATCTCGACGGCAGCAGCTTCAAGGAAATGTCGAACGCCGCCGGCGTCGACAACGACAAGGACGGCCGCGGCATTGGTGTGGGCGATTTCGACAACGACGGCCGCCTCGACTTCTATCAGGCGAATGCCGATCAGAACTCGCTGTTCTACCGGAACACGACGACCGACGCGGGTCATTGGATCGAGTTGAAACTGGTCGGCACGAAGTCGAATCGCGACGCGATCGGCGCGCGCGTCACCGTGAAGGCCGGCGCCAGGACGCTGATCCGTGAAGTGGATGGCGGCAATGGTTACGCCGGCCAAAGCACGCAGCGGATCCACTTCGGCCTGGGCGCCAGCACGACGATCGCGTCGATCCAGGTTCGCTGGCCGAGCGGCGCCGTGCAAACCGTCAGCGCGCCGATCGACAAGATCACCACCGTGCAGGAAAGCGCTGCCAGCGGGTCGCGTTAGTGGCCGCGCGTTCCCAGTTGCTGAGCGCGCTGGCGCTGGTCGGCGTAGTGAGCGCCGTGGCAGCACCCGGCACCCAAGCACCAGCACCCGGCACGTCGGCACCAGCACCCAGCACCCAGCACCCAGCACCCAGCACCCCGGACTCTGCCGCCCTCTGGCATCACCGAAATCTCGGCAAAGCGTTTTACGAGAATCCGACGACGCAGCAGCAGGCGGTGGACGAGTTCAAGAAGGCGCTCGAGCTGGCGCCGAACTCGGCGCGCGAGCGGTTGAACTACGGTCTGGCGCTATTGCGCGCCGCCAAAACCGCCGACGCGATCACCGAACTCCAGAAGGTTCAGCAGCAGGATCCGTCGATTCCGCACACCTGGTTCAATCTCGGCATCGCCTACAAAAAAGACTCCCAGTACGACAAGGCGATCGTCCAGTTCGAGCAGATGGTGAAACTGGCGCCGAACGAGCCGATCTCGCATTACAACCTTGGCTACCTCTATAAGCTCACTGAAAAACCGGCCGAGGCCTTACGCGAGTTCGAGCGGGCGTCGCAGCTTGATGCGAACCTGGCCGGTCCGCATTTTCAGCTGTTCAATGCCTATCGCGACGCCGGCCGTGCGGACGAAGCGCAACGCGAGCAGCAGACGTTCCAGGAAATCAAGCGTCGTCAAGCCGGCGCGGCCATTCCCGAAGATCTCGATTGGAGCGCTTACGCCGAGATTCTCGAGACGCTCGATCCGTCTCTCGCGACCGATCCGGCTCCACCAGCCGCGCTGAAGTTCACGGACCGCAAGCCGCAGGGCACCGAGGCCGCTGCGGATCCGGACCACACGGGGCTGCTGGTGCTCGACGCCGACGGGGACGGGAAGGCCGATCTGATCGCGTGGACTCCGAGCGGCGTTCGCCTGCTGAAAAACGGCGAGTCGGTGGTTGCGGCGGCAGGGCTCGGCGAGATTCGCGGTGCGCGCTCGATTGCCGCGGGCGATTACAACAACGACGGATTCCCCGACCTCTGCGTTATCACCGATGAAGGCGCAGCGCTTTACACGAATACGCGAGGGACGTTTGCCAGGGCGGCCGCGACGCTGCCACCCGGTTCGTACGCCAGGGCGGTGTTCGTGGATTACGACCACGACTACGACGCGGATCTGATTCTGCTCGGCGATAGCTCCAAACTGCTTCGCAACAACGGCCAGGCTGGTTTCAGCGATCAAACCGCCGAATTTCCGTTCGCGGCAGGACGTGCGGTCGATGCCGTGGCGTTCGATTTCATCAACGACACCAGCGGTCACGACCTGATCGTTTCGTACGCCGATCATCCAGGCGTGCTTTATCGTGATTTGCTGGCGGGGAAGTATCGAGCCGAACCCGTTGCGCCGCTGGCAGCCGGCGCGCGTTCGATGGTGGCGCAGGACATCGATTACGACGGCTGGCTCGATCTCGTCGCCGCCGGTCCGGCCGGTGCACTCGTACTGATCAACAAGTCCGGCCGTTTCGAGGCCGCACCCGCACCCGGCACCCCCGCACCCGGCACCCCCGCACCCGGCACCCCCGCACCCGGTACGGCACCTGGCACTTCGGCACCAGCACCCAGCACCCAGCACCCAGCACCCAGCACCCGTACCGTCGCCTTGGCCGACTTCGACAACCGCGCGATTGCCGATCTGATCGTGGACGGTGCGGTGATGCGGAACCTCGGCCACGGGGGCTTTGGCGCGCCGCACGCGACGGTGTTGACCAACGCGATCGCCCTGGTCGTCGCCGACTTCGACGCCGACGGCAAGGAAGACGCGGCGGCGATTGGTCCGGACGGCGGTCTTCACCTCATGCACAACGACACGGTGACGCCCAACGCGTGGCTGCGCGTCACGCTCACCGGTGTCAAGAATCCGAAACTTGCCCCCGAAGCGCAGGTTGAAGTGAAAAGCGGCGTGCGCTACCAGAAGAAGAGTTACATCGGCACGCCGCTGACCTTTGGGCTGCGCGACGTCAAGGAGATCGATACCGTCCGCATTACCTGGCCGAATGGGTTGATCCAGAACGAGCTGAAGCAGCCGATTAACCGATCGATCACGTATAGAGAAGCGCAGCGCTTGTCCGGATCGTGCCCGATGATTTTCACGTGGGATGGAACCGGGTTCCGGTTCATCACCGACGTGCTGGGCGTTGCGCCGCTCGGCGCCAGTTCCGGGAACGGCACCTACTTTCCGGTGGACCACGACGAGTACGTGCAGATTCCCGGCAACGCACTGCTGGCGAAAGACGGCGCCTACGAAATTCGCATCACCGAAGAACTCCGCGAAGTGTCGTACCTCGATCAAATCCAGCTGATCGCGGTCGATCATCCCAAGACCGTCGATCTGTTCACGAACGACAAGTTCAAGTCGCCGCCGTTTCCGGCGTTCCGCCTGTTCGGGAGTTCCTCGCGCGTTTACCCGGTCACGGCATTCGACGGCCACAACCAGGACGTGCGGCCAAAGCTGATCGCAAAGGACCAGACTTACGTCGATACGTTTGCCCGAGATTACGCCGGCGTCGCCGAGCCGCACATGTTGGAGCTCGATTTCGGCGGTGCGGCGCCCGACAACCGCGCGGTGCTGATTCTGAACGGCTGGGTTGATTGGGCCGACGGCAGCACGTTCCTTGGCGTCTCGCAGGAGGATCCGCGCGGCCTGGTTTTCCCGTCGATTCAGGTGCAGGACGCTGCCGGCCGATGGATGACGGTGGTTGACGACATGGGGATTCCAGCCGGCAAGCCGAAGACGATCGCTGTCGATCTCGCTGGCAAATTTCTGTCGTCTTCACGACGTATTCGGATTGCGACCAACCTGGCGCTTTACTGGGACGAGATTTTCCTCAGCGAGACGGCCGCCGAACCGCCGCACGTGATGACCCGGGTTGACGCGGGCAGCGTCGAGTTGCGCTATCGCGGGTTTTCGACACCGACCATTCATCCGCTGCGCACGCAGCCCGAAGCGTTCGACTATGCGCGCCTGATGCCGCTGTCGATGTGGAACCCCACCGCCGGCCTCTATACGCGATACGGAGACGTCACGCCGCTGCTCACGGCGATTGACGATCGGTTCGTCATCATGGGATCGGGCGACGAAATCCGCCTGACGTTCGCGGTTTCCGCATTTCCAGCGGTCAAGGAGGGATGGACCCGCGACTTTCTCCTGATGGTCGACGGCTGGGCTAAAGACGCCGACGCGAACACCGCGTTCTCGCAATCGGTCGAGCCATTACCTTTTCATACTATGAGCGCCTATCCGTATCCGCCGTCGGAGCACTATCCCGACGACGTCTTGCACCGTCGTTATCGCGACTATTACAATACGCGTCCAGCGCTCCGTTTGTTGCGTCCGCTCACATCCACGCAGTCACTCAAATGAGAACACTTTCCTTGAAGACGCTGGTTGGCGTTGGTTTCATCGTTCTCCTGGTGAACACCGCCTATATCGCGGCGTTTGCCGACCCCACGATCTTCTATATGGGGAACGTGCTCGCGCACCTGGTGATCGGTGTGCTGCTGGCGGTGTTGTTCGGTGCCTTGCTGTTCCGCGATCAGGACGTGTTGCGCGGGGCGGGTCCGTCGGCACTGTTTTTCGCGATCGCGCTCGGCTTCGGGTTATATCTCGTGCTCGTCGGCAACATCCGCGAACATCAATGGGTGATGCGGACCCACATTATCGCGGCGGTGATCGGCGTCGCCGCGTTGATGCCGTACGGATTCCGACTGAAGCGCTCGTGGGGAGCGCCTCGGACGTTCGGCGTCGCGCTGCAGGTCGCGGCTGTCTTCGCGCTGGTGTTCCCGTTGGCCGCACACCAGTACATGAAGATCTATCCGCCGGCGACGCACCGGATTGTCAATCCAATGAATCCACCGGTGACGATGGCCGGCGAGGGCGGCGGGCCGCAGTCGCCATTCTTCCCCTCGTCGGCGAAGACCAACGTTGGCGGCATCATCCCGTCGAACTTCTTCATGGATTCGGAGAAATGCGGCGAGTGCCACAAGGACATCTACGAGCAGTGGAATCGCTCGATGCACCACTTCGGCTCGTTCAACAATCAGTTCTATCGGAAGTCGATCGAGTACATGCAATCTGTGGTTGGGCCCCAGCCCAGTAAGTGGTGCGCCGGATGTCACGACCATGCGGTGTTCTTCAACGGCCGGTTCGAGCGGCCGATCAAGGGTCAGATCGACACGCCGGAAGCCCATGCCGGCCTGGCGTGCACGTCGTGTCACTCGATCACCCACGTTGACGGCAGCATGGGCAACGGCGGTTTCACGATCGAGTACCCGCCGCTGCACGAGCTGATGACCAGCAAGAATCCATGGATCCGCCGCATCGATTCCTTCATGACCTACCTGAACCCGGAACCGCACCGCCGGGCGTTCATGAAGCCGTTCATGAAGCAGAACTCGGCGGAGTACTGCGCGACCTGCCATAAGGTGCATCTCGACATTCCGGTGAACGAGTACCGGTGGTTCCGCGGGTTCAACGATTACGACAACTGGCAGGCGAGCGCGATGTCCGGGCAGGGCGCGCGATCGTTCTATTACCCGCCGAAGGTGTCAACCTGCGTGGACTGTCACATGACGCCGGTCAAGTCGGAAGATCCCGGACGGCACGCTGACGGCACGATCCACTCGCACAGCTTCGCTGCGGCGAATACCGCGGTTCCATTCGTCAACGGTGACGCCAGGCAGATGAAGGAAGTCGAAGACTTCTTGAAATCCGGCTTCATCAGCGTGGACATCTTCGCGGTGTCGCCAATCGACGAAAAGGCCGAAGGCACGCGGATGATTCGCCGTGCCGACAGCGGTCCTCAGGCGCTGTCGAGCAGCGGCGCTGGCGAAGAAGCCGAGCAATCGGGACCGGCGTTCATTCGTGAAGTTGGCCAGGTTGCTGCGCCGATCGACAAGGCGGCGCCGCCGTTGCCGCCCGGATCGTCAGCGCGCGTGGACGTCGTCGTGCGGACCAGGAAGATTGGGCATTTTTTCCCGGGTGGAACGCTCGACGCGTTCGACATCTGGGTCGAGATGCAAGGCAAGGACGCCGACGGCCGCACCGTTTTCTGGAGCGGGCAGGTAACCGACGCCGGCAAGGGACCGGTCGAGGAAGGCGCGCACTTCTACCGCTCGTATCAGCTCGACGGGGAGGGCAATCCGATCAACAAGCGCAACGCCTGGCAAGCACGCAGTGTGCTGTATGTGCGCAACATTCAACCCGGTGCCGCCGACACAGTCCATTACCGCGTTCGGATTCCGAGGGACGCGCGCGGCCCGATCACCTTCAGCGCCAAGCTGCAGTACCGCAAGTTCTCGCATTACTACACGCAGTTTGCCTACGCCGGCGAGGCGAAAGAGCCGAAGCTGATTTCGGCGCACGCCAACAGCTCGGAGTATTCGTTCGACGTGGCGAATGTTCCGCAGAACGTCTCCGGGAAGCTGAAAAACGCGATTCCGGATCTGCCGATCACCACATTGGCCGAGGCGACAGCCAAGCTGCCGGTTGGTGACGCGAAGACCAAGCCTGAGTGGAAACAGGTCGCCACCAAGGCGGATCGCGAGCGATGGAACGACTGGGGAATCGGGCTGCTGCTGCAGGGCGACTTGAAGGGCGCCGAATACGCGTTCAAGAAAGTGACGGAAGCAGAGCCCGGTTACGCCGACGGCTGGTTGAACGTGGCGCGTGCGCTCATCCAGGAGGGCGAAACCGAGGCCGCCAAGCCGTACATCGCCCAGGCGCTGAAGGTGGATCCGTCGCTGGCTCGCACCTACTACTTCAAAGCCCTGATCGAGAAAACCGACGGCGACTACCCGGCTGCCTTGAAGTCGCTGCAGACGGTCTTCGAAAAATACCCGCGCGACCGCGTCGCCTTGAACCAGACCGCGCGCATCCTGTTCCTGCAGCGCGAATACGCAAGGGCGATCGACGCGACCAATCGCGTCTTCGATGTCGATCCGGAAGACGTGCAGGGGCACTACACCGCGATGCTCGCTTACCGTGGCCTCGGCAAGGACGAGGATGCCGAGCGTGAACAGAAACTGTTCCAGCGCTTCAAGGTCGAAGAGTCGGCACAGTCAATCACCGGCAAGCGGCGACTGTTGAAGCCCGAGGAAAACAACGAGCGTCAGCAGATCCACGAGCACGAAAGTGTTGAACTGTCGGCGGTCGCCAGTGGGCAGTCACCGGTCGGCAGTCGGCGATCGACGGCAAAGATCACGGCCGCTGCCAAGCCGTCAGCGCACGTCGGTGGGAAGTAGCTGATGAAACGAAGCCTCGTTGGTTTGCTGATAGGCGCTGCCGGCAGTGTGTTAGTGGCGGCGCCGTCAGGCATCACGTTTACCGACGTCAGCGCGACGGCCGGAATCAAGTTCACGCACAACAGCGGACGCGCCGGTAAAAAGTTTCTCCCTGAGACGCTTGGCTCCGGCGGCGCCTTCATCGACGTCGACGGCGACAGTTGGCCCGACATCATCCTCGTCAATTCGAAGGACTGGGCGCCGAAAGGTCGAAAAAACCTGAGCGCGTTGTACCGGAACAACGGCAACGGAACCTTTACGAACATCACCGCCGCGAGCGGGCTGGACGTCGAAATGTACGGCCTTGGCATCGCGGTCGGCGATTACGACAACGACGGCAAGGACGATGTCTACATTACGGCGCTCGAAGGCGACCGCTTGTTCCACAACGAGGGCAAGGGAAAATTTCGCGACGTGACGAAGGCCGCGGGCATCAACAACGCCAATTTCGGGACCAGCGCGGCGTTCCTCGATTACGACAAGGACGGCAAGCTCGATCTGTTCGTCGCCAACTATGTGCAGTGGACTGAGAAAGGCGATTTGTGGTGTTCGCTCGACGGCACCACCAAATCGTACTGCACACCGGAATCGTACAAGGGCACTTCGTCGAAGCTGTACCACAATCTCGGTAGCTCATTTGAAGACGCCACCAAGAAAGCGGGTGTCGACGATCCAAACAGCAAGTCGCTCGGCATCACCGTGTTCGACTACAACATGGACGGCTGGCCGGATCTGTTCGTCGCCAACGACACGCAACCGAACAAGCTGTATCGCAACAACAAGAACGGCACCTTCTCGGAAGCTGGCATGTCGGCCGGCGTTGCCTACAGTGAAGACGGCGTCGCGCGGGGAGCGATGGGCGCCGACACCGCGGACTACGATCGCTCCGGCCGCCCGCACCTGCTGGTCGGCAACTTCTCGAACCAGATGCTCGGCCTCTATTACAACGAGGGCAAAGGTCTGTTCGTGGACGAAGCGCCGAAGTCGACCGTCGGACGGGCGAGCCTGTTGTCCTTGGCGTTCGGCGTCTTTTTCTTCGACTACGATCTTGACGGTTATCCCGACATCCTCGCGGCCAACGGCCACATCGAGGAGGAAATTGGCCGCGTCCAGCCGAAGGTGCAGTTCAAGGAACCGCCCTTGCTGTTCCGGAACCAGGGTCAGAAGAAATTCGAAAACGCCAGCGACGCGGTCGGGGCGCAGTTTACGCGGCCAATCGTCGCCCGCGGCGCCGCTTACGCCGACTACGACAAGGACGGCGACCTCGACGTGTTGCTGACGACCAATCACGGTCCTGCCTACCTGTATCGAAACGACGGCGGCAACAAGAACAACTTCCTCTGCATTCGCACCCGCGGCGTGAAATCGAATCGCGACGGCATCGGTGCGGTGGTGCGCGTCGAGAGCGCTGGCGGCAAGCAGTGGAGCGTGGTCCGCAGCGGATCGAGCTATGCGTCACAAAGCGATCTGGCGCTCACCTTCGGGCTGGCGAAAGATCCAACCGTCACGGCGATCGACGTCGAATGGCCGAGTGGTACGAAGGATCACATCACCAACATCAAGGCCAATCAGTTCATCACGGTTGAAGAAGGCAGGGGGGTGGTCCTTCAGACACCTGCCGCATCCGCGAAGTCGACCCACTAGTGCGGTCGGCGCTGGTGCTCTCGGGCGGCGGTGCTAACGGCGCCTACGAAATTGGCGTCATGAAGGCGCTGTTTAACGGGCAGTCGCCCGCGACGTGGCGTCGCCCGCTCGAGCCGGCGGCGATCGCGTCCACCTCGATCGGCACGTTCAACGCCGCCGTTCTCCTGTCCAATTTCACCGGAGCGTGGCCTAGCGCCGCCGCGACGCTCGAACAGGTCTGGACGGAGCGGATCGCCGCGGAGTCGGGAGCTGTTCGCAACGGCGTGCTGCGATATCGCATGAACCCGCTCGATTGGGCTGCCGTCGCGCGACGCGATCCGATGGGTCCGCTGCGCGATCTCGCCG